>ENA-UOXB01000056-UOXB01000056.1-bioreactor-metagenome-genome-assembly--contig:-NODE-56-length-135474-cov-13.189331_pt1 | contig 135474 bp, 107 predicted proteins | sample MGYA00238158_ERZ761615 | MGnify/ENA primary metagenome ERZ761615 (study PRJEB28904, sample SAMN06267902) | bioreactor metagenome | isolation source: Joint BioEnergy Institute, California, USA...
TCAAGATAAACCAACGACCCCTTTAGGTCTAGTTATCTAGGCCTGTCGTTACATACTGCCATTTCTGTCATTTCATTTTTTACATATATGCACAGTACAGAGCAGTATATGTGGAATTTCCTTATTGAAGAAAAAACTTTTCAGTTCCCTAAGTTCGAGGTCTTCGTTCGTAACTTCCATACTTTTTTATTTTACTCTCAATAAAGCAAAATAAAAGTAAATAAAAAGCAAAGCAAAGCTCGAACACATCAACCAAGGGAGGGCTGCCTGCTTGCTATCGATCGACATTTATGATGTATGTGGTGGTATGTATCCGAGTCAGTAGTCCTCCGCCCGAACTTTTTCATCGCCTTTCCTTTTCTTTTTTCCCTTCCTCCCCCAGCCATGTGTCCGGGGTCCAGGTCCGGGTCCGTCATGAGAGACCAAGTTAAAATTAAATTTTCAAGCCGAACATAGATAGATTGACAATTGTTCCACCCACGGGAGCCAAATCATCCATCCATCCCATTTATTTTTTTTCCCGCCTTCTCATCCACGAATAATCCGCCGGTCCATCACTTTTATCATTTTTCAAAGGAGAGATCCGTCCGTTTCGCAACACATCCCCGCTGACTGACTTGGCCAACGACGACGACCAACACATCCGTCTATGAAATACACTTCATGCAATCGTTAACATTTCCTGTCCACGCCACAACACAACAACAGCAACGTCCGTCTGCATCTGCGAAATAAGAAAAAAAAGGTAGCAAGAAAGGGGTATGCGAGGAGGGTAAAAAAAGGGGAGGGGGTATATACCAGGGCTGAACCTCGTCAGGTCCCGGCTCCGGCGGATCATCGAAGGAGGGAGAAAGATAAAGGGAAATGTCATTGAAAACAAAACAGAGTGGAAAAAAGAAAAAAAAAGAATGATGCAAGATGCGAAATCATAGCCTCGATAATGGGCAAAAAGGCCGATTAAATGGCACACAAAGGGGCTCTCATAGTAAGCTCGATCAACGGACATGGAGGGATCCCTGAATGATCATAACAAAAACAAGATCATGGTGGCCAAGTTAAACATAACCGTGGACTGAGGAAACATATCGGTCTCGGTATCTTTCTTCTCCTATCGCACCGATATGGCGTAAAGAAAAGGTCATGAGCATATAGAACTAGTCCCAGGGCCGATAACATTTTTTGTCTTATGTACAGTTAATGGCAACAGGGAATCTCTCTATTTGAAGAATCCGATGTCACAGTGAGAATTATGTCACGCTTGAGTTCGGCAAAATATGTGTAGCATGTGTGAGCCGATGAGCGGTGTTGGCGAGACTGGCGATGGCAGAAGTATCCGCGATGCAGACAAGTGTTGGATAAAGGTGAAGGCGATGCGGGTAAAACAGTGCGGGAGCTGTCTACGAGCCAGTGATCCGCTGGTAAAACAGGAGGTAGGCAACTTTGTTGTCGCGGGACCCGTATCGCCCAATCGGTGTCCTCTTCCCGGAGGATATTCCGGACGCGGTTGGCGAGGCGACTCCGTTTGAAGCGGCCTTTTTGCTGTAGCTGCTCGATCCTCCTCCATTAACCTGGCTCCAGCCCCTCTCGCTGTCTGCCGGGTCTTGATCGTCCGGATCAAACTGGTCGTAGATATTGACGTTGGCGCCCTTGTCACGTTTGTGCTGCTCAAGCGCAGCAGCAAGGACCCTCGGATCTTCCTCACTGCCCGCTTCGGCGACATCTTCGCTCCGTATACGGCGGATGACAGTGTCGTCAAGACGAATCCATTCGCGGCCGTCCTGACGTCGGACATCCACGGTGTAGTGGCCACCGCTAGCATTCTTGCCATGGTGGTAAATGACGCCAATAAGTCGATATCTGGGCAGACCGCCGTGAATGGTCATTGCGTTGCGTCTATGAGGTGGGAAAACCTCTCGAGGAATCTCCAGCTCCAATGGATACCCGATCTTCTTCCAGATCTTCTGAGTACCTTGAGTAACACTGTCGTACTGGAAGCGTTTGAGATGGAGAATGAGAACAGGGGGCAATGTTTCAATGAATATTTGCTTGGTTGCCGTGACATTGGGGCCGCGCGAGGAGTTAAAATCGCCATGGATGGTCTCGGGCCTCGTGAGACCCTTGAGGGCATCGATGATGTTGTGGACCTCGGGGGATCCGATGTCGAGTTGCAGAGGCTGGTAGGGTTCGAGAGTGACGGAATTCTTGTTGCCAGGGACTCTGAACTCAGACCTGATCTTCCCACCAAAGATCCTCGTGATGGGTGACTCATATGCGATGTGTCCTGACGATCGGGTAACCGCGGGTTTCTGTTTGTGGCCGACTTCCAACCAGCCATCGGCAGGTCCGTCAACGGCGGCCGCACCGTCGACTTCGGTGGGAGTCGACACGTCAGAGTCCGCGGGCACTGCGCCTTTTGCGGCGCGAGTGCATTCCTCGTGGAGCTCCTCCAAAAGGAATCCCAAAAATTCCTGCGCGTCCTGCTGATGACCGCGCCGCATGTCTCTGAATCTAGGCAGTTGCCTGATTACTTGATAGACGTACTCCGGAATGAACGCTTCGCCATACTGCTCCAGTTCATTTGCCTTGAGTCTCAACCGCAACTGTTCCGCGGAACGTGCGGCATCGATGACCCTGAATTCTCTCATGAACATGATCCTGCAAGTTAATGGGATCAGCATTGCCCAAGAAACAGTAATTTCTAGCCCACTCACATAGCATCGATCAGAGGGACATCACTCTTGAAGCTGTGAGCAGCTCGCCGGCCAACATGGTCCAAGAATTGATAGAATGGTATGCAGTAAAGCAGAATTTGAAGGACCTTGTGAGTGTAATCAGTATCCTACCGATTAGGTCTTGTTGACGGGACGACTTACGGAGTTCATATAGCACATGTTTCCAGTATTTACAAGTCCTCTGGGTTCGATAAAAGCAATCTTGTCGCTGTACTGGTCAACATCGGTCCCCAGGCTGTTTAAGACATCTACAAGAGACTCGGCCCTGGACGCCGCTAAACCACCTCCCTCGGCGGGCGAGGGAGCTGGCGCACCCGCTCCTCGCGGAAGCGTCTTTGACCGAACAAGGTCGGCCCAGGACTTGGGCGCTGCACGAGGCGGAGAGGCGGGCTTAGCGGGCTCCTCTGAAGCGCCACCTGATGACGCTGCTGCAGGCTCAGCAGGGACCTCCGGCCCTGTCTCAGCAGCAGGAGACGGGTTTGGGGTCACAGATGCGCGGCTTGTGTCGTCCTTGGCCTGCGATCGGGATGTGCCTGGGACAATAGGGACTATAGGGACCACTGGCACAGCAGGTCTCGAGGGTTTGGCCTGAGACTGAGGCTGCGCTGGGGTCCGACCGGACGACTGTGGCACGGCAGACGATGGTGTGGTAGGTTGCGTGGAGTCTGCCTCCGAAGCGGCATGAGATGTTGTTGGAGTCTCTGGCTCAGAAGGTGCAGGAGCAGAGACTTCCGCTGGCTTTGTCTCTTCCTGACTCTCCGTCTGTTCAGAAGGCAGACTGTCTTTGCGCTGGGGCTCCTTGGTAGGAAGTTCGACGGTCATTGCAGACGACTTCACCGCACGGGGTTTCCGACGTCTGCGGGGGGCTCTGGGGGGAAAGGGAAGATCGGGAACAGACAGCCATGGTAACTAATCGTATGTTAACAATGGACAGACGACTGGTAAAAGCGGGCTTACCGGTGCGCGAAACGGCTCTCTAAAAGCTGGCGCCGACTTCGCAGGCTCTGAGACTGGCGAAGGCACCACGGTGTTTACAGAAGGATTGGCCGAGGGATTCTCTTGGCTCTCGACCTGACCAGAAGCTGGCCCTGGCGGTGGAGGAGACATGGTGGACTGAAGGGGGGTGGATGTTGCTGTCCGCGGTTGCAGAGAAAAAGAAGGTGGCGGGACGTGGGCCGGCGCCATCATGGGCTGGGAATGAGGGTATGAAGATACAATCAACGGCGCATACGGGGGCTGATACGGGCGAGGAGGAGGCTGCATGTGCGGGTACGAGGAATACCAGTGCGGATACTGCTGGGCCGCGTACGCTGGGGGAACATGGCCGTTGAGGTGAGGCGGATGGTATCCCATGTATGCGGGGGGCGAGCGCATGTTGGGAGGCGCCGTCGAGTAGGACATGTCATGTTGCCGTCGGGGAGGAGGCATGGGCGGCTGCCCATGGGGCACTGCGGGCAGATGATGGTTCATCATCCAGGCACTTTTTTGCCTTGACGGTTCAGCCACGCCTTGCCTCAATGGGAGCCATGCGAGATATTCACCGGGTTATCCAGGGGCGAGGACCTTGCACTGGCCTATACAGCCATTCTGAGCGCAAGGCTGGACGGGGGAATGAGGATGGGTGGCCGCTGGATGGAGGTCGAGTCGTGGCGCTGCGGAGGCTGGAAGGGGATTGTCAACCCGGCTGCTCGAGGCGCGAGACGGCCAGGAAACACAGGGGCACCACTCACCGGACGGCACAGGACGAGAGACGGACTGGACGCACGACACGACCAGGCGGACGGGGAGGCGTCGAGGACGACGGCAGCGAGAGGCGTGGAGGAGCGAGTCGGACGGCGGACGGCGAGTTGGATGATGTTTTTGGCGAGGCCGGCGCCGCGGCACGTGCGCGCGGCTGCGCTGCGGCTCGGCGCCAAGCGATGACATCGCTCTGCGCTCGCCCCTCAAGAACGACAGCGAGCTGGAGACGCCGTCTCTCTCTCTCCCTGCCCCTCGGGGTGCCCCATGTGCCCGTCTCTCTCGTCTCCTCCTCTTGTCCTGCCCGCCTGTCCAGCCTGTTGATCTCGTCGGGAGGCGCGGTGCGGCCGCTCCGTCTCCTTCCTGCTCCCTCCTCCCCTCATCCCACGCGTTCGCGAGGGACTGCCCACCGCGGAAAGGCAGGATATCAATTGGGCCAGTGCGTGAAATGTCGTCCGTTGCGGGGCAGATCCCTGGCCCCTCGAAAGCAGCGAACAACCCGAATCCGTCGTCGTCCCCTGCGCCGTTTCACTCGGCGGCCTCGCCTGTCGACAGTGGTTCCCAGAGACGGCCAGGAGGCTCAGGAAGCTTCGGCGCAGGCTCCGTGTCGAGGAGCACGCCATCTCCGAGGAACAATCAGTCAAAAAGGAGTCAGCACAGGCGGCAGAGGCGCCCTCGTTTGGTAGATGATGATGAGTTTGCGGAGTCTGTAGGTGGCCTGGACTCCCTTGCCCAGACAGACACACGGACTCCATCTTGAGCCATCGTCGATTGGGGACAGTCCATCGACGACCGTGCTTGTGATGTTGAGGGTGCTGTCTGTGGAGACGCGATACTAATCGTACCCCCGTGTAGGCCGCCATGAGGTCGACGACGAGCCGCAAAGGACAGACGTCCATCACCCATCTGATGAACTTTGCTCTTCCTCCCCGCCCTCAGTATCACCCCCCGCCGCACCGCAGCACTCGTCGGAATCCGACGTGGGGGCTGGGCTCCGGGTATCATGCCGTCGATAAAGCGCGATACGTTCACGCCAATTACAGGTTCATCGTCCATCCGCAAAGAAGCTACCACGCGCAGGCAGCAAATGCCGATGTCTATTTGGACTGGGACTCAGTTCTCCAGGTCTTGGCCTCGGCTCAGACGCAAGCTTCTAGCTGTCCCATCTGTCTCTCCATGCCCGTGGCGCCTCGAATGGCGAGGTGTGGTCATATATTCTGCCTCCCCTGCTTAATCCGTTACATGCACTCAACGGACGATGAGAATCCTGTCCCCGAGAAGAAGGCACGCTGGAAGAGCTGCCCGATATGTTGGGATACCATCTACATGTCGGAGACGCGGCCGGTCCGATGGTTCACCGGCCAAGAGGGCGACCTTCCCGTCGAGGGCGGGGATGTTGTCTTGAGGCTGATAAAGCGAGAGCCTGGCAGTACATTGGCCCTTCCCCGTGATGGTGCCGAGAGCCTTGGACCGGGCGAAGATGTCCCCTGGTATCATGCAGCGGAGGTCGCAGACTATGCTAGGATCATGAAAGGGGGTGAGGACTACATGCTTGCTCAGTACGACGCTGAGATCGAGGACCTGAAAAGACAGGAGCAAGAAGACGAGCTCCTGTTTGGTGAAGACGCCACCTGGACGCAAAAAGCCATTGCAGGGATCAGGGAGGCCAAAGAAAAGATCAAAGGTATTGGTAATCCGCCTGATATGTCACGACTCCCAGCCGAGAAGAAGCCTGCACGAGATCCCATCAAGTTCGAGCCGCCGCCTGACGGGGTTCCCGAGATGTATACGTACCAGCATGCCATAAAGTCTGGAAAGAGTTCTTCTGCGGAGTCCGTGGCTCCATCCAGTCCAGCCCCAACTACCTCCACATCCGACGCGGCCGCCACCCCTTCCACGTCCGTCGACACAGACAAACTTTCTGGCGCAATGGCCAATCTAAATGTCGACACGACCTCTGGCGCGGAGTCTAAACCGAGGGATTCTGGCACGGGCAAGGCACCCGTTAGCTCTGAGAGGGCGAAGGATAGCAATGCGCCTCATACGGCTGATCAGCCTTATTATTTCTACCAAGCGCTTCCTCACTTCTATCTTGCTCCCCTGGATATCCGCATTTTGAAAGCTGCATTTGGGGACTTTTCATCGTTTCCGTCCACCATCCTCCCTCGGGTGGAGCATATCTCGACTGGACATATAGTGGACGACGAGCTGCGGAAGCGAGCTAAGTATCTTGGTCACCTCCCGTACGGCTGTGAGGTCAGTTTCTTGGAGTGTGACTGGACGGATCTGGTCCAGCCGGAGATCCTGGAGCGGTTCCGCCCGGAGACGGAGAAGAGGCGAAAGCGAAATCGCGAGAAGGCAGCACGCGAGGAGAAGGAACGCATCCGCGCTGAAAAAGAAGAGTGGGCTGCGGTGCGCCGGAAGCGGCCCAGCTTCTCCATGAGCGATCGACCCTTCTCCGACAGTGACTTTCAGCCGCTGTCCAGCAGTGTGGCCGGTGTCGACACTCCGGCCGGTGATGCTGGTTCTTCCACGGCGTCACCTCCATGGCCCTCCAACAAGCAGTCGCGCTTTGGAGCCGTAGCCTCGCCATCGACCAGCCCGTCCGGCCCTCGCACCGTGTGGGGGACGATCGCTGTGCCCCCGGCATCCCCACCGCCGGGTCCTTCCCAGTCGAGAGGGCCTTCGAACGACGGATGGTTGCAGGGTTGGGAGGACAGATTGCTGGATCGAGAGAGCGAGCTGCTCGCGCAGGCGGTCGCAGAGGGAAGCAATCCATCTGCATCTGCCGGCGGGAGGAAGAAGAATAAGAAGAAGATCACTCTGATGTCCACCAACATCCAGAGAGGTGCCTGAAACACGGTTGGTATATTAGCATATGCATGTGTTCCGCAGCGTGCGGTGTCTCGTGGGGTCTGGGTGTTCATCGTCAGGGCATGGATGGGAGTCCGGAGGTTTTTGCGTTCTGGTTCTTGCATATCTCTGCACGTGTCTATTTGTCTGGCTACCTATTTTGTCCTTTGTCATATCTTTTATTTTGAAACTCATTTTCCGAACAGCTGCCGGTTCTGGCAATATCCCGTCCAGGACGCTCCAGGAGGACCCTGGTTTGATGCTGCCCATTGCATCGATTTCAGACATAGGGTGGAACCACAAGGTGTTAGGTCGATCCTATTCGGAAATGCGCGACACGGCCGTTCCACACCTGGATCCTTCTCCATACAGATACCGCCATAGATATAGACATCTATTATGATATACACTCTTGATGTCTGTCAGCCACAGCAGCTCTTCGAGATGTTGCCATGAGTACAGCTGAGAGCTCGTGTAGGAGCCCCCCGTGAGTGTAGAATACTGTAATGCCGAGCGATGTACCCGATCCCCTGTAGTTCGAGAACATGCAGGGAACACGCTGCGCGGATGCTTCGGCACGCGCGACACTCGGGCTCGGCGCGGAGACGTGCCGGCAGCGCCCAAAAGGGAAGGTCGACAACACGCAGCGCCGGCGAAGATCTACGCAGTAAACAAAGAGAGGACGCGCGCCGTGACACGCTGGCTCTCGCTGTCCAGGACAGTCCTTTCTCCGGTTTCAGAGCCCGTCCGTCTCGGTCGCATCGCACACACGCAGACGGCCGGCATTCACTCGGTGGAAGAAAGCACAGACGGGAGTGGAGCGCCGGACGCTGCTGCTGGGCTTGCCGAAATTTACCTGCCGGCACGGTCACCATTGTCCCGTGCCGCACGGAGATCATCATATCAACCTGCGCTCCGTCCATCACCAATCTTCCCTTCTTCTGCCACGGCACTCTCCCTTTGCCAGCAGGCTTGAGCAAAGCCAGAGGACGGCATGACGGTGACACGCTCTCAGACGGGGAAGACTCCCAAGTAAGTGCAATTGGCGCGGCCCGGGTGTCTCGTCGCTCGCGTCGCATTCTGCGGCCACTTCTCCCCTTCCCGAGTTCTGCACACCTTGCTTCTCTTTGTTCTTCGCTGACTCAATGGCCCCAATCGGACAGGAAAGTGGAACGTCCGGGCTTCGTGGAGACGCCTGGCCGACGAGTCACTCGCAGTCGTGCCTCAATGACCCCGGACGTGAGTGCGGACGATGTATCCGACACGGCCGCCTCCGACGCCGCTGCAGAGCCAAAGTCGTCGACTCGAAGACGCACTGCGGCCAAGGCCAAGGCGGAGAGCGTGTCGGAGGAGGCCAAGAGTGATGTCCAGAGTGATGTCAAGACCAATGGACAGTCCAATGGCTCCGTCAAGAAACCGAGAATAATCGACGGCTGGGAGGAGGGCAAGGACCCCAAGATCGACTACAGCGGTCGCTTCGAGTTCGGGGGCACCTGGGGCGTGCTGTCCATGATGATTGGGTTCCCGCTGCTCATGTACTACATGTGGATCGGAGCGACCTACTATGATGGCAAGTTTCCCAGGCCGTCGGAGGGTCAGAGCCTGTCCGATTTCGTCGCCCACCTGGGTCACCTCGTGTACGAGGGCGCGTTCCCTTCGCTCAAGGCGTGGACTATTTTCTGGGTGTTCTTTGTTTTTGAGGCCCTCTGCTACATGTTCCTCCCCGGAATCACACTGCAGGGACGTCCGCTTCCTCACGAGGGGGGCAAGCAGCTGACGTACTACTGCTCGGCTGTTTGGTCCTGGTATACAACCATCGTCGTTGCGCTCGTCCTGCACGCCACCGGGCTGTTCAAGCTGTACACGCTTATTGACGAATTTGGACCTCTGATGAGCGTCGCCATTATCTCTGGTTTCTTGGTCTCATTCATCGCGTACTTCTCTGCGATCGCGCGTGGCAAGCAGCACCGCATGACCGGCTACCCGATCTACGACTTCTTCATGGGTGCGGAGTTGAACCCGCGCATGTTCGGTATCCTTGATTTTAAGATGTTCTTTGAGGTCAGACTCCCCTGGTACATCCTGTTCCTGATCACCCTCGGTGCTGCTACGAGGCAGTACGAGCAGTACGGCTACGTCTCCGGAGAAGTGGGCTTCCTTCTGTTGGCGCATTTCCTGTACGCCAATGCCTGCTCGAAGGGTGAGGAGTGTATTGTTTCGACCTGGTAAGCATCGAACTCCGCTGTGGCTCCGTAATTAGCCTTTTTCTGATCCGTCTCAGGGACATGTACTATGAGAAATGGGGATTCATGCTCATTTTCTGGAACCTTGCCGGTGTCCCTCTGACCTACTGCCACTGCACCATCTATCTGGCGAACCATGATCCTTCCGTCTACCGCTGGAACCGATACTTTCTGGTGTTCCTCTACGTCGCATATCTCTTCGTCTACTGGGTCTGGGACACAACCAACAGCCAGAAGAACCGCTTCCGCCAACAGGAGCGGGGAACTGTGGTCTTCCGCAACACGTTCCCTCAGCTGCCATGGCAGACTCTGAAGAACCCTAAGACTCTCAAGGCCGCCGACGGTTCGACGATCTTGATTGACGGGTGGTGTACGTAGCTCTGACCCTGAAGCATAACCTCTTCCGCTGTGCAGCAAGTTGGCTAACCGTTCTACAGACGGCAAAGCTCGCAAAATCCACTACACCTGCGATCTTTACTTTGCCTTGAACTGGGGTCTCATTACCGGTTTCGGTAGCCCCTTCCCCTGGTTCTACCCGGTCTTCTTTGCTGTCATGATCATCCATCGCGCCAAGCGTGACATTGAGAGATGCCGCAACAAGTACGGCGAGACATGGGCTGAGTATGAGAGACTGGTGCCATACCTGTTCATTCCGGTAAGCGTGTACCCTTGCCTATTTCTGTAGCAGCAGCAGTGTACTGACAGCACCTGATGTACAGTATGTCTTCTAGACGAGAATCCAGCGGCTTCGGTACCGCGTTCACTTGGCCAATATATTCCCATTGTATAACAAGGAAAGCTCTTTTACCATATTACATGAATATATGGATATTCGTGGGAAATTTATCCTGCATGTATGCCCTTGTTACCCTATGACGTCGTCATGTTTTGTTGCGTTCTGTGTGAATATTATCAGTTACTCTTGGCTCACCTTTGTTCCTGCTGCACTAATGCTACTTTCTAATTGTGTTTCGGCGTTGTTTCTTTTAACAACACCTTTATTTTGCTGTTTGATTTGTTTCGAGAGGGACCCTGTTGTCCTCATGGTATACTTTGTATTGGTAGTTACCCCCCCCCCCCCCCCCCAAAAAAAGTACACAAATTGGGAAAAGGAGAGAACAGGAATGGTCGAAAAGTTTGAAATGAAATGAACGAGCCCATGAAGCAAGTCTTTCGCCTTTCAGGCGCGATGCTAAGATCTGTGATGTGAGATTTCACCAGGGTGTAGATCCACCAATAGGCTGACTTTTACAGGAGAATGAATGTAATAATTGATGACAGCAATATTATTATTATCAGTACACAACTGCTTTGATTCGCATCCACCCATCTTTTTATGTTTTGCAGCAAATAGTTGTCATGTTCCATTCGTCTATTACAAAGCTAGGTGATTTAGATAGGAACTAGTATGTACTGTAGTGTCGCTAGGCCTGTAAACCTATTTTTTATAAAAAAAGAAAAAAAAAAAAGAAACTGGTCTCTTTTCTGCCCTTTCCCCTTCCAGAGGTACCAGCGGTAGCTACCTTAGGTATGTACTGTACCTAGCCTGAGTACTTAGGTACCTGCCCGGGGAGAAGCGATCGGATTTTCATTCAGCCTGCATACTACTTACTGTGTCCTGCATCCTGCATATCTGGGACGACTGCTTCGAGCTAGCTAGGTAGCTACCTTACCTGACTACCTAGGTACCTACCCTGGCTAGCTGGCTCTACTGCAATGCAGTGTTATTGAATTGGACGGTGTTCCCCCCCCCCCCCCTGTTTCCAGGGATTATTTATTTTTTTCTTCTTCCAGGTTTCTGTTCAGGGTTTGCTAGTGTAGTGTGTGCTGTACATGTACTTGGCGGTGCCAGCTCTCTAGATCATATATCATAGTTAAGTTGCTTGATGCTTGTTGATTCTTTTCCCAGAATCAACTGCTGTTGCTAGTTTCGCTAGTTCTAGTCTGATCTGTTGGGTGTTGGGATTCGGGACGTGGACGCGTCTTGTGGCCCCGGCTCAAGCTCAGATAGATAAGGCTGACTAGGCCTTGGATATACATGCGACCCCGCCTGGCGGTACGTATATCGTATATCTGTATACCTATCACTGTTGGACGTGCGTACCATGCCACGGATGGATGAAGCGTGTGAGCGTGCGTAACAAACAAGTATCTGCTCTGGGGTTGGTGATCGATTCCGGCTCGGGTCTCCTCGGGTTCAAATTCTACTTTGTATCTGAAGATATAGCTATAGTAGGGTGTTCGAACTCTCCATTCATTTTTTGCTCCGCAGTTAAAAGCTTAGTTAATTAATGCGAGCATCTTATCTGTTCACGCCACGTCTGTACATGTACTGTACAGTACATAGACAATTCAATGCTGTGGGCCTCCAGCCCACACCATTAATTGTCAGTTAATCGTTACACTGTGATGTAATGTAGAATGTAGTGTGACCTCCTGCTTAGCTAGTAAGACTTACTCAGTTGTACTGTAGTTGTAGTAGTCATGCACTGGCAATCCAGGTTCCGTTCGCATGCGGACCGCTGTGCTTCGAATCGGGCCAATCTTGCATAAGGTAGATGCTACATACATGCATACATGAATGATCTTCATTATGTATTGTACGAATTAGGTATAGTACAGTTCAGTGTACATCTCAAGTGTTGGGAATGAACTATGCATGTATGTGATACCCGAGTTTTTCATCAAGAAGCAGAGAGGAAGGGAGGGGGGGGGGGGGGGGGGAGGAATAGATGCTTAATAAGAACAACCGGAACAGTGATTATTCCAGAACAAACAAAAACAGATTCAAAGGTAATTATGATCATCTGATGGCGTGAGACGTTTATTGTTGGTTGTAAAAGGATCTTTTTGTGGTTCTCGTCTGAGTTCATTCTCAATTTGTGCGTTCTGCCCTCTCGAGGGCTCGCACGGGGTAAAATCAAGGCATGGTTTCCTAGTTAGAGAGGGAGATAGATTATGCACATATGAAAGGTAGCTGAGCGGTAACTGTAAGCTTTTTTGATGTGCAAAATTAGCTAATAGATACCAGAAGGTGTACTTGTGCTTTTCCAAGATGCTTAGCCACATGGAAGAGACACAAACGCCACGTGAACCCCAAGATTAAAGAGCCTCCACATACATTTTGGCTGCAGAACAGCAAATTAGGGTCATCTCCATGCGATACCAAAAATACTACCTACATAAGTATGGATTAAGGGCTATAAACAAGATCTCTTAGACGAGATTTCAGAAAATTAAAACCGGGGGGTATTTAGAAGAGATCAAAACGAAGTCATCATCCATCCCAGCACACCACAGAACACGACCAGCTGGCTAAGCGAGACAGGGATCGCGTTCAGGCTTCCTGCTCCTGTGAAGAGAGGCAGAGTCCAGGTTGCAGATGTCGTGGTGTGAAGTGTGCTCGTTCCTGCTGCCACTCCAGGTCCCGGTGGGAAGGATGTAGGAGCGTTAGCGGCTCCAGAGGAAGTGGTTTCCGTTGATATAGATTTACTGCTGCTGGGTGCTGAGCTCTGTCCACTACCTGTGTTGGTGACTGTGCTTGATGCCGTTTCTGACGGCGAGGTCGATGGAGACGGCGACGGCGTTGGCGATGGCCTCGTTGTCGTCGTCGTCGTCGTCGTCGTCGTCGTGGTACCCGGCTTGTTAAAAGTTGTTGTTAGTCCTCTGGGAGTCGTCTGTGGGCTGCGGGCAGTCGTGGTCTGTTTGCCGGCAGTTGCGGTCTGCTCGCTGGTAGTTGTGCTCGTGGTTTTCTTCTGCGATTCGCTGGGTGAGGATTGTGCAGTCGATGATTGCGCAGTCGACAATTGTGCAGTCGATGATCGTGCAGTCGACGGCTGTGCCGTGGACGATTCTGCCGTCGACGATTGTGTCGTCTGCACTGGCGAAGGCTGCTGAGTTTGTGAAGGTATAGTATTGCAGTAGGAAAGGTATTGCTCGAACTCGGGCAATTGATCCCTCGTTGTGCCCCGTGGGAACCTTGCAATGCACTTTTGACATCTGGCTAGCAGTTGCATGAATCTGGAGTCGGGGCGGCAGAGACCAGGTGTTTTGCCGTCACGTTGAGCTTCGAGCATGACGTCGTTGCAATCGTCGTAGCACGCACCTGGAATTAAAGGTGCGCCGCTTGCCTGCCTCCGATCCAGAAACTTGCCCCATCTTCCATACTCCGGACCGCGCTTTTGAATCTCTGTCCCGTATGGGAAGGCAAAGATGCTGTAATTAAGACCGAATTCTCTGGGATCAAGATTGAAGTATCCGGGCACCACGTTGAACTTCCCAATCTCATCCGAAACAACGGGCTCACCCCAGTACTGAGGTGGGGGAAGCTTGGGGCTGGGTATACACTCCTCCGGGCTACAGTAGTACGTGTCCGCCGGTGGACCTGCCTCGAAGTTGCAGCCCACCTGGCGAGGATGGCAGATATAGCCTGGCGGACAACCCCAAGTGTAGTCTGATGGAAAGGGAGTTGCAGCCTTCACGGTGTATGTTGGGTTGACGGTGCGGCTTGGGCAGATTGTCAACGCTTCTGCTGTTACTGTGGTGCTTAGCGTACTCGGCGTGCCTGCCATGATAATTAGCTTCTTCGTCAATTTAAGTAGGGGAAAAGCATATGAAGAACCACAAGCTGTATCCCTGACAAGACTATGAATTCTCTTGTCTTCTTCAACATTGACAACACCTAGCGGCCCGAGCCCGTTGAAGCAAACGGCCCGATGTCACAAGGAGAAATTCATATATGTATAGATTGCAAATAAACAGAAAGAAAGGCTTAGAACTTACCAGGAACTGTGACAGTTTCTCCAGGTTCTGTAACAGTGGCAGTTTTAGTAACAATGGCAGTTTGAGTAACTGTGGAAGTGCTCCCAGGAAGGATAGCTGTTGTTGTGACGGTTTTTGCTGGAATAGTAGTGGTTTTTCCAGGGAGTGTTGTTGTGCTAGCTGGCAATGTTACGGTAGATGTCACTGTAGATGCTGTGAGGGTAGTCACCGATCCAGGAAGAGTTATAGTCTTAGGAGATAAGGTTATAGTGGTTGTAGTCGTGGAAGCTGGGACGGTGACTGTAGTTGGTGGGAAAGTCACTGTGCTCGGAGGTATAGTGCTCACGGTTGTGACAGTAGTACCAGGTAAAGTTATTACGCTTATAGTTGTTACAGTAGTGGTCTGAATTTGAGTGGTTCCAGGCGGTGCAATGGTAGTTTCTGTAGAAGTTGTTGTTGGACATGATGTAGTTTCTGAAGGCCCAGTAACTGGTGGTGGGCTACTTGTCGACGGCGGCGGCGGTGGCGGTGCAATGACTGAGGATGTGCTTGTAGTTGTCTGATATGTCAATGTGGATGTTGGCGGCGGCACGATCACCGAGGGTGTGCTTGTAGTTGTCTGATACGTCGATGTTGGCGGCGGTGGCGGCGGCGGGACAATCACCGAGGATGTGCTTGTAGTCGTCTGATATGTCAATGTTGATGTTGGCGCCGGCGGCGGCACAATCACTGAGGATGTGCTCGTAGTTGTCTAATATACAAAGTCAGTGACCAGAAGACTCCACTTCCATCTTGAGCTATCATGAGATGTTTGAGTTGGAAAATCAATTGGCTTACAGGACAAGTAGTTGCATAGACAGTAACTGTTGTCGTATTTCCATAGACTGGAGTCTCGGTGAGCGTCACAGTCTGATAGATTATAGTCTCGACAGTTTCAGTGCACCATGCGGTAGTGGTGCTCCACGCAGTTCTCCATTCGGTGCTACATTCGGTACTCCATTCGGTACTCCAGGCAGTACTCCAGGAGGTACTCCATTCTGTGCTCCATTCGGTGCTCCATTCAGTACTCCATTCCGTGATGAACTTGGAGGGATAAGGAATAATTCCACCGTGAGTGACTGCTGCACTGACGACTGGGAGCAGAGCAATCGTGCCCAGCGAAGAGGCCAGATCCAACCACATGGCAGGCTGGAACCACTTGAACCTTCACAATATGGAAAGGTAGCCAATTTCTTTCCCCAACGAGCGTATTGGGACAGAGATGGTCGCGATTGAACGAACGACAGGCAGGTCTTTCACATCTAAAGGTTCTGAAGCGACAGTATGAAGTAGCAGGGGAAAACGAGAAGAAGAGTAGGGGAAAACTAGTGAGAAGCAAACTTGACGGAGCACAGGGAACAGCTCCATGCAGCTCTTCAGCCACCGCTGAAGTCCTTGGCTATAAGACCAATGTAGGTACTATCTTGAGCCTCATCACAATATCAGGGATATAAGGCGCGGTCGCAATCATAACGCGGCGCAGGATTTTTGCCATGAGCCGCTCAGGGCTTTTTCTCGAGTGTTATTGCAGGGGGATGGATGTCAGGTGCGGGGCAGTTGACCTACGGCCCGCTGTTCTCTAATGTTGGATCTACTTCCGTGCTTGGAGTATTGCATAGCCGTGGTCACCATGCCCCGCATGGAGGGCTGCGCTGGCCATGTCAGCGGCCCCAGAGAACACGGAAGAGGTCGAGGGTACGGGTTTGTATGTATGGCTGTGTTATATCTGTAGTGTATATTGTTTAGTACTTAGAAAATGTCTCTTTCTCTTGCAGAAAATTGGGCTCTTTTCAGCGCCAGTCTCTTGTAACATGTGCAGGTATTGCAAGTCTCCACCCATCGACATCTAAGATTAACAAAAGGGTCAACAATAGAGGTTATGTACGGATACAGATTCCATGAATACTCACATGCCAGTGTTGGTAACGGTGGATGTCTCTCAAGCTCATGTTCGGTACATACGATGTACGCAATATTGCTCGCGGCTGCAGTCTTGTTGGCAAAGTGGGGTTCTGAAGATCTGCATATGCTAGGGGAGTTGATGCCGTCTTCCACAAAATGCTTTTCCTCGGGGCTGTGGCACTTTTGCTGCTGCAGCATTTGTCTACCCCATCCTCGACATGGCCCGACCGACATAGTTGGGCACAGGGCGTCCCATCAACTTCCTGATCAGGACACACCGGCATATCTAGAGCAGTGATTAGCGATAGAAACAGCCACAGAGGTTAAGACTGCAGAGGAGTCTGGTTGATCAGGCCACCAGGGGGGGGGGGGGGTTCTTATTTCTGTTCATTCTTGTGCACCCAGGCAATGGAAGTGCGGGCTTTGTCTTGCTGGCACTCGGTGAAATGGCACCATAAGGAGCCTGTCTGGATGCAGTGCCTTCCGGCTTCAAAGTACTAGTATGAGCCACCACTAATTTCCACGCTGAAAGAAAGTGTAGACAGGGCGCGAGGGGACCCTTGTCCGGCAGTGAGAGGAACTCAGGAAAGACAAAGAACGAGGCCGCTGGCCATGCGGGTTGCCTCGGGCCTTGATCAAACACGGCTTAGGGCTAGGGTGGTTGGCCTGGTCAACCCAGCCGCTGGACAGGGGTTGACATTACATCGCAGGACAACACCAATCTCCGATGCATGCCTGACCGGGATACGACCAGATGGCGTTCATTGATGGCTTGATCGTGTTGGGGTCTGTGTTCATGCCTCCACCATCGCTGTGTTGACTAGGGTGCACATCGGAGACGGACTGCTGCTCTGCGGTCTCGGAGCTCACTGGCAACATCTGTGCCGTATGTCCAGCGAGAAGCTAGTTGTTTGATCGGCTATTGGATATGGGAATCACGCAGCAGATTAGGAACTTCAGCTGGCCATAGGCCCTCCCGCATTTACCGCTTACGGACTTCTACACCCTTCCTCCATCAGCAGAGCCGAACAGCCGATGCCTGCAGACATTCTGGGTTATCAAACAAGGTTAGCCTTATTCTTCTTGCATGGGAATTTGGACATTGGTGAGTACATGCACTGTATATTATGCGCAGATAGGAAACGTCCTGTGGCATCCAAGCTGAATCTCTCAGAAGAAGCAAGATTGTCATCCTGAAAGATCCAACTACTTGACATTCAGCTGTTTTGGATCTCGAATCTCTCCGCTCCATGTTTTGCAGCGAACGATTGGACCGGTGAGATCTACAGTACAACAGTTGGCAAAAGAAAGGGGCGACAGCAATGATCCGAGAGCAGATCGGCTGGTGTTGGTGCTCAGTCCCGGAGTCGACCACTTTTTCGATATCTGTTCGCAACGGTCTTATCGCAGCTGGTTAACCTGTGTTTCTGCATAAGAAGAATTTTCACCCACAATGCGGTTTCTTTTGTTGGCCGGTGTAGTTGTTCTTGTGCATTTTGAGGTCGCATCCGCGATCGACTATTCGCATGTAGTCAATATATCTATGTGCAATTGGGCGCAGCCTCGAGGTGAGTGGAACATTCATACTAGCACCGTTTAGGTACAGTCGGAGCTCTGAATGGTCTTTTTTAGCTAATAAATCAAGTGTAGCGAATATCATACGCGACAAAATATACCTTGACGGAGGATATCTATGGTGGCTACCGTGCGTTCCCTGTGGTGATATTTACATATCTTCGACAGGTAACTGATTGAGGTAAAGGGGGAATTCTGACGGGCATTATGACATACCACAAAGCGATGGTACGTCTGTCAACGTGCTATGATATGTAATAATATCTCACGTCAATTATGCTTAGATATGAATGGAACGGTCTACGAGCTCAGCCTGGGACTCCCCTTCGATACTAGGGCAACGAATCTTACAGCATTGTTCACGGCGAGTCAGAAGAACGGCAGTATCACCAGCAATGAAATTGTTTCGTCTTATCAGGATGGAGTGATGTTCGCAAATGACGACGGGTATATCCTCTATGGGTAAGGCCATGTTGAAACACCTGCTTTCACTAAATGCTGCTAACGGAAGTCAGTGGTATTCCTCGCCTTATAGGAAGCCAGGATACACCAGATGCGAATCAAGTCTTAGTCTATGAAGCGTACCCGTCGGGTCCAAAAACAGAATCATGGAGTCCCGGTTTTCTTAGCAGATCACTCCCCGACGGTGTAACCAATCTTGTGACCAATGGCGCTGGTGTCTCTGCTCCCAGTGAGAATCTTGGTTTCTATTTCAGCGGAATGCGCGCAAAAGACTGGGGGGTGTTTACGGACTACAGCGTATCTCCAAACATTACTGCCAACACTCTGATCACGGTTGACATGTCAACAATGGGGCAGGAAAAATGGACAAATGATACACTACCCGAAGATGTCCCCGGAAGAGCCAATGCAGAACTGGTCTGGATCCCTGTCTCTGAATCTGGAGTCCTGATCGCGATTGGAGGTGTAATATATCCGGAGAGTCTCGAATCAAACAACCTGACAGAGTCTCAAGCAGCGGCAAGTGTATGTTTGTTCCTCCTCTTCCATGGACTGCATCTCACCGGTTGCAGAAGCGAATCAGTCCCACTTTTATGAAAACGGTCCCTGTCTATGATGTTGCGAATAAGAAATGGTATGACACATTTGATGTATAGCACTATCAGTTGCACTGACTACGCCTCTAGGTATATGCAGAACACGACTGGCGATATCCCGCCACAATTGACTCTCTTCTGCTCTGTCGTAGCTGCCGCGGCAGATAGAAGCTCCTTTAACATATATATCTACGGAGGATACGATGGATTAGATCAGACTCATGCTCCATCTGACGACGTATACATCCTATCTGTCCCATCGTTCACTTGGATCAAAGCGTACTCTGGAGATTACCGCCATGGTCGAAGTGGACACAAGTGTTTGAAGGTGTATCCAGATCAAATGTTCGTTCTCGGTGGGATATTCGAGGACCCTACAGTCTGCGTAGACGGGGGCATCATCCAGGTCTTCAATCTGAATAATCTTCGCTTCCAGGACTCATACAATCCAGAGCGTTGGAGTGAATACGAGGTGCCAGCTCTTGTCACTGCTCAGATTGGAGGAGGGTGAGTGATTCGTACCATTATCATATCTCCTCGACTGTTGACTAACTTCCCTAAGCCCCGAAGGTGGCGCCACCAAAACATCCCCATCGTCTTGGAACGATGATGCCCTTAAGGCTGTATTTGCATCCAACTACACCAAAACAATTGCGACCTACTATCCATACCCTCTGGCCTCGAAATCACCAACCCCGAGCGTAAGCACTGTTCCAGCTCCTCCAAAGGAGAACAACAAGGGGAGCGGATTGCCGACCTGGGTTGGCCCCGTTCTCGGAGTCGTCATCGGTCTGATCGTTGCAGCTACGTTGATTATCGGCTGGCTGCTCTACCGACGGCGCCAGTACAAGAGTGCCTACGGGTCCACTGTCACTGACCCAGGGAACAACAGGGTGCTTAAATGGATGTACGGGACGCACATGCCCCCTCCGAAAGGCTCCACGACGGGGACTTCCACAGAGCTCGGAACCAACGAGAAGCATTTTTCCGGGGGAACATGGTCGGACGCGGGTATGTCCGCGAGCGCCAGGTCCCCGAGCTCCGCTACACACGAGGCTGCTGGCTTCCAGGTACATGAGCTGGACGGTACGTGTCAATTAATCCGTATCCATCTACCTGGCTTTCCTATATCCCTTTTGAAGACAACGCTGACAAGGCCATTTTCCTCAGCGGGCGCTGGAGGGCGTGCTGAACTTGCAACGGATTTCAACAGTGCCGAAAACCATTCTCCGCTTCGACAGGCAAGCTTCCCGCCCTCCCTGGACGGCGTCCTCAGCACGCAGGACCAGCATCAGGGCGACAGGACGAGTATAGTATCTTCTTCTGCAGATTCACAGCCCGCGCGACCAATGCACCGTCACCAATCCAGCGATCTGAGTTCGCCACTCTCTGATATTTCCGAGGACCCGACAGAGGATCTGACTCGCCCGCGCTACGTATCAGGCTTGTCCGATGTGCTCGTCAGTCCCGAAGAGCAGAAGCCTGCGCCGTGGAAAACCACGAAGAAAAACGACTAACCACGAGGGGAGGTGTTGGAATCATAATGTGATACGCGGTCTGAGTCTGTCCTATTCGATCCCTGTGGTGGCTATCTCCTTTGATTCTCCATCTCCCTTTTCTTTCAGAAACATACCTATCTTTGAATTTTCTCGGGACATTTGTACTGTACTTGCTATGGTCGAACCAAATAAAAGGAACGCACGGTGTAGTCTTTTCACCAACGCTAATACATACATACATACATATTACGATAACTAACGAGAATAATGACCTGAGAAGTCTTAGATGTGGATGTGGTGATATTATAAGAGAATTGAATCTATCCTAGTATCGAAGAAGATCGGCTGCCAGCGTTCCGCGGACGTCTTAACCATCAATCGATCATTCTGCACCTTCTGGATTCTCATCCAAAGAAGGCTGATCAAGTCAAGATATAGAATACCTGTCCTCCGTCTAGATGTCTCTCGTGATTCGGATTCAGATACAAGCGTATGCAAAACAAGACTCTGACAATCCATGGATGTTATCAAAGGAAGGAATAACCATCTTCCAGTAGTAATGTAGGTATTTGACATTTCCATTTTGGTTTGAAACACTGACATCGAAGTCTCTATAGAACCCAAGTGGTACTATATAAAATAATAATTGTTGGGCGAATTTTCTACTGCCCTAATTAATGGGCATGACCGTGTTTGTCTCTGATTATATCGCTATATCACTGTAAATGGAACCACACAGATGTCATAGAACTACCTACAGATCTGGTTGAGTACTACTGCTCCCTTGATGTACATACCGTACATGCTGTACTGCGCGATCCATAGAAATGCCTCGATTATCCTATTCCCATGCAAAATTCCCACCCACCCATCCATAGTGCAGTGCTCTTTGTACAGTACAGTACATGTATGTACTTTGTGCTCGGCATTTTTTTTTTGCGCGCATCTCTCTTGTGTGCTGAGTGGGCTCTCTCTCCAACCAAACCAGCCGTGGATGATGTGGATCCGATCTAGCGCAGGGTCAAGGTCATGGCGCAGAGGGGGGGGGAGGGGGGAGCCGAACCGGAAGCGGTCAAGTCTTTTTGTTTTTTGTTTTGTTTTGGGGAGAGTTGTCAGCAGGTCAGGGAGTGTCCGCCGGGCTCAGTGAAAGAAAAAAAATCAGATAATAGAGAATGATAATTACTTAGCGAATGTGGCACAGCAAAAGCGTAACACGAAAGATGTCAAAAAGAAAATCCGAAACCAGGCACAAGAAAGACGCAGGGGCAAGGAACGATCGAAAGAGACTCAGAGAGAAAGAAAGAAAGAAAGAGAGAACAACTCGCGTCTTCGGATCCCAGTATTAGCCCTGATGTACGCATCGATGCAGGCCCAGGTTGAGTGAGCACCTCCAACGAACAGGGTGGACGACCCGCTTAGCGCAGCGGCTTGAAGTACATGTACATGTAATGTACATACCATGCCTAGCGCTTACTCCTCGAGAGTCAAGGTATGATTTCAAAAAGTTGCCATCGTTTGCTGCCCAAGTCCTGTCCTGGATGTATCATGTACGGTATATGTGAGTACATACATACATACTTGGGTGTATATAGGGCTGTCACTGAGAAAGGAGAAGGAGGGAGCGAACGATGTGTAGTGTAGTGTACGAGGCATGTTGGGATTCAACATGAACATATTATATAGAACCTAGATGTGTCACAAACGTAGGTAACGGTCAGGAACAGAAGAAGCCGAATGAACGCATACTACTGCTTACGAAGAGGCCGACAAAGGTGTTCAACGCTGATACTGTAGATGCGGACGCCTGATAAATTTCTCCGATGACAGGCATCTTATTATCTATCGTACCACATCTACATCGATCATTACCTACATACCTACATACCCAACTTTGGTACTAGAGAGTCCGACAATAGCAATATGATTCGAATACAGGATTCTCTCTCTCTCTATATGTACATACAAACCAGAGAGATAGATACCCGACCTAGACGCAGGACGCCTCTTGCAGGACATTTGAAATTACGCCCTATGTGCAACGGATATTGGTTAGTCCTCCATCGGGAAGAAAGGACAGGCTGCATACTGATACTATATACTAACTGCTAGTACTGAAGGGTTATTATAATTTCCCAGGTCATCCTCAGTTCAAGTAATCATTTGAGCAGAATGAGTTAATTAATCAATAGTTCACTCTCATGACTTGCAGTCTATCGTACAGTACATGGTAATTGAAAATAAAAGGATTATTCTCATTAGTCACTCGTCGAGTTCCAACATCTCTTTCCGTCGACTCGAATAGCATAGCATAGCGCTGACTACAAAAAAAAAAAGAAACATTAACAAAATTAACAATGTAAAAGATTATTAACTAAGCTAACAGACAAGCAAGCAAACAAACAAGGTATCTTACTTATCTCATCATCTTCTCTCTTATCTTAACTGCAACAAGGCTCGGGTCTGTATCTCATCTGACAGAACTGCACAGGACAGGATATGCGAGTGATATCGATGGGCAACAATGACAGCGACATGTAGGTACATCGGCAGGTAGGTATGTGAGAATGGCGTGTGGGTATGTTAGGTACCTAAGGTGCGGCACGGTATGGAGGAATATGGTATGGTGGGTATGACATGGCATAGAAATGACATGGTTCAAGGTTCGGAGAGATCGAAGTCGAAAAAAAAATGTTCAAAAAGGACATTAGTAATGGCATGGCGTGACCACAGAGGCATGAGCATAAAAGGCGTGAAGCGTGCAGTTGTTCGTTATCACAAACGTTAATGGGCCTCTCCCTCTTTTTTTTGCGTTTCTCCTCCGCGCCAGGCAAAGTCAATGGACTGAGGCCACCATGCATCTCAAAAGCTTTTGTACAGTACCACGAGGGATCGTATCGAATCGAATCAAGGGTATCTCCGTCCAGGACGGACGGAACCGGGGGAATCGAAGCAGTAGGCAGAGCGATCGACGAGAAAAAAAAAAAAAGGAAAACCAAAACCCAACGCGCAAGTTGCAAGAAATTAAGAAAGAAAATGGTAATATGACATGATCTTCGAGATCCTCTCGAACTGCTGATGGACTCCGACGATCGGCCGGGTCAAGGGTAACGTCCGCCTACGACTGGCATCGGCATCGGCCAGTCGTCCTCTGTTATGCTGCTCCAGAAGATCCAGACCATCACGACGGACAACAGCGTAAAGAACGTCTCGAACAATGCGCCGTTGATTTTCCCGTCCGTGCCTTGGCAGATGTGCGTGCTGATGACGAAGGTAAAGATCTGGCCGACCGCGAAGAGGAGAGCGGCAGCGGTGAGGTATACTATTTATATCGCATGTTAGTAAAAAGAAGTTCAACAACTAGGACTCTCGTGTAGAGATCAGATTATCAGACGAATCAGGTCACGGGGGAATACGTACGCATCGGTCTGGTCTCCCCAAGGATCCGAAGGACCAGGATAGCTTCGAGGGCGTAGAAAGCGACGAGGCAGGCAAGCGGGAAGAGCAGGCAGAGGATGTAGAGCGCGATACTTCGATTCTGGCCCTCCAGACTCGAGGCGAAGTGGCCCGTCCAGCTGAAAGCGGTGTCCAGGGCGATGTAGCCGGTGCCGATGAAGAAAACCAGCGCAGAAGCAAGGAACAGCCCGACCGAGACGGGCGTGCCGTCATCGAGGAACTGGAAGCCCACGAGGGCGTTCAGAAAGAGGACCCAGCACGTCGCCGTAACGGCCGCTACATGGGCCGCCGTAAATCCCTGGACAGGAGTGTCAGAACACCGCACCCACAGGCCAATGGACGCCCCGACCAACCTTCCGAACATCAGAATCCAGCGGAAACCCGCCAATTGTGAAGATCGTGCAAATCTCAATGACTATGTAGCCGACTAGGAATATTTGTATCTCTCTGGTCGGCGCCATGGTTAGCATCGACGGGATGACAACCGAACCGAACTCCCCATCGCGTACCTTCGTCCCACCGCAGCCTTTTTCTTCTCTGATCTCCATAGCAGAAAGATGGCGACGAGTATCGAAATGAATGCCAGCAAGATCGATCCTGCGACACGGCCATCAGCAACCAGAATCCAGATCCCGTCCACCGGCGCAGTCCACCGTACCGAGATTGCTGAGATATTTGCCATTGCCGAGGTCGATGCCCCGGAGGACGCAGCCGCCGTAAGCAAGGTTGGGTGGTTGGTTACTAGGGACGAATAGCTATAGATTCCACGACCGCATGTTAGCATCAATTCCCTTCGCCATTGCGCTGTCCGTCGGGTCAGATACGAGCGTACGTTGCATATCGGTAGTGTCGAGTCTCGACAAAAGTCCTGTTGCCAACCATCTCCGTCAGTCCCCCCAGATCCCGCGCATGGATCGAGGTCTGCGCCGACTCACATGGAAATTACCGAATTGGGTGGAACCCATGGTGGAGGGTCGAAGGAGAGAGCGTCAGGGCCGATGTGATGCTCGTCGTCGCTGTCCCCGCGAAGATGATGACTGAGGTATCACTGGGCCTGGACCGCGGTGAAAGATGGACGGCGACCACGCGGCGCCCGGATCCAAGGTCGCAGCGTGACCTGGCGCAAGGGCGTTGAAGCAGCCGGAGGAGGCAGCGGAAGCGAGGGGCGCAGAAAACGAGCGGCGAGAGAGATCGGTCGCAGCGGGTGTTGCAGGAGGACAGGAGGTGACGCTGGGGAAGAAGAGGTCGTCGTGGACATGCAACAGGGGATCAAACGGGAAACGAGCGCGGAGCGGGCCAACCCGGCGGGGGGGCGCCAGGGCTGAGCTGCACAGACCTGTTAGGCGATAAACGGAGCAGGACGCGATGAACGATCGGGTGGACCGGTCTCCAGACATGGACATGGTATACTCAGCAGCTACTCTGATCACTACGGGAACGCTACCGGTGCCCAGAGAGTACGAACTTCACTCATGCTACAGTCCATGGCCCGGGTGTTTCGTCGTCAGGGTCCAGGGCGCTGCTCTCCGGGTCCAGCACTCTCCTTGCTCCAGCCTCAGCCCTCGTCCGGAGATGAGCTCTGAGTCTTCTCCCTTGTCTCCGCAGTCATCTGGTCTTTTGTCTTTTCTCTCGTCTCAGCCACGGAAGAAACCCACGGAACGCGCGCACGGGATCTGCCGCCGGCCTGTTTGAGGTTTCGCCGTCTCATCCTCGGCCCCCATGGCGCCGTCGGTCGGCACTTGCTCTCTGTCATATTGATATCGAGATGATCCTGCAGATACAGTACTCTCGCTCTCAGCGCCGTGCCTGGAACAGTGGACAGTGGACACTCTGCCCAGCAGACCACCCCTCGCTGCACTCCAGACTCCGTATTCAGCACCCGTGCCCGCAGCCATCCCCACGGGCACCGGTGGGCCAGGGAACCGACGCTCTTAGTCTTTTCTCGTCCCAGGTCTTCTCTCTTCTTGACAAGAATAGCCACGAATGAGATTGTGTGATCCCGTCGCCGGCGGGCGGTGAGATACATTGGCGGCGGAGGCCAGAGCTCCACTTTGCGGGCACCCTCTGATGCACACCGCATGCCATTATGGACCTTTGGATGGCATCATCATCATCATCATCATCATCCTACTTTTCGACCCGTCTTTTCGACACCGCCTTCCAGAACGTCGTTCATGCAAGGGTCCCGGGCTGGCTGTCTCTGCGGGTGATCATGGATCATGGCACCGGGAGGACGGAGAGCCCTGGCCGGTTGGTGGTCCTCGGGGAGGCTGGGCCGGAGATCTGTGCAGGAAGAGTGCAGGTAGAAAGTGTGCAGACCATCCTTCAGAACTGCCGCATGACGCAGAAAGAGCCTGCTTGGTTACCATCCCTAATGCAGCCGCATAATCCCAGAGTTGCTGTACTAGGTTCATTGTTCAGCATCTCGAAGATCCAAGGCTGCTTTGCAGATGTTGAACACGCTCTTCTGAGCTGACGTTGTTCCAGTATCATCCCAGTATCAAACCAATAGGATCCACATGTGCGCCTGCCTCTTATCGAGAATACATACGCATACAGAGGTATCAAGGCAAGGAAGAGCGGAGAGTGCTCCGCATCAAAGTCAATGAAATCAATAATCGTTCATGCGAGTAGCACGCATGCATGTCATATTTTGCTTTTGTTTGAGCGGCTAAGGGTACGGTCTAGGGGCATGCCAATAATTGATCATCTACCTACCTACCCTTGTTCATGTTTCAGCTAGGTTTCATGATGCGGGCTAGGGACCTAGGCGTAGGTAGGCACCTAAAGTTGCAGAACGATGTGCGCGAAGTCATCAAAAAAGAGAGCCCTTTACAGCACCCTGCAGGATCTGATCTGTGTGTATGATGCCGGATCGAGATCCAGTCCGGTTCTGCATCATATGAGATCTGGCATCTCCGTAGACATAGATCGTAAGGCCTGCCAGCCAGGTACTGTACATCGGCTGGAAAGTTACTTATCTGAAGATGAGAGAATCCACAGTATTTCCGTATCTTAGTATTAAGAACAGCAAAGATGCCAAATTATGCCACAAAATGTAGCTTATCTCTCTCTCTCTATATGGTTCTCTTTTCCTTGTTACTGACTTAGGCTTATCCAGGCTGCCGGCTGTCCGGATAGTGGAGTTGGACTTATTTATTTCGATCTTTTGCTCGTATCCAATCTTTATACCACCATGCCTGTGTATATATTCTACCAAGGGAGCTAGGTAGGCTAAATGTCAGAGAGAGAGAGAGAGAGAAAAGAAAATACCGCTGGACCACAAAAAGAGGCCATGACCGTTAATTGCAGTCAGGTCAGGAATTCCCTCTCTTCTTTACCTGGAGTCTGGGCGCATTGTAAAATTGTCTTTATGACGCTGGTGGTAAGCTTCCTTTTCTTATTCGTGCTATATACATACTACGGAGAATAGATCAGATAAGATTGTTTACTACAGCATACATACTAACTTTCTATACATACTAATTTTTCTATAGTGTATCAGGTCCACAAATCGACGGCCAATGCTGCACTTGGGCTCCTCGTGATGGGGGATAGTCCCGAACCCGTATTTTAGGCCACAAGAACCACGCGCTTCACGAGACCCTCGAAAACTGGGAGGGTTGCTTTTTTTTCTTTACTGCTATGGCAAAGAAGTGGGATCCGATGTGGCCGCTATCACTAAGAGACCATCGAATGTACATACTATAGATATCTAGATGAAGGACTTATCTATTCTGTACAAATATCCTGCTAGCTGGATTATTTTTCTTCATTTTTCTATTCTCTCAATGAGGACGATTCGAATAGGTTCGATAATGCAGATGCTACTTCTCCTTCGTCATCTGCATCTCGGAACATTCTTTGGTGCAATGGTGTCTGTGCTTCCTGCAGAGAAGAGCAGAGGCCATACATTCTGCAAGGAGTAAGGTAGCATAGCGTACCCGCGACGGAAGGGGACGGTACTTCAGTCAACAGTGAGGCTGTCCCGAGGTAGCACCCGTTGCTTACCTACCTGTCTAGGTATTCATCTATTGCAACTATGTACGACGCTGAGAGACCAGGTCCGGTTTTCTTAGCGCCTAGATCGGTAGCTTGCACTCCATATTTCTATTGAACCCTATCTAGGCAAGTATCTAAGCAGCTAGGCCGGCGTAGGCACGGGTGTATGCTCTCTTGCACTACTTGTTTGGAGTTTCAATTTTCCAATCCCGTATCCTGATCGACTCGCAGTCAGGGGAACATGCATAATTTAATTGACTGAAGCTCCGCTCGTCCTGTGAATAAGTAGGGCGAGCAAGCAAAGCCGATCCGCTGTGGGGTACGAGGATTTCCTCTAGCATACTTACCTGCCATTCTCATTTTTCTCCCTCTGTCCAGAGAATGCCAAGCCCTGTCACTGTCCATATATTATTTATGTAGTATTTCTGGGGGAACACCAAAGGACTCCTGCAGGGCCCATGAAGCGGACTTGGCGAATCAGTAAAATGACAAACGAGATAGACGATGCGAATGGCCGAAATTTCAGGATAACAGATATGCGTCTTTCCAGTAACTTCGCACAGTACCTGTACCTTGCTACCCACAATCGGATATATGGTGTGATCAGTCTATTGTGAGTGGAGGGAAGTACCTTTATCTGGTTGTATCTGTGTCCGTAGATCCGCTTTATGCGTATCACAGGGTTGCATCTCTTGAACCGAGAGGTGACAAGGCTCTGGAGCTCCGGCGCCTCAGTGAAACCGCAGCTTTTCGAGAGCTTCATATGCTTGTGATCGATCTTTGTCTATTTAAACCTGTCTCTTTCCAGGTTCTTTTCGCTCTGGATCACATCAGATCTCCTTCGATCGCCGAGCACCTACTGCTTATTATATTTGATTGAGAAATAAACTCACTGGCACGGATCCATTCCTGAATCCATACTTTTATCCCTGAGACGATAGCCGAATTCAGAAAAGATGCGCATCAACCTCGTGAAGACGCTCCTCCCGGCTCTGGCGGCCACTGCTCTTGCCGCCCCCAATATGGGCATGATGAATGATTTTCCGAAGGGTATGACTTTTATTCCCTTTCCTTACTTCCTTCGCTGGCCTTTAATGGTTCCTGTTCCCGCTAACGCCGCTATGTTTTCTTTTCTTCTTTTCTGTCTGTAGAAAGGGACACCATAGCCGAAGCGATTATCTACGCCATGCAGGGCGACTGCAACATGTTCAACTGCGCCGCCGTCATCGCAGGCGCGGCTTGCGCCACCATGGGGATGATCAACCAGGACCCAGGCAGCGTTCTTGGTTGCATGTCGGGAGGGTCCCAAGCGGTTTGTGAAAACCTATCCCCTGTCCATCCATCGACTCCACGGCTTGTCATGTCACGTTTGTGGGGAAAACTGACGGTATTTTTTTTCGAATTTAGGCATGCTCGTGCATGAATTGCGTGCCTAACATGGCAACCTTCTTCAAGGATCATGGAATTTGTCCGACCTAGTTGAGTTCTGCAGGAGTAGAAGCAGAAGTGTGGCCTGCTTTTTTTTGAGCTCTGGCAAAACTTGATTAACTGCAGGCTGAGTGAAGCATGTGAGGTCGAAGGGAAGCGTGTCTGGTCGAAGCATTCAGGGGTATACGCAGGTACACAAGGTGCTCACTGCAGAGGCTGGCTGGTGGAAACTTCTCTTTCTGCTGTGCAAGATTCTCTCTGTTAAGCTTAAGAGCACATAGAGGGAGATTCCATTACGCAGTCAGTCATTGGCTATCGTCTTTCTGCACATGTTGAACAGGTTGTACCTTGTGTGACTGCAGGGTGCCTCAGAATATCTAATAGAATAGTCGCTCTCTCACATCAGTGTTTGTCCTATGGTGCTCTCACCTAACTTCCTTTTATGGATGTGTGTAGAAGGTTTCAAGTTGCAGATTCGCCCCAAACATATGCACGTAGCCGATGGACCTGTAACTGTCCGGATCGGACAGGAAACATGAACCGAGCTGCCAGGCCATTGTCTCGCGCCTGCGACCTCGTGGAAAATGATATATTGCCTCGCCTGTCTGGAGAGTAAGGAAGTTAGCATGAGAATATTCGTAGAATGTCAACATCACGTGCTTTGGTTGCCCTAACCGCCCCACGAAGGAGCGTACATGGGAAGTGAATAATTAGATAACTTGTGACTGACGCTGTACGAATATTCGATCCTTAATCTCTTGGTTCATTTCAGGGTAGCAGGAATGCCACGCCCATAACAGAAGGCCAAACACACAAGCATCACAGAGAAAAATAGCTGTCTTTCCTGTGAAATTTCCTCCCCTTCGACTTGCCACGTATGTATGAAACATTTATATTGAATGTAACGTGAATGATGGAAGGAAATTTATTTTGCGGGGGAACTTGTCGGATTTTTCCAGACAATTGGTTCTATTTCTAGATGGCGCACGAAATGGGAAGCACGAGTACAAATCTTCTCACAGTGGAATTTGCAATCCTGAGTTGAATTCAAGAGGAAAATCAGTATCCTTACGATCAGAAACATAGTAGAAGGTCAAATTGGAGTTGATCTGACGAAAAGATGGCGCATGACTATGGCCATACATGTAATTTCGGATGCCTCAGAGTCTTCCCAATATGACGTTCCTGCATCGATATTATTCCCTGGCTGGATTCGTGTGGAATATCATGACAACGGTCTGCTCCTATTTATTCACGAACGAGAGAGACGTATCACTGCCCAGCCGTTTGCAGCTGGCCAGATCGGAGTAGATTCCAGGAGGACTCTGGGCAAGAGCAAAGCAATAATGGCCAGCGGTTGAAGCCCTGCGAAGTGCAAACAGAACTTGGTGTTCTATTGGGCATTTGTTTTTGGGACTGCGGAAAGAAGACCGACAGCTCACCGGTGTTGACATGGATCGATGGCATGTAAACAAAAAAATATCCTTTTTTTTCGAAAACAGAGCCGGTCAACAACGCAGCCATGTGCTGATAGGTGTGATTCTTGGGAATTTTCACGTACTCATGAGATTGTTCCGAGGTGGGTTGACCCCACGGTCCTGCAAAACCGGCGGAACAACCCCGGATTTTCCGCCCTGTAAAGACCAAGTGGTGCCAACACGACGTTCCACTCAAACTCCAGACTGGCTTCATGCAGAAAACCATATAACGGAATAAACAGCGAGGTCTTATTTTGGAAAGACTAGCTGCATTAGTATCATCTCGGCTAATGTCCGCCTGTTCAATTTCCCCTCTCCGCCGGACGAGACACCCCGCCGGAATGTTCTCCGGCAGCTCAACATTGCACTGCGGCTGAATGGGCTGATCGATGAATGGATAGCAGGCTGCACAACTATCGCCGACCGTCACGAGTCATGAGTCGTCACTTTTTTCCGGCGGGGAAACTTAACATGCAGTGCCTCTCTTTGCCGCACTTCATAAAACATGAAGTAGTGTTAAGAGGACCCCCCAGTGCGATACATGGGGAGTCCAGCTGACCAAGGACTAATTACTGGAACCCAGATAGAGACCGCATTTCAGGATTGAAAGTGAGATAGACTAGGGTCAAGCCAAGATGCTGTACGCACAAGGCAATCGTCTTATCTTCCATTATGACGCCGAAGACCTCTGGATTGAGCCCTGGGGAGCCAACGCTTTGCGCGTACGAGCAACCAAGCAGAGTCAGATGCCCTCGGAAGATTGGGCGCTGCAGATGAAGCCTGTTGCAGAAGAACCTACCATTGCAGTCGGAGCAAAAGACGCATCGATCGTCAACGGCAAGGTCAAGGCAGTTGTCACCTCTGGCGGCAAGCTTATGGTTTACAACTCCAAAGGCAAATTGCTACTGGAGGAATACGCTCGCAACCGTCGAGATCCCCGCGACCCAAAATGCAGCGCCATCGAGGTCCAAGCCCGTGAATTCAAACCCATCCCTGGTGGTGATTACTATCTTACACTGCGGTTCGAGTCGTTGGACAAGAATGAGAAGATATATGGCATGGGCCAATACCAGCAGCCGTACCTTGACCTTAAGGGCCTCGATCTCGAGCTAGCGCACCGCAATTCCCAAGCCAGTGTACCATTTGCTGTGTCCTCTCGAGGTTACGGGTTCCTTTGGAACAACCCTGCCGTGGGACGGGCGGTGTTTGGCAAGAACATCATGAGCTTCGAGGCGTACTCGACCAAGTCCCTCGATTACTGGGTCGTGGCCGGCGACACTCCCAAAGAGATCGTCGAGGCATATGCGACTGTAACGGGCACCGTGCCTATGATGCCCGAGTACGGTCTTGGATTCTGGCAATGCAAGCTGCGATATCAGACGCAGGAAGAGTTGCTGGAAGTGGCCCGCGAGTATAAACGACGAAAGCTGCCAATCGATCTGATTGTCATCGATTTCTTCCACTGGCCGCTGCAGGGAGAATGGAAGTTTGATCCGACGTACTGGCCGGATCCAGGTGGGTTGATTTCGAATTCTGGATGGATAGACAGCTGATGCAAGTGCAGACGCGATGATCCGTGAGCTCAAAGAGATGAACATCGAACTCATGGTGTCCATCTGGCCCACAGTCGATAAGCGGTCTGAGAACTACAAGGAGATGCTGGAGAAAGGCTACCTGATCCGAACGGACCGCGGTATCCGTATCGCAATGGATTTTCAGGGCAACACAGTGCACTTTGATGCAACGAACCCCGATGCCCGAGCCTACCTCTGGGAGAAGGCCAAGGCAAACTACTACTCCAAGGGGATCAGAGTGTTCTGGCTCGACGAGGCAGAACCCGAGTACACGGCATACGATTTCGACAACTACCGGTACTATCTGGGTTCGAATCTCGCAATCGGCAACATCTACCCTCTGGAGTACGCGCGGACATTCTACGAGGGCATGTCCGCCGCCGGCCAGACCAACATCGTCAACCTCCTCCGCTGTGCATGGGCCGGATCACAGCGCTTCGGCGCGCTCGTCTGGAGCGGAGACATCGCCTCCTCCTGGGAGTCCTTCCGGTGCCAGATCACGGCTGGCCTGAACATGGGCCTGGCCGGGATCCCCTGGTGGACAACGGACATCGGCGGCTTCCACGGCGGAGACCCGAACGACGAAGCGTTCCGCGAGCTCTTCGTCCGCTGGTTCCAGTGGGGGGCGTTCTGCCCCGTCATGAGACTCCACGGGGACCGGGAACCTCGTCAGCCGCAGCACGGGACGACGGGCGGTGCGACATGCCGGTCTGGCGCTCCGAACGAGGTCTGGTCCTACGGCGAGAAGGTCTATGAGATCTGTGTCAAGTACCTGAAGATCCGGGAGCAGCTGAGGGATTATATCCGGAACCTGATGAAGGACGCTCATGAGCGAGGGACGCCCGTCATGAGGCCCTGTTTCTACGACTTCCCGGAGGATAAACAATGCTGGGAGGTCGAGGATCAGTACATGTTTGGCGCGAAGTACCTATGTGCGCCGGTATTGTATCCTGGTCAGCGGAAGAGAAGCGTGTACTTGCCTGCAGGGCAGAAGTGGTCTATATTCGACGGAGATACGACCTACGAGGGTGGTCAGATCGTTGAGGTTGATTGCCCGATTGAAATGATGCCCGTACTTGTGAAGCAGGAGCCGTAGGCTCTTTTCCTTTTGTTAAATGTAGGCGCTAGGAGAGATGATTTTTATCTATGGACCATGTAACAGAGTTACTCCTGAAGACAATCACGTTTTATTGAACTATTAGGGAGCAAACAATCCATAAGTAGCTACCTACACACCTATACCAACAATAACTTGGAAGAAAAAAGCATCTAACTAGTAATCTAGAGCATCTCTATTTATTTTATAGATATCCGATCTATCTCCACTAATTCTCCATTCTTCGGTTCCGATAGTGTCGGTCAGATCAAAATCCGATGAAGCTGAATATCTAGACAGATCTCGGAACAGTGCAGATACCTACTATAGATACATCCAGATATCAGTTCTGTGTGGAACTGAATCTGCTTAGGTTTCGGCACTCTACCCTTAGGTGGGGACCTAACATATAGAGAGGGTCTTTGTTGACCTGAGACTGTAATGCTCCTCATTCTCTGCACGTCCCGTTACTGTCAGTAGCTGTTACGCCCGAATTCTGACACGCATTGATTCAGTTGATACTGTTATGGAAGACCTGACCCAACCTTCTCGTCCCCTTGATAATATGTAATTGACATGGAATGTATGTATCTGTATAAAAGAACCGCCAGATCTCTATCTCCTAGGGATGCTACCTTGAAGCTGAAGCTGAGAATCACTTCGTGACTTGGAGGAAATAAACATATGACCCATTGGCGGTGTATTTCACGTTCTGGAAATTGAGCAAGCAAGAATAACTACTTATGAGCGAATATATATATGACGGATTTAGAAGAATAGACATGTTGAATTATGTACAGTCAACGCCACAACTACCAACTAGGCTGTGTATCAAGAAAGACATATGTATGTACTGGACCTCTGTATAAGTCGAAGGGCTGTTCAGAAAGAAAAAAACAGAGTGAACAAAACCTCTTGCCTCCGTCACACCGGTTCCTGATCCAATTTCCGTATGCATAGTAATCAGGTAGATGCAAGTTTATCCTAGCCCCGCCCGATAATGCCAAACCGTAGCAAGAATACAATTGTGCCAACGCCACCTTTCTATGCTGAATCTCTTCCCCTTTCCCAAACTTCCTTCTCTTGGGTTTTATAGTCGGACCTTGACGTCGATGCACGGCAGAGTCCATTCCCGACGTCCGATGAGACTCCGCAACCACTCGAGCCCCATGCCCGTCCATTCCTCCTGTCTGAATTCAACTGGGAGAGACCCGTTGTTCAGGAGTCTCCGCTTCGCCTCCTCAAAAGCGGCGCCGGCCAGCGCTGTGGCTGTCGTGTTCACCGTGTCGATAATGTAGCCTGCCAGGCTCTCGTCATTGGTTATGGTGGCATTGTCCGGTGATATCGACGTCGTCGAGTTCACCGGTACGGTGAAAGTGGTAGGGTGGGAGGCGAAGCGCGGAGAGAACCAGTCCCCACGGAAGTCGAAGAAGCAGCGGTCAGACCAATGGCAGGAGGAGATGAAGAGGATGAGCAGGAGTGCGGAGCAGTAGATGCATGGGCGGTGGAGGATATAGCTAAGGGTCACGAAGGAGAGGATAAACAGGGGGGAGGCGTTTGTCGGGATGAAGAGGAGGGGTAGCCAGCTGCAGAGAACATTGTCAGACAGTGACCTTCAATTGGATTGATGCTGTTTAGGTGGCACTGGTGTTCCTTACCTCCTGAGACAGAACATGGCTGTTTAAAGCTCGGGATAGGGAGATATGGGTGGTATTGATCTAGGGGACAAAGGAGGACCGGAACCTGCTTGCGCAGGAGAGACCGGGAAGGGCGGGTGAGTCAATGCAGATGCAGACCCAGCCCACGGCTAATCGGGAGGAAACAAGAGAGGAAGATGTATGATTGCGTGAAGATGGGGATCGCAGAGCTGACAGGTGGTGGTGAATATGCCGGCGTCCTGTAGATCCCTAAGTCATGCCGACGTCCGTGCTCAGCCACAGTGCAGCCCAGCCACACGGTTCTTCCGTCACCTCCACGAACACTGGAGATTTCTCTGGCCTCGCGCTCTGCCGTATCAACATCTCAATCGCCACACTTTTCGCACATTTGTAGCTTTCCATTCCCTTCTTTCCTGCGACCCTGTTGCTTCACTCTCTCTGGTGAGCTCTGCTCTGCTAGTCACTGCAGCTCCTCCTTGAAGCTTGCTCTCGAAAGAGAGCTTGTCTTTCGCTCTGAGCTTGGATATCGTTTCCAGGGCGCCTGACGACGGCGAGCGACAGAAATGTCCACCCCCAGCGATCTCCAGGCTCTGTTCGCCAACATCAAGCCGCGTCCATCTCCGTCAAACGCGGCTCAGGATGCTCACCAGCCGCAGAATCACCAGGGCTTGCGCCCGCAGCCCTACGATGGACAGAGCTTGCCGCATCCTCACTTCCAGCAACACGGTTACCGCCATCCCTCTGTCTCATCTCCAATCTACAGTCCTGCTCCCAACAACTCCACTTTCCACAGCAGCTCTGACATCGTCAGCCCGAATCCTGCGACTTCGCAGAGTGAGCAGCAGCAGCAGCAGCAGCAGCAGCAGCAGAACGCTGATCGCACGGCCAACCTGCTGAACCTGCTCCGGTTCAGCCAGGGAACTCCCTCGGTCGGGCAGCAGCAAGCTTCCACCATGGGATCCGGCCCGTCCAAGGCGCGTCAAGCCCAGGAAACTGGGCATGACGAGGCGCACAAGAGACACAGCAGAGGCATTTCTGCTTCTGATCTGGTTGCTTCGTTCATGGGAAAGCCAGCTGCGGCTCCTTCCCCTTCTACGCCCGGCGTCGGGGCGGGACCAGTTACTCAGCAGCCTGAGCCAAGCACCGCGCGTGATGGACCATCGCCCGCGGCTCCTGCGCCAGAAAACACGCAGGAGATGCTGCTTCGGCTGCTCAACCGCCCCAAGCCCGCTCAGACCCAAGCGGAAGAGCCAGTGAAGCCGACAGCGCAGCCGCCACCGAGCGCCGCTTCACCTCCCAAGTCTCCCGCCATTCAAACTCCGGCCACGGATGAGAACGCGGCACCAGGCAAGCCTGCGGAGACATCGGCTCCGGAGAGCAAGGATCCCCGCATGCACGTACTTGGCTCGGGTGAGAGTCCTGGACCGCTTCCGTTCGACGTCCCGAAGCCGTCAGTCCCGTCGAAAGACACTATCTTTACCTACGTCAATCCTTTTGAGCAACTCGCCGCTGCGTCTCCTCGGAACAGGACGCCGCAGCCCAAGTCGCGCTCCCGTAGTGGGAGCCCTGCCGTAGAGGCTATGAAACCCAAGAAGGACACCGCTCGCGTTAATGCCAAGGCCGAACCGGTACCGTCACCCAAAGCGCCTACGCCGGAGCAGCCTGCCGTTAGCTTTGACGGGAATGTAACAATCACTGCGCCTGCTCCTTCCGCGGAAGAAAAGAAGGAGGCAGTGTCTGAGGCCGTTGGTGAAATCGCAGAGCAGGTGAACCGGGAGGTTGAGGACGCTCTTGCCAGGGCCGGTGCAGAGGAACCGGTCCAGGTGAAGAAAACCGTCGAAGGTGAACCCAGACCCGTGTCTCCTCCCCTCGCCGGCAAGGCCCAGGAGACTGCCGCCGATGTGAAAGAGCGCAAGGACAAGGATAAGGGCAAAGAGGTTCTGGAAGAGAAGGTCCCAGAACCCGCTGCCGAGACTACGAAAGAGGATGTTGCCGACAGCTGGGAGAGTGCGGAGGATAGCGCGGCAAAAGAGGGAGAACGGGTTGTTCCTGTTCATAATTTCCCTCTTAAGCCCTTTATTTCGATCACCTTGAAACCGCATTCCGGAAAGCTGCCGTCCCTCCGTGACGACGGCATTATGGATGTCGCTCGCCTCAAGAAAGATTTCGACCAGCTGGACCGCTCCCTGACGTCAGCTACGTCCGAGTATATCGTCTACGCGTTGGCCAAAAACGGTGGCATACGGATCATCCGTCAAGATGATGGTAGCGACAAGCAGGTCTTCCGCTCTACTCGCGACCGCATCTTTAACGTGACCCTATGCACCACGGCCGCAACTGCCGCCGCTTCGAAGGAGCAGGCGGTTCTCGGCATTGGCGTCAGCGGCACCGTCTACTGGGCTACGATTTCAAGACCGGACAAGGACTTGTTCGAATTGGACGCTCTGGAAAGCGAGAGCCTTATCTTCCCCCCGTACCCGGCCTCGGACGAGAATACCTCTGGTGGCCAGCTGAAAACGCGTGCCAAACGGAGTTCTCGTCACCCCGAATTCTTCGGCATCGGCCGTGGCAAGAATATCTACGTGATCTGTCCTCGGGCAGCAATGAATCCAAACTACGGGGTGTCAGGATCTCAGCGCACCGTTGACACGGAGAAGTTCTTCAAGGAGCGAGCTCTCAAGATCTCCACCGGTAAGGCTGGAAAAGACTTTGTGTTCAGCGAGGACGACACGGTTATTGCGTCTCTCGACAAGACTGGCAGGCTGCGGTTTTGGGATATCCGCGACTTGACCGACAACCCAAATACCGCCACTACTCCTCAGGAGGTCCGTGTCCCTCTCAACACCTTTGTCACCGGCTCGCCCTCGGAAAAGTCGTGGCCCACTTCAGTCTTGTTCATCGATAAATTGCGGCCCTATGTGAAGTCGATGGCTCTTCGCTATGTTCTTGTTGGACTGAAGCAGAACCACACGTTGCAGCTGTGGGATATTGGGCTGGGCAAGGCCGTGCAGGAGTTGAACTTCCCGCACGAGAATGAATCGGATGCCATTTGCAGCGTGGCGTATCATCCGGGATCAGGGATCATCGTTGTCGGACATCCTACAAGGAACTCGATCTATTTCGTTCACCTGTCCGCTCCGAGGTACAACCTGCAGCCGATGTCGCAGGCCTCCTTCATCAAGCGCTCGAACGAAAAGGATGGCCACCTGCCGAAACCCGAATCGACCGCGTGCATGAGTGGCATACGGGAGATCTCCTTTGCATCCAAGGGCCAGCTGAGAAGCTTGGACCTTCTTCCCATCACCAAGACTCCTGGCAGCCCTCGTGGCCAAGAGGAAGACAACGGCCTCTTTGAACTCTACGTGATGCATTCGCGAGGCGTAACATGCCTCAACATCAAGAAGGAGGATCTGGGCTGGACTGCCGATAACAAGATCATCCGCCCTGTCAACGCCTTAGAGGAGGGTTACATCGAGATCTCTGACCTTCAGACTTTCCCCAGCTACGTTGCAGATGAGCCATCCGTTAACGGTGACGCGGCCCCAACTCCCCCGAAAGCCGTCACCAAGGAGGCTACCAAGAAGGTCCCAGAGCTTGGGGCTGAGTCGAGCGCTGCAGTTGCTTCTACACGCAACCAGTCGCCCACGAAGCTTGCCGCAAAGAAGAAAGCAGGTGAAGAACAGGCAGAGGTGGCGGCGAACGGTGTCGAAAAGGCCGAGAAGAAGAAAAAGAAGAAGGGCGCTACCGGTGACGCGGCGGCTAGAGTGAAGGAGACCAACGCGAAACCGACACCACCTCAGACCGCAAGTGAGTCCACCCTCGAACGTCGCGCCATTTCTCCGCACAAAGCCGCCAAAGACGGCGACCTTTCACAGAGTGACCAGTTGAACGGTACTGAAACGCCAGTTCCTTCTGCAGCGATCAACGCCACACAGCCTGCCGCGGTCCCGGTCCCTCCGGCCTCTAGTGAGCCGGTCACCCTTGGTGCGGAGATCAAGAAGATGGAGAAGAATGTCTCCACGGAGTTCACCAAGACCCTCAGCCGCGAGCTTGAGGCACTCCAGCGCCGCTTCGATGAAGACCGTCGCGCTTGGGACGCTGCAGCCGCGGCTAAGCAGGATCAAGTGTTACGCCTAGTGTCGAGCACCCTCTCTGACAACGTTGAGAAGAACCTTGCGCGTATCATCTCGAACAGCATCCAGACTGAGGTTATTCCTGCCATCACCAACGTCACCTCAACGGCCTTGAATAAGCAGCTCAACGATGCCATTTCGCAGCAGCTTGGCCATGCGATCCCTCGAGAGGTGCGCCAGGCTCTGCCCGAGGCTGTTGCTCGCGCAGTGCAGCAGCCGGACGTCATGAAAATGATATCCGACATGGTTGCTCAGAAGCTTGCTTCGCACATCGAGAACGAATTCACCAGGTCGCTGCACACTACGATCACTCCTACCTTCAAGAACTTTGCGCTGCGTGCCGTAGAGAAGATAGGCTCCGACATGGAGCGCCAGATGCAGGTGCAGATGAAGCAGTACGAGATTCAGCGTCACAATGACGCCGTCAAGATTGATCAGCTCACCACGCTGGTCCGTAGCCTGTCTGACACCGTTGCGTCGATGGCAGCAGCCCAAACTGGCTTCCAGAACGAAGTTCTCCGGCTCAACCGCCGTCTAGCTTCCCGCAATGGCGAGGAGGAGAGCAGGCGTAACTCTCAGCAGCACCAGATGACCGCCTACTCCGCTACTTCTAGTGAGGCAACTCCGGCGAGAACTCCAGAGGACATTGAGCTGGCCGAAATCGCGCAGCTTATGAACGAGGGCAGATACGAGGAGGGATCGGTCAGGGTAAGTTCTGCACATTCTACGACGACCTAGTACTTCCCACGGCTGACATTGTTATAGTGGTTGCAATCTTCCCAGCAGGCTGACCTGTTCGATAATCTTTTCGTTCGTCTGAACCCTGCGTATTTGACCGGACTCTCTCCAATTGTAGCCCTCTCGGTTGGCGTTGCTGTTACCTCGTCCCTTGAAACCAATGTGGCGGAACGCCTTAGCTGGCTCGATGTCGCCCTCCAGACTGTCAACCTGATGGTTAGTCAGATGTCAGATGTGTCGGTGTCTGCGTGGATCAGTTACTAACATCATTCCTTTGGTACAGGATCCCGACATTCGCGAAGTCGCCCCCAAGATCATGGACATCCTCATTCAGCGTCTGGAGAACCTATACATGTCTATTGCCGAAAACACTCCACATGATCCTATCCTGCGCAAGATACCGCCGCTCTCCCGCCGTGCTCGCGAGCTGCGTGGCCACTAACCTGGACCCGGAGAAGATTTGACTCGTTTTGGACGTTATCTAACGATGTGCTGATCTGACCTCTGGCTTGTATTTGATGTGTCACGATACCGGATGACGGAGAGCAGTTGGCGGCCTGGTTTGGTCTTGGGATCTTTACGGTATCATGCTTGGTGAAGTGGATATGACCATTTCCTATTTTCTATTCTTTCCCAGGGACATAGCTCGGTCTGAGCTTCCCGTGACGAGCCTGCTTTATTTGCGCTGCCTGCGATGGATGGATTCATGTGGATGATCTGTTACGATTTCTTCCCGGTCTTGGTCTTGTCTGTCATGAAACGGATCCGAGAGTGACTGGCGTAATGATGGAAGACGATCAGACGATCAGTCATCCGTCGTCTTGCCGGTTGGTCATGGAACTGTTTCTCCTGGGCAGGATTCGACCTGATTTATGACCTTTCATCTGAATCCGCACCGTGGAGTATGTAGAATAGCTTTCCGTCAAAATCGATGACTATGAAAGTCAATGATCCTCATAGTGGTATCTTGGTAAAGGAGTGGCACTCCGTACTTTGGTGTCCAAACCAGCATCTAGCATGTAAGAATATTGATCTAGAAATCGCTCAGACCTTTTAATCACAGTTTTTTAGTGAATTTCTATCATATGCTATCGGTCCCCGTCTATTCTATCCGCCATTGCGTATGTACACCCTTTACAGCAGTACAGCCCACAAAAGTTGACCTGATCTGGTATCAATCAAGCAGCGGACAGCTATCAATCTCCAACTGAACAATGTAGTGTACAAAGTGACGCCGAACTCCCTCGTTCTTTCTTTCCCCTTCTTTTTCCCTGACGAAGATAAATAAATATACATATATGTATGTATCCGTTCCATTTATTCATTCACGCATGAAACGCAACCTCCACTTTCAAATCTTCTTCGAGCTTCTTGTTGTACTCATCATCATCTTCGACGGAATGGGGATCTTCAACAAACTCGAACCCCAGCGCCCGCCAGTTCAGCTCCTTGCGCCAGTGCAGGCCGTAGTAGTTCCTCTCGTTCTCGCCCCTCGTCTCAGGTTTCCTTTCACCTGATTCCTTGGGTGTGGTTTCTCCTGTCCCAGGTTCTTCTTCTTCTCCTTCTTCTTCCTCAGAATCGTCATGGTTAGGATCCCGCACCGGAGAAACGACCGGCTCGGAGGCCAGTCCGCCCGTGACCATGCGTCCCCGGCGCGGGAAGACGACGGCCCGGAAGCGCGAAAGGAGCATGCCCATGCAGCAGGAGAGGCAGGGCTCGTGGGTGATGTAGACGTCGAGGCCGGTGCAGAGGTAGCCGCCCTGGGAGCGGGTGAGGATGCGGGAGGTTGACGTTGTTGGTTTGGGATCTGGTGATGATGTGGAGGAGGGTGGATTGTCTGATGGGCATGGTCCCTCTTCTTCCTTTTCCTCTTGCTGCTGCTGTTTCTTCTGGGTAGATCGTGCCGCTGTTAGCGGAGAGTAGAGAAAGTGTCGCTCCAGCGGCGTCAAGTCCGGTGCCAACAACGACGACAATAGACCAGCAGGGGTATCTTCAAAATCATCCGCGCGGCGTCGACTCGCGACCATATCCACGGCGCGCATCAGCGCATGGAGTTCCGGCCCGCCTTCCAGGTCAGGATCGTACTTCTTGCAGGCCGGGTTCGGCCCAGGCCCATTGGCAGCGATGCTAGACTCCCACAGAGACGGCTGACCTCCCTCCCGACGAGCGTACCTCGCGTCGCCCGCGACCGCGACGACACCGCTCATCCAGTCCTCGTCGTCGTTGATCTCGATCTCCGGATCGACGACGACGGCGCCGACGCCCCGCCCGCGGCCCGAGGTGATCGCCTCCTGCGCGACCCTGCGCGCAAGTGCCAGGTAGCGCCCCGCGCGGGGCTGGATGGAGTCGCGCGCGCTGCGGAGGATGTGCGGAGGCGGCACGACCATGCCCCGCTGCGCGGCGGGGTTGAATGTCACGGGCCACAGGTCGCGGGACCACTGCTCCGCCTGGCGCAGGTTGATCGGGGGTTGGAGGGGGATGCGGGTGGTTTGGATGTTGAGACGGGGGGTTGATGCTGGTGAGGTCGCGGTCTGAGTCTGAGTCTCGTCATCGTCTTTGTTAGACGAGACCGGCGCAAACGGCGCCAGGACTGTCTCGAGAGCAGACTTTTCAGGAAGCGGAGGCGGTATGAGGACGAAGATGGTCGGCACGACAGCGGCAGACTCCTCCGGAGTTGCAGTCGGCTTCAGATGGTCCGGGAGGGCGTCGTGTTTCGCGAAGCGGCGCAGGTGTTGGAAGGACAGGGAGGGATCTCGTGGGAAGGCGGAGTCGAGGGCTCTTTAACCGGTAAATAGTAATTATTCGTCAGCAATGGATTTATATATCTTTGTTGTAGATTGGTAAACCATAAAAATTGATCCAACGGAGTTATTCTCACGTACTTGATAACCTGCGCCGCAGACTTCATGTTAACTTCCACGACGTATGCATCCGCTATTCATTTCAGAAAAATGAAGTCACAGTCAGCCAGATATAACCATCTCAACTGGAGATAGAATAATTTGCGCAAGTAGCAATAATGATGTTTGGGCCATTCAGCACTAACCAAATTCCTCCTTCACCCTCGTCTCCTGCACCGTCTTGATGGGCACAATCTGCCCATTCAGAGGCCGCACGCCTCTCAAAATCCCCGTCGTGTCCGTGGCCATGGTATCGTCGACGCGCGCAAGCAGTAGCGCTTCGCGCGGGGTACGGTATGAACGGTGGTACGAGATAGATGAAGCGGGGAGATTTCGGTCCGGACTAGAGCAACCATATGGCTCTGTAGGGCTGATTCTTCGTATCACGGCTGGATTTCAAATCAGACCGGGGATCGAGATCAATTGAACGAAAAGGGATAACAGCGCAAGAAGCGCGGATAATAATGTTGCGCCGGGAGTCGGAGAACTGATGTCGAGAGCGTCCGCAGCTCCAGCCCTTGCTCCCGCAGCCCCGCAGCAAGCCCTGGCCCTAAGACCTAAGCCCTAGTCGATAGCCTTTGGGAACAATCCTATATCAGATTGCGCAATAACGGGTACAACTGTCGTCTACCTTACAGCACACGGCTCAAGAAATAATAGAACGAAAGCACTCGCGGAGATCCGCAAACTCATAGTTCAATTAACCCCGTAAATACTGACCAGTAAAATTAAGAACATCTGAAAAAATGTACCGTACAAGACGCAGATAGCCTCCCGAAACGCTTTGGGAATCAAACAAACACCATCCCCTTCCAAACAAACTGCTGCGTGTACCAAATGAGACAAGACAAAAAATATCCACAAAGACCAGACAACTGATGTAGGATAAACAATGTGATAATTCGAGAGCCGGTGATACTCGACCGACTCGGGTAATAGATACTAGGACGGGAAGAGAGCTAGAAAAAAATAAAGGGAGGATCAGATCAGAGATAATTAGATCCGTCCATCCGCCAAGTGGATCATATGTGCACTGTGGAACGATGTGCCTTTCTAACTCCTATAATACCTTTGCCCGGCTTTGGTCCTTCACGGATGGTCAGTGGCTGTCAACTCAAAGCAACTACCCCGTTATATCCGGTCATTGACGGGGTGAGATAGCGGGATCCTCGCTCCCGGCCATCCCCTCCTCCGGCTCAATCTGATATCCTTCGCACCTCTCGACGAGGCTCCGATAATAATCCACAAGCACCTCCGGCTGCGGGACGATTCTCCACTCGACGCGGAACAGGAATTCGAGTTCCAAGAGGGCCAGCTCGGCGACGCTGATGCCGCCAACCCGGGCGTATGTCTTGTTGGTCCAGAAACTGTCGCTGAGGCCCTTGCTGGCGACAGTCGCGCTGGCGATGAGAAATCGGTGGACGGTGAGACTGGAGACGGTAAAGGCGGGGTACAGGGCGCAGAGCCGGTCGATGTAGTAGACCATGCTCAGCAGGATCGGGGGCGAGAGGGTCGCGTGGGTGGTCAGTCGCTGGAGGTAGTCGTGGACCGAGATTCGAGGGGGAGTTCGGGAATGGAATCGCGTGAGTCGCCCCTCGTGCAGGGGGATCTTGTCGTTGAAGCGGATGAGCTCCATGAGCATACTCGAGATCAAAACAACCAGGTCGCGGGGGTTCGCGAGCTCGTAGCGCCGTGGCAGCAGCTTCACCGGCGGCTTGGCCGGTCGAAGGCGCTTGGTCAGCGACCCCTCCGTCTCAACGTCCGGCGGCTGCTGCAGCGCGGCATGGTTCGAGCCGACATTATTCGCGACGCCTGGCGTATTCCGCTTGGCGCCAGCACCCGGTGCAGGCATCGGGGGGGCCAATGGAGCAGCGACTGGCGCGGCTCCCGGTCTGGCAGTCGAGTTGTTCGAGTCGTTGGTGTCCGCGTCTTCTGCGGTGCGGTTTCCGCCCCCGTGGGTGTTCAGCCCGGCGGACATGTGGCCGCGAGGATGATCCCCCGAGGGCCCCGGGCGGGAGGAGGAGGAGTGCGAGCCTGCGTCGACGGTGTGTCTCTTGAGCGCCGATCGGATTTCCTCTATCCCCTGGGCCAGCCGCGAGCGGGAGGGGGCCGGGGCAGCAGCAGCTCGGGGCGGGACAGCACCAGCGGCAGCGCTGGAGGACTGGGGCGGATGAAGAGAGGCGTGGGAGAAATTGGACAGGGCAGGCTCATGATGGGAGCGCGCAGGGCGCGAGGAGGGCGAGCAGTGGGATGCCGATTGCAGGGCGGCGGAGGAGGGAGAGGAGGCTATCATCTTTCCGTCCGCAGGCTGGCGGTGACCCGCAACAGGCGAACCACGTGGGCGCGCGACTGAACCTCAGTGAAGCTTGCTGGGCGGGTGTCTGTCTCCGGTGCAGAGGATGTGCGCAGGCGCATCTTGCTCGGCCAGGACCCCGGTGAAGGAGAGGCAGCGTCGCGCAGGGAGAAACGCGGAGGGGAGAGGGAGAGATGGAGAGGACGCGCGACGTCACAGGAGGTGCAGGAGGAGGTTTTTGTTGCGCCCAACGCTGCCTTACCATACCGGACACACGCTCCGTGCGTGCAGCCGGCAGGTGGTCATGTGACGGTGACGGCGGCGATACGGTACGGATGGTATGGCCGGGCGTCTCAGCGCGGAGATCGACTTCGCTCCCGCCAGCGCTGCGATCCCCAGACGGCGGGTTCTGCTCGCCACGTCACGGCCTGAGAGACTGTTGATATCAGTATCGCTGAAGACAGATCTTGACGACCTCTTTCCACCAGGACTCTGCTTCCTCTGTTTTTCTCGCACACTGCTGCCCCGTTGCCTGTGCGCCTGTTCAGAGTCCAACACGGGCAGCTCTTCTAGCCCCGGTTCCACTCCGCATTTCTCCTGTCCAGCTGGATCACAGAGGCAGATCGATAGCTCTCTAGGCTCCCTGAGGCTGCGAACCTGCAGACTGCGCTGTATCCCCTGCTCAACGCATAGGTGCTGCTCCCACAGAGCTCTCTGGAGGCGCAGGCCCTCTTCTCACGATGACGCGAGCGGCGACGCCCCCGATCCTCCTCGAGCTGCAGAACCCCGAGTCCCAGGCCTCCCAGACGGCCGCACTGCGGGCGCTGAAGAACGAGCTCATCGGTCATGACCAGCGCAAGGAAGCCTGGATCGGCTGGGGGATCGTGCCCTTGCTGTCCAAGGTCCTGGCGTCGAGACGGGGCAGTGGAAAGAGGGCCGCCGCCGGGCAGCTCAACGGGTCGACAAGGCCGGGTGAAGCGTCGAGCGGCAGATCAGATGAAGAGGATGCGTGTCTACAGGCTGTGATCATCGTAGGAAGCTTGGCTCAAGGTCAGAACCCCCGTGCATGCGCTCAACTCGCGGAGTGAAAGATAGGGGATAATTGATCCACTGACGACGATTCAGGTGGCCCGCCGTTCATCTACCCGATCCTCGCCAGTGATATTCCCTCGTCCCTCCTCTCCATCCTCTCGTCGCCTGACTGTCCGCCGCCGCTCTCACTTCACATCCTCAAGACCCTCAATGCGATAGCAGACAGACTCCCGCTCCTGAGCCAGCAGCTGTGGCCCGGGAGTGCGCAGTTGGCAGATCTTCTGTTCTCCAAGGAGCACATTGATTGTCTCGCCCGTATCATTGGCCAGACGTCTCCCTCCCAGAACACCCAGACATCCATCATCCTCGCTGCCAGCCTCATCGCAAAGCTCTGCACGGAAGAGGCGCACAAGGCCGCACTGGCAGACTCGGGCGTGTTGGACGCTCTGGCGGTGAAGGTGGCTTCGTTCGTTGTGGCCCAGGGTTTTGTGCTACCGGGTGCGGAGGAGCATGTGCATGATCCGGGTGCACTGGGGACGCTGCCTCCACCGGCGCCGCCGAGAGCAAGGCTCGCGCCTATCCTCCGCGCGGTGTCAGTCATCATCGAGCACTCGAAGTCACGGGCAGAACACTTCCTCTCGTCTCCCGGGATCGTAACCGTCTTTCCAAAACAGCTGCCTGAATTCTCGCCCAGCGACATCAAGAGAGCCCCCTGGGGCTCGACATATCTGTCCGGGTTTGCGGTGCCTCGCCAGATCGCTTCGAACCCAATTGACAGTGTCTTGCCGGCTGTGCCTGTGCCGCAATCGAAGATTTCTAGCAACTTTCCACCTCTGAGCACCCAGAGCAGCTACGGCAAGCATGGCCCCATGTTCAACACGACGCTCTCCTTCCTCGACGCGACACCTGGCGACGAGGACGAGAGTGCAATTGTGCCGTGGCTTCTGTATCTCGTGCGGGAGGAGACCGGCATGCTTCGACTGATGGCGGCTCGTCTCGTGACGGTCCTGTTCCGCCTGGAGCTGACCCGGAAGCATCGAATCTCCATGTTCAGTTACCTTCTGATCCCGATACTCACTCGAATGTTTGACAAGGATTACGAGGTGCCGGAGGAACATGGCGTGGATTATGGCGGTCTCATTTCCACGTCGCTCCGTGTGAAGGAGGAGGCACCGTCCGTGCTGGCGACCTTGGTGATGGATGCGCAGGAGCTGCAGAAACACGCGATCGAAAGCGGTGCGATCAAGAAGCTGTCGCAGCTGCTCAAGGAGACGTATAACCCAATACAAGAGAACACAAAATCGATGTGGAATGCCGAGGGCGGACAGGCCGCATCGCGTCCGGATGCCCAACCAGAGCTTCGGCTAGGACCCCCTGGATACTCTCCATTGGTGTGCCATATCATGCGATATCGCGAAGGTATTCTCAAGGCCCTGGCTTCTCTTGCGCCCTTCAAAGATGACTACCGAAAGGCAATCTGCGACAACGGCGTTGTGCCATATATCATCGACTCGCTCAAACCACGTCCCAGTGAACCGTCGGACGCCGCGACCGGAACCAAGAACACGGCAGCGGACGGCAATCCGACGCCGACGATACTTGCCGCTTGCGGTGCTGCCAGGATGCTTACGCGGTCTGTCAGCGTTTTGAGGACGAGCCTGATCGATGCCGGCGTGGCTACCCCTCTTTTCGAGCTCATCAAATATCCCGACATTGAAGTGCAGATCGCAGCCACGACAGTAATATGCAATCTGGCACTCGATTTTAGTCCGATGAAAGAGGTGGGTCATTGCCATATCCTTCGTTCCCCCCCCTCCCTCCCTCCCTCCGCTTGCTGATATCTTATCCAGGCAATCATTTCCGCGGATATCCTTCCAATCCTCTGCGAGCACGCACTCTCGTCCAACACACGGCTGCGGCTGGAATCGCTGTGGGCTCTCAAGCATGTCGCGTATAACTCGGCCAATGACATCAAGATAAAAATAATCGAGTCTCTCGGTCCTGGCTGGATCAAACAGATCATCACCCAGGACCCGACTGACGCGTTGGCCAAGCGAAGCATCGATGCAAATCTGGAAAACGGATCGACGTTGGCGATGGGAACGTCGAACTCGGCGGGAGAACAGGTGGATCTGCTGAATCCCATGGAGGACGTCAGGGGCGGAGACGAGGACCAAAAAATGACCGATGCTATCCCGCAGCAAAGGGTTAGTCTTGAGATGTTCATTCCCGACCCGGCTAGACGTCGCAAGCTTGCTCTGAGCGGTGATCTTGACCAGACAGCACAGGCCCGACAGGACGACGTTGGTGTGCAAGAACAGACGTTTGACCTGCTGCGCAACGTCATATGCGGGCCCGGCGCCCCGGAGATGATCGACTATCTCTTCAAGGAGATTGGCCAGAACGATATCTTCGACGCTATGGCGGACAAGCTGCGGCCCCGGACCATCCAGGTGCCCGGCCGACGGGACTCGAACAGGACGGTGCCCGTGCCGGTAGAGATCGTGATCTCCGTGACGTACCTGGTCATACACTTTGCCGCGGGTCTTTCGCGACACCGACAGCTCCTCGTCCAGCATCGCTACCTGCTGAAGTACCTGGTGGACTTCTTCAAGCATCCAAACAGCAAAGTGCGTGTCAACTGCGTCTGGGTGGTCATCAACCTCACATTTGAGGACGACCAGAGCGACCGCCAAGCCTGTCGCGAGCGTGCCATGAAGCTGAAGTCTCTGGGTTTCCTGGATCAGTTGCAGAGTCTGCAGGACGACCCTGATCTGGACGTCAGGGAGCGGACAAGGACTGCACTGCACCTCATGAATTCTCTGCTAGCTGTATAGAAACATCTTTCCTTTCACCCTTCCCTCTCTAATCTGTTTGATCATGCATGGCTGGATGTGTATGTGTCAATGATGACGAAAATTAGGATCCGGACAAGATGTCCGGATATATATTCATGGGCGGCGTTGGGATCTTCATTCAGCAAGCACGTTGTATTGTCCTGTGTACGCGATTATGTGACCAAGACTCGCAGACCATCTTTTGTTCTCATGCTCGACACTGCGTCGAACTTGCATATATCGGTAGTTAGGCACAAGGGTTACTCAACTTCGGCTCATGTACAGATCCTCATGTCTCCCTTTGACTGTAACTCACAATCTCATGTAGGTGTAAGATTTCTTGTGCTTTCTATGACAGGATGCGCCCTGTTGTACGCTGTACAAATTCTCAGCAGATATCTCTGGCTTCCCCTTATCTTATCTTATCGATAAGCCGCGGCGGGGTCGCGCACGAACTGAACGTCATACCCCGGGCGCCGCGTCGCCATGGACTTTCGTCCAGAACTCGACATCCATCTATTTTCCCACAAACCGCTTCTGCATCCGGCTTTGTAAGCATCCAATTCCTTCCTCTCCGCTTGCAATTGAGCTCTGACAGCTGCAGGGCCGCGATACTCTCGTTTCCACCCAGCTCCACTTAACGACGTCCCGCAACAAAAAAGGGCAGCGCCCACACGGAATACTTCTTCCTACAATACCTTCCACCTCAGGCCCCAGCCCATCGTTTTTATTTATCAAAACTCCCTCCCACAATGGCACCCGTCCCAAGCGCTATCATCCGCGCCCTCTCTCTCCCCGCTGACCCCTCCAAATCCAGCCTCTCCACCTCCGCCCTCGGCTCCGGCTTCACCACCACGGGCAAGATCCGCGCCACCGTCCCCTCCCCCGACGGCCAGGGCGAGGAGGAGCGGCAGTACTTCCTCAAGACCTCCAGCGACGACAAGGCTGCGGAGGAGATGTTCCGCGGCGAATTCGAGTCCCTGAACGCGATCGCGTCCATCGTCCCGGGCTTCTGCCCGCGCGCACTGGCCTGGGGCCCGCTGGACGACGGCGGCGGAGGAAAAGGAGGTCGCAGCCGGACCTGGTTCCTGGCCACCGAGTTCCTCGAGCTGGGCGGCGGCGGGCGCTCCGGCTCGTCCCTCGCGAAGCGGCTGGGGAAACTGCACAGCACGCCCGCGCCGCCCGACCCCGTCAGCGGGAAACGCATGTTCGGCTTCCCCGTGCCCACGTTCTGCGGCGACACGAAGCAGCCGAACCGGTTCCGCGAGTCGTGGGCGGACTTTTACGCCAACGAGCGGCTGATGACGGTCCTGGCGGAGTCGGAGAGGCGGAACGGCAAGGATCCCGCTCTCCGAGAGCTGGTCGAGAAGACGGCGTCCGAGGTCGTCCCCGCGCTCCTGGGGGACGACCATCTCGGGTACGACAGGAACGGACACGGCGAAGGCATCATCCCCGTCGTCGTGCACGGGGATCTGTGGAGCGGAAACGCGGGCCACGGCCGGATCGTGGGCAGCGGACGCAGGGAGGACGAGGCGGAGGAGGCCGGAGACGTCGTCTACGATCCGTCCGCGTGCTACGCGCACAGCGAGTACGAGCTGGGCATCATGAGGATGTTTGGCGGTTTCGGGAGCACCTTTTTCAGCGAGTACCATCGCATCGTGCCCAAGACGGAGCCGGTCGAGGAGTACGAGGACCGGGTGAAGTTGTATGAGCTGTACGTTCCCCTGTTCCCCCATTTTCCGGTGGAAATTCACTAAATTTGTACAAACTGACGACATGTTAGATACCACCACCTCAACCACCACGCCATCTTCGGAGGCGGGTATCGCTCCGGAGCGGTGTCGATCATGCAGAAGCTGCTCAGGAAGTACGGAGGGAGCAAGGCGTGATGAATTTTTAGATAGATAATCCCGACATGAACATTATACTGTATATGATATGTAATACTACCTACTACCCGGACATCGACTTACTTAGCTCTTTCACAAAGGTACATAATAAATAAATCTACTCGGTCCTTTGGACCATCGTTTTCCTTCTCACATCCCAGCCACCACTTCCTATTAATTGATTATTGTCAACCAGAAAAGAAAACCCAGCCCTGACTGCGCTTAACTAGCGGTTATGCCGTGACCTCTTTTTGTAGTCAAGCAGTATTTTGTTTTTGGTCAGGTCGATAGTTATGAGCCCGGCTGGCTCATTGGCCGAGCTGGGCACGCTCCCCCCCCCCCCCCCCCTTTTAAGACGGCCCTTCGAGATTATTATTATTATTGTCATCCGTTCAAATTATGATTTTCCACTAAGTTTTCTCAGTTTATTATTATGAGACTGGGCTCGCTAGTAGTAGTAGTATGAGAGATAGGAAGAAGAAGGGGAAAGGGGGAGAGGTGGAGCCATATCTAGTTAAACCAATGAGCCAGCCGGGCTCATAACTGCTTTTCCACCCCCAAAAAATAAAATACGATTAATATCAGTCAGAGCTGGTACTATTATTATTTTCTGGTTGACAAGTAATGATTATTCAACTCGAGCGAACCTTGGATGTGTATTGTTGTGTAAAGGATCGAGTTCTGAAGTAGTATTATATTGTTGACCAAAAATACCGCTCGACTACAAAAAGGGGCCAAGGCCACTAGTTGCAGTCAATACTGGTATTTTGGCTGTCTGACATATGTATACTACATACTCCCGGTTGCCTACTAGTATGTACTGTACACTACTGTACCTACCTTCTGTGGGCAATTGGTGATCAAGACAGACCAAGAATTTCAAAAAAAGGAATAGATGCCATTGCAGAAACCATGAGCAATAGCTAAGTACAGACAGATTATCTTGATGGCAACATTCCAACATTTTGAACCCATGTACGGAGATCCGGTGTGAAAACTAAGTTATATGCCAATATTAATATTAATCCCCATCCCAACGAACCTCACTTAGCGCTGCATCTCACGTCCTGTTCTTTTCCTCTGCTGATGTTGGCTTTGGGTTTTGCTAGTCGGTTGCCGAAGGAAGTCGAACATTGGCATCTAGGGTCAATGATCAATTGAGGTTTCTTTTCCTTGAATGACACCCACCGAGTAATGTTATCTTGCAACTGGAAAACCGAATGACTTATTGAAGCCGATGTAAGCAGATAATATCCACCCACCCCTCGGTGTTCTTCTCCTCCGCATGTCTGCGGGGAAGGGATGAACCAGCTGGCTGACTAACGGACAACCCCCCCACGACGACCACCAACTTTTTGGTCGCGATTGCATCATCGTCAGCGGTCATCTGGACTGCGGGATTCATATCCAATGATACTATGACCATAATAGCACCGATACCTGATCGGAAGCAAATTCTATCCATTTCTAGTCTTCGACCCGACCGGTTCTTACACCTAACTCACCTAGGTACTACCTTCCCTGCCTGCATAGATAATCCTGCCTGGGGTACTTTACATACGGAGCATATCGCCTCATATATATCACCTCCAATATTAATTGAGTTTCCATCCAATTAACTTACCTGATCATGCCCACACACCCCGACGCAAACATCCACCCCGAGGCCACCGGGCCAGCGAAGGCGCTCGTGGAGAGGCACAGCGCGGAGCAGCCACTGAAGCTGTATGCGGGGTGGTTTTGTCCGTAAGTACTTATTGTCCCTACTAACTGTGTGCTACAGTGCTTACTGCTGCACATGGGTCTGGATACTTGAGTTATTTGTTGCTGGTATTATGGTTTTTTGAGTGCATTTCTTAATTGGCTGTTTATTCTTTTTATTGATACTTAATCTGGCCCCTGTCCCGTTTATTGTGTTGCTTTACCAATTTTCGTTGTATGATTTTGAGATTTGTAAATGAATTATTGTTGCTCCTTCTTGTCCTGGACTTTTTTTTTCGTATGGATCTCTGGCTATTCAGTTTCTGTCACGGTGATAAATCAGTTATATCGTGATTGCTTTTATTAGAACACTTTCTTTTCAGTTATCTCGATATGAGTTGTTGATTAAGAGGAAAAGACGCTGACCAGACACAGATTTGGTACGCCATGACCTGATGAGCACCTCCTTGCAGTCCCAAATATGCGAAAAAAAAAAGAACAAGAAAGAAATATGATAATCACTGACCATCAACTAGTCCAACGCGTCTGGCTCGCCCTCGAGGAGAAGCAGATCCCCTACCAATACATCGAGGTGAACCCGTACCACAAGCCGCCGTCCCTCCTCGCGCTCAACCCGCGCGGCCTCGTCCCGACCCTCTCCTGCCCGGACCTGCTCGACCCAACCGCCCCCGCGAAACCACTGTACGAGTCCACCGTCATCCTCGAGTATCTCGAGGACGGGTACCCGGCGCACCCGCCGCGCCTCCTCCCCGACCACCCCTACCAGCGGGCCCGGGCGCGCCTCTGGGTCGACTACGTCACCTCGCGCATCATCCCGGCCTTCCATCGGTTCCTGCAGCTCCAGCCCGCGGAGGATGTTGCGGAGAAGGAAGCGCGGGAGGAGCTGGACGCGAGGAGGGCGGAGTTCCTGGGCCACTTGAAGGAGTGGACGAGGGAGATGGATCCCGAGGGGCCGTTCTTCCTGGGGAAGGAGCTGTCGCTGCCGGATTTGGTGTTGGCGCCGTGGGCGATCAGGCTGTGGGTTTTTGATGAGTTCAAGCCCGGGGGGCTGGGGATGCCGGCGGAGGGCGAAGGTGGGCCTGATGAGGAGGTGTGGAGGAGGTGGAGGAAGTGGCTGAGGGCGATCGAGGGGAGGAGTAGCGTCCGGGAGACGACCAGTGAGAGGGAGTATTATATTCCCATCTATAAGCGGTATGCGGACAATACGGCGCAGAGTGAGCCGGCCAAAGCTACGAGAGCCGGGAGGGGGGTTCCGTGATGGTCTGTTGGTCGAAGGATGGGGTCCTGGAGGAAGGATATATGAGCACGTTGAAAACACTGAGGATTAAGGAAATTTCTCTAAGATGAGAACGCTACCATCAAACAGCAGGTGTATCTCAAGCAATCCCGTAACATTTCCATCCTTTTGAAGAACTTTGCGTCTGCGAACCAGCCTCTCACTTCGGAAATTTCGAAATGCGTCTCTAAAGACCTCCTTTCGGGTCATTTTTAAAACGATTCCACAAATAATCACAGTCCCGTTCTGAATGAATGAAAGACCTAGGGATGAAGCTTCCCACGATATTATCCTCAAGATCGCAGTAGCCTATCTGAATCCACTGGATCGAGATCTCACACTTCAACCAAAGGAAAGTGTAGTTCCACAGTAGTGTTCATGTTGTCTATGTCTTTCCCAACCTGTTCCTATTCCAAGTCCCCAGCAGGCTCTTAGAGAGGATGCATCAGCGTTTCCATGGTTCGTCAGCTGTAACTCACATCTTTTGTTCCCCATTATGCCCCTCACTATGGTGTAAACAAGAGATTCATTGGCCTCCATTTGTGCACGACCTGTAGATATGTGAATATGGATGCAAAGGGCAGGTCCTGATAGCAGTGGTGGATAAATCTTCTGGTTTTGATAGTCGAATACGAAACTGTTGAAGAGTGATATGGGAGCATTGTCCTTAGTCAAACCGAGACGTGTGTGCTGTACAGTACATACAATCCAAATACGGGTCTGTTTGGTCTTACCGAAAGCTAAGAAACCAAAATGACAAGCTGCAGAAAGTCACAAACACTGTCGATATGATGACAGCAAGCATAGTAATGAGCTCTCTTTCCGCTGTCCTGGGACCAATCTTGCGGCTCAAGAACTAGAGTTCTTTTAAATATTTCTTTATTAATTCTCACAAAGGAATGGGAAACGACTGCTTACCACTGACCAAACACGGCAAGTGTCAGCAGAGCTTTGCACGTCTCATAGGAACCAGATGTTTCCGCGGCGCCAGTGAACAACAAACAGCAGCTAAACAGCTTGCCTTACTCCGCTTGCCTTCATCCCATCTGTCTATCACCTCTATCATCAGGTTAGAGCTGGTTCAGTCTCTCAACCCAGACACTGGACTTGGTACTGTCAGAGATACTGTGATTCTTGCTGCCTTGAATTCAACCTAGGCACTTTTTAAGTGGCCCTCTTCCTGTCATCTCATCTATGCCGTCATGTGAACTCTTTCTTCAAGTTGAAGCGTGTTCAGCACATTCATCAGGCGCTAGTCAATCCTGTCTGATTCATATCAACTTCTTACCCTGAAAGCACTCTTTCCCAATCTCTATTTGAGTCCAGCTTAATCCTCTGTTCCACTTACTTTCAGCACCCTCAAGGAGTTCTTCTGAAACTTGCAGTTTGTTCTGCAGGAACACAACTTCTTCTCACATTCTTCTCACAACATGCCGCTTTGCACCTGGTGCAAGGCTGAATTTGGCCAAGGATCCGAACTCATAGAGCATGAAAAAGCCAGGGACAACTTAAGATGTCCATACTGCTGCGCCTTCTTCATAAATAGCTGTTCTCTCGGCATGCACATCATGTCTCGACATCCGGAGTACGTGCCATTTCAAAACACCAAGAACGTTAGGATCAAACTAACAGAAGATGACTAGAAAAGCAAAGAAAGAAGAGAGAAACACAAACAGAGGACTGTCACAGGCCACTGACAACACTCAGAATGTTATACAAAAAGCGCCTTCGCAGGAGACAAGTACCAACGAGAAAGTTGGTACTCAAGATCAGGTTGCCAAACCACCTTGCGAGAAAACCACTACCAATGAGAAAGACGATATGGTTAAGCGAGCAGAACTCATGGCACGAATGAAAGTCAGTCTGCATGCATTTCACGCTGCTTATGAGAAGAAGCGTTTAGAGCCACATCCAGCAGAGGCTGAGTCGAAAGAGACAGAGTCGGATATATTTTCAAGTTCTGAGTACACCTCAGAAACCACGTCAAGCACGACATCCTGGCATCCTCCAGAAAAGGTCAATCCGTTAGCAGATGGCGATCAGGATCGCAGTACAGCACATATCGCAAAGGAACGTGTCGACCATGCACAGAACCACGATTGCGAAAAAGTGGACATTGGCAAATCCGTCAATACAGTGCATCCCGACGCTGCCAAAGCCGAGATGACTGAGATCTCCATTCCCGCATGTCCATCGATAACTCCCTTTCAGCTGCCGACAGTGAAGAGCAGCCAAGCAAGGATGCTGCAAAGTAAGACAGCTCTCTGCGAGGACACTGTAGGCGAAGACAGAGCTGATGATTCGAGCTCCCAACGTTCACATGTGGCTACCTGTCCAGCCTGCAAGGCAGGATTTAGCAACGTTTCAGCACTCCATGCACATCAAGTAAGCAAGAAGCATTGCTACTGTGCCTATTGCAAAGGCTTCTTCCTGGGCCTAAAAGATCTGAGCGAGCATTTCAAGTCGATCCATAAAATCGCTTGCCAAACGTGCGGCCAGCCAGCAGAGACACTTGTTGCTCTCCGAGTCCACCAAAAACTCTCTGGTCACTGCTACTGCCCTGACTGTCGATGCTTCTTCTCGCATCCCGATGACCTGCAAGAGCATAACTCATCGATACACACGAAGATATGCGACACTTGTGGTAAGACTTTCAAAACTCGGGATTCTCTTTCACAACACCAAACGCACTGCAGCGCTGGCAAAGCCACATTGAAGCCGGCAGAAAAGCAGACAGAGAATCAAGTGTCAGAGACAATGCCCACTTGTCCATTTTGCAAGATCACCTTCGCCAGTGTATTCAAGCTAAGGGAACATCAGAAACTCAGAAAGCATGAATACAGCTGCAAGTATTGCGTTAAGACTTTCGCAACTCAGCAGGGAGTCGACCAGCACAACTCGGCCTTGGGGAAGCATGGGCGAGCCAAAAAGGGCGAATACAGCTGCAAGTTATGCGACAGGGCTTTCACAACTGAACAAGGTCTCAACGCGCACCGAAATGACGTGCATGTCAAGGCTAAAACCAAGGGTACCAGAAGGTAGAACAGGAAAAGGCTAACTCTTAGGTGTGCATGCTTCAGTCTCGAGACTGGCTGGTGTCGTTGAAGGGAGTATGATTTCGGTATTGGACATAGGATGCAGTTTCGATATCCTCGCTTGTTCTCCCGGTGAGCACCAGGCAGCTCTGACTCAGCTTGTCATCTGATCTTGACCCGTGCCCGGAACTTCACCAGACAAGATGTATATTGGCTCGAGCGAAGCTCCGTCTGTGCAGGACAGCACCTTCGTCTGATAGCTGAGTCAAGCCATGTCAGACGCGAACCACATCAAACAGGCTGGCCTGACCAAGGCTTTTTTTTCCAGATTGTGCATTTGGATGAGTAGGCAGTTTCTGGAGTCATTACCCGAGGTCCGATTGAAGGGTTGGATTCTTTTATTTCTTTTTGTTTCTTGTCTCAAGTTAAGCAAAGGTATACTACGTACTGAAGAAGTACGTATCCGGTGTGGATCCCAAATCGATGGAAAAGAGGGATCGAGTGTCAGCTCATAGTTTCGATGTCAGCTTTCATAGTGTATGTAATGAGAGAGTCCATTTTGTAACAGTGATTTGATTTTATTTTTTGCTTCGCCATTGGCTGGTTTGCTCACAGTAAAGGATCCTTTACCGTATTTCTCCATGCAAATGATGCTATATATCCAACTCATGGTCTTCCGTTTCCAGTAGCTCGATGAAAAGAGCGAATCATGTTTCTGATAATGGTAATCATATAGAAATAGCAATAATGAAAGAGAAAAATGGATCACAATACTGTCCAGAATAAATTCATAAACAAGGAGCGAGCAAATATCCGCAGACGACCCATGTCAAGGGCTACTGGAGCTCCCCCAGCAGCTGCCAAAGGCAATCAGCCACCGTCACCAGGCCAAGTCTTCTGCAGTTATCACCCACAACCGCAGTCACAACAGCATCTTCTCACATCCAACACTGTGCCTCTGAAGTTCTTTGGACAGCTGTGTGTGTTACAAGGAAGAAGCAGAAACATAGATCTCGATCTCTTTGTGCCTGTCACCTGCGCACGGACCATGTCCTTCCCCGGACGGCGCCGGCGGAACATTGTTCCGTCTACCCGCCGCTGGAGCGCGTCTATCAGACATGGATTTCCACCCCCGCTGTATCGAGTCGATTGGGTCAACGAGATCCTTCTCCCTGCGGACAACAGAATGGCGCCCGAGAAGAACGATCCGGCTCGCCCGGGAGGAGGCGTGGAGGAGCCCAAGGTGCCAGAGCCTCCAAAGCCGCACCCGTCCTTCATCCAGGTGGCCAAGCCGTTCGTCTTCGAGCAGACCATCCAGGAGTGTCTCGCCGCGATTGGCGTCGATCCGCTCCGCGAGGAGAGCCTCCGCCTGCAGGGCGTCACCTGGATCGATAACGTGCGCCGGGCACTGCATCTGTATGTTTGGATCTGATATTCCCCTGTTTTGTTGGCAGATTTAAATTTCAGTTATTTTGCTCTTTTTCATTTTCTTCTCTTCTGGTGCTATCATTAACATGATTATGACTTATTAGACCCGTTCGAACATTCAACACGGCCGTTGTGTATTACCACAAGTTTAGGCTCGTCCACCCGGACAATGAGTACAATTACATGGTAAGAACGATCATCTTCCTGTTTTGGCTCATGGATATCTGACGATCTGGAAAAAGGACGCTGCAGCCGCAGCGTTGTTCACGGCCTGCAAAATCGAAGACACGCTCAAGAAGTCACGCGAGATCGTGTGTGCTGCTTTCAACCTCAAGCTCCCGGCCGCTGAGCATCTCTCTCCTGACGATCAGGTGAGTTTAATTACCCATCTTCGTTCATGACCAGGTTTCTGATACTCTCCTTCCAGATCTTCGAAGTCCACGCCAGAGGCATCATCGGACTGGAAAGGTTGATGCTCGAGGCGAACGGCTTCGACTTCCGGAGCCGCCACCCGCAGAAAGTGATGGTCAAACTGGCCAAGCATTACGGTCTCACGAAGGACTCGGATGTGGCCAACGTCGCGTACCGCATGACCATCGACCTGTACAAGACCTTTGCGCCGATCAAGCAGACCACATCCACAATGGCGTTTGCGTGCCTCGAGCTCGCGGGACGCTTGCTCGATCAACGCCTCGAGGACGTGGAGTCCGGCAAGGATTACGAGCGCTGGAAGACCAGCCGTGCTGAGGTGATGGGTAAGTACTTTTTTATGTCCCCGATCCCATCACGTATATATACTCTTGCGTAGCAGCAGCAGCTGATAGAGCATATCAGAAACCCTCCTCGACCTCCTCGAACTCTACACCCACCACCGCGGCGCCACCATCGTCGGCCCCAACTACCCCGTCGAAAAGTTCCTCACGATCCGCATCCCCCTGAACCAGGAAGCCGACGCGAAGAAACTGCCCCGCTTCACCAACTGGAAGGAGAAGCCCGAGAGGAAAGACACCGACACCGTCTCCGTTAACGGCACCACCACCACCAAGATCTCGAAGCACCACGCTAGAGACAGGGACAGGGACAGGGAGTCTTCCCCCCTGACAAGGGACAGGGACCGAGACAGGGACCGAGATAGAGACAGGGACCGCGACAGGGAGAGGGACAGGGACAAGGACAAGGAAGCGCCCACCCATCCCCAGATCCATAACCCGCTCACACCCGTCTCTGCCACGGGAGATCGGCCCAGGCCCGGCGAGCGCGGCCGCGAGGGCACGGTCCGCTTCATGCTCGACCCGGAGCGCGCGGAAAGCGAGAAGCGCGAGGTCGCGGAGTACTTCAAGGTGGAGATGGAGGAGTATGAGGTGGAGGAGGATTGAATCGAAACGGGACCTGTGATACGGACGTTGGAAACGAAGGAAGGTGATTTTCTCTCTCATCTCTCTCTCTCATCTCTCTCTCTCTCTACGTGATTTGTTTTGTTTAGAGTCGATACCCCCCAGGTTGCATACGAACAGCACGAAAAGCATACACTCCCCTACATGCGTAGGCCCCGGAGGCCCCTCAGTCATGTTTTCTTTTTTGCTCACTAGCATTGGCATGGTTTCATTCTCGTGAAACTGGCATCATCTCAGGTTACGGGGATAGAGCTTGAAGGGAAAAGCAAGAGTTACTTGGTACTGTCGTTGAGACGGGGACCTTCTTCTTGCTCGTACTATACTCTACTACTCTTCCTCAATGGGATACTTGGATCTAGCATAGCATGCACCTTACGTCTTTTGTGTTTTAACCCATGTATTATTCATCAGACTATTAATTAAGCCTGCCTCTTATAAGAATCCAGATTCAAGGAAAATGTCTCGCTCTGAAGCCACCAGAACCAATCCTCTATATCCATGGATAGGTAGATATCCATCCTAGATCCATAGCAGCAGCAGTCTTAGTTGTGTATATGAGCCAGATCGAACAGGAAGAAAATAAAGCACCACATGGATCTGATCCGTGAAGTTCACCCCCAATAGATCAGCTAGGTAGATAGATAACTTGAAATGACATTGATGAAGCCAAATTCCACAAAAAAAATCCGACCAGAGATCTACATTTTGGGTCCATTTTATTTCCTCTTCCCTTTCCTCATTATTTTATTTTTCCTTTCGCCTTCTCTTCAGAAAAAGGCAGCATGTCGAAAAAAAAAAGGACAGTAAAAAAAAATAAATTAACCAGTACAACTCTTTGTAAAAGCAGGACGTAACCGGTGTCCACTGTGTATACCGCATGTTATATCCTGACCTCTATAGCTAATTTCAATAATAATCAATCCCAGAGGCAGATTTGAATCTGCCCTATCCGCAAGAATCGCACTATTCCAATACACTAGCAATCCCCCAGTGTTTAGGTATTATTTCATCATTCCTCGAACGCGTTGTTCTCAATCCCACCTGATCAGGCATTTCATGGGTCAAGAGAGTTTCCCACCCGCCGAGCTCTTCAAATAGAGACAACAGGAGAAGAGGGGTGAGGTAAAAAACAAAGGGGGCATCAAAAGTATTTTATTTTTTTTCTTTGGTTGTTACAGCAGGTAAGCTTTACAATGTTGAATGTGCAAAAGCTTGAAAACAAGCGCCCGCCGCGGCTCACATGCAGAATCGGAAAGCGGCCAAGACAGCTGCGCAGTTTCCGATGATGCATGATCGTCGGTGGCAAGTAAAGAGGGTTTGGAATGCGGATAGGTACTTCGGCCGCGGCCTGGCTGAGGGGTTGAAGGGAGGTAAAAACAGGAACAGAATCGAAATGAAGCGGGTAGGGCTATTTCGCTGGACACAGAGGATAAATGGGGAGGTAATTTCTTGGGAACGACTTAAGATCCTGGATGGCGCGCTTCTCAAGATACAAAATAATTCATCGTCGAATGGAAATCGTTAATATCCTAGTGCCTCACCGGCGTTTGAGTTCAGTGGTGAGGCAATCCAGAATCTGTCCCGCGGTCAGCAAATGGATATACCGCAATGCGCAAGGTAGGGATAAGCCATACCTTCTCTGAGACTGCGCCTTGGTTGTATAGGTACTTGCCAAGGCCCCTGATAACTTCAAGTTGCTCGTCGACGGTCAACCCGTTGATCGCGGTTTCAATAATATCTCCAACGCTGGCCTTGTATACGGCAATAAAACTGTGATAGTACATGTACGCAAAGAAACCCATGATGAACTGACAGTCCATACGATCAGTGATACCGCCGTGGCCCGGGATGGACTCTCCGAAATCCTTGATTTTAAATGTACGCTTCAAGCCGGACGCAAAGAAGCCCCCGAAAGGTGCGATGAGGGATGCAAATGTGGCGAAGACAAGGATATGGAACTGCATCGGCGCGATATAGATAGTCTTATCGAATCCGGTCCACTCCGGGAGCTTGTAGGGCTGGGACGTAAAGACAGGGTTAGGAGTGCACTCTAACCCGGTCAGGACGTTCGATCCAAGGTCAGTGACTGGGCAGATGAAGTATTTGTATCGCATCAGGATATTTGTCATTAAGTAGCCGAAAATGATAGTGCAGATCCAGGCTCCAATGAATCCCTCGACAGTCTTCTTCGGGGACAGCTTAATGAGCTGCGTTCGACCGAACGTGATACCGCAGACGTAGGCAAAGATGTCGTTCGTAATGACCAGAGATGCAGGGAGGAAGAACCAGATCATTCCCTCAAACACATTGTTCATAATGAAATGTGCCTGAACGACTATCAGATAGAGAGCCATGTGGGTCCACGCAAACTGTGTGAACTGGAACTTATAGTGTCCTTTCTTGAGCGTGGCGACGAAGAACACAAAGCCTGTCAAATTATTAGCCATTCAATCCGGATGCCAACAAGCTGAGGAGTGTGCGTGGTATACTGACCCATGACATAGAGCGTAAAGCTTATGAAGCGGTGGTGGATAGCAAATGGTAGCAGGACCCGGTCGACCAGCAGGACGTGTTTAAAGTAGTAGATGACGCTCTCGCCGTACAGAAAGTACATTGTCGTCGCCAGGAAGTACCAATTGAGAGACTTGGTAAACCGGAGGTTCTTTTCCTTGCTGGGAACATTGGCGATTGCGATAACTTCCTTGAACGACATTATCTGCACAGCGGTGACGATCGCGATGACGTAGATGTGTCCCGAAAACATGGCGATAAAGAAACCAAAAATCATGACGAATGTCCATATTGTACGAGTGATGAAGGTCTGCTTCTTCTTCTCGTACTCGGACAGCTGGGACTCTTGGGGTTTCTGGGACGGTCAGGAGCCGATCTCCAAACGCACAGAAGCCGCGTGTGGGGAGAATGAGAGAACAATACCTCTTCTTGTGTGACTGCAGATTTGGAATTGCCGCCATTCTTGCTCGGGCTCTCCTGGTCGGAGCCTACGTCGCTGGTGTCGGACGAATCCTGGCGCCTGTGCTCCGCGCCGTTCGCCGTGCGATGTTGGAATCTGACATTTCTCCGTGTCTTAGCCATTGTGAATGGGAGGAAACGCTCTGAACCACTCAAGTGTGATAGAGCGCTCTTCGGTCGTGGAAAGACCGGCTGACAAGACCCGGGGAGGATGTGTGTGCGGGTGTAGAGAAAAGAAAGATGCCGGTGGTAGGGCCGTAATTTTTCATGTGAAGTAGCGTCTGCATGCGGCTGGGCGGAGACCGGCGGACGGGCAGCAGGGCCGGCGGGCTGAAGCCTGAGGATCGCCGGCGTCTATGAGGATGATATGACGACCGCCGTGTTCGTCCTATCCACAGGCCCATGCACACTTGATACAGAGCCTGGTGTTGCAGGAGTGTGCAGCAGGCGTCGACCGGGTTGTTGGCCTGTTGGGCATCGCGCGACGTCAGGTGTCTGCGCCGGCCAAACAGACGCCCGCGGCGCCCGGCGCATCCAGGGCTCTGCCTTGCCTTGCGGGGAAACACTCAGCTCCATCCCACTTCCTGTGCTCCACGTATCTCGACCTCGCTTGCTTCCCCGCCGCGGCGCCTTCATGGCCTCCGTCCGCGTGGCATGGACAGCAGCGACGAAGACTACTTCTCCGACGGTGGCTTCGACGACTCTACGTTACTGCAGCTGGAACAGAATGCCCTTCAGGCGACCCAGGCGCAGAGAGCCCAGCATGTCCAAGTTGAAGCGGCGCAGCCCGTGCAGAAGCAGACCTCAGGTCTCCCACGGGCCGATGCCAATCCTGCAGCTGCCGACCAGTCCCTCTATCATTCACAGCCCCCCCAATTGCACCGTGGCGTCTCGGGCGAATACAGAGATGTAGGCGCTGGGGAGCTGGACGCTGAAGTGGTGGACAATGGCAATGGTCCTGTTCCGGCTGTGGAAAAACGAACCACCTTTGCAAAAGGATTCAACCACCATGAAGATCACCATATGCAAGAGCTGCGCCCACTGGGCTATTCTGCTCGTTTGCAGAAAGGTGGGTGGCAGCAACCGCAGACTCCGACAGAGCAGCAAATGTCGACCGGAGAGGGCCATGTTATCGATAACAAAGGCGTGGTGCCTCAGCAGCAGGCGACATCCGGCGAACTGGAGGAGTTGAGGGTCCGCATTGAGGAGGTGAGATGGCATGATTCCTTTTCTGGACATATCACCGGCTTACACACCGACAGCTTACTCGCCAGAACGAGCTGATGAGGCAAGAATTGGCTGCCGCGAAATCTGATGTGCAGACCAAGGCTGGTGAGATCGCTATCTTACGCTCCAACCAGGCAAAAGCCGCCCAGGACCTTGACCGCCAGATCGCTGCCTTGCAAAAAAGGAGAGCGGAGGAGGCAGAGAGGCACAAACAAGAAATCCAGGCTGCGTATGCCAGAAGCGAGAGACTTGAAACAGAAAACGCCTTTCTGAAGCGAGACCTGGCCGAGGAGAGTCAAAAGGTCAACAATCTGAAGGCGAAGAAGAAGTCTGAACAGCAGAAGGGCCAGCCGGTTACGCCGAAAAAGACCAAGGTACTCCCATTCAGAGACGGGTTTGACGATGACGAGATTGCAGTTGTATCTCCTACTAAGACCCCAGGGGGTCGGTCCAAACGAGGAACACCTACGGTTCCTGGGAAAAGAAAGAGAAAGCCGAGTCAGGATCGTCCTGTACCCATGGCTCCGCTCCAGCTAGGCCCTTCACAGAATATCCCATTGGAAGAGACTTCTGCTTCAGACGACCCTATGATTGGTGTTGAATATCAACACACGAATTCCCGAAAAGAGGATCAGAATCTACGATTCATCAAGTGGATTTTGAATCATCGTACACCGCCAAACAAGGAACGAGACCTCGAGGTCATGACCAAACTTGCATTTCCTTCTGAACCTGGTCGAACGTTCTCTTCAATCGTTCTCGATGAAACGTCAACACTTCGCTCGAGCAACTACCCAGTAGGGTATGCTCATTCCATTATCTCTTTATGGTCCCGTGCCTTAAAGGAGCAATTCTTTAAACCGGTCTACATGTTCATGGCCATTATCAAATTCATTCTGCTACTGGACACAACTACAATTGCTCCTGCTCTCATCGAACGTCTTGTCCCCGTCCTCCAGGAATCTGGAAATGTCAATGGGGTTGTCAGGTTTCACCATTCTCCTGTCTCGCGGCAAAATTTCGGTCAAGTCAAGCAGACACCTCGGTCGGAACTTCATCAGGAGGTCGACTCCACGGAAGCCCTAAGGATACTTTATCTCGTCGCAACCGGATGCATGGACGATGAGAATGCCATGAAGACTTTTTGGAAACATATAGACTACAACTTCATATTGATGATGCTAAACTCATCACAGCTCATGGATGACATCACCATTAATTTAAATCTCCTGACAACCAGTATTCGTCAAGACTCGTTCGGACCGATACAGGAAAAAGAGAAAGATCAAGAGTCGATTGAAAATTATATCATAGATCGCGCAGCAAATCTCCTGAGCGAGAAACTACAAGTCGACGAGGGCCAGGACTCCTACACGCCGGCGCAGATCTGTAACTTCCGGCTTGAGGTGCTATCTTTTCTTACGGCGGTGGCCTTCTCCGCTCCGAATCCGGCCAACAGCCACGGAAGTTCAGTCATAGCAGCACACCCAACAGTGCTTGCCCGACTCATCCGGTCGATGCACGACGAACTCGACGCTCTCTACTCTTACCCGCCAGAGCACGAACTCCACTCGGCTCTCGTGAACGGACTGATGCGTCTGATCTACGGGGTTACCCGAAAGCACCGCGACATTGACCTGCACGCGAAGCTGGGCCATGTCGCTGGCGGGAAGCAGAAATATCTTGTCGTTCTGACCCGGTTGGCCTTTAGCGAGGGCCAGCTTCTGGAGGCAGGAATCACCGACGAGACTGTGGACATGGCCCACGAGATGCTCGAGGATGCGGTGAATCCTGACGAAGCAGAGGCTCTGCTTGAGGCCTTCCCGAACGCGAAGAGAGATGAGTCATATGTCGAGCAGGAGGCCTCAGAGCACGAGGCCTCATGATAGGCGGCTGTGTAGGTATATAAAGGGCAGGCAGGGTGTTTCTTGAGAATTGGGCGTTTTAGTAGGACTCTTTTGGTTACTGGTGTCGAAGGATATCTTCTACGAGTTGCCATAGATGTATTTTTAAGTGACGAAAATACCCAAAACTAGTATCTATGAAAAAATATATCACGAATCTCTTTCAATGTAGTTGCTCTGATTCCTTTCTAAATTTTCCCTGCTTTTGGTCTACACTGTCCCGGTGCTAAGTCCCTTTTTTCACTTCTTGCTGGCTAAAATCTACAAACCCCTTTGTCATGCTTGGGGGTTAGAGTCGGACGCGCGGACAGGCAAAACTGGGGACGAAAACTGAAGACAAGTGGCGGGACTTCCCCTTTCGTGGCGGAGTCTTGTTTCCATTCACTTGGATCGGCGTAATACAAGACCCCGAAAACTGTAGAAAAAAAGGAAATATATCATGCTATGAATTTCTCAATGGTGTCATTGCACCTGGCAAAATATGAAGCATCTGCATAAAGGTAATGATCTAACATCTCTTGATGTCGACTTCAGCCCTTATATACTCATGCAAGATGAGAAAAGACAGAAGACTACATTCACCGACACAGTTCTAACGCTCTACATTCCTCCAGGTCATAGATTCCGCTAATCACTCCACAAGATTTACTTGTGGCACAAAGTGCCACAAATCCACCTCCGCACAGCTACAGTACTTAGGAAACATGAACAATATTAAAAGCCCCACAAAAAGCCAGCCTCGGAGTACATAAAAAGGCGATAGAATCGGTGATATCAACCATCTCTTCTCCGTACCCCCGCTCAAGGCGGGGCGAACGATGAAAAGATGAAATTTCCACGACTGTGTGGAAAGGTGCCAAAGAATACGCCTGTCAATGACCCGAAGGCCGTTGAACGGAGTGTTCCGCCGCGCTGTGCAATGCAGGGACCACTCCGTGGTGGACCGCCTTCTTGATCGCGGCCACCCAAACAAGGTAAGTATGAGGAAAGAAAAGAAAAGAGAAATTCCAAGAGAAGCGCGAGGTCGAGGGGGTATTTATGCCTTTGGGTGGGGCCCGGACAGACGCACTAAAATAAGCGAGGCCCGCGTCAAGGCCAGCGATTCGCTGGGTGCTTGGAGGTAGGCACGTGCGGCGTAATCAGGCGTGATGAGTAAGAAGTCACGTGAGTAACGTGCTTTGCTTGTTATGAATACGGCCTCATCGGCTGAAGGATTCTCCGTCAACCGGAGCCTCCCGGCCTCCGCGATTGGTCACGTGAGTGAGGGCTGAGGGGACTGCGTTTTTGCGAACTTTTGGGATAGGATGCGCGGAGGCAGTTCGTCGACGGACCCGGAGAGGAAGCTGTTTCTGAGGCTGCGTCGACGCTCGCCATCATGAGAAATAGAGCTACGACGCCTCTTAGTAAGGCGGTAAGTTTTAATTAATTGTTGTCCCAATTGGCACTCTGGGTGAGGGATATATTTTCTCGCTTCTTCCTTGGCTGACGCTCTGTCCACCAGAAAATCCGACAATCATGGAGCAAATATAACCTGTATAACCTCAGCCGCTTCAGGAATCCCCCGACCGCGAACAAGACCTTCTTCCAGCAGAAATGGGCCGCCAAGTCCATTGCCCGGGCCTACCACGGCGAGCAGGTCCGTGAGGGTCAGTGGGAGCGCATGTTCTCGCGACGCATACGCAGCGTGGTCCCCATGGATCCCGCCCAGCTCGCCAGGGATGATGGCTCCGAGCAGTCCGCTGGACGGGGTTCTGGCCTGGAGCAGAAGCCGGAGAAGAGGACCGGTCGGATAAAGCCTACGCAGGTGCCGCGGACGCCGTACATGCAGATGACCTTTGCTCCACTGGAGCGACGGCTGGATGTTGCGATCTTCCGGGCGATGTTTGCCAGCAGCACGAGACAGGCTCGGCAGTTCGTCGTCCACGGTGCAGTCACCGTCAATGGCAAGAAGGTATTGTTGCTTTTTGAGCTATGGGAAACTGTATATTACTACGAAAGCAAAACAACTAATGTGCTTCCCAGATGAGATACCCCGGATATCTTCTGAATCCCGGTGATCTATTCCAAGTCGACCCAGAGCGCGTCATGTATGCCACCGGTGCCCCGAAGGATAAGCGTGAACGTCGAGAGTCGCGACTTGCCAAGAAGGCCGCCGCCGCCGCCAGACAGGCGGAGGCTGAGAAGAAAGAGGGGGAGGAGGCTGAAGAGAAGAAGGAGGAGCAGGAGGGCGAGAAGTCCGACACGGAAGCGGATGGAAAAGTGGAAAATCCTCGAGAGACCTTGAAGTACCTGCTTGCCCAGGCGAAGACCATCATGTCTGACAGCAAGGATGTCCTTCCTGCCAAGAAGAAGCAGGAGCTCCGTGGATTCCAGAAGGCAGTCCGCAGGGTCCTGTCTCGCTCCGACTCGAGCTCCGTTCTCGCGGACAACCTTGAGGAACAGTTTTCGGAGCTCATTAAGGTGCTGAAGGTGAAGAGAGCCGAGAAGAAGGAGGGCAAGGATGCCCAGGGTGCGGAGCAGTCGAAGCCTGAGCAGTCCTCCGCGTCCGAGCCTTCGAAACAGACGGAGTCGACAGAACCAGCTACGGCAGAGATTACGGCCACGTCGACATCCGAAGGCAAGCCCAGCGCTCAGCTTACAGAAGCCTTCAAGAAGGCCGCTGAGAACCCCGAGGCGCTGGATGACGAGACCATTTCTGAGCTTTCGGACTTCGAACTCGACGTGCTCAAGCGCGCCCTCGAACAGATGCGCGACAACCCTGTCGACAGCACCAAGCCATACGCTACGCCCTGGCGGCCGCGTGACTACATGAGCGCCTTCGCGTTCATCCCGCGATACCTCGAGGTCAACCAGAACATCTGCGCCGCAGTCTACCTGCGGCACCCCGTGTGCCGTCCGGGCTATTCCGAAGTCCCCACGCCGTTTAATGAGAGTATCGGCACCGCCGCGTTCGCGTACTACTTGCGGAGACGGTAGACGCATACACTATAAAGCGACGGCTCTTGTTTTCCTCCTCTCCCCTTGCTCTCTCAATTATTTCGAGATATCTGTATTATTTCGGGTCTCTGGTCTCTGGTGTCTCTCTTCCGCCTACCGTCCTATGCTCATAGATCTCCCTGTCCCCCTTCTCGTGGAGGGAAATGACTTAGTCTGCTGATGTGGAAATCTGGGCGGTGTTTGAGCCGTCGTTTCCGGAGTTCGTATGAGCACGTATGTAGAACATTAAGATAGCATCACAATCATGTAAATGCATGTCTGAAAAATCTCCCCTAGTCTCAGCTTTGCTGTGCCGTAGCACTGTTACTCGAATTTCAACCTTTGGCAGGGCTGATAGTATTCGGTAGTAAGTGTTACTCAAGACTGACAGAATATCCAGTGAACTGATTACTATCTCGATCCTCACCCAGCCCTCGATACTTGATATATCATTTCTCTGAATATATGTTCTCGTATTCCTGCCTGATCTTTGTGACAAAGACGCAAGTAATCCATACCGTGTACCCACTCCCGTCTCCCACTTCTCAAAGCGGCGTATTTGTCGCGGGGCCGGCTCGTGAAAAATACCCGTTTCGGGACGCCGGACAGTGCCGGCGGTGCGTGGGGCGGCGTAAGTTTCAGAACTCTCCCCTGGATTTTCATTTCCTCCAACCATACATACGTGCGGCGATGATCGCATCGACGACGCCAGAGTAATATAGAGAACAGCGCTCAATGTTGACATGTCCATGTTCTCCTGGCACGCCGACACGCCCGCGGGCAGCGCGCCTCCGGCCGCGCCGCATGGGGGGTCGCCCTCGTTCCGCGTGCCTCAGCTGCGATGGCTGCCGTCCGCCATGTCGCGGACGTCGCCCATGAACACGAACACGCTCCCCGCGATCTCGTCGACATTCCGGCCCAGAGAGCAGCAGCAGCAGCACTACATCCCACCACCACCACCACCACCAACAACAACAACAGCGCCGACAACCGTGGACTTGGCCGCGGCCGAGACGCCGCGCACCTCCGACAGTGTCAATTCCAGCAGCGACCCCAGTCCCAGGGACGCAGCGACCACGGACGCGCCGGGAGATGCAGAGTACGTGCCGACCCCGCGGGGGGATGATGACGATGATGCTGCGAGCGACGACGCGGAAGATCAACGGAGCAGGCCAGAGACCAGAACGACAGCAGGAGGCGCAGGCGCAGACGGGGAGACGGCAGACACGACGCGCAAGCACGGCAAGCGCCTCACGACCCTGGAGGAGGTCTCCCTCTTCAACATCTGCAACAAGCACGCCGCGACGTTCGGCGAGCGCAACAAGCTCTGCGAGTGGTGGATGACCGTCACCAACGAGTTCACGCGGGAACACGGCCACCCGTACTCGTGGCACTCGGTGCGGCGCAAGGTCGAGGTCGTCACGAAGCAGCGCATCAAGTTCCTGGCCGAGCAGAAGGAGAAGGGCGGCGAGGACCGCTCCAACCTCCAGTGGAGGGAGGCCGTCGACGCCTGGATCCCGACGTGGGAGCGCTTCGAGGCCGCGGAGGCGAGGCGCATCGAGGAGAGGGATGCGCGCCGCGGGAGGAAGAGAAAGGAGCGCTCCTGGGAGTTTGCGAAGCCCTGGGAGAACACTGCGGAGACATGGAGGACGAGTACTTCTGCGAGTCCCGTCACCGATAACAACAACAGGCCACGGCCGATCGGTCCGCCTGCCTCCACTGCCGCTCCAGCACCCAGCTCCTCGCCCATGATCAGGATGCCACCCGGGTACGACTCCATGTTCCCGAATCAGACGCCTCGGACGCCTCTGGCTGGAATCAGCGACGCCGCGGCAGGAAACTATTCCGCTCAATTATATCGTTCTACGCCTCCCGCGGCGGCGGCAGACCCCAGCGTAACATCCGCGGTCCTGGAGACACTCAGCAAGCTCAACAAGCACCTCGATGCCGTGGCGTCGAATCCGCGCTCCTCGCCCATCGTCGCGGCCTTGGCTTCTTCGTCAGCGGAGTCGCCGTCGCCGACGACGCGTTCAGCAGACGCAACCGCGGGAAACACTAGTGGCGATGCGGCGACTGCGACTGCTAACGCATCAATATCCCCTGCCATCCTTGAAAAGCTGAAAGAAGAAATCAGAGAAGAGCTCCGCGGAGAGTTCCGTCGCGAGCTGGAGAAGGAACGCTCCGCGCTGGAGGAGAAACTGGACTCCGTCCAGCGGACGCAGGAGATGATCCTGGAGATGCTGAGGCAGGAACCGGCGTAGGCCGTAGACATAGGCAGGGAAGCCGTATATATACACAGTACAGGCCCTAGGTTATGTCCTCATGCTTCTTTTCTCTCTTCCTAGCTTGTTTTTTTTGTATACCTATAAGGTTAGGTATTACATATACCTAATGTATGAGATACCCACTCCGCGGGCAGCATTGTTATTATTATGATCCGAAATGGAAGCCCGTTGTTTTATATTATAGAGAAATGACGGAACGGATATCGGGTCTGCCGAGGATTCGATTGATTAATATCTTTTTTAACGACTATTGATGTATTATTCATGCTTTATTTTTGTTCGTATTCCAGTCGCCGTATTGTCTTCTTGTCTGTACTGTACATTACGGGGATACGATCGGTTATCCGATAGGATTTATGATTTACGTCAGAGATGTACGGAGTATAATTGATTCCATGATTGATCCCTCCCTATCTGAAACGAAGAGACGAGATGAATGTGGAATGTTTGGTATCTATATAGATCCTCCCACTGCCCTTCTCGAGCCATACGATCCATACTAGTCACTAATCTGCATTTCCAGTTCTATGTCTGAAAGTATAGAAAAATATACTATAGATAGAGGATTGTTCAAGACCGCATGACCAATTCAGGATGTTAATCCATTCCTTTCCAGGGGCTGTTGTGGGCGCATAACTTGTGTGATGGTGGTAGAATCTTTTGCCTGGCAGGGCGGCCTATGGACCATCAACCACATGTTGCTTTTGGCAATCCGGGTTGTTTGTGCCGGTTCTGCTTGGCTACTAGTAATAAACTAAACTGCCTAGCATGAACAGTAATAATATCCTCAGTGTGGAGAAGTCTGGGTCTGGAGATACTGGTGAAGATACTGGTGTTGCCTTGGCGCCATTTGTGAGTCACGAGGTCTATCTTTTTATTCTCTTTAATTGATTCTCCACTGTTTGTTGCATTTTGATCTCCGTCTCTCCTGGATGAAGAGATCGCAGAAACATTAGACAGGGTTGAAGGCTTCCACCAATCCTGTATTGAAAGATCTGAATATCATCAAACAAAGGTCAATCAATAGCTATTTTGATTCTTCTAAGTCAGGTAAAGAGCAACGACTTGCTGGGCAGCAAGCATGAGTCCAGTCCGAAGACTCTCAGGTCAGACATTTGGGTAAAACAAAAGGTAGAGAGAGATTCAATGATTAGGTATCTATTGCGATGTTGCGCTGGCTCTCTCAGGTGGCATCTAACATAGGGTGCTCGAGAAAGGGTAAGCAGAGTCCTTCCACAATCTGAATCTTCCTTCCCCTGCTTATGGACCACTGCAGCCTTGGAGGTGTGTACTATCAGTGTCGATGCTATGTCCAATTATCAGAAGGAATAGCCACCAGGAGCTTTCATTTGATGTACTGTACAGTACTTATTGGGAGTCCTTCTGTTTAGCATCGGCAGCAGCAGAACTGTGGCGCAGTGTCTGCTGCGTAATTGCTTTCAGATCAGTATGTATATGTGTAGAGAGGGCACCAGAGATTCTCCTCTGCCTTTTTTTTCAGAGCAGCTCTGTGCGCCTTTGTTATAAGGACTGGAGTTCTCTGAAGCATTATGCTTCGGTTAGAATAGTAGCCTGACCTAAATTTAGGCAAAGGAGGGCTTTTCCCCGTCGAGTTTTGAGCTGACAATTTTCTCTGCCAGACTCCACACTGAGTTCTTCTGTCCGTATCGCGTCTCGCAGTACGGAGTAGTACTTAAGAAATCGCTTGAATCCGACATGTTGTGAGACACCCTCCGAATCTTCCTCGTCATCTGAATTGTCATCACTCTGTTCTTCTGAACCAGAGCTGTCATCCGGTTCACCAGAGGTGGAGCCAGACTCACGATCATCCAGATGTTCTGCCCGGCTTTTCCTCCTTGGGTTTCAGTCTCAGCATTCAGATTACTATGAGCAATTCGGCCCATTTTGAGTTTTCCGGAAGTGAGCATCCGCGCCGTATATCGATGCCAAAAACACTGTACGCCCAGTCATTGAACTTGCTTGGTTTGTCAATTCGCTGATGCATATCCTTGTTGTGCCTGCCAAAAATACAATTGACGAAGGTCAAGAATCGGCACCACCAGACGTGCCGGAGTCGGTGTCTTCGTAGCCAGATGGTGCATGTTTATGACTTATTGACCCCCATCATGTATGTAGCTTCTGAGCTTCTACATCATCTCTAGGAATTGAATGGGCTATTGCATTAATGACCAATAAGAATAATAATTAGAGACCAAATCTGGGGTTGTCCATAGATATAGATATAATAATATGATGCCAAGATGCGAACGAACAAGCTGTTTGATATGAATGAAACGAATGACTTGGACCGGCAGAATTGGCATAATGTGAACAGGCAAAGACCATGTATTTCCGTGGTTCTGTAACAAACTTGTGCAGCAGTTCCTGTCGTTAGAAAGTGTCAAGATCCGTATGGAATATTTTAACATCAATTCCGGCAAGCTTTATTGCCGAGGTGACAGACAACTGTCTTGGTGCGACCTGCATGGCCGTGCCCCATAAACAGATCGGGTCTAACGAGGTCGGTGGAGCTGGTGGAGCGCCAGAGGGGACGTGCGAGGATTCGTTATTTTTAGCAGACCTGTCACCAATGTGGGTGGGGCTTTATATTCAATTTTAAGTAAATACAGTGAAGACGGCGAGTGCGAGTGGGTATTTAATAACTCCAAGGTTAAGTAATTATCTTAATCGTGGAGGTTGGGAGATTCACACAGCCATCTTGAAGTTTAGATAGTTATGGAATATTATTGTCATGGTTAATTAAGATCGATAACCGATCGACGATAACAAGGGCAAAAAAATATATTATATTACCAAGGTATCCGGCAATTAGGAGATACAAAACGCAGCGCATTTTGGTTTGTGATTACACTAGTTCGTAAGCGTTGCCGTGAGAGATCCGCGGACACCTGGAGTCCAAATAGATCTAGAACCACGGCAGGATAGAACTAGATCCAAACAGCGTGAGTAATTCCAACAAGAGTCCTCAGACAATTTGCAGGGACAAGCGGTCATACGTGTCAGCGATTACAGAAAAGGCTGTGAATTGAACAGGACTATCACTACATCCAGGACCGGCTCGAGAAGCAGACGTCAAAATGGATGGAGGAGACGAAATCCGGGGACATTTCTAAAGTCGAGTCTTGCGGCGAACGGCAGATTGTAAAGATTATCTGATCGGGATTTTTGAAACTTCCCATGTAAAACTGATAAAACAGGCATAGAGTGGGTTTGTCTAAAAGATATGGAAGCAAGCGTATCTCTATGCAGGGCTGCTTGTGAAAATCCGTATATAATACCAACGAGGCCTCTGATATCTTGTGAAATATTACAATGTTATGACCGCTGACATACACCTAGCCTGATGATGAAATCGCATGTTTACCACATACTTGGCATTCCTCGCATTTGTAGTACAGGTTCAGGAAAGATGTCATAGGGATTTAATCGTGGTATCTAGAAGCGACAGACCGAACGCCATTCAATCAAGACAGGAAATGAAGTGTGATGTCGTGGGTTAGAGATGCATTAATCTCTCCAATTGTGGCGAACCTAGGAAACCTACAAGAAGAGATCATGGGCTAAATTACAGAAGGCAGGATATGCATATTCATGTTCTTCACATGCTCATGTACTTGGAAACTCCAGTTTTATCCGTCCACTCATCCCACAGGCAGAGTCTAGTAGTAGAAGGTCTCGTCAACAGTACGGCCCCTCATCCAGCGAGGCTCGCTGCCACGGACGTAGATGTCCTCGAATAGGACGCGGGGCGTGGGATCAGGGAAGGCCATCTTTTCGGCCTCAGCGACCTCCTCGTCAACGTAGTTGCGGGCGTCCTTGTCGATAGCCTTGATCTCCTCCTCGGTGACGACCTTCCAGTCAAGCAGCTTCTGCTTGAGGCCGGCGATGGGGTCGTGGGTGCTGCGCATGCGCTGGATCTCCTCACGGCTACGGTACGTGGTACCAGGGTCGGACATGGAGTGACCACCGTACCGGTAGGTGACGAACTCGTAGACCAGAGGACCCTTGCCGGCGATGGTGTACTCTCTGCCGTACTGGACGGCGGCCTTGATGGCGAGAACGTCCATACCATTCACCTTCAGACCGGGAATGTACTGGCCACGCTTGTAGTAGTCCGTCAATGCAGAGGCTCGCGCGGCGGCTGTACCCATACCGTACTTGTTGTCTAAATGGCAGAGTCAGCGGCTGTGTTAAAGGGCATGGGCTAGGAACGGAAGTCGCATACTCTCGCAACCAAAGATAACGGGGAGGTTCCAGAGCTTGGCCATGTTGTAGGCCTCGAAGACCTGACCCTGGTTTGCAGCACCGTCACCGTACAGGGCGACGGTGGTCGTCTTCTCGCCTCTGTACTGCTGCGCGAAGGCCAGGCCAGCGCCAACTGGGACCTGGGCTCCGACGATACCGTTGCCGCCATAGAAGTTCGGTGCGAACATGTGCATCGATCCTCCCTTGCCATAGGCGATACCCTCCCGGCGGCCAAGGAGCTCTCCAATAATCGACTTGACAGTGCCACCACGCATCAGAGCAAAACCGTGGCATCGGTAGGCAGTAATCAACTTATCCTCCTTGGTGATCGCATGCTCGATACCAACAGCGACTGCCTCCTGGCCAACCGACAGATGGCAGAAACCCCGGATCTTCTTTTCCTTGTAGAGACGATCGGAGGCCATCTCCATACGTCTACGGTAGAAACTGGTCAGATACAGTCGAGAAATATCTTACAGCAACGTCATACCTTATCGACACCATGTCATGGTACATCTGTTTCAGCTCCTTCTTCGTTGTGGTCAGGGTATATGGAGGGGGGTCGAGCATGTAGGTCTCAAAGCTCTCATCAGAGAGGTTAACAGTAAAGGGTTTGTCATCTTCCTGAAGATGGGACGCGTCTGTCAGGTCGGATCTTTCATAGACAGCAAAAATAAGCCCAGGTCAACAAACCTGCGGGATATCCTCAGCATGCGACGACGCCGCGTCAGTAGTCACAGAGCGGCGAGCAAGAGGGGCAAATGCCCGGCGCCTAAGAGGCGCGGCGTGACGCGCGAGCAACGATCGCGAGAACATGGCGGGAAAGCGAGTGAAACCCAATTAATTGCCAGGGGATGAAGGACAGCGAAAGACAAGATGGATTATCTTTCAGCCCACGAGATGTTGGGAATACAAGATTTCCCCAGTCGGGTATCGGCAAGCTTAGCTAAGCTCCCTTCCCGGAACGGGCGCCGGTGTACGGAGACGGAGAACGGCCTTCCCCGTATGCAAACACGCCAAACTCCCCGCCGCCTCCACCGCAATAGCCAAGTCCGTGCTCACCGCAGCCCTGCGTCTACGACCAGACCTTATCGATGGCGTCGATAATGCCAGTTGTGATATGACATTGCTTGGCTTATGGGGTCAGATATTTTTTTGGCGTTCTCTACCAGCCCTCAGCCTTGATGTTACACAGTTTCATCTGACTCTTGGAGAATACCTGGCCATCTCCGATATCCGGTGCCTTAGCATGATACAGAACGGTTCTCTTTTAAGACATGATTTTTGACCCCCTTGCCTCTATTATAATTTTTTTCTTTTTGGCCATTGGGATATTTTTGCCCTTGCTAGTCATTTGAATGTAAACTCTTGCGATCAGTTAACAGATCCATCACTCGCAGCACCCAGGCGTCAGGAAGTTTTGAACAAAAAGGCAACGTTACCAGTTTGTCTTGCAATTTTTAGACCTTATATACTCCAATAAGTTTTCAAACTGGATTTTAATTTGAGCTCCCAAAATCAAGCCGGAGCACAGTCGACTAGCTTTCAGTCTTTATCTCAGCAGTAAATGACCTTTAATGTGAAAATCTCAATCAGTATTGGCATACCGCTAAAGCGTGTGTTGTGGAATGACGGGGTGATGCTTATAATGATAGAACCTCTAAGTCCTACATTGACGCATACTAGCTTTCTTACACAGAAATTGTCTTTGGTGCTGTGATCACAATTTTTGGTAACGTAACATTGTTTTAATTCACCGTGTAGTGATGTCTTGCGTGGCATCTCTGGTCTTTTGTTTCCCGGCAGAAGTTCAGCCGTTAATTGACAATATCCATATGGATTTGCTGCGGATAGACAATATCTATTCTGATGTATCCCTAATTTACCCATAACGTGGCTTTCATGCTTGAGATGGGTAAGAGACAGTTCCGCTTGTCATTACTGGTTTTGACATAAAAAATCGAGGATAAGGGCATGGAGTCCGGCGATTATAAATAATACATTTACCAATTATGAGGACTCTGGAGTATTTATTATCCGGTTCCGGTTAGATTTGAGAAACGTCCGATCAGCCAACAACATGGCATAGCAAATATCAAAGCATACGCTATCTATTCAAGGCTTTCTCGACCTCTATTCGAAGGCAGCGCTATAGCTTGTAACTGCGGCAGAATCAGAGAATCAATAATGAGCTGTTCATCTTTATCTGCCGAGTTGGGTAAGACATATTCTGGTTCTCCAATCGAACTTGTCCGGGTTCGCCGGTATGCTACTTATACTCTCCACTCTTGGATGATTGAGGTGCTGTTATCGATGGATTTGCCAAGTCATGCAGTCTCATTTATATCATTATTGTCAGTCATCTTTCTTTCCTGATCGCTGGAGATCGTAGCACATCATGAAAAGCGCAGTGAACTGCACGTCCGAGCTCCCAAACTCCGGCAATGAGCTTCATATTACACATTTATATCCAGTTGAACTAATATCCAAATCATCACTGATACATGTGCTCTTATCCTCGCAAGTTTAGCCGGTGTTGATGCACTTGCTAGTGTCAATAGGCGCAACCTTTAGTTCCTAATTATTCGAACTGCTTAGAAGTATAGCAAAGGCTGGTGTTTATCTATCTCAGGCGTTCTTGCTCTATAAGATCTCACAAGGACATGATCAAGGAAGAGGAAATCAAACAGAAGCAGTAGAACTCTATATATTTAATCACACTTGTTGCTCCTGTTATCATTGTAAATAGGTTTTGCTGCTAACAGGCTTGTAGTTATCACCACACACATGATACAGTATGGTCCTATGAACGCAGAGGCTATCATGATTCATTGGAACACTGATTGTTGATTTCAGTTGCGACCTAGAGAGTCTTATCGTGCCATCTGTGCCAGATGGGGCCAATGGATCTCGGGTGAACCCCCGGGAGGATTTCTTTTCTGAACGAGTCAACACGGTAAATAAACACAAAATCTTGAGCTTAATCTTATAAGATAACCTTTTCTGCCCCAAGGAGTGGTCAATGTTAGGCCCAGTATGCACGTATAGAAAACTCATACCGTGACCAGGCATTATTACAACCAACGTGAATATTCTATCCATGGCTCAGAGCATCTTTTCCCGAGGTACAGGGCACCAGTATGTCTGGAAAATATCGATTTAATCTTCAATAGCCATGGAAGTCGGCTGCGGATAATGGGAGCCCTGCAGTGGATCACGAGTGACGAGTGATAAGGGGTCCACGTGCTGTAGCTTGACTTTCTAAATCTGGTCGAATAGAAATGTCTATTATTGGATCGATGGTCTCCATGTTTCAAATCGCCATCATCTCCAGGCTATCGAGTTGGAACCTCCAGAGAGGTATCTCACAATTGACAAAGCAGGCCAGTGGACAAGAACCTTGGTACACAGACAGTTGACCTCTCGCAGACGCGAGCCTTTTAAGATAACCATGTTAATCAATGATAATACTTACTGACATCTACCGCTAACAATATGGGTTGGTCAATAGGTTAGGTACTTGTAAGACCATGCACATACCAGGCCGTCAAAAGAAGACAGTGATTTTCAAAATGACCTCAGAAGCCCTTGCTTATGGTTCTCTCCTTGCCCGAGATACTCTCCGCATAGTATATCCGCGTCAAGACGGAGAATTATTATATTGCCCAAACCTTATCTGCGCACTTGAATTGACATCGGCTGATACCTTGATACACCTGGCACAGAGTAATTGCAAATGCAGTAGTTCCAGAGTTAGTCAATAATTACAGTGCAAGCTCCATCTTACGTGCAGCGTGGTACGAAGTAGTTAGGTGGTTAGGTAGACGCTTGGATGCATACTGACTATCGACTCGCTTCCGTGAATCCTATCTCGCGAACTTTCCAGTCTTCATAAGTGGGATTGATGCCAGGCTCCAGGTCAGGTTGGTAGGCAATTTACCAAGAAACAGGTCCAACCGCTAAGGCCATCCTATTTACAGCACAGGTAGATTCCTAAAAAGTTATCTGCATGAATAATCTTTGACAACTACTCGAACACCGCCTGCGCGGTTTCTCGGGAAGTAGGTATTATTATTATTGTCTTATTGATTTAGCACTCCCATGGAACCGGAATCAGTAGTGCGCCCCCAACATATAGACCCTTAAGGCAGTGGATTTTCGTTATGTGCCAGTGGCTTTTCTAAAAAGTTTCTTGCATTGGCTACTACGGAGGAGGATTATTAATTTCCTTTCTTGGCGGCCTATCTATGTCTTACATACATCGAAAAGGGGGGCGGGGGGCGCTGACTGACCGCTCCACAAGAACAATATCGGGAAATAGATCACGTTACGCTGGAGGAATTTCTCCGGTTTCTGCATACGACACCTACTGCCTGTCTGTAGTAGAGCCTTTCCACTCATAATAATAAGCACTAATGATTAATGTAGGTATGTACAGTACTAGGTAAGTAGCTCAAATTTGTACTCCACGTCTATCCCGATTGCCATCGCTCCGACTCAATTATTCACATTAAAGTTAAGCCTTCTTCAAGAGAACTGAGAACGGAGAAAAAACGACAGCTCGGATTGCCCCCATTATCGCCATGCCAATACCATGGAACGTTCGATGCGCTATTATTAAAGGTAAAATTAAGAAAATATCCCGATTATCGAATACCGGTTCGACTAGTAGTAGTAGTGCGGAAGGAAGTCGAGAGTTTTTGACTTTTCGACAAGATCAATAGTTTATCGATAGACAGATCGTACTATTACTTTTGTTGTGGAGGGGTTGGTGGGGACGGCGGGGCAAGCAGGAGGATCCCACCTTTTAGCCAAAAAGAAGCCCTACGGAGCATGGAGCAGGATATAGCCCAAGCATTAATAATCTGTACGTCATTCCTGCAGAATTATGGGGATCATAGATTGTTACGCTATTGAGTCTTGCTGAGTCAATTTACTGCGTACACGGTATTCTCTTAAGATTCCAGGGCGGGTACTTCCTCAGGGTACCTTAGTGTAGGTACAGTACATTCTTAGCACTATGTCCAGCTTGAACAATATGATATCACCAGCACAATTGACAGACTGACTGATAAAATGATCATGTAGGAGCTGGTTTGATGGACAATTCCACATGAATAGAAACATGCGTTGTGTTGAGAATATTGTGAGAAATTTGGAAGAACCCTGATGGCGCCTGTCTTTGAGGTTTTTATTTAATTGTTCAAGCATTCGCGACCAGAATTAGTATTATCTGGTCCCTTTGGCGATTGAGATTAGGGGGGGATGGGAGCTGGTGACTGAAGCGCTAGGAGGTTAGGTTAACTTTTCATCGTACATACATATACCTACTCGGTAGGTACCTACCTGCCTGAAGTTAGTACTTAGAATTTCCCATGTGGGAACTGCAGGTATGTATGCACATCATTATTTACCGTGGACCCTTGGTTGGCGTGGAGTCTGTCCTTCACGAATCTGGCATGCCCTGCAGGGACTTGAGATCCGCGATTTCCAATTGTGTGTGTTTGCCTCTTTTGGCTGTTGGTCTGAGATTGATCCTATTTACCTAATTAAACCTGCTGCGGGGACAAAGAGGGTCCGGTAGATGTCTCTGATAGTTACTAGTAAGGTGGAACTGAACAGTGAACATATACGGAGTAGTGCGAAACAGATTTCTACGGAGAATTTACCCCTACGATTAGGTATGGTCAATGCTTAAGGCTGTGGAGCGTTTGAGGATGTTGAGTATTATCCATACGGAGTATGGTGTCAGAGTCTCGAGGAATCGCAGATCAACGACAGTCTATCTGGAATGTCATCATAATTAATTACAGTCTCGAGGTGTCACAGTCCGCGGCTGAATATTCCATTTCCATCGGCCTTCCCCAGCACCAGGTTCCATCCCAGTACAGTGTATCAGGATCCAGGATTCCAGCTGAGTGAGACGACGGCAAAGGCTTGCTCTGCGCATACTTTCACCATGACCACTGCATCGGAGAGTTGTGATAGAATAGACAGTGCCAAGAGTACTAATCCGAGGATGCCACTGGATCGAGTAATTGGGATTTTACACCTGGTTTCACAAGAGTTGGAGGTTCCCGGTTTCGTCTTCTCTTCCAACATCCCAGTCGATCACACAAGCCACGGGGGACCCCCGTCGATTCACCAATCAATTCATGGTTACACCGTTGTCCATATATGTAAGGGAACTCGCCGCGAACAGGCTCGGAGATTCAGGTTGACAGGCCATGACAGGCCCAGGCTCCTGCCAAGCGGGAGATGACAGCAACACCAACTAACCTCGTGTCACAGACCCTTGGACGGGAATCAGTTGGCAGCTGGCTACTGCGCAGGGGAGGCTTGGCATAGCACGCGCTGGGGTTGGTACTGTCTCAAGTTCAAACATCCATCCATCCATCATAGGTATCTGTGAAATCACATCCAACCTAGCAGATATGCTGTTCAATCCCTTGCCATGTCTGTTTCTTTCCTCTTGACTTCGCGTTAGGTATTCACGCGTACGCTCCGTTGGCTATCTCGCATATGCTGTACCCTTGCATCCTGGTACTTTGCCGTGTAACACCGTGTGGTTTCATTCCCAGTGACTTCCCGAAAAGACAGACGTCTTCGAAATTTTCGCGCGATGCAACCGTACGAGAGTGCGCAATTGGTTGGATTTGGGGAGACCTTTTTTGGAGGATTATAAATCAAGATCGGTCTGTTGGGGACTTAGCTCGATCTGCACGCGATAGAGAATATCCACACAACTTCCACGTGGGTCGGTAGTGATCTGCTTGTTTTGACGCCTGGGCTGTGGGAACAGTTCCTGTTCCATCGACGATGCATCTCCACCTGAATCGAGTAGTATACAGAACGGGGAGGACTAGAAGGCGGCCCCTGCGCCTTTGCCTGTTTTGGACTTTCTACACTCCGTGGTCAATTCGACGTTCACTCTGGCTGCAAATTAAATCTTTTAGGCCTGAAGCCTATTATTGTGGTTTCTGTGTATACTGTACGTATTCCATCGTTCGCATTCCATCTGCAAGGACGGAGTCCGACGCTAGAACAGTGAATGCATTTACTCCATTGAGTAAGGGGCACTTTTATACGAAGAGGGTCGATCATCTCGATTTCCGCTAGCCAAGTGGAAACAAAGTCCTGATCGTCATTGTCAGGGGCAAGGGTGACGCAGAACTGTAGTTCGTGTCCTGGGCAGCAGTGAGACAACCGTGCTCTCCGCATACAGTAAAAAAAAAATCGAGAATCTGATCTGGCGGAGGATCTCAGACTCCACGAGCTACACAGTACGCAGTACTGCGCAGCTGCGCTACTCTCTTGGCACCACAAGAAGTTATCGTTCGCTACGGAGCATGTAGCTAGGAGACGGAGTCGTTCCGTATTCTATCTATCCACGTAAATAAGGTTTCCATGACAGCCATCCCCTTCGCCAAACCGGGCAGAACGCTGGACAGGCAGGGAGTTGCAATTGGCTGCTCGAGCTCGCGTTGCGGCTTGCGAGATTGAAGATATACCTACTTCGTACTTGACACGATTCACGAGCGTTTCGGATGAGTCTTTTTGACTTTGACCGGGTGCAATTAGTCTCCCGCACTATAGTCCCTTTTTGTTTCTGACATTCTGTCCGGACCATCATCATATGGAGACTGGAAGGTTAGATTTTTCTGCTTCAATACTGCTGTTGGGTTCCCAGTCCTGTCGATTCCTCTCGTGGGGCCCAAACTTTTGTATTTTCAATTAATTTATGCAAGCTTCATCTGGGCTGCGCCACTCGTGTCATTATTACTCCTGATTGCAAAACCTGGTCGACTGGGCGTGGGAACATGCTGCACATGCTGCGCATGACTGCATACCCAGGATATGGGCACAATGCATATTTATTCATTTTGATGCAGCTCGCATCCTGCTGTACCCCTCGAGATGTCTCGGGTTCCGCCCGTTGTTCCCTAACTCCGAATAACCTCAATAGAAAGATGCCAAACGTAAGGGGATCCTCCTGCCCCTCGGGGACGATCATATGTATTATTATATACCAGACAAGATAAATCCCCGAGTCCTGAGACCCATCCAGGCAAGGAGATGGACAGATTAGGATCCTCGAGGAGGTCGAGTGCCGGATTTACAGACCGGAACGGGCAACCGCCTCGGCTCCTTAACCTCCTCGGGCTCCATCATGGAGTCCACTTGGTCTCGCGGTGGAGACGCCAGTGGGCCTTTGGGCCTCTGGACGGCGGACATCAGCACCCGACGGCCTGGCTACTCCTGTCGCAGCTAAATTTCTAACTTAAACAGAGGTCCACCGGACTAGGCCTTGCCTTGCAGCCTCTGTACAGATTGTACGGAGAACTGCTGTGCTGATTATCAGAGTAACGATACTACGAGTTCCTACCCAAGTATGCTGCTGGATTCAGCAGGCGGATGGAGGAGTTGTGCACACCTTGCAGCTGTAGAGTATACTGCGCCGCACAGTAGCGGCTCTGGGAAGCCGCTTGTCGTTGTCCTTTTGCCCGAAGGTGACCAGGGCCCGTGAGGACTGCGCGCTCGGTGCAAGCCCGCGACAGAGCGTCTTCCCAACAAGCACACGGCCCTGTCCCGAATGCACGTCCCCCAGAACAGATCTCACGGCCGCTTGCGCAGATGGATATTGTTGATTCCTTTGAGACGTCTAGACTCAGCAGACAGCAATTGATGGACCATGCTGAGTCCTGAACACGGGCACTCTGTGGCACCGAGTGTGATCCCATTATTTGTCTGGTCGCCGATCCCAGCGGCCGCTGTGGGATGCCGCCAGCCGCAGGACGAAGGCTTCATCCAGCGCTCTCCATACAGGGATCTTCTCGACAGAAACAGGCGCGACATGGATCCGGGTCAAAGAGGTTACATACTCGATCACTCCGTACCCCGTACGGGATCTCTCCGTCCCTCCTTAGTGGACGGATCCTCGTGTTGACAGCAGAACCCAATGACCGATCGGGTAATTATCTGTCGACGATGCGGTGGTGGGCTGGTGCACCTTGGGCAGATCAGATGAGCGCAGGACAGGAACATCAGGCACGGTCCTGGCAGCTCGTGGCATCTCCGCGCAAAGGGATCGGGAGCTGGCTGGATAGGGCGACGCAGCGTGCAGCGCCGGGCCTCCGGGGCCGCTAGCCCGCTCTGACTGCGTTCGCGCCTCGCAACGCTCGCGAGCTGACCACCTTACCCCTGGAAAAGCCTCTGGAGACGCCAGCATCTGCCCCATCTCCGCCGAGCATCTGACTCGCCAGGACGCTCGTGGCGCGCCGCGGCGGCCGGGTCAGAGAGTCAGGAGGGAGCACGGTGGAGCCATCCCAACTCCCGCTGACGAGGTTCTGCACCGCGCCCTCACGCCAGGAGGGTTGAATCCATTGGGACTAAGCTCGTTAGCTCCAGTCTATGATCTTCTCCTTGAAACCGGCGCCGTTCGCACATACACCGGCGTAACGACTGTCATGATCTCCCAGAGTTCCAGGCTGAGCTGCCTCAGTTGCCATCTCCGCCGTCGGCCCTTGCCTTAGCCGTCTATCTCTACCGTCTTCCGCTGCCCGCGAGCTGTCTGTCTCTCCTTTGTTTCCTTTCCTTGGACTCCTTCCCCTCAGCGCCCGACTGGAAGACAGTTCCCTCCACGCTCATGTGGAAACATCGGCACTCTCCTAAGCCCGATACCGCGCCTCGGAACGAGTCAGGCCTTCATTTGGCCGAGCTGGGCCTCTTCAACCGTTCTAAGAAGAAGTCGCATACAGGTAAGCTTCTTTTACTTTTCGTCGTCGATGTCCTGATGGGACGGAAGCAATGACAGTGTCGCCCGGGGTTCAATGTACAGCACCATCCTTGACCCGCGTGATTGTTTGAATTCCTTGTCACCGTCGCCTGTCACTTCCAGTGCATGACTGATGAACCACGCTTCCTGAGTCCAGATCTGCCGTCCCAAGTGTATCCTTCTCGCCCGGATTCCCCATCCCTCAGATCCCTCCGTTCTGTGCGGCCTGCTCCGGACCGTCCTGAGAGCAGCCTTTCAGGTCAATCGTTAGTGTCACGGCCTCGCGCCAACTCCAATTTAAGCCACCAAACTCAACCAGACAAGCCGGGCTCTGCGTGGAATTCTCCCATTCACTCGAACCGATCGGAGACATCGTTCAACACAACGTCCGGGAGAGCAGGGGCAGGCATGATGGAGGTCGATCGCTCAAGGACGAGGAGAGACAGGACATTCATTGGCAGTGAATGTGCTGTGTGCGAGGAGCCCCTGGAGCATACCCTCCGTGGAGAAAGGGTGCTTCAGTTCTCGTGCGGCCATGTGTCGCACGAGGCGTGCTTCTATGAGTATATCAGAGAGTTCGAGTCGCAGTACTGCCCAACATGCAATGCTCCGCTGGGGCTGGATACCAGCAGGGGAGGCAATGTCCTTGACCTTGGTGAGTAGGAAATCCAGAGAGCTTCGTATGGGATCTGACTTGCTGACGGTCTTTTTCAGAGAAGCTAAGTAATATCGTGCGCTCGGTTACTTTGAGTGATACCGCAACCCAACGGAGTGGCATGACCACTCCTACCCCTTGGGATTACCCGGGCAATCGAGGACGATTGCCGAGTCACGATGCCGGTACTATGCGATCCTATAGTCAACGCGAGAGCCGGGACCCTTACGGCAGACGTGATAGTCAGAGTCAGGAGACGAGTAGCCAGCGTGAGAGGGTGGAAAGATTAACGGCTCCCTCTCGACAGCAGCACACCAGGAATGACAGTGGCGCCGGGTCCTCTGGCGAATATAATGACGGGCAGCATCCCAGCACTGGGAGAAGACATGACTACGATGTGCAGGCTATGGAGTCTGATCTTAGTCCTCGGTCAGGCGCCCCGAAGAACCCGATTCCAGCTCCCATCGTGACTATTCGAAGCGAGTTCCCCACCCTCAACAGATCCCGACAACAGCAACCGCTTACGTGCCTTATTACCATTGAAGTTCCAGAGGGCTGCTGGCGTCCAGATGCGGAGGATTTGCGTCAAGCACAATCTGCCGCCCCTCAGCCTCAAGAGGATGTATACAGTCCAGCCAGGTCTCCGAAGACGACGTCGTCGCGTTCCATGCAGCACGAATTGCAAGAGAATCTGGATGAGATAGCAGAGGAACTGAGGACGCGTGTGGACAATTGGCACGGCCTCGACTTCCAACGGTACGCTGGTCCCGGCGGCGCGGGGGGGGGGGGGGGGGGGGGGGATCTTCTGTTTGCTTTTTACTGACACATTCATAGGTTCGGAAAGCTGCGTCTCCACGGTAAAATTCACGTGGGCAAAGACCGCGAGAATTGGCAGGAACTGGAGTGCTATCTCTTCGCCGAAATGCTCATCTGCGTGAAGGAGAAGAGACATCACAACAACGATCATCAATATGACGATCACAGACCGAAGCGCAAGATACGATGTACACTCAAGGGTTCCATTCTTATCAAGAAGCATCTCAGAGAGGTGGAGGCTTCTCCAGGTAATGATTCATGTTCATGAGGCTGGTGGTTCAATGTGTGTGCCGTTCTAATAATTGGTCTACAGATGAACCGATCCTCACCCTCAATCTCTCTGTTAGCGAGCTGCCATGCTTCCACCTTCGTTTCCAGAGCCGAAACCAGCTGGAACTCTGGCGCCGGGCACTTCTGGACCTCAATTCACCCGAAATCTCAGCTCGCAATCCTGACTACGATATGGATAACTCGGGAACCGAGGACGACTACCAAACTCTCCGGACGAACAAGAGGCAGTCGTCAGCAACTTCTTCCTATGGGGCAGGGAAGTCCAACAACACCGCGTTGACGGACTATTCGACCCCCGCGAAGGATACGGCTCCTGTTAGTTTCCATGTCCCACTTGACATAGTGGTAGTCGTTCCCGTGTCTTCGTCGATGCAGGGCCTCAAGATCACTCTGCTACGCGATACCCTCAAATTCCTCGTGCAGAACCTGGGCCCGCGTGATCGCATGGGGCTGGTGACCTTTGGGTCCAGTGGAGGAGGAGTACCGCTTGTTGGCATGACCACTAAGGCCTGGAGTGGTTGGGACAAGATACTAAACTCGATCCGCCCTGTTGGGCAGAAGAGTTTGCGCGCAGATGCCGTTGAAGGTGCCAATGTTGCAATGGATCTTCTGATGCAACGGAAATCCAGCAACCCGATCTCTGCCATTCTCTTGATCAGCGATTCTGCGACATCTGACCCGGAAGGCGTCGACTTCGTGGTGTCACGGGCCGAAGCCGCCAAGTGCGTACACCCGTGTCTATCCCTGCGTCCGCGAAATCCCTTACTAACCATTTCTTCCAGGATTGGCATCTATTCATTTGGTCTCGGGCTAACCCACAAGCCGGACACTCTGATCGAGCTTTCCACCCGTACGAAGGCGTCTTACATGTATGTGAAGGACTGGATGATGCTGCGAGAATGTGTAGCGGGATGCCTGGGTGCACTGCAGACAACATCGCATCAAAATGTTAAACTGAAACTCCGTCTGCCAGAGGGATCACCTGCAAAATTTGTCAAGATCACTGGTGCCCTCCACACTACCAAACGCTCGACTGGAAAAGATGCCGAGGCGGCCCTCGGCGATCTGAGGTTTGGAGATAAACGAGGTAAGTCCATCGAGACTCGTTGTGTAAAACATCCTTCTAAGAGTCATGTAGATGTGCTGGTGCAACTTGTTATCCAACCGGACAATTCCAGTCAAGAGCATGTCCCACAGGACCCTTGGGAGAGTATGGTCTCTGGATTGGAAGCTCTGGGTGGTGGACCGGATGGCGATGAGCAGCGTGTGCTCAGCGTGGAAGAGGTGCCGTTGATTCAGGCAGACCTTACCTATGGCGATATTCTTCGTGAGGGACATTTGACGCACTTGCCTAGGCCGTCGCTCCTGGCCATCACCATGCTCCCGCCCAATCCGAAGGCGAAGAACCCAGGGCGGCCGATTACGCCTCCTATCCCCCCTCATCCGTCAATTGTCCAACGCCGCATGGAGTTGCTCACATCTGATATGCTGACCCGTGCCTTGACCCTCGTTTCTCGCGGACAGCATGATCGTGCGCAGCATCTCCTGACCGAAACACGCAGTATTTTGAAGGGTCTCGGCAAGGGCGGCCTGCCGCCTCTGCCTCCAGGTGCGCAGAAGTCTGCCGGAAGTACTGATTCAGGAAGTAGGGCGGGCACGCCAAATTCATCGTCGCCCAGATCCTCCTCCCACTTTGGGGAGAACCATTCGACGTCGGCCGCATCTGACACGCCAACCATTACCTCTGTCGCTGCTGCTGTCGACCCGCAGATCATGAATGCCCTCGATGCTGACTTGGAGGCCGCACTGGAGTGGATCAACCACCCTGCTGTTTTCGGGCGTGACTCCCGGAAAGCCGTTCTGCAGGCGATCGGCGTCATCTCGTCTCAGCGTGCTTACACGTTTAGAACTCCTTCTGAGGCTCAGTGGGCCGGAAGACTATCTGGAGTGAAACGATTAGCTGAGCGATCTAAGGAGTGGCGCGAAACTGGCGACGACGCGCTGACTGAAGAATAAAACGACACTTCCATACAGGTCAATATCGCAATCGTTTTATTTCTTGTGCTGGATGTATTCTTGATTTTCTTTTTTTTCTCCTCTGGCCAGGTGTATGTGTTTTTGTATGATACCATTCTGTTTCAGCGTTGCACTTTGAGGTGCCATGCAATTTTTCAGTTTTCTTTGGGTAGGATGTCTGTGTATCTGTGCATGTCTTTTATGTGGAAAGTGGCAGATTTATGTTTTTTTGGGGAATTTCGCGCCTTTTTTGGAGCCACGGCCTGTATGCCGTACGTATGTGGGTTGGTAGCCGCCTTTTTGTCTTTACTTTTTTTTTCTCTGTCTCATTTTCACAGGATTTGTCCTGATATCTGCGTCTCTTATAGCTTTATCATACTTCGTCAATATCTCTTCTATTCTCTGCAGCGCTTTTTTTTTGGTTCATTGCTGGAAGCGGTCTTAGTGGAGATAAGCGCACTGCGAAGTTTGGATGTCACGAGCCTATGTCAGCCTCAGTTTTTTATGAAATTCCTCTCTCGTCAATTGCATGGCTCAGCTGTCGAAGTAGCGTACACTGCAGATGTACTGTCCGTACGTAAGGCAAGCGTGCTATTGCGTTGGCCTCCGGCTGGAATAGGCATGCATGAGACGAAGTATGGGAGATGACGTTCCGAATCCACGGCGCTGGGCTTGCATCGCAAAGTTAAACGCAATATGCCAAATGCATCTCTTCAGAGGACAATTTGGACTCTTTCCAGTCTCTGGAGATCTTGCAACTTGACATATCTCCAAATGTGGCGTAGTCGTTGCTCAATATCCCCTGTCAGCATCAGTAGCGATACCGTAAACGGTGTAATCGTGACCTCAGCGCTTCGCAGCGCCCCGAGTAACCAACTCCACGAGGCATCACGCCTCCAAGCATCACATTCCATATCCAGATCCGCTTCATCAATTCAATTGCACTTCGGGTGCAAGTCGCAGCAGGCCATGCTGCGGTCGTCGCTAGTTTCCTTCTCCTCCCCACTGCGCGGCCTTGCCCCTCGCTGCGCTGCCTCCGCATCCGCATCCCGACTCCCCGCCGCCGCTGCGACTGCGAGCGAGCTGTACTCCTCCATCGGCCGGGTTTCCTTTTCCTCCTGTCCCTCCTCCTCTTCCTCTTCCCGTATCGCGCCTTCGACAGAATCCCGTATAGGATTGCCGCGTGGTGTAGTGTTTCCCCCGACCTTCTCCTTCTCCCCCTCCGCCTCCGACGTTGCCGGACTACGATGGTGGCAGCAGCAGCAGCAGCAGCAGCAATCGCGAACACCATGGCCAGGGCCCCGATCTCCGATCTCAATCTCGCGCCGCGCCTTCTTTTCCTCCGCCCCGCGGGCTCCCAGATACAGGTATGAGGTATACAGACGGTTTGGACCGCCGGGCGGAGGGCCGCGACCGGGGCCGCTCCAGCACCCTTACGGGAGTCTCATACTCGTGGGAGTGGGCTTGGGAGTGGCGTTTTACTGGTATAATACGGAGACTGTGGAGGTGAGAGCGTTAATTCCTACTGTGTAGGATACAGTACTGCTCTACATATCCTGTTCTATGCGCTGACTTTCTATGTTCTTGATGAATCATATAGATGACCGGCCGCCGGCGCTTCAACTGCGTCTCCACCGCGCAGGAGCTGAAGATGGGCGAGCAGAGCTACCGCGAGGTTCTTGCGGAGTATCGTGGGCGGATCCTGCCCGACCATCATCCGCTGTCGTTGATGGTGGATCGCATCCTGAGGAGGCTGATCCCGCTGGCGCCGATTCCGGGGGCGAATTGGAGGGTGCATGTTATCCATGATGATAGTATGATGAATGCGTTTGTGTTGCCGGGGTATGTAACGCTTCCCATATCGATGGATTTGGTCTGGCCTTTTTGAAGTCCTTCGGTTGAAATTTCATGTCATGCTAACTTTGCTTCACCAGCGGCAAGGTCTTCGTCTTCACGGGCATCATGCGCGTCTGCCAGGATGAAGACGGACTGGCGGCTGTTTTGGGCCACGAGATCGCACACGTCGTCGCGCGTCACCCTGCCGAGCGGATGAGCAACAGCATCTTAACGGTCGGGCTTGTATATATCATCTCCGCTCTTTTCGATATCTCGGGATATCTGCCCTCTCTTCTTCTCAAGTTGATGTACAGTCTGCCAAACTCGAGGACGCAAGAGGTCTGCTCTGTCTATCCGCTAATGGTGGATTTCGTAGCTGACTTTATACGTTTCTTTATTGCAGGCGGAGGCAGACAATATTGGACTGAGTAGGTGTTTATGATTTGCTATGATCGTTCGACCTCGGTGCTAACATGCGTTGCTAGTGATGATGTCCAAGGCCTGCTTCAATCCCGAGGCTGCTGTCAGACTGTAAGTCTTGCGTCTATCCTGATGGCTGCGAATCTGTGTCTACAATCTGTAGCTGTATAAACTGACAAAAAACTGCAGCTGGAGTCGGATGCAGAAAGCGGAGAAGGTCACTCCGCCGCAATTTCTGTCGACGCATCCATCGGTAAGCTCATACTGAAGAAGCTGGGATCGTGGTGTTTCTGTGCCAGAAAACTGATTTGCATGAAGAGCTACAACCGTATGGAGGCTATTCGCGAATTGTAAGATGGTCTGTCTACTTGTCCTGAGTTCCTGGTGATCTAACATGAAGATCCAGGCTGCCAAAGGCTGAAGCGACGTACGAGGAGAGCGGCTGCTATTTGACGGCAAAGTATCGTAAGTACCGCCTTGCCAAGTTGACGTGTGATGCGCAGCCGCTGATGCCGTCTGTAGTGCCGGGATTCAGACGCGCACACTGTGTTCAGATGGTAGGGCTGGGAGGATGTTGGAGGTAGTGCAACTGTTTTAATGAGCGTACTTTCGGGTTAGGACACAGCCATGTAAACATGTAGTCTCTCTGCCATGTAGTCATATAGCCGATCTGTTATCTGTCGCGATCCACGGCGTTCTGTGGGGAAGCCCTAACCCCTCCGCCGGCGGTGCAAACAGCGCAAACGGCCCAGGACATCGCCAGCTCCTCCAAAAAATCCCCGACGAGACGCTCGAGTGCAGCGTGTCGCATTCCAGTCACGCCTCACTGTCTCTCTTGTTTTGCTCTTCGATAGTGCCGTCTCTCCAGTTAGCGGTGGGAGCGGTTTGTGACCATGTCGTTGGCAATACCCAGCCCCTCTCAGGCGGGCCTCTTCAAGCCCGGCTATCAGAGGTAGGCCACAACATCCAACCCACGCCAGCCAGCGTGCAAGATGCTACGAGGGTAGAATCCCCAGCTAACACCTCTCTCTTTCTGCAAAACTCCAGCCATGATGCCGAAGATGGCGCCGTCATCCGCAACATCGAGGCCTGCCGGGCCATCTCCCAGACCGTCCAGACCTCGCTGGGCCCGTACGGCCGCAACAAGATCGTCATCAACCACCTATCGAAGATGATCCTGACGTCGGACGCGGCGACCATCCTGCGCGAGCTGGACGTTGTCCACCCGGCCGCGAAGCTGCTCGTCATGGCGAGCCAGCAGCAGGAGGCGGAGATGGGCGACGCTACCAACCTGGTGATCGTGCTGGCGGGCGAGCTGCTCAAGAAGGCGGAGGAGCTGCTGCGGATGGGCCTGAAGACGAGTGATATCGTGCAGGGTTACGAGAAGGCGCAGGACTTTGCGCTGAAGTGCCTAGAGGGTGGGTTTTCTTTTCCTTTAGTTCCCCTCTTGGGTTGAGTTCTACGGATGTGGGGTTTTACGTCTATGGTCTATGTTATCGGCTGTTGCTGACGGAGCATCGAAATGAATAGATCTCGAGGTTGACCGTATAAAGGATATACGCTCACAGGAGGAGCTTAGCAAGGCTCTCCGCACCGTGGTCGCCAGCAAGCACTCCGGTTCGGAAGACATCCTCGCCAACCTGGTCGCGGAGGCTGTGCTTGCGGTCCTGCCCAAGAACCCCGTCAACTTCAACGTGGATAATGTCCGAGTGGTCAAGATCATGGGTGGTAGCCTGGAGCAGTCGCGAGTGGTGAGGGGTATGGTCTTTAACAGGGAGCCGGAGGGCCACGTCAAGAAAGCCCTCAAGGCCAAGGTCGGTGTCTTCAGCTGCCCGATCGACATCTCCCAGACCGAGACCAAGGGTACTGTCCTCCTGCACAACGCGCAGGAGATGCTCAACTTCAGCAAGGGCGAGGAGGAGCGCCTCGAGGCAGCGATCAAGGAGCTGTACGACTCTGGTCTCCGCGTCATCGTTGCCGGTGCCACCGTCGGCGAGCTGGCCCTTCACTACCTCAACCGCTTCAATATCCTCGTCATCAAGATCCACTCCAAGTACGAGCTCCGCCGCCTCTGCCGCGTCGTGGGCGCTTCGCCGCTCGCCCGCCTCGGCGCCCCCATGCCGGACGAGATGGGCACCGTGGACGTTGTCGAGACGACTGAAATCGGTGGTGACAGGGTGACCGTTTTCCGCCAGGAGGATCCCAGCGCTGTCACGCGCACGGCGACCATCGTGCTGCGCGGCGCGACGCAGAACCACCTCGACGACCTCGAGCGCGCCATCGACGACGGTGTCAACGTGGTCAAGGCCATCACCAAGGACCCCCGTCTCGTCCCGGGTGCGGGAGCCACCGAGCTCCAGCTCGCCGAGCGCATCTCCGCCTTTGCGGACAAGACGCCCGGTCTGCCCCAGCACGCCATCAGGAAGTACGCCGAGGCGTTCGAGGTCGTTCCCCGCACGCTCGCCGAGTCCGCCGGTCTCGATGCCACCGAGGTCCTGTCCCGTCTGTACACTGCGCACCAGCGTACCACTGCCGCCGGCGGCCGCCGTGCTGGCAAGGCCTCCTCCAAGGAGGAAGAGTCTGGGGAAGATGAAGCCTCATCGTCGGAGGAGGAGCCCTACTGGACGACGGGCGTGGACCTCTTCGGCAACTCGAACACGGGCACCGTGGACGCGCTGGAGGAGGGCATCCTCGACCTGATGGCGTCGAAGAGCTGGGCCATCCGCCTGGGCTCCGAGGCGGCGCGGACCGTGCTGAGCGTCGACCAGATCATCGTCGCGAGACAGGCGGGCGGACCGAAGCCGCCAGGCCAGAATCCTAACTGGGACGAGGACTGATTGAGCTGAAGTAGCTGGAAAGGAAGAGGGTATGTATGAGTGGAGAGGGAGATGTGGTGGAAGATAAAGTTACGAGAATCACGCAAGTCCGTATGACGTCGTGGAGGGTGGAAGGATTTGTGAGTGAGTGAGTGAGAGGGTGTGTGTGGATATAATTCCGAATGTTCTCCCTTATTACAATTACATTAGATGAAGTGAAGACGAAAAGCAAAGTTTTTGGTCTCGTTATATCTACGTATCTAACCCCCTTTCCCTTCTTCTAACCCCTGTATACTGCACACAACCTACCGTCTACTGAATACCTACATCGCATAACATAACTACCGAGATAAGTTATAACGGAATAGATCCCAACCAACCGAGAAAGAAGTTTAATCCTCATTCATCTATTTATACTCTCTTCGCTCCACCGAGCATGACTGATATACTATACTATACTACAGTACATACATACAGTACTGTATATAGACAGAGCCGGCAAGGCGAGAACAGTTGGAACAGTTGGGATGAGATTGTCTTACATACTGTATCCGGACAGATCGGAGCAATATGATCCATCTACTCCGTATGATGAGGATGATATCAACCATCGAAGACAAAGAGGAGAGGAGAGGAGAGGAGGATGTTCTGATTGAATCTTCTTTCCTACCTAGTCCGTCAAGTAGTGTGAGGCAGATGATCAAAAGATCAAGACAGACACTGGGCGCTCATCATAATCGTATTTGATATCTTTTCCCCCTTGAGTTGGATCCAGTGATTATTTTTAAATTAATGTACTGTACATTACGTAGCAAGAAAACTAGAAGGAGAAAGAAGGGCTTTTTCTCAAAAATGATGTCTCATTGTTTTGTCTTGTTTAATTGTTTAATGGTAATAATAATAATAATTAAATAATGGTCAAGCTACAGACAGGACAGGTTGATATCCCGAAACTTCTTGTCTGTCACGCCGTAGTGTGATCGAGATTGAGAGAGATGGGGCAGAGGCGCATAGAGAAGAAGAGAGAGAGATAGAGAGATTGTTGAATGAAGAAAAAGGATAGAGGGGACGGATTAGGTAGGTTATGGCGTTTGTTTGGCGCCCTCTTCTGTCCTGCCTCCGCTGTACTCCTGCTCGCTCTGGCTGTTCCGCTCCCTCTTGTCGTGCTTGGCCCGTTGAGCATCCAGATGGAATGATACGTTTCTGCCGCTGCTTCGGACGGGCGATGCTTGCATGCAGCGGTACGTGGTGAGGCGCTCGAATCGCTCGATCAACCGACCAAACCAATCCTGTCAACACAATTGACCAGCCATTGCCTCGCGGGAAGGGCCATTGCCGTTGAGGAGCATGGTGGAGGCTCTCGGAATAATCAGAGAGATTGGTAGGTGAAAGTTGGTCTGTTTGTTCGTGCCGCGCTCGAACGCAGTGGTTGGTCTAGGTATCCGTCTTCCGCCTCTCCCTTCGTATCGTGTAGGTACTCCGTAGTAGTAGTAGGAGTGGCATACTCCAGCAGAGCAGATAAAATTCGCCCATCCAAACCAAAGCAAGGCCGTAATCAAAATGCCAGGGCTTTCCAGCTGTGCAAATGAATGTGACACACACCGCGTGCGTGCCGTAGTAGAGTACCCCGCAAGTTAAGTAAGAAGCGCACAGGTGAAATGGACCATGGAGCGGGTATCGTTCATGTCATAATCGATCGTCAATCCATCATCAAGGAATACGAAAAAAAATCTTAAGACCAAAATCCAGGTCATTGTCCCGACAACCCAACGCTCCAGTTCTGGGGCGGCATGGCGCGCAGGCTGCGCCGTCGTCGGTGCCGGCGGGCCTCAGCCTTGCGCACGCTGCGGCGGACGTAGTTGACGATGAAGGTGCCCGAGCGGACGGAGATCCAGGCGAGCATGATCCAGGTCGCGATGCATTTCTCGCGCGGCGAGAAGTAGAGGTCCATCATTGTGGGAGGGGGGCTGTGAGAAGGAAAAGGAGAAGGGAGAGGAGCGATGGATGGGGAATTGTATGTAATTGAGATATTTACCAGGGTTTCAGGAGGAGGCCCAGCTGAAGGGGCGGCGGCGAGCACGTCAGCGGCCCGCGGAGGCGGCGAGGTAAGGTATCGTCCTGTCACAGATGGTCCGATACGGTAACACCTGTGACGAGCGTCTGGTCACGTGCACGTTGGTTTTCCGGCGAGTTTCTGTGCCGCAAAAGATCGAGCGGGCGAGCTTCATCGAGTCCCATCTGCCCTCGTCGCCGTCGTCTGTCGCGCCAGCTCTTCAGTCCACCGCCATGGCAGTCCCCTCGCAGGCCGCAGCTCGATGCTGCAGACACATCCTCCGCCCTTCCTCCGTGCGCATCTCGTCCACATACCTCGCCCAGAGCCGACGGACGCCCGCGCGGAGATGGCAGTCCACCCAGGCTGACGCCCCCGCCGCCGCCCCGACCAACCCCAAGATTGCGCAGATTGTGGACCAGATCAGTCAATTGACCCTGCTGGAGACGGCCGATCTGGTGGCCAGCTTGAAGGTGGGTAGATGTTGTTGGTTTTTGTTGGCGATTGGTCCTTGTCGTATTTTTTCTTGTCGAGAATCGCGGGGAATAAAAAAAAGATCATCTCTTGCTCCAACTCTCAGTTTAAGCAGCATTTATCCAGCGCTCAACTCAAAGTTTGATTACATCCTGCTGACTTTTTTTTTTCTCTTGCAGTCCCGCCTGAACATCCCCGACCTGCCCGTGGGCGGATTCGCCGTCGCCCCCGGTGCCGGACAGCCGGCAGGCGGAGCAGCGCCTGCGGCCGCCGCTGAGGCCGAGGAGGAGTCGGCCCCCGCCGCCCAGGAGAAGACGCTGTTCAACATCAAGCTCGAGTCGTATGACGCGGCCGCCAAGCCCAAGATCATCAAGGAGATCAAGTCCATGCTCGGCCTGTCCCTGGTCGACAGCAAGAAGTTCGTCGAGAGCGTGCCCAAGGTCCTCAAGGAGTCGGTGCCCAAGGAGGAGGCCGAGAAGATCGTCGAGACGCTCAAGGGACTGGGCGCCAAGGCCACCATGGAGTGAACTTCTTCTGTTTCCACCATATGTCGTCTTCTTATCGGACCCAATTTGGGTGTTTTAGGTGGAAAGGATGTACGTTGATGGATCATGTTGTGTCGTGTCTGAAAGGGTTTTCTCCTTGTTTCCCCCCTTCTCTCTCCGTCATCATGTTTCTATCTACAGCGCAGAGAAAAAAAAGGCAATACGGCGGAAATGTATATTATTACGATCGATCAAACCCAATTTCGGATGTAGATGGGATGGATTCCTGGTTCCCATTTTTTTTCCATGTCCTGACGAGCTGACAAAAGCATGCTGTCACGGTCTATAACTGTTCTTGGAAGGCAGATAGATCCTTCGAAACCGTGTTTTACTATCTATGTGAATCTACTCTCTCCTCCGATAGCAATTGGCCTTGTTGCAGGCAGCTCGGATTATAGCCCTTCTGTTGATTATGATTAAGTATTATTGAAATGCATTAAGGTCATTGCTTTTACTACCTGTCGTTGTGTCAGGCTCTCTGGATAGAGAACCGAAATCTCATACACACTCCCATAACCAGGCAGATCATATCGTACCAGCTGGAATTCTGCCAGCAGCATTGACGGCCAACGTCACACCAGCGATGGAACGGACTCAGGAAGTCTACGTGGTCGGATTCGAGATCCTTTGCGCGGCAAGCAAGTCAGCAGCCGTCAGCAACGACCAAAAGCAGCCCCGGGGGTTACCAGAAGACCGAATCAGAGAAAAAAAAAAGAAAAGGCACAGGCTTACTCAATCAGATTCCCATCCGGATCCCGCACATACACACTCCTCAACGGGCCCCTCGCCCCCATCCTCCTGGCGACCTTCTTCGTCAGCCCGCGCCCGTCCCCGTCCCCGTCCCCGTCCCCGTCCCCGTCCCCGTCCCCGTCCCCATCCACACTCAGCACCTTCCCCCCCCGCTTCTGCAGCCTCTCCACCACCTCTGTTACGTCCTGCTCCGTCAGGAAGCACAGGTCCGCGGTTCCCGGCAGCGGCGTGCGCGGCTTGGGTTTGAGCCAGGGCTCGGACTTGTGCTCGTACTCGCGCAGGTCGATCTTGGAGCCGCCGAAGAGGAGGGCGTGGTGCGTGCTTCTTCGGTCGGAGTAGGTCTGGTGCGCCATGCCGAGGATCTCGGTGTAGAAGGTCACGGTCTTCTGGATGGAGCGGACGGTGAGGACGATGTGGTCGAGAGAGGAGAGCGTGCAGACCGGAGGGGAGGAGGAGGAGGTGGTGGTGGTGGTAGTGGTGGTGGTGGAGGGGAGGGTCGACGCGGAGGAGGGAGAGGATCGGAGGAGACGGCGGGGCGTGCGCAGCAGGACGGGGGGAGGGCGGCGGAGGAGCCCGCCAGCACTGCCTCTTGCGGGGAGGGAGGCGAGGGAACTGCTCATGTTATGTTTCCTGGAGAGGTTATGCAGTCCGAAGAGGGACGAGTTCATATGTAGCAATCCTGGAGGAAGTTGGCGGTTGTTGGTGCTGCGGCGGCCGTCGGCCGGCGGAGAGATGTTCCTGCGAACCGTGACCTCGAACCTCTTCCGCTCTTTACATGCAGTATCTTTTCTCCTCCCTCCACCACCTCCCTCCCTCGCACAATGGCAGCCCGGAGATGGCCATCATGGCCTCTGGGGCGAATACGACCACCATATGCGTCATTATTTGAACCATCCATTTCAATCCCCATCTACGCGAGGCGATCCTTCCGCTCGACACCTCCCAACCCCGCCGTCGTCCGCAGACCTGTCCCTGCCCCCAAGCTCCGGGGCATGCCGCAGGTTCGCCAACCAGACGGTCCGTCATGGGCATCCGGAGTTGACAGCGATGCCACATACCTTTTATTGGAGGAACTGGACAGGATCGGGGGATTGATATACTATTCGGCGAGAGCCGCCGGGATCCTGTCCGAGATCAGATATGAGAGCTTCGTCTATCTGGCGAAGCGGCTCGTGAAAGAGTCGCGTAAGGGGCCGCCGAGTTCGTATGCAGCGATGAGGATATCGAGAGGTATGTTTGAACGGCTTCCAATGGCGTGATGTGTGTTTCGATATTTTTATTTTGTTGTCCCCCCGCCCTCTTTCGTCGCTTCAATTCCCGCGTCGGGGATTTGTGCAACTAACGCTCGCTACATCCATCTTCAGACGTCGACACCGTCTTCTGGGTTGGCATGGTCCTCGGACCTCTCATCCCCGACGTCGCCGACTGGGCATTCGTCGCGACCACCCTCGCCGGCGCGCGCGAACCCGTCATCTTCAGAGCAAGTAAGGTGCTCAAGGAAGTGCGGATCCCTGCCCGCGATGACCTCTTCAACCGCATCGAAGAGCTGGCGATCCACGAGGAGGATCCGCGCGCGATCGTGCTGCACGCCAAGGTCCTGGGCCAGCGGGAGCAGTACCAGGAAGCACTGGCCGTCCTGGAGACCGTCATGCCCCTGATATACCCGACGAAGATGCGGCCGCCAGTGAGGGAGGACATCACAATGGGGGACACCATTGACCCGCCCTGGAAGGTGTACGCGTGGCTGAAGGAGAAATTGGGGGACCAGAAGGCCACCGACCAGGCGCTCAAGATGGCCGCCCTGGTGTACCAGGATCCCGGGGCACTGATCACCTACGCGCATGTCATGCAGCAGGAAGGGAACATGGAGATGTACGAGGAGTGCATGAGCAAGGCCGCCACGTCGGGCGACCCCGAGGCGTGCCGCAAGCTGGCCAATTTCTACTATCTGACTTACCGCGGGCGGTTCCCCATGCGGGATGGAGACGAAGCAGAAGTAAAGGACAAGGACAAGAGCCAGCACCAGAAGAAGAAGATAGGCTTCCTGCGCAGCAAGATCGCCGCGCTGTTCGGCCAGACCCGCACGCGGCAAGACTACCGCAAGCTGGCGATCGACTGGTACGAGCTCGCCTTCAACCACGGCAGCCGCAAGGCGGCGATCATCCTGTCCATGCTCCTCCGCGAGGACGGCGACTCGGAGGCGGGGAAGCACTTCCTCGAGCTGGCCGAGCAGGAGCCGAAGCTTGTGCCGCTGACCCGGCGGCTGAGGGAGAATTGGAACAATAAGGAGTTCGAGTTCAAGATCCCGATCCAGTTGTTGGATACCTGATCTGGTTCTCTGTGAGTGAGCGGAAGCTCTCCCGCCCACGCATCCATGAGGAGGGGAGAGCGCAATGGACCGGGGTCCTTCTATCATCCCTCTGGATATCTACCCTTCATCAATCAAGCATGGGCAACGAGCAAGAGGGAGAGAGACAGGGAGGGAGAGGGAGGGAGATCTGATCTTCCAGATCTTAATTCTCCTTTCCCCGTCCTCTCCTCCAATGTGAGCCGAGAAGCTGACCACTGTCAATTCCATGACGTCTGCTATCAGCACCAACATGCGGGACTGCATCTGGATAGGATACATATCATCACATGGCATACAGTCTTTACACACAAGCAGGTCATTCTTGATATGATACCCTGTATCATTGATCCTTTTTTAAATTAAAAATTCCATGTATGGATACGGAAAAATGAAATAAAACAGTATGATATACCCCCTTACTTTACATGCCTGCTCACCGTTCTCCCTCTGTCGTTGTGTCTTCCAACGCGCAAAACTGACTATTATTTGTCTGGTTATTTATTTGCTTATGAGTATTCATCTCTTCATATTCTGGATACCTGCTATCGATTTAAGGCAAAAAAAAGAAAAGGAGAAGAGAGGGATAAAGAGGGCAACAAGATAAACTGTTAAACTGTCAAACCAAAACCCTAAAAGAAACTTGCAAAAATGGTGCCCAGGAGGAGAAAACACCCCCATTGCCCCCTTCCTTCCCTAGATGTACAGCATTACCACAGAGACAGTATCATATCCAACGAACACCCGGCAAAGATCATATTCATATTCATATCATACGTATGTGTTGGTCACCTCATCTCATGCCAGCATACTACCCCTCTCTCTCTCCCTCCCCTTGCCCTCGCCCTTCTTCCCCTTCCCCCTCATCTTCAACTCCACCACCCCCAGCGCCTTCAGCCGCTCCGTCAGATACGACGACTCCCGCATGCCCGGGAAATCCTTGGCCGCGTGCACGCGGAACGGCTCCGACCAGACCTCGGCCAGGATGGGCGTGGACTTGCCTGCGTCCTCGAGGCTGCTGCCCCAGTTCATCAGCTGGAACCGGAGCCGGTACAGGCCCGCCGTGCGGACGGACAGGTCGGAGAAGACGAAGAACGCCGCGGGCTGTGGTCTGCGGATGCGTGTAGCTGTTGTTGCGGTTGTGGTTGATGAGGTTGATGAGGAGGTAGGATACGCAGGCGCCGTGTTGGGATCCGGGTCTTCGTCGACGAAGAAAGGGGAGGCATACGACTTACCGGAGAGGACCTGGATCGCTCTGCCCGGCCGCCCGCCGCTGCCGCCGCCGGCAGGATGTTCCACGACGATCCGCGAGATGTGCGTGCGCTGCTCTGTAGTCGCTCCTTCGCCGCCGTCGCAACTGAGGCTGCGGCTGCTGCTGCTGCTGCTGCTACTCTGAGACGACGGTGGCCGCTGCGTCACGGAGTAGAGCAGGCAACCGACCGTGAAGCACGGGTCTCTTAGCGTGTCGAGATCCTCGTCCGAGCCGGGATCGAAGTCGACGAGGAGCATCTGCAGGATCGGAGGCGGGTCGATGGGCCGCCGGTCCTTGTCCCCTGCACCGCAGGCCCGCGCCGCAACGGGCTGTTGCCGGATGTGCAGGCGGAATCGGGACGTTGCCTTGACCGTCTGGCTCTGGCCCTGGCTGTGGCTCTGGCTCTGAGACGGCGGAGAGGGCAGCAAAGGGTAGAGGAGGAGCTGGTCGAACCCCGATGGGACACTATTGAAAACGCTCGAGCGGCGATCACTGCTCGTCCTCGACGACGCCCCGCTGTCTGGAGATGTTGCGGTCGCATCGGACGGGGTAGGAGATTTGGAAGAGAAGCTCGTGGAGCTACCATACATGAAACCCCGTTAGACGAGTAAACAGTCGACCAGAAAGAATAACTCATTACCCCCGGTGCTGGACAAGACGAAAGAAGGTCCAGAAGAAGAATGCAACACAGAATGGGGAGAGAGGGAGAGAGAGCTCGGAATGAGAAGAAGAGGGTGAGTTACTGTGGACTCCTTTCGTAGTACACCTGCGTCGCCCCTACTAAGCAAGAATATCCCCTTTCTATCCTAGAGTCCAGCCTGGATGCATAATACGGATCCGCATAGGGGTTGGTTCGACGCTGGGAATCCGTCCGTGAAGGAGAGAAAGGCTGCTGCTGCTGGTGGGCACACGGACTCGTAGGCCATGCTGCTGCATGGTACGTGAAGCTACCGGACTGTGGCAGATAGGTAGTAGTACTATCTGCTGCAGCGGCAGCGTACTGCCCATGCTTGTAGTTGTAGGGCAGAGAGCCATAGACCAGTGCTCTGGAAGAAGCAGTGGGGTCGTAAGACTTGTTTTCAGGGTACAGAAAGCTTGGAGGTCCTTGGATATGGTCGTAATTTTGTTGCTGCTGGCGTGGGGTATATCCGGGCGAGGAGCAGGCATCTATGCTTCCAGATGTGCAAGGAGTCTGTCGTTCAGACATTGATAATGAACTCTGTTCTTTGTTTTCTTTCTTTTCCCTGAGTTGTTCAGATGCGTGCAGGGCACAGGAAGGCCTGATATTAAGTTCCAGCAGTGTGAGGTGTAGGTGTGTCTGCAGATGAGCGAAGCCTGAAAGCAACAAAGCAGAGCGCTTTTAAAATGGAATGATCATGACACCAGAGGGGGAAGAAAGCCGAAAGAATGAGACATATGATCCATGTAACTGGTTCTTGGAAGTGGCACACTAAAAGGGTATTAACGGTCTCGGTTCAGACTGAAATTGATAGTTGAGGTACTAAGGTGGGTGCAGATGAAAGCCCCTGCCAAGGTCCAGGCTAGTAGGCCTTATTAGGGATAAGGAGATGTATCAAGATGAATTGCCAGAATGCTGGTTGTAATTGTAGACACCCATGGTCATAGGATTGGAAGCTGTGAGACCTGCAACATTCTGTCCAGAAGATGATGATGGAGGATGCATAGGATTGGTATATCAATCACTGAGGAGCGGCTAGCAGGATAGCCATGTCTGATACCAGTCCTGCCATCTGAAAACTCACTACAGACCAGTGGCAGTACAGCTCAGAAGCAGATCTGAGGGAATGGGCTGAAAATGGAGTTGGGAGGTGCAATAGGAAGGACAAGTTGAAAGTGCATGAAGCAGCACATCCTTGGCAGACTGCTGCGGCGCGATATTCATGTAGACACCTGGCTCCTCTCGGGTTTGGAAGTGCACGATGGAGACGAGTAACCCCTTGCCAGAAATTAGTACACATGAGCGCTGAGGTCTCGTGCCAAGGAAATATTTGGCAGAAGCATTCCAGAAGCAAAAATGCGCTGAGCTTATCGATGGCTTGTAGTCATTAGAGGCTTTGTAGCCGGGTCTTCCCACTAGGAAATCAAATACAGCCGCTGGGAACAATCTTGAGAATCCGCCTGGCTCTGCATGCTGCAGACAAGGGATGAGACGGGGAATACGGAGTACATAGTAGGTAGTACTATTGCTTGCCGCGGTTCCGAGTCAGTAGAGATCCGGTGATAGATCGTACAACCCCGTGTTACAGGGGTAATCCGATTGCTTGCAGCCGATGGGGCCTATATCGAAGCTCATGACGTCACCAGCATGTACAGAGGGCCTTCACATGTGGTGGCGGGAAACTGCATCGGGTTGGATCTCTCCTTGGTGGCTCCCAGCGGAGCATTGCCAGTGTACATGGCCGTCCGTCATTGGAGGAACTGCGCAAGGTGCGTTGCATAGATGACAGAACCATTCCGTTGGTGCCATGGAGGAACTCATCCGGATGAGATTGGCTGCAGCAAACCAGCTCTGGCTGGGCCTTCTATCGCAGGAGGAACCTGGTATCGCATCCCGACTGTCTGCAACGTACAACCCGGGTATCTTCCTTTTCTGGCCACACGACGTTGTCCATGCCATGAGAGTAACCAACGTTGTTTTCCAGTTCGAATAACTGCACTATACATCACATTCCTCTTCAAACGCGGCTCGCGTTATTTAATCAAAAAAAGAAAGGAAAAAGAATGGACTAGGTCAACATCCAGTACTAACGTTCGGGAAGCGACCATGTTTGGCCCAGCTCACTAACTTGCATAGTCCAGGACATACTCAAGACCATACACGAAATTCGAAACGTCTCACTACCCCAGGAGAGCTGCTTTGTCTGAATTTGATTAAAAGTTCCAGGGAAGCTGCTTCCGGCCTGATGTTTGAATGACCACGGCTGTGGGATAACCGTCTGATGATGGATGACTTGGAATAGCCACTGTCAGTGTCTCGGTGATGTCCTCTCCACTCCGCAGGACGAGCCGCTAATCTGCATGTATGAGGCATCCTGTATCATTTAGCCATCCTGCGGTGCCAGACGGATTTATAAGTTGGCATGACTTGTTCTGCGAGAACAATGAACCTGCGGGGCAGCGGAGGTCATCCGGGCAGGCAACATCTCTCGCCAGACTGATGTTCGACGTGCGGGGATTTTCACAGGCTAATTTCTAGCATATTCAGTTCCTGGAGTCCAGAGCGCGGGAAGCCAGCACTTAGGCTGCATAGTTGAATGGAAGAGAGGACATTGTCAACATGTCATGTCTGCGCAAGCCAGCATCGCTGGGCGACCCTAGACAATTCTCCTCATGCTTGGCACAAGAATATCATACAGATCAGCTCCGTAAGTGCTTGGTAAAGTATGATAGCAAGTACTCTGCATGCAAAAAGGGTAAGCTTGATTTGATCGCAGATTGGTAGAAGCGAGGCAATCTCCCTGGCACGCTGGTCAATGTTAGCTCCCGACTTTTCCAGAATTCTCAAGCGTATAGTCCTGAGACACTGCGGTCATTCTCTCGCACACATACTTGGTCCATTAGTCCGACTTGTGCTGATGTCGATAATTGTCTGACTCCTTGAATTTAGGTAAGCATCGTCGAGCTAAATTGTTCAATCTAGCTGCCTCGTCTATCGCCATGGAATATCAGCTCTCATGCAGCAGATGGAACCGAGACTGCCCAAGTAAGGCATGATTCCCTTCCTGAGCTGATCGTTGGTCATGCATACGCTGGCGCTTCCAACCCAGGCAGTTGCCTATATTCTCTAGAGTTAATTTAATAAAGGTCCGGGTTGCTTCTTTTGTCCCACTCGGAAGCGGCTTGGAACAAGTGATGTATCACATTTTGACTTGCATCAGGAGCGCACTGTTGGTTTTCTAGCCCCTCCCCGACCCTTGTCGTCTCGGACTGTGGTCTCTTACCTGTCTCAGGCTCCACAGAGTAAACAACATAGTCTCTGTCAACGGGCTGGATCAATATTTCCGTGGATATAGTCCGCGTTGGTTCTCGAACGTATTCAAAGATCACAACCGACGTCTCTCACAACTATTCGACATCTTAGATATCTCAGTAGTTGTAGATCGCGTGTTATAGAGCCGCTTTGATCATCAACAGACATATGAAACTGTATAACTGACGTCGTGCAGCGAACGATCTGGTAAAGAAATTGCTGTTTCACATTTCGACGACGATTTCGATTCTCCGGCCAAGAAGCGACGCCTGCAGACCCCTCCGTCCTGACCGGGTCTGCACGGGCCCGTGGCCATGTTCAACTGAAATCTCAGGTCTACGTGAGGAGGCCGAAGCGTCGCTCTGAGCCGGCATGTACATGTTCAGTGAATGTCTCTTCCTGCTTTATCCGAACATCACAGTTCCTCAGCACCCGGTAATCCCAAAAGCGAAATAGTCCGCTCGCAAGCACGCCACAGCGTCGGGGAATTCTCTGGTGAAGCCCGCGTGCCCGTCTTGGACCACTGGACATATTCTCCGGGGCACCTTCCCCGTGATATACAAAGCTTGCCTTTGATGAGAACTTTTTTTTAAAGCGAGCCGTGTCTCAGATTATGCGGTACATGTTAGCGGGGTGATTCTGGGATGCGTGGCACAAAGGATGGGTAATTTTCTGAAACTCACCTAGGTTAGGTACCTGGCAAAGGAATCCCGATCAAGATACTTCTGGCATCTTATGGGACTGACACAACAGTACGCTCTTGAAAGATAGATGTTTAATATTCCAAATCTGCTTTGTGACCATAGTGATAAGGCGGATGGCTGATCGGTTTCTAGGTTGCGCGTAGAGTAGGCAACTAATCGGCCTAGGTACCCGGTACCTGCCTAGGTAAGCAAGAGGTACCTATCAAGGCAGACGTCACGCGAAACTGTATTCTTTGTCTCTTCTTCAGTCTGCGCTATCCGCAACACTTGAGACTTTGAAGTCCAGCTTCTATAATCTTAATCACCTCCCTTTTGTGGACAGCGCGGCTCGGTACGTTGGACCGAGAGCCCGTTCCTTGCGGCAAGTACCCGTTCAACGATGGAATAGGTATGATCCCTAAAACGATACACTGATGTCACTTTCCTCCGAGGCATTCAGGTCTTTGTGTTACCGGAACCGTCAGTACCTATCAAACAAGCCGGAAATAGCCTAAATATCTCACCAAAGGAGACCCGCTTCTGCGGATACCGAGCCCTAATTTCTCCTCTGGTCAAGAACTTCCTGGTGCCTAATCGAGCGACGGACAAGGGACGCATGGTATCCATTGTGATTGCTTATGCAGTTCCAGACGGTTGCTGCCACCTCATTCGTACTGATATCCTAATAGTTATCCCAGGGACTAGGAATATCCGCTGCTTATACAAGACCAACTTAATAGAATATAGAGGCGAACCGAATGGAGAGATGAACGGAAGCCTCATTTTCAATGACCTTAGCTGCGCTTTCCATGGTGGCCATCAGCATCATTATCATTAGTCTGTCAGCATAGTATAACATTAGTAAAAACAGCACCAAAGATCCACAACCAGGTAACCGAAAGTTCGGATAATGTCATAGAACAAGCCCGGCCCAAAATAAAACAAATGTATCATCCTCGAATATCAACAATGCTTAGTGCAATAAAACGCGTATCAACTCCAAAGATATGAGCCGAATGGAACTAACTGTCTGTGGGAATTACCGGTAACAAATGATGCTCAAGCCCAAAGAATCCCCCCTATAGAACTAGAGCGGAATTAAATCTCGTGGTTGTGTTTGCAACATCAGACAGACACATTTCATCATTCACCCGTAACCCAAACATATGGGAACTGCTTTTGTGGTGCGTGTAGGGGTTGCTCGGTGATCACAGGAGCCAAGTCACGACGAGAAGTGTATGTCGTAATGCATCGAATATGTTTTTTTATCGTGAGTCAAGCTTCTGATTGTCGCCATATGAACCCATCACAGAGACACATATTGATATCTGAGCTCGCCTATCCTTCTAATATGCATCTGAAGCCCTAGACTTTCTGATCAAACCGGAGTAATTCCCCTATGGCCTAGCAATTGCTGTCCAATAACCAGTGAGGATGCAATCCCTTCGATTGCTACCACAGAAACCCGAACTAAGCTGAGAAGATGGCATTGCTATAGCCCAACACATAGGACAAACCGACATCAAGGGGTGAGATTGGCATTTGAGTCGAGATCGAAGTGATATGCAGCTCCAGCACTCTTCTCTGGGAAGAGAATATCCGTAATGCTGGGCTTAAAATCGCGTGGATCGTCAGGCATTACAAGTTTCGAGACGACGCCAAGTCCTGATGGTGGCTGTATAGAGGGAGACTGCAGGCCGGGGTCGATGACTCCCCGACCCTTTCCAATAAACACAATGAGAAAATTGCCCGCAACTCGATCCCAGGCAACAATATGTCCAGTGTCCTTCCACTCGTCAAGCGGTCTTGGATGAGAAGGGTCTGAATCCGTCACAGATGATGCAGACCGCATACCCAAATAGCCAAGCTGTATCAAGTGAAGAGAGCGCTCCATGCCTAGAGGCGTTCCGTGGTCATCGAAACGCGCCCGCATCAACCCTAAAGAAGATGACGACCTGGGAACCGACGCATTGGATCCTGCAGGTGTCAGGCCGTCAGAGAACTCAATTGGAGAGCATTGAGGAAACCAGGCAAACTCGAGGGACCCAGTCTCGTGATTCTGCGTGAAAAGGGGAATCTCATCGCCTTCATGCTCGTTCAATAGATCAGCAATCGTAGCAAGATCGGATCTTGAATTGGAGGAGCCCAAAGCGCGTATTTCTGCAACCAAACGCTGGGCGCTGTCGAATCCAACACTTTCACCGTCTATTGTGAGGAGAGGCCGTTCTGTAACACGGCAGGATGGGTCATTGATGTTTGAGTGGAATGACTGCTCTTCCTGCCACTTCAGACCTAGTCTGCTCTCGATAACTCGCAATTGGTCTTCAAGAATTCGGGTGAGTTCCTGTTCTCCGGAAAGTTCAGACAACGCTGCGCGTATGTTAGATTCGGCAAGTAGTGTTGTTATTCGAGAAGTCCTTGAAATGGCCGGAAGTGCGTTATTCGCATGCTGAGATATCTCCTTCAGACAGGCTGCGGCTGTCTCAGGTTTTCCAGCGTCGACAAAGGCAATCACACAGGAGTACGCAGCGTCTAAAACCTGTGGGCCCTGATCGGTAGATAGCTTCTGGCGCAGTCGATTCCATAGCCTGCGCAGTGAATTTTCGCTCCCCAACTTCCCAAGGAGAGAGGCATAGGTTTCTATGCTCTCCGGGCATGCTTCGTTACCAGACCAATAGAGGATATCATCTAACGTGTATTGAGAATCCTGAGGAGACCGATTCTCCCCGGTGATTAAACTAAGCATGAGGCTTGTGTCATGGCCTGGATCCTCGAAGCAGATGGATCGTAACGAAGATAAAAGCGATTTCACTAGCTCATGGCTCGACTGAAGATCCAGCCGCCGAGAGTCGACCCTTCGATAGCCATGCAGATGATGCTTAAGAGCCGGAGCCGAAAAGCCCAGGCAAGCATACTGTATCCCTAGAAAATATAAGTCTCTCGACACGGCAACTTTCAGTCTTTCCAATCTCGAAACCAAAGCGTTTATGGCCGACAGTATCTCTCCGTACGAATTATACCGCTGACAGCGTTCTAATGCCCGGCCAAGCGCCTCACACTGGGTTTGCAATAACGCGCCGCTCTCTGTTGTGTTCACATTCCGTTCAATCAACGCCCGGAGATCCGTCAGATTCTCGACGCCATGTTCCAACTCTCTCTGAAGGGTTTCCACAGTAGTGTCGACCGTTTTCCGCTGAACAGACGGCCACGGAGGGAGAGGGCGGTTTACGTACGGCCACTTTTCCAGGAAGACTTCTTCGAGATGTCGATCAAGTTCTGATTTTGGTGCGAAGTCGCGTAGATGCTGCGTACTGCCGGTCAGTGAAAACCGGAGCAATTGAGATGGCGTGGGCTGAGGGCCCTGGTCGCTGTTTCTGGCCTGAATCGCGGCATCGCGGCGAAGCCCTCCAGAAGAAATAAGGCGCCGTGCGCAGACCTGTCGCTTCTGTGACAGCCAGAGACTGCAAGGACGGGATCCCGGCATTGATCACCAGAGGCCAGAGACAGGAGAGAGACAAGCAAGGCCTGGTGGGGGATTGCGCGAAGTTTGGACGCTGGGGAAAGCTCCGCCGTGTTACGCGGAGAGGCAGCGGGGAGCGCATCCCCGGATTCCCAGGTCACAGCCCCGAGGAGCTCCAGATTTTCTCCAGGGGCTACAGTAGGTTCTTTCGTTAACAAGGGTCCCCTGCTTAGCAGCTTTGGTAGATTGCTATTTTACATCCATGTGATGTTGAAGCCATTGAGGGGTAATTAGACACTTATGATAGGTAACAGACTCTAAGCTAAGTCAGCCCAGATCACAATAAAGCAAAAGCAGCAATGGGAGGTGGCTTGAGCCGGTGACCCTTGTTTAACGAAAGTTTTTGGCAACCTAATGTAGAAAATTCTGCCAAAAAGGCAGCGTGGGTGATTTCTGGCCCCCTGTTAAGCGCCCTGTTGGTACCACCATGAAACCTCCTGTTAAACCTCCTGTTAGAACCTCCTAGCCCCCAGGGCTTTTGTCACCTAGGCCTCAGGGGTCAGTTCTAGGAGCTTTGGTTGCCTAGCAGTACTAGGAGCCGCCAGAGCATAGGCTGAGAGGTTGTATGCCAACTTCAACCCTTCATTTCTCCACGAATTCTTTACTATAAATCCAATAGAAACAGGCTCATTTTAATCCTCTCATTCATGTGAAAATTATGAACCTATTTATTTGAATTCATAAAGAACTTGTGGAGATATGAAGGGTTGAAGTTGGCATACAGCCTCTTTGCCTATGCTCTGGGGGTTCCGGGAGCTGACCTCCTTTGCTTAGGAAACTGAAGCCCCAGGGCTCGGGGGTTCTAATGGGGGTTTAACGGGGGCTTCTAACGGGGTGCTTAACAGGGCTGATGTCGGTAGATGCTCGGAGGGGCCAGAGGATCTCTGGGGCATTGCCGGCACTAGTCTCTAGCCCCCGGAGAAAATCTGGAGCCCCTCGGAGCTATATGCCCGCGCATCCCGATCATATCTTACCAAAAAATCGGTACGGTACGGTATTGTCACCGGGCGCCCGGCGCGCCAGCCAACCTCATCGATCCAACCTGGGAACATCGCCTCCATGCGCGCTTTACGTTTACTTCTCTCCCACCGCTCGACTTGACGGGACGACAGACTATCGATAATATTCTTGTCTGCATCTCACGTCCCTGTAGAGACATGTCTTCGGACGATAAGACAAAAGACTCTACTTCAGAGCTCCTGGAGAGTTCTGAATCCGTGAAGCGCCAATCTTCTGAGGAGCATGACAAGGAGCAAAACAGTGGAGATGTCGAAGAATCCGCAGAGTCTTCAAAGTCACCAGAGGCGAAAGCGGTAGCGGAACCTGCTTCTACTGATTCTGGCTCCGAACCTAAGGAGAACGATGATGCTGCTGCTAGGGCTCGCGCAAGGCTAGAGAGGTTCAAAGCGCTTAAAGCGCGTGCGGTGAGTATTCTCAACTCTCCCCCTTCTGCCACTTCCAGCTTGCAGGACTTTTTTTCCCGTTTGCCTCGCTGGTCGTTAGATGTGCGCAGGAGCTGATGTGGAACCAGAAAACCGAAACCGATCGGAACTTGAAAGAGACTGCGGCAGAGTCGCAACGCCTCGCGACCGACCCAGCTCAAATGTCGTCGTTATCGCGCAAGCACGCATTCGCAGCGCATAACCTCCTAAAGGCCGACACGGAGGCTGCCGGCGAGGATTTCGAACGCAAGCGTGCCTGGGACTGGACCATCGAGGAATCTGAGAAATGGGACCGGCGCATGGAAAAGAAGCAGCGTCATCGCGAGGACGTATACTTCCAAGATTATCGTCAAGAAGCGCGCAAAGTCTACAAGAGGCAGATGCGGGAGCTGAAACCTGACCTGGAAGCCTATGTGAGGGAGAAGCTTGCCGCTGTCGAGAGAGCCGCCGCAAGTGGAGACCTGGAGATTGTGGAAACAAACGATGGAGAGCTGGTCGCCATCGATAAGAACGGGACCTTCTATTCGACGGCGGACACGACCGGATTCGCGGACAATAAGCCTGATCGGGCCGCAGTGGACAGGCTGGTGGCGGACCTCAAGAAGGCGGAGGAAGTCCGGCTGAAGAAACGCAGGGAACGACGGGGCGACGAAGAGCCAGACGTCACCTATATCAACGAGAAGAACAAGCAGTTCAACCAGAAGCTTGCCCGCTTCTATAATAAGGTATGTTCGCTATTTGACTGGCGAAAGTTCTACCTCAACTAACCTCGTTCGTTATAGTACACTACGGAAATTAGGGAGAGCTTTGAGCGTGGCACTATGATATGATCGGAGTTATATCCCTATAGTACAACATCGAAGCTCCCGTTAAACCCTAGGCGAAGTCGATTACTCTACAGCCTTGAGATATCGCTCTCCCTCCGGAAGCACACCTAGGTTTCCTTCCCAGGAGGAGCGTTCGCCGAAGACGCTCAGAGCATACTCTTTCTCCAAGCTTTTGTGGCCAGTGCTTCTATTTTCTTTGTTCCAACAGCACCTCTCGTCGAATCATCATCGATCGCCTCGACGACGGCCTCACCGACAACGTCAACCTGAAGAGGCTTCTCTGCCATAGCTCCCATGAACTGAAGTCTGCCACCGACGAGCGCATTGAGCTCTGACGCGATAATTCCACCTAACGCTATTGGTAATGTGAATTTCCTGCTGGAGTCATACATAAAGGGGGCCCGCACGAACACACTCCGGAGCTCTGGGAGCGACGAAGCTATGGTTCTTTCGGCCTCCCTTTTCGTAGTGATGTATCTCGTCGGCAGGATCGGTGCCCCTGCAGCGGCAGAGATATACACGAATGTGGGAACATGTTCGTTGGAGGATTCCTGCGCCAATGCGATGGCTATCAATGAACGTCCATGTCAGTCTTGGGTTCACAGGAAAGCAGCTATAGTAGACGAACCAGAGTCCCTATTCATAACCTCATATGTCCACTGTCCATCTTTTTCTTTAGGTACCAGCTGCTCTCCTTCCTTTCTCTGTAGAAGATTCTGGCTGCCCGGCCTCGACGAGCTGAACATCTTCTGCAACGCGCTAATAATAGATTCCCTCCCTTGCACGACTCCCTTGTAGTCAGCCTCCAGCAGAATTCCCATACTGTGTACTACTGCGCTTGCATCCTTCAAGAACGGCTTATAGGTGCTGGGTTTCAAGATATCCGCTTTGGCCCACTCTACGGAGCTTGCCCAACTCGGCGGTGCGTGCGAGCCCGTTATAGTGTCCCATCGTGGTTCTCCCGATCGACTATAAAGTTCAAGAATTGAGCTTCAATGGCATCATTACAGTATTGGGATAAACACTACCTTAGCGAAGTCACAGACCAACCTCTTGCGACGGCCGCTTTGCATATTCTCGAGCCTGATGATTGCTGTTAGCAACCGCGGAGAAGCCTCCTTCAAGGAAGACAGCATGGTAAATCGCGCACCAAGGAACCCGCTTCCGCCAGCGACCACGATTCTTTTGGACGCCATCTTGTGTCGGAGATGGGTGGTATCAAAAGGCACGCAAAGCCGCGAAAGATGCGGTCTCAATTGGTCATGGCGGTGGAGATGGCGATTCCGCGCAGCCCGGGGTCAGGCACGAGCTCTGGTGAGCTCCGCGCTCTTGTCTCCGGCGCCGAGCAGTGACGATAAGCGTCTCCGCCGCCCGAGCCTTGATGGTCACGTGAGGTCAGCAGCGACGCGCGGAGGCCCTGCGCGGACTACCGCCGCGACCACCTTCTCCCGCGCTTGCGACCAATATCTTTCTCGATCTCTCTGCGATCCCCAAACTTCCTGTCACAGTCAAGAAGCCTTCTAGAAGCTTACATCTACGGTATGCCAGCTGCTCCAGGAACAAAGCGCCTAAAGGTCAGCATTTCCACTTCCGCCACCGCATCCAGAAGACACTGACATCTCTCTTCTAGGGCATTTCGGTTTTCAGGCCGTTCGGTCCGTATCCCTTGTACAATACGATTAAATCTACATGGATCTGCGCCTGCTAACATCTCATCCAGTCTATGGCAGCGAAGCACAGCCCTTCGACCCCGCGAAGCGTCCGCCACACGCTCCCCCGGACCATACCCATCAGTGGCGCGTCTACGTCAAGGGTGTGAACGACGAGGACATTTCATACTGGCTGAAGAAGGTCCAGTTCAAGCTGCACGAGACATACGCGCAGTCTGTGCGCACGGTCGAGCAGCCTCCGTTTGAGGTCACAGAGACCGGCTGGGGTGAATTCGAGATCCAGATCAAGCTCTACTTTGTCCCAGAGTCTACGGAGAAGCCGCAAACTCTATGGCACAGCCTGAAGCTGCATCCATATGGTCCTGATGCCGAGGCAAAGAGAGAGAGAAGGGAGGTGGTCGTCAGTCAGAACTATGAAGAGGTCGTCTTCAACGAGCCGGTAGAGCAGTTCTACGACATCCTGACAGGCGGTACTGGGTCGACTCAGCCTCAGAAAGGAAAGACCGGCAAGAATGCGAAGCAGACTCAACAGCAGCAGGGCGGAAGAACTGCAGAGATCCCTTACAATGAAAGCCCGAAGAACCCATACAGCAGGACGACCGAGAATAAAGAGCTTGATAGGTTGGCAGCAGCTCTCAAAACCGTGGAACAGATGCTCAAGGAAGAAAGGGCAAGACTTGCTGAGCGCGAGAAGAGGTTGGCGGAGCTGAAAGAAAGCGAAGGGATCCCTGTCGTCACCACCACCACTACCAAGAAGAAATGAGCTTTGGGCCAGTTCATATCTGCACGGGCTATCTTCTCCCGAGTCCTATATGATGGAGTACCGTCGAGTCGCCTATGCGTACTTTCCTGAACGTATCCCAGCCAGACCTGCAGGTGGCAGGTCGCCGTGCGACGTTGTGGCCTGAGAACTCCAATAACAAGAGCAAAACGAAACTCAACTCAAGGTCCATGTTGACATCCGGCATGGCAACATGGCGTGGCCGACGTCAAATTTTGCTCTTGCAAATGATTCCAATCCCCAAGCTGGGCATCTTGAGGCAGCTTCAAATGTCGATATTACAGGAGCGGGGGTTCTGGAAGTGAAGCTCTCGGGAGATCCCCCGTGCCAGGGCGGCCTACGAGCCGGCAAGCTATACGAAGATGTGTGGGCGCCCCTGGCCATCGTCGATGTTACAGCCTATGCATGTATCATATTAGATTCATGTACTCCTCCGAGTGGAGGATTGCCTCTCCACCACCCTTGCAGACAACGCTAATTAGGTAGATATCCTGACCACATAAGTCATGATGAACCATCTCTCATGTCTCTTAGATTATGGATGTACAGTGCTTTCTCTATTCCTCTCCTGACTATCGAGGATAAATGACATATCCTGTAATGGAAGCAAACACCAGATACCCGCATGAAGCTCCAAAGTGCGGGATGTTGCAATAAATCATACTGTCAACACGGCAGGTGTATCAAGTCATCCCGTCGTCGTAAGTCTACGGGTATAGTCCATATTTCTAGGTACGGTAAGTGAAGTTCCATGCGGGAGAAACCGGTCTCCATTCACAGCAAGCGGTATAACGGAGGGTGGCTATCACTTCTCCCAGCTCCAATCCACACTTCTTCCCACCCACTCTGCCCTCTCTCTTCTCTTTCTTCACCACATTGGCAACATGCTGTGGGAGACTATAGTAAAGCATCCGGTGTCACTTGCTCTGATCTGATATCTAATATGGATACTGTTTGTTGCTGCTTGTTATATTACATATCTAAAGAATACTTCCCCGCATCCAGAGACCGGCCTTTTGTCATGTCGGAATATACAGTCGGAATCGCGAGGCACTCTATCAGAAGAGCTGTATAAGCTCTAGATTCGAAGAACTCGTCCACCAGTCCATATAAAGCGCATAGCGAAAAGCACGTCAGAGATTGTCGACCTGATCCAATTCATTAGGCCCGTGTAGCAGTCTCTCACCTGAGATACAAAAGCACGACGCAGCTCGGTGTTTTCCATTTAACTGTTCCTATTTACATTCGAAAGCCTCTTCGGATTTCCTTTTCAAAGTCAGTTATTCCAAACACCAAGGAAAACGACGTTGCAGTAGAGAGATATTGTCCCTAATGCGGCTCCCAGACAAGAGACCTCCTTGTTCATCTGCTCATAAATAAACGACACATGTTGAATAAGATGTCCACTATGGGCGCTGACTTGTCTCTGGAGAGTCTATATTTGGAACTCACGACTGAAGGTAGCCTTCTATGCTTGTGGAGAGATCAGATCTATATACCTAAAGCATCTAGTTCTGTAAGATACGGACATACCTTTTTTTTATTCAGTCTCCAAAATGGAATCTCCATCGGTTGATTTGGCCAAGTTAGAGCATTCGGTTGACTCTTTGGTTTTAGTTTTTTTCTGACTTATTGGACTTGTTTTCTTCTCGATGATTTAAATAGGTACACAGTTGAATGTGTCTTGTAGATCCTGCTTCTAATCCGTCACCTCACGCATGTCTGGATGTATCAAGAAATGACAAAAAAGAGAATGAGGAAGGCTTTGGGACTATATTGCGACAAAACGAAATGCAAGAATCCGCCTAGATGGTCGGTAGGCTCTTTAACAATTCAAAAACTGCCAAATCTAAACGGCAATCAAGCTCTCTTGAACACATGACCTGGTCAATAAATTATTGTCGTGTAAGAAAAATACTAACTTATCCAGACACTTCTGCTCTCACAGAGGAACAATCAAGTGGGTAGGAGCAATCGAATTTCCCAAACGGACTTAGGGGTGTTTAAAATATCTCTACTTTGTCATTTAAATCAATCAGTTAGCTTGACGTTTTTGTCTTAGATTCTAACCCTTCTAACCATTCTACTATCTCCTTTCTAACCTTTGTCTCGTATATGTTTCCTACAGGAAAGATGAAGGATAAAAATAGATCCTGCTTCATATTTTGACTTCGACGGAGATTCCCCAGAAGAACCTCCGGTCTGGACTGATATCTTGGGCCCACAAACAAATATCGGCACGTAATAAAGCTCCTTCCACGCAAGTAAAAGGAAGGTTCAACTAAGGTGCAGGTAGCCAATGAGCTGGTATTCCTTCGGCTGACTTCGAAAGAACATGAATACCACAGCAACAGGCCTTGCCGGATTCGAGAATTCATCCGGGGAGGAAGACAGGGAGAACCAGCAGTTATACAAGCTGTCTCTAGACCGGCTCACAGAATGGTCCGGATTCGAGGGTAAAGTCCGTTGGTGTACTGCTAACATTCTTGGTCATCCTATCAACTTAAATCCAGCAATCCCAAATCCGCTAAACAAAAATGTCTTTGAGGGACCGTTCAAGGTCACCGAAAAAAAAGGCATCCCCTCAAATCCTTTGCACACATTCAGGAAAGTTCGAATTAATTCCGAGGAAGAATCATCTACAAGTGCCACAGGGCCTACTATCTAATCCAAACATATAGTTACCAGCAAGATGCCTCAAGCTTGTATGATCATTCATCCTATGCGAACTTATGCCCTTTTTGAGTATTGAACTGCATATCTTAGTTTACTGATCATCTAGTACCGCGGTATCACAGAAATCAGAGATGAAATCAACAGCCTCACTTCATAGTTTCCTAAGGATCTGGCGATTACAGATGACTGATACCTTTAATCTATTGTGGAGAAACATAAACTGCCAACGATCAGGAGTTCCGGAATCTGGACAACACCCACTGCCTAGAGTGGGAAAATTCCAATTGACTAGTGGCAAAGACAATCAATAATGAGCCTTATGACTCTTCGGTATTTTTATTAAAAAAGATTTGATTAGGTACCTAATCTAGCATATGAACGGCAATACTGGGGATTGAAATGAAAGAACAAAGAACGGCGGCCAATTACCTATATAGTATATAGAATATATTGGTATACAAAAATACAGCGCTTTATATCCCCCCAGTTCCGGTGCGGAACAGGTGTCGACAAACCCTGCAATTATTGCATAGAAGGTTAGTAGGAGGTACGTACAGAACCTTCTATGTACTGTAGGGTACCTGCATCACACCAGTCCTTTAAATCAGTCCCTGTAAACGCTCCATCTAATGAAATTACGTGATATGTTTGTGGGGTGGAATGGTCAGGCGTGTGGGAGGTTGACATTGGTGACAAGGTGAACCCAGGCCCCTATTCCCGAGCCCTATGCCCTAAGCCCTAGGCTCAATCAGCGCAGCAGAAGCTCTACCTCCGAGAGTTCACAACGTAGGAAGCTTGTCCCTTGCAATCGTAAAATAATAGGTTATCTATTGGACACCACCTCCTGATAATTTCTAATGTCATAGCGTCAATACTTGGCATCGTGCAACCTTCATATGCGTGGCGGCCCGCGATACGGGACGTTCCGTGTTCCGCTTCCGTATCCCGGTCCCATACTTCCCCCCTCCCTTAAGAGTGCAACACCGGCAAGGATGACGTTGTTTCCGTATCTACCGTATATGCGGTGGGTAGTAATTATTGCGCTTGATGATTAGGTACTGGATTTTGGCTACGTGGCTTTAAGGCCTTGTCTACGGTCCCATTATCCATGGGATGACTGGCTACCTACTAAACATTGCGAGCTAAATATTTAATAAATAGATACTGATGCAAGTTCTAAGAACCTATTTGACAAATAAAAGACTCATAGTAATGCATAGCTAGAAAGACAATCTCCCGAAAGAAAAAAGCCCAGTTATCAATGCCCCTTAGTAAATGTAGCCGACTTCCAAATCATGTCCATCTCTCAAAGTAGTCTGCTTATGATAGGAGAGAAATATCCCATTTTCCAGATTGGTTTTAACTAACCTCCTAACGCTGATGTCCATATCGCCTGGTATGCATTGACGCTTAGCTTGCATTCGTGTGAACGACAGAGCGCCCTAAGGACGAAGGACCTTAGTAATCCCTAGCAACACTCTTGGTCTCATCCCTAGTTTTCTTCAGGAACGGTATCAAGGCAGTACCGCCTGTGCCGTACAGAGTTGAAGAATCGGTTGTCCCAGAGTCCACGGCTCCAGATGATGCCGTGGCGAGATTCGTTTTCTCCACCGGCCCCTGAGAACGTAGCATTCTGGCTGGTGCAACAATATAGCGTGTGACCATTCGAATATGTTTGTCACGAAATGCTGAAAGCATGAGTACAGCTGCGTTGTAAGCGCCTCTCACGCTAGAATCGGCGGGGTAGCTCATTGCGTAGGGACGAATGTTGGATATTTTGGTGAGGAGCTTCAGGAACCGGCGATGGGGACCGGGCATGTAGTTCCGCATTTCCTACTTTGCGATTAGCAACAAGACACAGCCAGAGAAATAAGTAGGTATCTTCATACATCAATGAACCCTTGCTTGGTCTTTGATTGAGCCATGCCGTTAGATGTCACTTCTCCTTCAGAGAAGTGTTCGATGCCGAGGACAATGTCGAAAAGCTGTATGAGAGAGCTTTGGGCGTTGCTTCCACCGCTGTATTGGTGCCATTCACCTTTTCCATCCCCAAGGTCGTAAAATACTCCCTTGGGGAGGCCGGCAGCTGCCATATTCTTGCTTCCCGCTAGAAACGGGCGTATTTCATTGTAGAAAACTGATGGAGCGCACTTTTCATACATCCTCTCTAGCAAGGCGCCAAGGTGTCTAAGACGTTCGGTGAACTGATTTAGAAGTTCTGTGACGTGCTGAGGGTCATCTTCCTCGACTGCATCTATCGTCTTCAGAACCAAAGGAATGATCTTTGCACCGTAAGCTTCAATAGCGATGGAGACGCAGAAGAACCATTCCTCATCCTGGGTCCCTGTGAAAGACCGTAACGCTACAAGATTATCGGGCTGTGAAATGTCGATGCGCGGGTCCAGAACCATGAAGTTCCAGAGGCAAACAGCGGCGTAGGTCGCACAAGGCGGAAGTTCCAAGTGATCGGATACTTGGAGAAATGGGCACGATATTGAAGGTGGGAGTACCTGTAAATAGTAAGTATCTAGAGCAGTCAATATTCACTGATTGGGATCACAAACATCCTTTGGCTTGTCACCACCCCAGATGTACGCGTGTGTCAGAAACGCGAGCAGCACGTAGGCCCTCTGCCACTCTCGTTCGTGGTGCAGGTGGCTAGTTGAAAGAATGGGTAAATTATCTATTGCGTCTCTAATCTTCTCTTTCTTGATGAGGTTGGGAAGATCGGCTGTGATATCTTCCCATTGACTGTAGTAAGGATCTGGAAGTCGTCGTAGAGGCTGTGTATCAGGAAGGAAGCCGTTATGAATAGAAACTCCATAGTCACTAAGAACGATATCTGTAGGGTCAAACATTGTGGTGGAAAGATGAGGAACTGGTTGTGCAGGGACGATCTGTGATTACAAAGAGAGTGCTCACTATCTCCAAGTCTTGCCCGTGAAACAGATCAAGTGAAGATATGTTCCCTGAACGGCCAGGGTTCTCAGATGTTTTGAGCACCTTGTCCTGGGTCACACTCTCTGAGAGACACTTAGGAACCAGAACGCACAGAGCACAACCTATCCATGGGAGATGAACTCAGAAGAACAAACAAGTTTGGGTGAAGAGGGACAGAGTTCACACAAGACACGGGTCTCGACTGCCTTTTATGGCCAACGCCGGAATATCCTCTCGGAAGCGGAAGCAGTGAAGCCGATATCGAACAGGTGACCTAGCCCTGCTGAATGGTACAGTGAAGGAAATGTGGGTGAAAGTGAAGTAGTCCTGGAGACAAAGGAGGGGACTGGGAAACTTTGCACCCTCTTATTCAAGAGCTTTCAATGATGTCCCATCAGCAATAGCGGTTCCTCCTCCTTAACAGATATAAGTACCGGTACATAGGTGCTCCTTTGGTTTCCTATTTCCTACTCTGTATCTCTTTTCACTGCCATGGTCGACTCCAAAGACATCAAGATGACCACTGAGAACAAGGAAAAGCCGGTATTTCCAACAGATGCTGGGACAAAAGAGTTCGCAGTCACTTGATGCTGCAGATGCTCTGAAATCATTCAGGGATAAATTCATCATCCCGTCAAAGGCGAATTTGAAGACCAAGAAATTGGCAAAACCTGGTTTGCTCTGCGGAATCTAGACCCGTGAACATCTTAATCTGAAGGCGCTAATTGTCTTTTTTTTTTTTTTTTTTTTTTTTTTTTTTTTTTTTTTTTTTTTTTTCAAACGTCTCTCCGCCGAATCATGCATATACTTCTGTGGAAACTCCCTCGGGCTGCAGCCGAAGGCGACTGCCAAGTATCTCGAAGCACATCTTGATACCTGGTCATCGATTGGTGTCAGGGGTCATTTCACAGATCTTGAAGACTCTCCGCTGAAGCAGTGGCAATTGATGGCAGATCATGCTTCGAGCCAGATGTCCAGATTGGTCGGAGCCTCTCCAGAAGAAGTCACCGCGATGGGAACGCTGACAATGAACCTTCACTTCTTGCTGGCGAGCTTCTATAAACCCACAAAAGCAAGGTATAAGATTGTGTTGGACTGGAAAGCATTTCCCAGCGACCATGTAAGATTATCTCACTGTCTTCATTATCTTTGCTCGTCCGAAAAGACGGTGACTGACAATGAAATAGTTCGCCATAGAGTCACAGATCAGCTGGCATGGACTTGATCCAAGGACCTCGATGGTGTTTATCGGTCCAGACGAAGGCGAATATACGATCTCAACGTCGAAGATCCTCTCCGTAATCAATGAGCATACCGCAGAAACCGCCTTGCTTCTATTACCCGGTATCCAGTATTACAGCGGACGGCTTTTCGACATCCCGACAATCACAAAGCATGCCCAGTCCCGAGACATCACGGTGGGCTAGGATACGTTGAACTGAGCTTGCATGATTGGAACGTGGATTTTGCAGCTTGGTGTACGTACAAATATGGAAATGCGGGACTAGGAGCAATCTCAGGCCTATTCGTTCATGAAAGACATGGCATTGTCGATTACAGTCAAGGGGGAAACGCACCAGTGTATCGACACCGTCTGACTGGATGGTACGGCAGCGATAGAGCAGAGAGGTTCAAGATGGATAACAGTAAGTAATAATAGCGTCATTTGTTACTCCGTTAAGTACTGCAGACGCTAATATGGCCGGCCAATGAAAGACTTCAAGCCAAGTCCCGGGGCCAAGGGGTTCCCGATCTCGAATCCCTCCGCTGTCGACTTAGCATCTCTCTGCGCCGCCCTCTCAGTTTTTGAGGAGACAACCATGGGCGAAATTCGTGCGAAATCCGTTCTCCTGACCGCATACCTCGAGCACCTTCTATTGGACGGAACCACGGAGGAGTCGCGGCAGTTCCGCATCATCACTCCTTCCGACCCTCAGGCACGAGGGGCTCAATTGAGCCTCTTACTCAAGCCAGGCTTGCGCCATAACGTGGCCCAAAAATTGCAGGAGACTGGAATTGTCTGCGATAAAAGAGAGCCGGATGTTATTCGAGTTGCACCGGCTCCTCTGTACAATACCTTTGCCGAGGTACGGGAGTTTGTGCAGCATTTCAAAGCGGCATTGGCAGAATGAACTACGCATATACTGCATATACCTTAGCGACAAATGCGTCTCCGTGAACAAGGCAAGAAAAACGTAGTTGGTATCCAATGATCCTTTTCGCTGCTCACTGTAAATTGATAGCTCTGACGTAATTCCATGAAAACAGACAGAAGTCCTAGTACTTACCTAGGGTACTTCTGCTTCGGAACGTCCCGTCTCCCTTCGCGATATCCTTTCTCGAGCCCTAGCGAGTTGGGAACTAAGTACTGTACATATATGTAGCAGAAGTGGGAATACATGAGATGCGAGTACGTCCATTTAGGATTCCCCTGACCCCGCATCGGGCCGTACCGTGCTCCACTTAACATGATTGGCAGATCGACGCCCAGAACAGCGAGTCAGATGTGATAGCTCTCTACTGTGTAGTTCCTTACTACTGTAACTACTAGTATCATTAGTCCGCCGACCCCTTTGCTTTTCCCTCCTGCACATTGTTGGGAACCAATAATGCGAGGAGAATGTGCGCCGGTTCCCCTATCCGTCAACGTTCATACCAGTACTGTGGATGAAGCGCTGGACAAGTCGCCAATCTTGCAACTCCTGATATATTGTCAGAGAAAATTACTGCTCCACTACAAAAAGAGACCATGGTCAAAATATACCTATTTATATCAATCAGTGTGAACAAGAGATTGTGCCGATACACCTCACAGAGTGCTATACACATTATCTAGAAGCAAAATATTTAATATCCGATGGTCCTTTCTAATAAGAACCTGTCAATTTCCGATAGTCTTATTTCGACATGATTACAGAAACAGATAAAAATTTAGTAAGTGTATACCCCTCCTCCCTATGTAGGCACCTAGGCAATGAGCTCACAAGTGGGAAAAATTCACAAATTACCCATCCCCGACCAAACATCTACGCCGCGAAGGAAATCCTGACCCTGGGAGAAGAAATTTTCAGCAAGGATGGAGAATTCGTCATTAGGCAAATCTAACTGGACGGGTGGAAAACCAGGACCAGCCGGTTGGCTAGAAGAAGTCGATGGTTCAAAGCCGGGAGTCCGAGTGGCTTGACGTTGTGTGACCTGTGGTGAGAGCCGTGTAGGTTCAGGAAGCGGGGACGTGTTCGACACTTCAGCAGCAGAACTGACGGCGCCGGGGTAAAGAGATTCACCAAGAAGACGTCTCGCAGAATGGGAAGTGCTGCTTGAGGAATATTCGAGGATCTCCCAAAATCGGGAAAGATCAATCAACAAGCTCTTATTCTGAGCAATCTGGCATGGCTGATAGGACGCTGAGACGGCCCCCTGTAAACCCTGTAATTTATCTGCCTATCAACAAGGAATACTTCGGTCAGTGTGAGAATTAGTATCTTTGCCGAAGGGTCATACCAATTGCTTCATATGGGGCCACTGTTCCCCAAACCCGCGAACAAAATTCACGCATTTGGAAAATCGGTTCTTTTTCTCCGCCCTGATCGTGAGGTCCTCCGTGAAGCTTAGTTGCAGCTCAATTGTAGCCACTACTGCGGCGCAGTAGCCCAGGAATGGATCAGACACTTTGAATGACTTTTCTTCAAAGAAGTTGATAAAGTGGATTATCCAGTTCGTGTGTGAGGATATCAAATCAGACGTATGCTGGAGAAAGATCTCCGGGATAGTACTTCGAAAATTGCGGAGACTGAGCGACAGCAGAAGAGGATGATTCAGGAGACACAGAATTGTATGGTATAAGAACTGGGTGAGAAACCAAGGGCCCCAATAGTCCCGGTTTGATTGAAGGTCTTCGACTGATCTATTCTCCAGGCCAGCATACTTGAATCGATGAGTGTGAGGAACCCGTGTCTCGAACTCCATCTGAAAAGCTATGATTTTCGAATATTCAGATTGCGGAGACCAAGGTGGTATATTGCTTGGCTTTCCATGACGCCTGACATACTTCATCGTCTTTGAGAACACTTCGCTTAGCTGGATCACGTAACCGACAATCCCTTCGTCCTTTATGCCGTCAGTTGACCCTGGTCTGACAGTTGTATTATCCGCGTGAAAAGAATCCGGTGGTTTTCCGGTGCTCTCTGGGAAAGGAGGAAAGCTCTCTTCAGAGAGATCAAGAATGCTAAATTCTTCTCCGTGAAGGCGTTTCAACAAACAGATACTCCAGAAACAACGTCTGCGTTCTTCACGAGCGACATCAGTTAGGCCTAAAGGAGGTTCCGAACCCAAGTTTGCGCATTGGGCCAGATTCATTGCCAGACTGCTGTGGATACTTGATCGGTGGCTATTGCCATCTGTATGTCCAAGTTAGTGCTTAGCCAACGCTGTGTGCAGTGGGATTGTCCCTACTGGTGAAGTCAACAAGGCTTAGGAGGCAAAGACACTGTAATGTTGAGAGTTCTACAGGTCCTTCCAAGACCCTCCTGATGACTAAGGTTCGCGCGGCCTCCGCATAACCGTTGACAAGGTCCGCGAGACTTTCGTTATCCTGAGAAGATTCTTCATCGAATCGAATACTCAACGCAAGCATGGCGTAGATAATCTCAGGATCACGTCTCTCAAGACTGCTGATAAAGCTGCCTCGATGAAAGAGCGGAAGTGGCTGACAATCACAATAAAGTAAGTATAGCTCAGCTATGGCAACGACCTTTTCCCAAGTGGGCAGCTTCCTTGTCGAGACTTGGAGCCTATCATTCAAGGAACTGCAAGAAACACCCCCTGACGAGGCTAGTTGTTGATTATTCAAGCATTTCTGTCTAGATTTTTTTTTTGCTGAAGTCAGGATCATCCTCCCAAGTCGAGAGAGGCAGCACACTTACCCCAGGGTCTCGAGGACCTCTGTAACCTTGGCTTCAAGTCTAGCAAACTGACCCTCCTTCGCAACAGTCCGTTTAGTTGACCGGCTAGAAATAAATTGCAAAAATGAACCATTCATAGTCTCACCAACGTCTGAGAAACAGCAATGTCTGGGACTGCTGCTGCGGAGGTTCCCCCCCACGGGGAGGTGGATGTGATATTATTGTTGTTTCTTGATCTGCCCCGTCTCTCTCTAGCGTACATGCATTCCTGGCGTAAACGTGCACAGTGTGAACACACAGGCTGCTCGCCTGGGCATCTGGTCTTCTTTCGCCTACACAACTGTCAGAACACACATAGATGGATCTCGAGGAATGACTGACCGGCATGGTTCACAGGCTTGGCCTACTCGTTTGGGGCGCCTCTCAGAAGGCATTGATTTACAGCAACAGACGTCTATTGGGTCACTCTGAAAGGGCTATAGTCCAGGTTATTGTATGAAGCCACGCGGTCTCACCCGTGTCTATCTCAGGGATGTTAGAAACGCCTTCAAGTTAGCACCTACCAAGGACTTACCCTGCTGAGTAAGGCGTCTTCAACAGGGCTTGTCGCCGTGTCTAGCCGTCGCCAACCTCAATTAACGATTATGGATAACGTCCGTGGATGCAGCCAGAGGAGCCCAGAGCCTGGACAGATACACATTCACTTATCTCCTATACTCTCCCAGTTGTACCCTTCTTATTACATCTGTTAGGTACCTGTAGCTATTCAAAGAGTTTTCATTATCCCTTCACCTAATCTACGGAGTACCTTAGTATATGTTGCAAGACCAATTCAGAATATAATCTTACATTCTCACGGAGCTAAGGTGTTATCTTTAAATGTACCCAGTCCTTTTGTCAAGAGTTCAATTCACCTTGGTCATCATTGGAATTCTCCACAAATCTGAATCCTCCACCCCTCCCCGTCTCTTCTGTCAGTTGGTTGCGGAGGCTCTCCATCTCCGCACGCATGGACAACTCGTCTGCATCTGCTTTTGCCCGCTCAAAATCAATTAACGTCACTTTTTCCTTGCCCACAACGAAGTTGTAGCGATTGACATCGTCGTGCGTCAGACCAAGCAGGTGAATGTGTTCGAGGACAGACCTACACCTCTCCAGATCGTCAATCCCAGCCTCACGGCCCTCAACCTTTTCCAGTAGCAATCCCATGGCGCGGCCGTGCTCATGGATGTGTCCAACCTTGGAGCGAGTCCGGAGTTTTCCAGGAGCTGATACGCCCGGATTTCTTGCTCTATCCGGGGTATCTCCCATTCGAAACGAGAGATCTTGGCGATCACGGTGAGTGGCGGACGCAGGATCAATGGAGAGTCAGAAGTGCAGGTAGCCTCGAATGCGGCCGCCGAGACTTGTTCGACTCTTTTCAGCTTCAAGCAGTCGACAAAATTGGGATGCCAGGTTCCTTGGACGTCAGCTAGATCGCGTCGAGACAGTGAAGTCTTCAATGCTTTGCTCGCCGGATCTTGGGAGATCTACGCAGTATTCCAATCTTCGTGGTATGGTAAAGGTGGCAGGTGGTCGAGGGGCATAGAGAGTGTCGCTCTGTCGAAAGTACCGGGGAAATGACAATGTACTTCACCCGATCCCCGATCAATACTCTGTATTCGCTGTCATCTCGACTGCTGACTTTCCATCGTAATGATTTCCGGGCGACAGGTTGACTAAGCTGTAGACATCTTGCAAAATATTTGTTGACCAAAAAATACCGTTCGACTACAAAAAGAGGCCAAGGCCACTAGTTGCAGTCAATACTGGTATTTGGCTGTCTGACAATATTATATGAGCTCGGAACTCCCAAGTCTTCAAAGATGCGAAAGCTGAAATGCGATGAGACCTGTGTCGGGTGTTGGGCAGGCGGCAATTGGAATTTTGAGAAGATCAAGAATGAAGCGCTTAATATCCAATGTCGGTTCGAGCATATACATGCATGCACATGCACCTACTTTGGTGCGTCGCGCTAAGCCTTCAAACACTGCATTATCTCCTTTAAAGTGCCTAAGGTACATACATATAGCCTGAGAGCTCTCAAAGAAGCAATTCAATCCAACAGTCTGGTAGCTCCCAGTTCCTCCTCATCCCTCTTACCTTCATCACTCGATTCCCAAAGTCTTTGCGCGTGTCTCTCGAATACGCACGGTCCCGGGCCGCAATGGCACTTGCCTCGCCCCGTGGGCCGATCAGCCCCTTTTCGAGCGCAATCCGGCAGCCTTTACAGCAGATTCCATATTGAACTTGACCATTTGCCGGATCCAGATATGGCAACGCTGTCGCTGCCATAAACCGCAGGACAGGGTCCTCCTTGCTTTATCTGAGGCGTGAGAATGAGAATGTCGGCCGTTTCTCGTTCTTGTGTCGTCCTTCAGCGCGCCAGCGCACCACTGCCATGGCTGCATGTTGCCTGGCAACAATTTGTACCCGTCCTCCGCGGAACTCCTCATTCGTGGAATATATCCCAGGCACTGTGGTCAACACCGGCATCGATCTCCGCAACAGTTGCAAGGACGGGCCGGAGATTCCTCTTTCTTCTACTGCTACAAACGACAGTAGAGAAAACTGAGGCGCTGACCTGATGCAGAGAAAACAGCACCTCGTGAAGGAGGGAAGGAAGATGAAGCCACCGAAGACACCGCATAGAAGACAATCCCGCGTGCAGAGAGCGGTATAGAAGTCGCGGATGGTATAGTACGGGGCTATCCCGGTCCTCAACACGGCGCGAAGAGCACCCAGGGCGTGATCAGCAATGGAGCGGTACTCCACAAGCGCGCTGACCACCTCTCGTGAGCGCATGTTGACTTGGCGGAATTGAAATAAGGAGGCAATGTCCAGGAGAAGTAATATCTCGTGGAGAATCTCCAGAGGGAGCGAATCTGTAATTCTTCGCCGTATTCAGATCACGCCACACTCCCGCATTTATCGGCGGATACAGCTTCTCCTCTCCAGGAGACAGCGTGATCGGCTCGATCACCGTCTCAGGATCCGGATGGACAAAGAACGCAATGGAGTACCTCGCGGGCAGCACATCCCCGACAGCTGAAGGGGGAGCAACGACACGATGCCGCGTCGACCGCACCCGGTTGTTCGTCAGCCGCTGCAGCAGGTCACCGATGTTGACGAGCGCCGTGCCCGGGATGGGCGCCGCGGGCTTGAACTCGCCCGTGTGGAACGGATCAACCTCCAGCCCGCCGATACTGTCCTGGAAGAGCAGCGTGCAGATCCCGAAGTCCGTGTGCGGCATGATGCGCGCGTGGCCCTCCGCCTCAACGACGGAGCGCGCGATGGCCGGGTAGTGGAGGAGCCGCAGCTGAGGGTCTGCGTGGGTGATGATGCGGTCGAAGAAGTCGTCGTCATCGTCGCCCAGCTTCATCGCCATGGCGAGGCATCGGAGCACGTTGAGCGAGAGGGAGAGGCACTGGACATAGAATTCATCCAGCGTCCGGCGGAAACCTGGCAGCTCGTCTTCGGAGGAACACAGGGCGCTGACGGTGCGGCGATGCTCGTAGCACTCCTTGTGGTCGCGGCCGCCGTTGGCTTCTGCTCCGTCAGCGGTGTAGCCCTGGTTGACCTTGGCGTCGTTGAGTTTCCATCGTAATTTCTGTTCGAGCGGGAGCTGGAAGAAACGTTTGCTCTAGATTTATCAATACTAATTAGCGCCTATTTGTGATAGTTTTCATTCGTGAGTACCTTCTCCCGGTGTCAAACCACGAATAAAGCTGCGGACTGGAAGATACCAACTCAAAGATCTCGTCGACACGCGACTGGCTGATGCCATGGTCTTTCAGGTACACCCACCCGACCGTTCGTACACCTCATTGGCGACTGCGAGGCGGTCCTTGTAGTCGCCGTTTGGGAAACGGTCGAACGAGACGACTGCAATTTCTGCCATCAGTCCCTGCTGTCTTGCTTCTGTAAACGATTACGGTTTCAGTTTTTGAGTATCAAAGTTAGGGCTTATGTCGTACACAGTACACTGCAGTTATGTGATCCTTTAACGGAATCAGTCAGTTGATACTATCAGACACTGATACTTTATGTATACAATCGAGGAGAGCAGACAGCGACAGAACTGGATATCAGCAAAAGTGGGGTCGATAAGCAGCAGGTAGGGCTGGAAGACAGCCCCTGTCCTGTCAGAAATGGGGACCCGGCTTCTTACAACGCAAAGCTCAAAGGTGGATCAAGAGTCAAGGGAAATAATTCGAGTACATGGTCACTTTTTTTATCATCATTTTCATCGGCATGCGGAGTATCGCACGTACCACGAGTCTGTATCCGCTGATAAGCATCTCTCTCACTTGATGCGCCAGGTAAACGCGTTCATGTGAGTAAGACAAGAATGTGGACACTGAGAGAAGCTCCATAGTATATTTCCCATTCCCAGACGAGCGTTAATGTTTCTGGTCGCACTCAGCAGCAACATACAGTACAAGGCGTGCTTGAGTCGTCGTCAGTATGGAGACCTTTGGCCTTTGTCGAAGTGTAATAATATATTTGGAGAATGTTGGAGTGTATAAGGCTGGAAACATGCAAGACAAGACAGGTAACGTTGTCTTTTTTTGTCCAACACAAGCCTAAAATACATGTGCATTTCTACCGCATTTCTACGCAATAAAAGTAGTGCTTTTTATCCGCGAGAAGGAATCTCTAGCTTTAGCTATTGGCAAAAAAGCAGGTGCCTAGCTCTCCACCTCACGTAGATATATGTTAGGGGAAAAAAAAATACCGCAAAAATACCACACTACTGCAAAAAGGAGACCAGGACCGCTCACCGCAGTCAGAACCGGGATTTCTCCGGTCAACAATATTATTTTGATTCAACAGGATGAGGCAGCAGGCGTCTGACCACATCATCAGCAGCATCACAAGACACAAACTAAGATGATTTTCCAACACGGACGATCAACAGGCGCGTCCGTTCATCCGCCCCCGTACCCATATTGTCACGGAGCATGTCCTCCGTAGGCACGAATCATGACCTCGGGATCGGGAATTCCCGCCGGTCCCATCCATGGATCCGCCCCCTAGCACACCCGAGCCACCACTGCCCTAGACCCAGACAGGCTTAGCGCCCTCGGGAGATCACCCCCTAGCCGCTCGGCACGGGCAAGCATGCCAACACACGGTCCACCTCCCGAGTCCCGATCCTCAGTTGATCGGCTGATCCCTGCCTACTTTACCGCTCCTTCGGCGCCGGCCCGGACCCGAGCGCAACGCCCTCTGGCGCGGTGGAGCCAGAGGATGGCCAAAAAAAGATTCATACCTCTCCCGGAGACGTGTCCTATTAGCTCTAGAAGGGTCGATCTGTCATAGAACGTTCGGGACAAAGGGAGTGGTTTCAAGACGTTCCAGCCCCCCCTAACTTTTTTTCTTTTTTTTTTTCCCTCAATTAGTTCCCCGGAAAAGGAAAGCGTCATATGACATCTATAGTATTCAGCCCTGCAGGAAAATAAGTATATATACGTCTTCTGCGTAGTTGACCAGGGGAATCCTGGACCTTCACCACAACTCACACTCAGACATCAATACCTACATACTTCCCTGGATTCGTCTCATCGACCAAGCAACCCAGAGCAAGACCAAAACCAAGAGCAAGCAAAGCAAAATGACCTCCCTCAGCGACAAGCTCAAGAAGCTCTTCCACCTCCACGCGCTCCGCGACCGCTGGGCAACCTGGGCGCCGCTCATGCCCGCCAAGAGCCACCTCTCCGCCGAGTACAACTTCCCGGGCGGACGCTGGGCCGGACAGGGGTCTGGGAGGTGACGATGAACAACATCTCTCTGCCCAGAGACTGTTCGGCCGTCTCTGCGAGCTTCGAGCCAAGCAAATCGACCTTTTTATGACGTGACGAGATAACGAGGATTGTTCGATTCGGGTGTTCTTCTCTTTGTTACATGCATACCATTACCCTCTTTAATCTACAAGACAAGACATTCCTCGATTCCCGATCCCGATCCCAATTCCGATCTCGCTCCCGTCTGCTCTGCTCTGGCCTCGGGACACATACACATCGCTTGTCAACAAATCCACAGCACCCTACAATGTTTGCGCCACACCGTCAAACCGACACATACGCTGAAGTCGTGAGCGAGCGATAGAGCGGTCAAACCCTTCGCTATAGTAGAGAGACGAGGCGGAGGTGGAATCGGACAGCGCAGCGCAACCCGTTCGTTTATCCGACAAACTTTCCTCGGGAGAATTCCGAATCCGAACCTGAAACATTCTGATGAAGGTGTCCGTATCACGCCACGCCTAGACCAACACCCCTTCACTGGGTGCAGGGGATGCGATAGCCATAGCGGTGCGGTTGCGACAAGTTGGGGATGTGGATCTCTGGGCACACGCGTACCGACATACATAACCATACATATATACACACGCGTGCTCCAACCCACGGATCTCCCGAGGAGGAGAAGAGAACGGAAGGGATGAGAGGAACATTACATTTCAGGTACTCACCAAACCACGAGGAGAGGGAGAGAGAAAAAGGAGGGATATGGATGCGGGTGCGGATGGGCAAGGTGTTGGTGTTCGTGGTTCTATTTGGACATTTAGGGGGTAAAAAGCACTTTTGGGGAAAAAAAAGGAAAAATCATTTTATTTTCTACTTCTATTCTGATTCAGTGTATTAGTAGAATGTTAACTATTATTAATTAAGTTTCTTTTTTTGAACAATATCCTCCTGTATAACAGAGAAAAAAGGGCAGAGTAAATGTTCCATATATGTTAGTAACACTATATTAAGGTCATCAACATCATATTTCATCCTATCAGTCATGTTGTTGTCTACTCCGTACCTTGCTTTGCTACCTACCTACCTAGGTAAAGACTGAGATAGACCAGGGTCTGCAGGGGTATATAAAAGGTAAGAGGTAGGCCAAGAAGAAAGGACATGCGAGCTATATACATATATATATATATATAATTTCTGCATCATCCACGAGATCTCTTCTTCTACTCTCTGCTCCCGATAGAATAGATAAATGTTTCTATAGAAAGGAAAAAAAATTACCCCAGCCGCACTCTGTCAGAGCATAGTCAAAGCTTCAGACATATCTATCTATATCCATATATTATATATCCGTCACACAGGAAAAAAAAGCAAGCTCACTCCTTCCCATAGATCTTCACCCGCTCCTCGATCGGCTTCTGCTGCTTCTCGCCGGGCTCGCCGGCGCGGCCGCCAAAGACCAGCTGCGCGATGAGGCGCCAGTCGCCGGGGACGTTGAACGCCTTGGCGACGGGCTCGTCGATGACGGGGTTGTAGTGCTGCAGGTTGGCGCCGAAGCCGAGGGACTCGAGGCCGACCCAGACTGTAGACATTCAGTTCGCAGGACTCCTTTGGGCTTGTGCCGGAAGGGAAAACAAGGGAAGACACGTACGGTAGTACTGGTGCATGGCGTTGGCGTGCTCGGCCCAGGGGACGAAGTGGTCCTTGTACAGGGCGAACTTCTCCGAGTAGGGCTTGATGTGGGCGGGGTCTTCGTAGAAGAGGATCTGTCGACAGACAAATTAGCCATCTCTACCCTTCCTGTCCAACCATTCCTGACGGAAAAGTAAGGGATCGTACAGTGCCAACGCCAGCCTTCAACCCCTGCAACTTGGGCAGCGTGTGGCTCTTCCACATCTCCTCCGAGATTGCGCCCGTCTTGACCAGCCCGCCAAAGGCCTCGATGACGATGTCCCACAGCCGGTCGTGCTCCTTGTGCAGCAGGACGACGAGCCGCGTCGACTGCGTGTTGAACGAGCTGGGGATGTGCAGGATGGCGCTGTTGACGAGCTCCTCGATCTTGGAGTCGGGCACGGGGCTCTCCTTGGAGAGCTTGTAGTAGGTGCGGCGGGCCTTGGCCAGCTCGATGAGCGTGTCGGTGGGAGTCTGCGCCATGGTTGCTGTCGAGGAGGAGAACTGAGCGGTCGAAGAGGAGGAGAAGGGTCGTGAGAGGGCGGAGAGGCTGGATCTGGGCGAAGGGGAAGGGAACAGGCTGCGCCGCGCGAGGCGCGCGCCTGTAGATATAGTAGAGACGGTGAGAGTACGAGTGGGGTGGTGGGCGCTGGAGCGCATCGAGGCCGCGACAGCGCCCCAGGCGGAACGGGACCGAAGCAGCAGGCCGGATGAAGCCATCTGGATGTCGCGATGTCGAACGGGCAGGCACACGGTTTCTTGCAGCTCGTCAGCGGAATTCAATGGACGCAATACCTGAATAAGTATTTATAAGCCGGTAAAAAATGATGAATAATTAATTCTCCAGACGGTCTGCGGTGGCGCGTACATGCCGGACGACGGCAGAGCGGAGGTCGAGGAGCGGAACTCGATCCTCGATGTTTACAAATCCAGCGCAGAATGACGCATGCGGAGTCGGCATCTGTATACAATCTCAACTCTACCTATACTACGCTTCCACTACATATGAAAGCAGGAAAAAAAACTTTCAATTCAAAGCTACATTATATAAACAACAAGAAAAAAAGACAAAGAACGGAAGCCCCATCTTCACCCAACAGCCACCTGTCACATCGTCAGGCACCCCGCGGCGGGGCACCATCCCACCATCCCATCGGCATGCCGCCCTCCGACGGATCCCCAGCCCTCAGCCTCAGCCTCAGCCTCAGCCCTGCTTGCTGACAAAGCAGAGCAAAGCAACAAAGTTCCTGATCCTGCTTTCTAAGCGCTGACAAACCCACAAACCGCGCGGGCCGTCTCAGATCCGATCTGAAACAGCAGTCTGTACCTGAGTCAGCAGCTCTCCGCATCGTGCGGCGTAGATGAAACAGTAGTATGCTCTCCGCACTTAGCCTTGGCATATTTTCACACACTCACTTTTCTTTCTTCCTTCCTTCTCGATTCTACTTTTCTACGACACGACATGATCGAATCAGGTTGGTTCCCCGGTTCGAGAAAAGTCCAGGTAACTGACTCTATCCATTGACACCTACTTTAATTAATCCATTCCATGAATCGCATCTCCCGTCTCCCTCTCCAATATCATATCCATCATAATATCCAGATCTCTCTCTGTGTTTTTTTATTTGTTTGCTTATGCCATCCTGCAGGTCAAGTCAGATCAGGTCAGTTCAAGACATGATACGGGAGGAAAGAAAAAAGATACATCTAATCTAATCTAATTCAAATCTGTACACCCTCTCATCTATTACCTACTGCTACTTTACTTTACTTTCTACTTTTTGCACTGTCACATGCATGCATGCATGCATGCATCTTTCTCGAGGGGAACCGAACCGAATCCTTTTTTTAACCTTTGGAAAAATTATATAAAACAACTCCCATCCCAACCCCAACAATAGCACCAACATGACCATGAACAAGACAAACATGAGCATCAAGATCAACATCCGCATCCGCTCCCCCTCTACAACCACAACCACAACCACCACCGCCTCCTCCTCCTCATCCCCCTCCACCGGTACAACAACAACAACAACAACCAGCACCCAACCACCCCCAGATCTACAATTCATGACATCCTCCCCCTGGCTCGTGACGCACTCCACCCTCCCCCTGTGGCGCACGAAGCGCAACGTGCGGATCGGGTATACCCTGCTCGATCCGGAACCGGAACACCCGATCGGGTCAAAAACAAAAGCAAGAGGCCAAAGGAGGACCCGGCTGCTTGACGTGGTGACCTACCAGTCCCAGTCGCAGTCCCTCAAGAAGAAGAAGAAGTCGGTGTTGGGGTCAGATGAAGATAAAGTGAGGCGTGTGAAGGGGATCGACACGGCCATTATTACCCCTAAAACCACCACAGCCGATGGCACTGCTGCTGCTGAGGAGGAGGAGGAGGAGGAGGACAAGGCTGGACGAGGCTCATGGGCATGGCACTGGCGCGGAACCGGCCGGCTATTATTATTACTAAAGGCCGCGAGCTCGCGGTGGGAGGTGCTTGGCCACGGGACCATCGCTATCCCTGTTCCTGCAGGTGTTCCTGCGGCGGACCGGGACGAGGACGAGGATGGGGACGGGGACCGAGGGGACGGACCCGGTCCTGCCATCCATGCTGATGCGGTGGATGAAGAGGAGAAGATAGACTGGATGGTGACGTACTTCTCCAAGACGCTGTTCACGCCGGCCGGGGTCGACATCTACATGCGGCCGGGGCCGCGGTCACGGGCGGCCGCATCGAGCCTGTCGGAGGCCTTGTTGGAGGGCGTCAAGCGCGGGCTGAAGGAGACGGGGGACGCGGTGCTGGCGCGATTGGCGGACGAGTTGTTCCCCGTTCAGCATGACAGTGCTTAGATGCATATTACTACGGATTATTATGGCCATATTATGTGTTAAGTAGGTAGGTAGGGTATATATACATCGTCCATCCATGCAGCGCCGCGATCCGGTCCGATCCCCCGGTGTCAACCCCACCATCAACCATAGCGACGGAAAGAGACAATGCACAACGCCTTTATCTTCTATTGTACACAGAAAAAAAACCCCTGTCAATTATCAATGCAATCCAAATGTGACGACCCACGAAACATCCGACCCGACCCGATCCTCTTCCGGTCCGGTTCTGTGTTCCCCCCCCCCCCCCCCCCCCCCCCCCCC
>ENA-UOXB01000059-UOXB01000059.1-bioreactor-metagenome-genome-assembly--contig:-NODE-59-length-126634-cov-13.223299_pt1 | contig 126634 bp, 99 predicted proteins | sample MGYA00238158_ERZ761615 | MGnify/ENA primary metagenome ERZ761615 (study PRJEB28904, sample SAMN06267902) | bioreactor metagenome | isolation source: Joint BioEnergy Institute, California, USA...
GGAACTCCCGCTTGCGCGTGCGTTTGGTCGTCAGGTTCAGGCCCAGATCGCTTTCGCGAATGGCTTTTTCCCCCTTGGCGCCCAAAATGACCCTCATTTGGTTTGTATAGGTCTGCAGTGTATCTAGAGTAATAGATCATTACCAAAATCAAAACTGCTAATAATCATGCTACAAAAAGGCCCGGTCTGGATTCCGGAGCCGTTGCCTCCTTGGGTTGCTCGTAATTTAAATCTTCCAACCAACCCATCAGCTTCAGCGGCTCCGGGTCAATCATTTTATACGCCCATTGCCATTTTACCGTCCACGGTCCGCCGTAGTCGGCCCAACTACTATTACTACCTGCAGGTATAGGTATGCGGACGTCCAGCGTCGGCAACGCGAGCGGCTGCTGCTCCTGCTGCTGCTGCTCTATCGCCAACAGCAGGGGCATGGTGAAGCGGATGTGGCTGGGGGCTTCGTGGGAAAGCTTGTTGTTAATATTATTATTGTCGTCCAGCCGGTGGTTCTTCAGGGATTGATTGATTCTCTGCAAGTCGTCCGGCTGGAGTGGGCGGATGATGAGGGGGATAGTACTAGTAGTAGTAGTGGTGGTGGTGGTCTGCGATCGTGACCGCGACTCGTCCTTCTCCGGCACGGTCTGAACCTGAGTCTGGGTTTGGACAGCAGCAGCATGTTCACGTTCATGTTCCTTCGGAACCAGTGCGACGCGGAACCAGTACCGATTATCCCAGAGCGCCCAGGGCGTGTAAGAAGAAGAACAAGAGCTCGGCTCTTCTGCCCCGTCCGGGGTCTGGGTCTGGGTTTGGGGGATGGGGACGTCGAAGCGCACTTCGGGCAGGCGGTGTCTCATGTATGGTTGTCTGGAGAGGAGCCAGATGTTGTTATTATTACTGTTATCGTTAGTGTCATTGTTATCGTTGTTTTCCTCTCGGCGATTGCGATTGCGTTGCATCGACACGTCCAGCACAGGACGAAACAGGACTCCGCCGACCGTGAAGGCCTGTGGTTGTCTCTTGCTCATGGAGGGAGAGTCGGAGTTGGACGGTTCATAATCATCGTCTGATTCCGGAAAGACGCGGTCTACGAACTGCTCGAAACTCCTGAGCGGGAAGTGGTTCTCGGGAAACGGCGAGATCAGCTCCGTGATGCGTCGCAGGGTCATGGCTTGGATCTGGATCTGACGGCTGCGAGAAATCTCCCCGTCTGCTTTTGCTGAGGAGGCATCATACACCTGGCTATTGCAAGATGACGACGGAAATTGGACCACCATCAACCCAGATCGGCCGTTGAACTCGAGGACGCGGCACGCGCTCAAAAGCCGGTTCGACAGCTCCGTCGACTCCCTCACGAGGTCCTGGCTCCGCTGGATTAGGGACAGGATCGAGGGAGGCTGAAGAGCGCGCGGCAGCTTCTTGGACGACAGGAGACTCCGTATCGCGTTCCGGGGGGTGAGGGTCGGGTCGAAGTTGGTAGGGTCTGTGACGAAGGGAACACCGTTTGCCTTGCAGGTCTCGAGAAGCCGGCTCTTGGGGAAGGAGAGGAGTGGACGGCAGATATGGATCCCGCCGGTGGATATCGTGAGGGTATCTTTTTCGACCACTTCTTCTTCTTCTTGGGCATTTGCTGCCTCTTGAGGCGGCAGGTACATACGTGCTTCACTCTTGTTCTCGTCAACGCGTAGACGAGGGCGGTTTCCCCTTCCTCCAGATGACGAGGATGATAGTCGCTGATGGCCCTTGAGGACTGCAAATTGCCCGCTCTCAGATACACCGTAGATCCCATGGCATTCGGGGATGCGAGCAACCTGAGGGATACCGGTCAAGCCGGCGCCCCTGGCTCCTGAACAGAATCTCCAGAGGGTCGTCTCGACGTTGTCGTCCCGGTGGTGGCCCATCAGCAGGGTTTCGATTCGATTGTCCCGGCAAGCCCTCCCGAGGGCTTGGAAGCGAAGCCTGCGAGCGTGCGTCTCGAAGGCTGTCACTTTGGACACGAAGTCCGGCTCGGGCCATTCCAGCTCGAGGATATCGGTCGTGATGCCTAGATATAGGCGTTAGAAACACATATAAATAATGATTTCATGCACACTATGACGAAATAAATATCAATCAATAATAACAAAATATCAAATAAATAAGAATCGAAACGAAAAAAAAAGATGCATCCCCTTACCAAGTTCCGCCAACCACCCCGCGACGGCACGAGCTTCCCTGGTACTCTCCTCGCGGGCCTTGTGGTCGACGACGAACGCTCTGACGGTGAAGCCATCGCCACCACCAGCATCATCGTCCACGAGCTTCCTCAACTCCAGCTGCTTACACAGGTAGGCCAGGGCCATCGAGTCTGCTCCGCCGCTGACTGCTATCCCTGCATGGCCCGCAACGGAGGCACGTTCGTCCTTGAATGTTAGCCAGGCGTTCGATTCCGGATGTAAGTATACACATTAGTATGCATGGGTATTAGGAATAATTATCCAGATGGGGAAAGACGATTGAAAACGCACCCAATCTGCGCGGCAGAGTAGTAGTAGTAGTAAGACTACTTAGACCCGGCCGCGTCGCCGCCGTCAACCGTGAGCCGGTCCCGGTCCATGCTTGCTGGAACGCGCTGAGGAACTGCGTCGGGGATATGGCGCCACTACCATTTTGACGGCAGATAAATACCCCGGCCATCGACTAAATAATCCGCGTGGAGAGTGTGATGTTCCGCAGAACCCATGGCACTAGGTGCTCGTGATCGGTGGCAGCGTCCTTCTGGGGAAAAAGATCTCGGGTTTTCTTGGCAGCGGTCGTGACTTGGAACGGACTTCAACCTGACACCAGTTGATAGGAGGTTCAACATGAGTTTCCATTACACTTTTCACATATGAAATTGACGGAGACATCTGTATTTGAAAAGCATGCCTGCGGGACTGATCACACAGGCGGTATTATTAGAGGAACCTGGAAATAATCACCCGGTACGGCTTCCGGTATTTCTTCAAGACTGCCGTCTGAATCTTATGCCATGGTCACTGAGAAGAAAATTGCCTCCCTTCTGTCGAGATCTTTGGAATTCAGATTTATTTCCACCCTAGATTTGTACATTGTATCAATTACATCCCTTTTTCCAACCTGGTCCCCTTCCAAAGACTGGAGTGTCGGACCCCGTTCTTAGGTAACAGCAAACCCTCGTGAGTCAACAACGGGGTAGAACAGAAGAAAGAGGATACATGGCAAAAATATACAGCTTTTTGCACAACCCATGTCTTCCAGTATGGACAGAGAATAGAATGTGACAAATAAACCACCAGAAACCTCGCTTTCAAAAAAAAGACATCCCGCCCAATACACATCTCCATCCCAACGTGCACTATGCAAGAGACGTTCGGAAAAGTCAAAACGTCAGAGACCTGAAACGGAAGGTGATGCAGAAACAGGTGCAGATGCTGAGCCAGTCACGGAACGCAAGCTCCCTGAGGGAGCGCTTCCATTCTCTCCGCTAAGAGTGTTGCCTACGTCCAACGGACGTTTCTCAACTGCCAGTTCGGTGTCGTCCCCTACACCGTCATGTTTGATAGATCTGGAGGTTGGAATTTCTTTCTTTCCATTGGCCTTGTAGAATAAAACCATATCGCCCGACGATCGCCAGATGTGTGCGCGAATCGTCGCGAGTGTCATGTTAGGAGGTATTGGCTAGGCAAAGTTCCGTGTCAGCATCCACGAACAAAAAATTCACCTGATCCTGGTGTCGATATAAAAATCGCAGACGATTGAGAACATACAGTATTCTGGCAATAAAGCTCCAAATATTCTTCCGGTTTCATCGCATTGTCATCTGGTTCATCCGGATTCGGTGGATCGATACGCTCGGCGATGTAAGCAAGGATCTTCTTTGCGCGGAGCATGCGGTTAGCGTTCAAGCGAGAGCTATTGTTGTTTGGCGTCCTCGAAAAGCAGGCATGTCAGCTTATTGCCTTGCAGACACAAGTTATTGCTTTGCCCTCTCTGAATGGTACGTACCCGTCGGGCTTGACGACCGGAGGCAGAAGGTCCCCATATGGCTTCAATGTGAATGCCACTTTGACCACATCTTTCGTTGGGATTTGGTTCTATGTAGTCGTCAGTTACTGTATCTTTCTCACATATCTGCATCATGTTGCAGTGTTTCCTGCTCCCTGCGTACCTTCAGTAGGAATTCCCCAAGCCACTGCGGTGCAGATTTCTCGAGCTTGTCCACCTCCTCACCCACGGTACCAACGGATCCCCTGTAAAGATCGGCCGCCACTGCAGAATCTCCGGATTCTTCCTGAATAAGAATTGCAGTTTCAGGTGGTATATCCAAGACTGGTGTCTCGCTTTCTTCGCTTGGAGCAATCGAGCTCATCAAGGGTTGCCCGGGATTTGCAGCGAGGAACTCATCGTATTCGTGCCGGATCCTTTGGACGACACCACCGAGATTGTTCTCGAATACTTTCTCCTCCTTTTCCGATGATTTATCGGATTCCTCGGCCTTCTCCTCTTGTACTGGAGGCTTGACATCTGATGAGCTCCGCCCAAGCTTCTTCTGAAAGTCCATTCGGAACTTCTTCCCAAATAAGGACCCGCTCTTTTTCCGTTCCTCTTTCTCCGGTTCCACAGGTGACTGTGGAAGAGCTGTGAGAGATTCTTCGGGAAACGTCGGAGTTTTGTCCGTGTCTGCGGTCTGCACATTTGAGTTCGGGGAGAAATAGTCACTCGATCTTTCTGACGAGGAGCATCTAGTCACATCCTGGCTTGGCGGCTGTACACCTGGATTAGATCCTTCTTCCTCTGTTGACAGAAACGGAGGGCCGAGATATGTATTCGACGAAGATGTCAAAGGCCCAGGAGTAGCGACCCCAATGCCAAGGCCCGGCGTGGAAGCTGTGCCATACGATCCGTTCGTGGGACGGGGCGTCGCCATCGCGGAATTAGACGTTCGGAAAGCGTCCGCAGAAGGAATATCTATGGGCCCTGGGGCTTTCGATCGAAGCCGACTCCTCTCTCGTGCTCTGGAAGCTGCCAACCGACGATATTCACTGTCGCGCCTAATCTCCTCATCGACTAGAGGCGCAAAGAGCCAACGCAGAACCCACTTTCCAAGGTTTACTATCAAAAGCTGTTAGTGTCTGCTGGGCGGGGACAAGATCGCTCCAAGGCATGCGAACGTACTCCTCTGATCTTCTCGAATCTCAAAACTCTCCGGAAGATTCGCTTCCTCTGCATATATCTCAGCATCAAAACACCGATTGGGCTCTAAAATAACCGAAAGTCTGCCCGTCCGGATATCAAGAGTACACCAGTGGGCGACGCTCTCCACGGTGTTAACCTCGGATGCAACATCATCAAGGTGACGCTTCCCAAACGATTTGATTGGGACACACTACCGAAAGATCTCAGTAGAATGCTCGAAATCGACATACTCTATAGAGCTTACCCTCAAGAGATCCCACAAGACTACTTCTCCGGCTGTGTCTTGTGTGAGCGTGCGTTTCCTGTCGTTCAACATCAAGTACTTGATCAACCCATGTTGGCCCTCTATTGTCTCTTCCGGTAATGTCTGCACGGGTAGCACAGGGCCAAGATCGTCCTCGAGTATTTCCGTCTTCCGTCCGCTTGCAACAGAGTATATCGTTGCACCGTCAGGATCACGCGTCTTGGGGAAAGTCGAAGTGTTCGATAATAACAAAACGGAGTTGTGGGGTATCTTCTTCTTGGTATGCCCGTTCGTTGTAGGCGCTGCGGCAGCAGTTGGCGATTCTGGCGGCGAGTCACTCAGACCAGAGACAGGGCCAATGCTGTGGCGATACGTTGACGGCGGGGCTTCAATCTCTGCCGTCGTGTCGACGTCGCTCCAGCGATTTATACTCGACCTGGGTGTCGCAGTCCAGATATGATCACCAGCGGCCACAACCTTGACCACCCCATCATGCTCCTGGAGCACCGCGACGCATACTCCTTGATCAATATCAGGCGCATTTCTGGTGTCGGTCTTCGCAACGAGGCCAGAGCGATCGCTGGAGTAGAAGACAGAGAGTCGCGGGTGGTCCGAATAGAGCGACCAGACGCTGTCGTTGTGCATGGTCAACGTGTGCATGCATCTTCCCGCCGTCAGAGACCACACCTTGATCGTCTGGTCAGACGACGCGGTCATGATCGTATCTCCATCCTGGTTGATTAGGATGTCGCGGACATTATCTGTATGACCAACGAATTTGGTGATCAGTTTTCCAGACTTGGGATCCCATACCCGGACTACACACTCCGGTCCACCGCTGGCGAGAACTGAACCCACAGCACCTAGTGCATAGACCGACCCTTTTGCGGTGCGGTCATCTCCGGACGCATCGATCTTCAGTTTCTCGCCCCCGCCATTGAGGTCCCAGAGATAGATCTTGTGATCCAAGCCGCCGGATGCAACCCAGTCAAAGTTATTTCCCGGCGTGGCCAGGCATTTGACATAGTCCGCATGTTTTCCTATCGAGGCAGGAAGTTCCGTATCCTCCGAGAATGGCCTCCATACCCTTACCGTAGTATCCGACGACCCAGAAACGAGGGCGGAGTTGTTCTGCGTCAGGACAATGTCATTGACCCAATGACTGTGCGCTTGTACCTTGCGTCCCAGCGTTGTTGGTCCAACCGTCTTGGAGGAGAAGGTAGAAGTTGACGAGGACAAGGGCTTTATGTCGAGATTCCAGGAACAGAGCACTCCGTCGCGACCGGCGGAATATCTGAAGCAGCCAGGTCCCGTTAGCAAATTTGCCAAATGGAGACATGTCATCAAAAAGCCACAGCGCCCGCATGCGGGGAAGCAGCCCCACCAGGACGACAGGTGACAGGTCAAAGAAGCAAAGAAAAGGGGACGCTGGACTCACAGGACGGAGTTTTCTGCATCGACGGCAAGACCATTGACGCCTAGACGATGGCCACCGGGAGCATCTGGCAGAGGTAGCACTGGCAGGCGGCTGAAGTCAGCTGGGCAATTGTCACCACCGATCAGGACTTGCGGGAGAGACAGAACCGCGGGCTCACCATAGCTAATCCTCTGATGGCTGGGTTTGCGTGCCATCCAGGTCGAACAACGGGGAGTTCAGACGAGAGGCGGAACAGCTGTGGAGGCGCAAGATGGGATTGCGGAGCCCGTCCGCAGAGTCGCAAAGGCGCCGAGCGCTCACGAAGTCGGTTCGAGGGCGTTGGGGAAGCGGGAAGCGGCCATGAGAGCAAACGGGAGGGATGGAGCGGCGGCGCCTCGTCCATGTATCTCTGGTGAAGTCATAGTCCGCGAGGAGAGGGGGGACGCGCAGAGGAGGTCGGCGTCGCCTGTCGTCACTCGGAGGAGCTGGACGGGGAACCGTATCATGGAGATGGAGCGCGCCTCTAGCCCGCGGTCCGGACGACTTGGCTGCGCGCCACGCCAGGGACACGGTCTTGTCGAGGCTTCGACGACAGACAGGCAGTCTCCGGCAGCGTCTGTCTCTGTGGGAGATGCGGAGCGTCAAACGGGCTATCTCGTCCAGGGCACGGAGGGAGCCGTCGGCCACGAGGCATCCCGTACCTTAAGCTCGCCATGTGCGCCGGGGAAGCGCCGCAGCGCTGGGGGAGACGCGCGCCCGTCCCCGGTGGGGAGGCGCCCCAACCTAGCGCTCCCTCGTATTCCTCTCGCTGGCAGTCTACAGAACGAGTACGCGTAGTGACGACGTACGCCAGTGGTGCTATCTTTTCGTATGCAGTATAGTCCTCCTGTTCTGCGCTCGGGGCGCTCCGTCCTCCGTATCGTATGTCCCAACGCAACCCCCTCCCCGTCCATGAGGTAGCACTACTCGAGCAGCCGCAAACTCTGGCGGCATCCCGTCTTAGCTTGGCCTGCTTGTCGTTGCAGCGTCCTCTAAGCTCCTCGTCCCTCTCGCCGCAACGTCTTGGCGGCTATGCGCCATTTCACTGGAAAGGCCGTCCAGCCAACGCCCAACAGCCTCCGGTATTAGCAGCCATTGGTAGCGGTGATAAGCACGCCGTCCCTTGCCCGCGGGCATCGATCCATGGCGGACGCTCGATGTACAGTACCGTAGGTTGAAGTGTGTGTCCTTTCCATGGGATCCCATATAGAAACCTGGGCCCTTCCTCAGACTTCGCTGGGAAGCGAGAGCGTGAGGATCCTGGAGGACCACGCGACTGTTACGTGCTGTACTCCCGTGCACCTTGTTTTCATAGTACCTTGCTATCCATGTATCCACTGATCGACTTCCCGTACTGTTATTAGAGGACAGGTCCGGTCTCCGATCTTTTCGTCAAAGTCCAATTTCATGCATTGCGATGGTCAGATAGCGACCAAAAGATTCAATCAAATCCGGGCTGGCTTGTAGAAAGCCCACGGGCCTGCCGAGTTCTCATGTTTGGTGATGAAATAATTGACCAAGAATGTGAAAAAAAGATATAACTTGTGGACGATATCCTTCCTCAGATCTGCGAAATCCCACAGAAAAGATTTAATTTTTGACAGACATTTCACACTGTCTTCATCATTCATTTTCATCCGGTTATATACCCATTCTAGGTACCTAGGCTTCCAGTGGATCACGCAATTCGTCACAGTGCAGCTATGCACATCTTATCCGCTCACCTCCGCGCAGCAATGCCAACACTTATTGATTAATTACAGTACAGTACATCCACAGAAGCCATGGATAATCTCCCGCAACAAGCTTCGGTAGCTTCCCGGATAGTCCACATGCACTTCTGGGGGCCAGTCTCAATATAATAATATGGATGTTTGATGGTCTTCCACTGCGGGGGCGGAGCCTATCCAGCAATAGATACTACCCCAGGCGACCTTAACTAGTGCTTATCTGAGGTCATACATACATACTACTACTGCGTAATAATCGTCAAAAGGTTCCCAGCAATTTTGAGCCGTCTCCCCCGCTTCTTCTGAGTTCCAACGGGTCTTTGGATCCATTGATAATACCCTAATAACATCCAAGTCTGGCTTTTTTTTTTCTATCGCAATAACCGTGACGGCGCCATTGTGGAGATTGCTTGTTTCATTTTGCTTTTGCGAGTTACCAGTTTCTTGATTCTTGAACTTTCTCTGTTAGAAGAAGGAAGCCATTTCAAATCAACACACGCAAACATCACTGAAAAAGGAAAACAGCAAAAATGGACATCCCCCTCTCCCAAATCAAGCCCTTCTACCCCTCCCCTCCCCCCACCGCCTCGGGCACAAGAACCGAACCCCCCGCCGTGCAAGCCACGATCGACACCCTCAGGCTGTCACCGCACGTCGAGGGCGGCTACTTCGTCGAGACGGACCGCGACCCGCTGAGGATCCTGAACCCCTTCCTCCGGGAGGACTCGTGCCCGGGCTCGTCATACCAGATCCCGGAGGGCGCGACGACGGGCAAGCTCGCGCCCGGTCAGGACAACAGCACCCGCAACGCCAGCACGACCATCTACTACTACCTCACGCCGGGGTCGCCGCTGGGCGCGTTCCACCGGAACCGGGGGCGGACGGTGCACACGCTGCACCGGGGCAGGGGCCGGTATGTGATCATCCACGCGGACGAGGTGGGAAAGGAGGGCGGGCCGAAGAAGGCGCGCATCGAGACCTTCGTGGTCGGGCATGATATCGCGAAGGGGGAGAGGCTGCAGTGGATCGTCGAGGGCGGGAAGTACAAGGCGAGCTTCCTGCTGCCGGATAAGGAGGGGGATCCTGAGGGGAAGACGGAGGGGTTGTTGATCAGTGAGGTCTGTGTTGCTTATTGCCTTATCCTTCATTTCTCTTCTCTTGTCCGCATGAGAGGCAATTGATTAACGTCAGAAATAGACCGTCGTCCCCGGTTTCGAGTTCGCAGACCATGATTTCATGCTTCCCGAGACGATGGAGGAGCTCCTGACTCCTGAACAGGTCAAGGAGCTCAGTTGGATGTTGAGAAAGGTGGATTAACGAGTGAGTCTAGGATTTTGTGTATTTTATGGGAGAATATTATCTGTCGTCGTTGACTTGTCTACCTTCACTCCTCTATATCGGATCTGTACACTCTATATAGAACATAAGACTACCAGGATAGCGGATGCTGGGATGAAGAAATGAATCAGGGGAAAAAAAATTCGTAATGAAGCATAAAAATCTCTATATCAACACCTCTATCTATACAATACACACAGACACAGGAAAACTGTCCCATATGGAGACAGCTAAGCAGATCCGAGGACAGGTAATCGGACCATTGTCGAACAACGGAAAGGGCCCATGTAAATGCACATGTATTGGCCGAGGTGGGCTGACTGCAAGCTCGTCAGTTCTCCCCCCACCATGTGGTCTATTCTGTCCTCTTCCTATGCCTCCCCTCGAGGGTATTCCACGCCCACTGGTAACTGCCCAAGAACACGGCGCCGCCGATTCCAATCCAGGTAACCCGCGGCATGATTCCCCTCCAGAAGGCGCCGAACCCTTCCTCCCTCGCGATGCCTCGCACCACATCCCTCACCCGGACACGTCCGGCCTCGCCGCCCTCATCACCTCGTCTCGCGAGCATGACCCGCGTCTTGATCACATCCAGCGGCGTCGTCAGACCCGCGGCGATCGCACCCGCGATGCTACCGAACAGCGCGCTCGTCGATGCCGGTATTTGTTGCTGACCCTCACTACCTTCCGAACCAGAAGACAACAGTGTACGTCTGGCATACGCGTCCTTCATGTTCTCCCACATGGTGAACTGCAGGACCGTGAACGGGATCTCCCGCGCGATGGTGATCCCCGTGCCCCGGTACAGTTCGCGGATCACCTGGCCGTAGCCTCTCTTCGTCTTGCCGGACGCGTCGGGATGCCGCAGGGAGAGGATATCCTTGAGTGCGAGGAGCGACGAGCCGCCGAAGAGACCGGCCTGGGCGCGCTGCTTGATGACTTCTGTGGGGACCCGGACTGTGCACGCGGCGATCTCACCCAGCGACGAGGCCAGGGAGTGCGCGACGAACGTCTGCTGCCATGTTGGCGAAGGCTGCTGCGATGTAGATATAGATGTAGAAGGTGAGGAGAGGAGGGATCGTTTCACGCCGTCGTAGACAATGAAGAAGAAGGCGGCTGACGGAGCGGAGCCCAGAAGCACAGACGGGAGACCGGCGTAGATGCCGCGGATCGTCTGGCGTAGGGACGGCGCGGGAGGTTTGGAGATCTGACCATCTGGCGATGATGAGAGAGTCTTTCTAGATTTCTGGAGACGGGTCTTGATTGTGTCGAGGGGGTAGAGGGAGAGGTCGACTGTGAGGCCGGCAACTGCGCCGGACTGCAAGCGGATCAGCGGGGTTTCGAAGGCGTAACGAGGCAGGGGAGAACACAAGTGTTATGGAGGATAAAACCAATTGCATACAAGAAGGGACCTAGTCCAAAGAGAGGAGACCAATGGCTCCGATTCAGCTTGTGTGCCCGCCATAGGTCTGAGTTGAGAGGTGGCAAGATTGAAATCCTATCGAAGCGACATTCCCGTGCTGCTTTGTTCGGCACAACAGAGGTTCAATGCATCTCAATTCGGATCAGAAACGTTCTGAGGAACGAAGGATATGGAGTTTATCTTGGAGATTGAAAATTGAAAAGGCTGGGCGTTTTGTTTCGGCCGTACATCGACAGTCAACCTCTGAGTTCTATCCTGGCAGTGATTAATTATCGCAAGATTTTGATCTGAGTTAAGTCCGTAATCTCCGACAACAGGTTCATCAGTCAGTGGCTCGTGGTAACTTCGTCACCAACGCGAATAGTGATAATCAATTATTACGTCTCACCACATAGACGTATTTCATTGCAATAAGAAAAGCGAAAATACGAATAAATCTGTTTCTTCAGAACTAACATATACTTCAATTTGTATCTGCTTCTATAATCTGTACTGTCTGATCCACTCTACCTTTCAGATTCGGTCGGCTCAGCCCAGGTCTACAACTTGGGCCCAGCCCTTCCTGTCTGGTAATGCAAAAGAGAGATGATCTGAATGCCAAAAAGATAAACAAGAATTAAAACAGGAAATCAAAGCAGCTGGAGAAAAGAAAGGGAAAAGGGAAAAAAAGCAATTAAGAGACAGTATGATTAGCGGATATATCAGTCATGTAGAGTTGACTTTGCGGAGTCGACTCGCTCACTCAACTCAACAAGACCAAATAGAAGGATAGAACAGGCTTGCATGAAATCACCAAGGTCCCTCACACGAAACGTGGAAGGGAACACCAGAAAGCGCGATGTGGCCGAGTCTATTGATTGCTTGACGCACAATCCCATCCCATCACCCATGCCAAGGTATCTGATCTGTCCGTCAACTCGAGTAAGACACAAAACGGATAGATAGAGGAATAGGAAAGATTTTGCTTAGAGTTATAGAAAGTCTCAATGTCAGAGAGCAAAGCGAATCTAGCAGCCAATATCTATGATTGACCCCAAAAGTACCAAACCAAACCCCATAACCCAGGCCTGATCGCTCGCTTTCCTTTTAAGTTTGCTCAAAGCTCACCAACGCCAAAAAATCCTCCCCTTGTTTTAAGAATGAAGGTAAAACCGATAGTCGAAGAATGGTACAGCCTCGTCGACACAATGCAAGAGAAAGAAGGGGGAAACAGGCGGTGTGGGAATAGGAATTCTTTAAACAATCGCGGGAGGAAAATCAGGATTATTGGGAATCGGGAGAATAAAAAATTAGTGCCGAGAAAAAAAAAAAACTTTATAGAATGGAACTATAAATACGGTGAGTACGTCGTATTTACTTTGCCTTGCTGGCCACAGGAACGCTTGTAGAAGGAGGCTCTAGGATATGGTCATGTCCAGGAGCCTTTATTATTTCACCGGATTCTTCCTGCCGGCACGCTCGAATGTTCATAACCCACTCATCGGTCAGGACCTCATGGAGAGTGGCTCGCTCTTTCGGATCTACCTTGAGCATTCGTCCGATAATATATCTGCTTTCACGTGGCAGAATGCGCAACAGCCGCCATGGTCCCTTAATGACTTCTTGACGTTGCCCCGTCGAGGTGGACGATGATGGTAGGGGAGGCGCCTCTTTGCTTGTTGTCTCTCGACGTTTAGGCTGAGAATTCTCTTGAGGTTTCGACGGAGGTTGCTCCTCACGAGTGACGGGTTCGGATTTCGACTGGGATTTGCTGTCACTGCGTTGATGCTGATGACGATGAGATGGTGATGATACCCCGTTCTGCTGTTCGGGAACCTCGTGGTTCCCGCCAGAAGGAGTGGCCAGGCGCTTTTCTTCCTTGGCCATAGAGGCAAGATCGGGGGTTGATTTGGGTCGCTGGTCTGTCCGACGTCTCGGCTCAGATTCTGGGACCGGAGTACCTGGTGTGGGTGGCGAGACAAATAATCTGTAGGAGTTGTCACTTAGCCGTGGCTGCTTCCACGGAAATCGACGGAGGGTCATGCAGCAAAATATGATCGCTAAGGACCAGATATCCGTTGGGCGAGGATCGTATCTCTTTTCATCGTACACCTCGGGAGCTAGATAGGGATCTGATCCAACAATACCTATTTCATTGTCAATTGAGATCAGATAAAGGAGCGACGGGGGCCAGGACTTACCGGAGGCCAGTACGATATCATTTTCGAAGGGATACCGGAAAACCACGGCACTCCCGAAGTCAATGAGCTTCATAATTCCATGCTCATTGACGACCACATTATCCAATTTCAGGTCACGGTGGGCCAAGCCCATTCCGTGGAGGTAAGCAACTCCGCTGAGAATCTGCTTAAATGCGCACGCTATCTCTTCCTTCGACATCTTGCCCGTCATGACAATCGCGAATAAGTCGTAAGGCGCATACTCCATCACCTCGTACCAATGGCCTCCTTCTTGAATGATATCCAGCGTTTCGATGATGTTGCCGTGATGTAGGGTGGAGCCAATACAGAATTCGGCCGTAACCTTCTTTGCATACTCCTTCTCCGTTTCCCAGGAGTGGCGATCTCTGAATTGCTTCACAGCAAAGGTCACCCCATCGCTGCTACGTTTCAGCAGCCGCACTGAACCACCTGCCCCAGAACCAAGGACCCTGCCAAGCTTCCCGTATTTGGAATGCAGGCCATGATCATCCGCAAAGGGAACGTTCACGGGCGCCATCTGATACGGTGTGCCTTTTCCAGACGATTTGCTCGATTTCTTCGAAGCAGCAGAAGACGGAGAATCTCCACGCTTATGCTTGTGGTGTCCCATCTTAAAAAACCGCTTCAGCTCGGCCATGGACCCGTGGTGTTTGCCCTCCGCGTTCCCATCATTATGGTGTCGATGATCTTTTTTACTGCCGAAGAACGACCGTCTATCGGATTTCAAATCGTTGGTGCTGGCTGAACGGTGCCCTCCTAGGCCGACGAGAGAATGGTGCCCTCTCCGTTTTGAATCGATCCCGTCAAAAATAAACCTCTGGTCAATCTGCGAAAGATCTTTCGGCTGCGGAGGCCTCTTGCTTCGCGCATACGGATCATTTGGCTCACCAACCGGTGTCATCGCTTCAGGAGTAATACCTGGGGGAGTTGTCCATCCGGCTTCCTTCTTCGGAGAGGTGGGAGGGCTCTCATCGGGAGAGCTCGCATCCGGGCCGGCGAAGAACCGCGCCCCGTGCTCCTGGCCATCGTGTGGAGGTGCGGACGTCTCAGAGTGACGGCTGGGCTTCGAGGACAACTGCTCGTTTGAAGTAGGTCTAGAGGGTGGCTCGCTCTGTGATGCAGGATGCTTTCCGGTGCTTGAGATCGGGGGTGAGGTCTGTGGAGTCATCACCGACTGATCGTTCGGTCCTCTGCCTGCCGCAGCCAACGCCGTTGCGCTGTCGCCGGTTTTGCCTTCGCGGGAGTGCGTGGCAGCTGGCGTCAGAGGCGGTGACTGCATCACGGAGACTGCGGGAGATGCACGCGGTGATGGACCACCGGACCTATTGCTCTCTCCCTGGCCCCGTGTGCTCGATTCTGCTGAGGGGAGCTGTACATCCACTGGTCAGCGCATATTCCATTGCCAAGGATATGGAGCCGTTGCACATGAGGTGGAGGACGGCCGTTATCCACAGCGAGGCTGGGGCCATCAACATAACCCATATCGGCCCAACCGGAATCGCATTACGAAGTCGAACCAGAGGAGACGTACCCTTGATGGAGGAAGAGAGACCGGTTCGAATGCGTAATTACGCAAGCGAGACTCTTGAAGCATCTGTGACTTCTGAAGACTCATGGCCAGCGACCGGATCTCGTCTTTGGCGTCCGAGCTCAGATCGTCCGCGGGCTGCGGCTTTGTCTCGTCGGAAGGCGGTGACAGAGCACATTGTAGGCTCTGAGACGGTTCGATTTCCTGGTTGACAGAGGCAAAACGGACCGCTGGCTGCCCCGCGTGCGGTTTGGACTTGGAGTCGGGAGACTCCTCGACGGCCGGTTGCGCCGGAGTGCCGTGCTGCGGCGCCTGAGTGTCTGATAAGGACGTGGAAATGTCAAAGAGTCATCTTCCAGAGGGTGGTTGAGGAATTGCATACCAGGAGCCATGTCCTCTTTCTGTGCAACCGAACTGGGAGCTTCAGACGTCATGCTCGTCAGAGGTGGGACGAAATCTTGCAGGAGCAGCCGACGAACAACGAGGATGCATCCCCCTCGATCTGCACTCTCGGTATCTTATTTCCAGCGAACCGTGATCGATTGGGCAGGGGAAAAAGAAAGGTGCTGTTCGGTGGGAGAATACAACGGTGGATGGGACGAGTAGATGACAACCGAAAGGCCGTCTACGCGTAGAGACCGAAGCGCAAAAAACTCGATAAGCCGGACCCTGGTCGGATAGGGAAAGCCGGGTAGGCTGGGGCCGCGATCCCACACGGCACCCGTCGCGAAAAGGGCCGTTCGCACCGCGCGGAGGAGGGAGAGGGGAGAGGGGAGAGGCCGAGAGGAGACTGTGAGGGCGCAGCGATGCGGGCAGAGATGGCGAAGACGAGGACGAGCGAGGGCCTTCGCAGCGCAGCGTCGGGGCGGCCTGGTGGGGGGGCGGCGAGCGCAGGACGGATAGGGCGGCGCGCCGGGCCTGGGAAGTTAGGAAGCGCGACCTCTCGACGAACGCCGTGACCGGAATGCCGCGGAGGGCGATACGAGAGCCTCTGGCCGTCGTCTTTTGCGCTTCCAGTTCGCTGCCTGCAGCAGTGCAGCCCATCTCCTAGCCATCAAGGGCATCCAGGACGTCCATCCTGTCCATGGCCCCGACCCACCCGCCGTCGCTCACCACCAGCGCCGTCGCTGCGGCCGCCTCTGCGCGGTGCAGCAAGTTGGCCCTGCTCTGCAACAGCGCCCATCGCTGTGGCGCGCGGAACTCCCGCATCCGTTGCTAGTAGCTGGCGAGGGAGGGGAAAGGCGCAAGATGATCTCCCTTACCCACACTTCTTCCCAGGGGGTTTGTGGGCTCCTGTTCAGGCGACGATACATGCACCGCGGCTACCGAAGTCGCTCTCCGTGGCCATGGCACGTCACCACCCGCCAGGGAACTTTTCTAGATGCTCCCCGCGTAGTCTGTACATCCTGCATGTTACTCAGCGCGACAAGCTTCGAAAGGGCCTGAACAGCCCCGCGGGGGTTTCTGCCATCTCCCTGGACTGGGCAGCCAGGGAGGCATCGTCCGAGATCTGCACGGTCCTAAAAAGTGCGGCCGGACGTCATTGACGGTTGCCATATGTCCTGAACAAGGTATTTCAGAACAGAGGAATAGAATAAATACATCACATTCTGGCAGCATGCAGGCGTATAGTACTGTACATACAATATCATCAAATCCAACCCCCCAACGCCAACGCAATGATGGAAGACAGTATAAAGCGAGGAATCCTTCATGGAACAACCTGGATGCCCATCGACTTTGCCTGCGCAATGACACACTTACACAACCCCTGAAGACTCAGTCCCGACAGTCTCATCTCCGACTGCTTGATCTTTGCAATCTCGTACACGTGCTTCAAGGAGACCGTGCCGATGATTTCGTGTCCCGGGTTCATGGCGCCACGCTTCCGGCCTTTGCGCTCCGGGACGTTCGCGGCCTGGAGCAGCAGCCACGAGGTCGCCGGCGTGCGCAGCTCGAAGGTAAAGGAGCGATCTGGGCGGACGGTCACACGTGCGGGGATCGGGACACCCGGGTTGATATGTGCAGTTCTGGCGTTGAACTCCTGTTGGAGGCCCGGGTCAGGAATGAGCACGTCATGCAGGCCAATTGAGGCCAAAGAGAGATGAAACTTGCCTTGCAAAAGTCCATGCTCTTCACACCTTTGCTTCCCAGCGCGGGACCAACGGGAGGACTGGGACTGGCCTGGCCGGCGCCCACGATCAGCTTCACGATCTGGTCCTTTGCTATCGCCTTGCGAGCCATGGTTGATCCGGCCGACGGGTGTCGTTGCTCGCAGCTGTCGGTGTGCAGTCACACGGTGCGGCCACCAGGGGACGTCCGGAGGGTGAAACAGCACGGATTGATGGCCGTGGGAAGGGTGTCGGCGTCGTCTGTCCAGCTCGAAGTTTTCTCTCAGCGCGGAGGCTCGGCGGGGACGGGCGGCGGGAGAACGGGCGCTACGAGACGCCGCAAGCGAGCGCGAGCCTCAGCAAACAGTAGCGCCAGGGACGTCATCCTCGACGGGCTTCTTGCAGGGCTGCTCTGCTTCTTCAAACCTGCCTATATCGCCGTTCTCTCCTGGCAGCGAGCATCTTCCCCTCGAGACGCTGCGCGTCCTCGCTGCCTCAGGCGCTCCTCCGCAAGCCGCATCCTGAGGTCGGGCGTGCTCGAATGGGCCAAGCGTCACCGGATCAAACTCGGCCCCCCACCAATCCAGCATATCTCCTCCCCCATCTCGATTCCTCTCGACTTCCCACCGGAGATCCATCGGACCACCACCCATCGGAATCATGAACTGGCTGAAGCAGACGTACGTGTCCTTCTCGCCTCATTCTTGCAAGCCCGCTGACAGTTGCCGTCGCCATCAGTCTCGCAAACGTCGCGGGCACACAGGAGCCGATCTATGGCCCCGAGGCCATTCAGTCCGTTGCCCAGCAGGCGCAGACAACCCCCTATACGGAATTGACCAAGGAGGATCTACGATGGCGCGCCTATCAGTACACCAATGTCGAGACTCAGACCTTCTACTTGATGGCTGACAGCGGCACTTTGGCCATGGTCCAGGTCATCTACAGCAATGTTGCGTAAGGGACTTGCGGGGAACGGTGCGCTCAAGGTCAGGCTTGCTGACTTTTGAGCACAGAGGCATCCACACCACGTGCCAGTTCAATTCCAAGATCTTCGCGCCCAATGGCGATGCTCCGCACATCTGGCACTCAGATACCTTGCAGAACCCGATGTTTGATGAGAGCATGTACTCTTTTGGTGCGGACAACCTCGCCCTGACCTTGAACGAGGAAGGCACCACCTACACCCTCAAGTCCGCCGTCAACGAGGACAGCTTGGTCAACTTGACATTCACCAGGCTCGCTCCGGGGTTTGTCGTGGGTAAAGATGGGACTTCTTACTTCGGCACGGACCCTCAGAACCCGTGGGGTTCCATGAGACACGCCTTCTGGCCGCGGTGTTCGGTCGAGGGCACCATCATCACCAAGGAGAAGACGTATGACTTCAAGGGCAGAGGTTTCTTTGTCCATGCACTGCAGGGGATGAAGCCTCATCATGCCGGTAAGCTCCTGTCTTTCGTTTCCTCCTCGCATGGAGTTCTAACATGATCCCAGCTGCGCGGTGGAACTTTGTCAATTTCCAGTCACCAACGTACTCCGCTGTCATTATGGAGTACACCACGCCACCTTCCTATGGCTCGACGGTCGTCAATGTCGGTGGCATCGTGAAGGACGGAGAAATCATCTACGCAGGGGCCACGAACTCTGTCACCCATACCGAGTCAGTCAAGGACTCAGAAAATGACTGGCCGGAGCCGAAATCCATCAAGTGTGTCTGGGACGGCAAGGCGAAAGATGACAAGGATGTCCATGCTGAGCTTGAAGGGTCTCTCGGTAAAAGACTGGACCGTGTTGACGTCATGGCCGAGGTGCCCGGCTTCATCAAAGCCATTGCCGGTAGCGTCGCTGGGACGCGACCATACATCTATCAGGTTGGTCAAAGCTCCTAACAAACTGATCATGGGCACCTGCTAAAGTCTTCCTAGTACTCCCCGCAAGAGAAGCTTTTTCTCAAGGTTAAGGTCGGTGACACGGAGTCTGTAGAGGAAGGCGTCATGTTTTGCGAAGCCACTTTCATCTCGTGAAAGACACGCAGTATAGAAGCTTCGGTTTCTGGGCGATTCTTTGATGTCGTTTGGCGCGTTCTTCTGGCGAGTCGATGAGCCGATCCTATACTCTTTTCCTCTTGCTGAACCGAGTTCTTGTACTCGAGTAATTCCTTTGGCTAGATATTATTAAAAAATGTTTAATATTCTTTGAGATCCTTGTCTCTCTTCTTTTGATAACGAAAAATCTCTCTGTATAACTGGCAGTATCCTCATTCAACACCGTTGCTGTTGCCCCACTCATTCACTCCCACGGGGTCATGATGATTCACTTTCACAAGCCGGCGACCATGAACACCTGGCATTCACTATCCATTCCTTCACTCTAGCTCGTCCGACAGAGCGAACTCGGAATGCTTGATTCAAGCTGCCTCCACGTACGGCAACCTTCTCTCCCATCCTTAAGTTATTTTCTCTGCCAGGTTCAGCGCGCCAAAACTCTTCATTTAGCTTCCATCAGCGGACGCTTCCACTGCAGTCAACTGACGATGGATCCCAAAACTGCACGCAAGCACCCTAAGAGTGCAAGCCTGCTTTTTGGTTCAAGACGTCACCGGTGAGTACCTCATCTTGTTATGATCATCAGTTCTTTCCGTTGAGCACAGGATTGGACACCCTCCGCCCAAGTCGTCCCCTGGCTGCATACGAGGAATCTCCTATCGACCTAATCCACTAGCTGACTTATTCGCCTCTCAAGCAAACTCCTTCGCAATAACATCCAGGGTATCAGTGAGTACCACAGACCAGATCATCGAAGCATGAAGTGTTATATTATTATAGCTTCAGCATAAACTGACTGTTCATTGAATATTCAGCGCGGCCTGCTATTCGGTATGTCAGGTAATCACCCTACAGCTACATACAGAAAGAGGAAGAGAGAGGAGAAACCGAAAAAAATCATCTTTTTTTCATTTCGAAGACCTCTTTTTTTTAATTTCTCTGGTTTCAGATTTTCCTTGGGATCGTCACTTTCTATCGCCTTCTTTTTTTCATTATTATGACTCTTTCTTACTTCTTTCCGTTTCCCCTGTGTCACAGCCGCCTCGCTCGTCGCGGTGGCGTAGTGAGGATCGAACGTCACATATACAATGAGGTGCGAGTCGTGATCCGGGAGAGGATTACAGAGGTAAGTGAAATAAAGCAAACTCATCTGCTCAAAAACGCAGTTTGATTGTTTCTCCCAATCGCTGTCTATTTATTATTTCCCCCGTTCCTTTCTTCGTTATTTTACGCTCAGTCCCATTTTGACGCCCTATATCTATCTATCTGACACCGCGATCGCGATCCAGATTCTCCGACAACTCGTGATCGTCATGGACTCCGCTACCACGCCTAGCCGCAGCCGCAAGGTAAACAATCGGAAATGAGATCCATTCGAGTCTCATCTCATCTATTTTTTGTCAAATTTGTGTGTACTTTCTTTTCTAGGTGTGGCTAATTTTATCTGCTACCAACAGACAGTCACGACGAGAGACGTAAGTACATTCATTCTCAAGAACCTCCAATTCGCATCGCCTTGAGCACCATCACCACCATCACCACGACCAGCTACTATCTATACTCTCATCACTTGGTCGTCTGTCCTTTCCTTCCTTCTTTCTTTTCTTCTGGAGAATACAAAGAATCTCTAATAAACACGAACTTCTATCTCCTTCCGCGCAGATCGTCTACGTTTTGAAACGCGTAAGTTCAGAACTCTCCACCCCCTCCTGTCCCTCTTCCCCTCTCTTCTGCCATTTCGACAGTTGTCGATATACCCACAGCAAAACCACTGGTCAATCAATCAAAAACCGGTCAAACAACGAGACTGACGTGACATCTCTATTCCCAACCAGCTCGGTACTCCAGTGTATGGGTTTAGCGACCCGCAGACAAGATAAGCAAGCAACGCGATTCGGATACGTTCTTCACGGATGCAAAGTCACACGAGAGAGAGGATCACAACCAACCGAACGAATTGATGGAATAACTGTCGGAGGGGAAGGGATGGAAGTACCTTTTTTTCATCATGATCCTTGACCTTCAAGGATGATCTGTTGGAGCTTTGGTCTGTTCTGTTCTCTTCTGTCTGGGGAGACGAACGATCGATCCGTACGATACGTACGATGGGAAGTGATGATATGATTTACACACATGCATTACATGTTTTGCAAGAAATGTCGTCGTCTGTCCGCTCGACAGAGTATGGTTAATCGATGAACCATGCTGTCCTGTTACTCTATGTACTGCATGTACATACATGATGATGAACCATCATCGAGATTACGAATGCGAATTTGATGTGATGAAATGGAATAGGATTTTCATTTGACGTAATCATAAGACTTCAGATATGGAAATAGAGCTAGCTATGCAATGCAAGGCAATGCAATGCAATGCAGGTGAACGTCGGCGGGCAAGGACTTGCAGAGAGCGAGAGAGAGAACTAGACTGGTAGTACAGAATAGAAAAACAAGATATCCAAAAGGGGGGAATATATGAATGGGTTGGACAAGCCCGGGATGCGGCCGATTGCTCACATCATGGCCAGAGAGCCACAATCGAAGTCCGTCCGTTGTCTGCGGTTGCGATAGCAGAGACCAAGTGGACGGAGTATGTACATGGGGTTGGTGGAGCTGCGAACGATTCGAGCACGAGGACTGAGCACGATGTCTTCTCATTTATCTTATCTTTCTGAAGGCAGAGCAGACAGAAGACGAGATAAGTACGTAGGGTGCAAGTACAGTCGAAAATCCGGATTGGTCGCTTGCCCACACCAAGACCGGGCGCTCTTATCGCGAAACCAGCGGACACCGTCGTTGAAGTACGCAGTACTCTGTACAGAGAGAGTTAAATGGTATAGGATTTATATGTGAACAATCTATTACTAAGAACCTAGAGAGCATAGCTAAGTTCTAATCACAAAACCTGAGGACAAAGAATAAGCTCATAGTATCAACACAACAAAATGAAGTCTCAAAACAGTGAACAGAAGAGAATGTAAAGACATGGAGAGGCTCCAAAAAGGATACAAGCACATATACATACAATACATAGAATCCATCCGAGGGCGATCGGAACGAGTGCCAGCAGGTTCCTACTACCCTCCCAATTAATCGTAGCTCCTGGGGTATATCCTCCCACCACCGTCGCTCCAGTCAATAGGATGCCCGGGAAGATTCATCCGCCAACTCCGACTCATGTCAGCAGCACCCGCGATAAATCAATTTAGAAAACAACATGCCAGCCACCATAACATCGTGCAATATAAAACAGACGGTAATGTAGCAGTGGAAACGAGAACGAGGTCATCGGTAGGAGCCATTCTTTTATACATCAACCATCAACTGTTCTCCTTCGTCCAACAAATTCGTCACCCTAGCCAGGTCCGAGATCATCTTCCTGCCGTGCCCAACTAACAGCAGCTTCTCTGCATTGGCTGGAAGTCCCAGGTATGTGGGTGGCTCTCGCTCTGGCAGCCGGTTCACCCACTCCATGAACTCTCGGACGCTGGTTCCCCCAGGAAGCGCGAGGCTCTCATCATTCTCGACCCCAGATACGAGCTTGTGCTCGTCCTCAAAGGCCGCGGGGGTCAGAAAACTGTTAACCAAAGTCTCCAGTTGTTGGAAATCACCACTGTCGTCGATCTTCCCGCCGTACGTCTCGGTTATAAGGGAACGAATCAAGTCCCATGGGAGTTTCTGGGGCGCGACATTTGAGCGTCCTTGGGCGACCGAATCAACCAAAGCATCGATAATGAAGGCAGAGCATTCGTACTAGACAACATGTTAGCAGTAATCTCACAAAGAACACTCGAAGAATACATACATCACTATCGTTGAATTCCCAGAAGCCCTTCCATCCCAAGCTTGGGGCATAGCGGAGTCTCTCCTGAACGACAGCGTGCAAGAAAGAGAGTAGAAGGTACACACGAGCCTTTTCAACAGGAGGTTTGCTGGCTCTTAGTGACAATGAGGAGAACGAGTCCTTCATGTTGGCACGCACGCCAGCCGGCTGTTCATACATGAGCACGCGCGAAGCGCGAATAAGGTTGACTGGGATCTTTGGACTCGACTCCATGGAGAGGAAAAGCCTGAAGTCCTTGTGAGGTTTGAGGGAATCAAGGCGCTTCTCTAGGCTCTGTAGCCATGACGGGGCAAGGTGCACGTTCTTGACTAGCACCCAGGTTCCGGCTGCGGCGGCATTGCTAATTGCTTTATCCGCACTCTCTAGACCTTCGTTTGAACCCATCGCAATGTTGGCGCAAGTGGCATGAACACGCTCGACAAGTCCCTCGACCTTGTAGCTAGCATCGAAACCGGGACTGGAACTCAAGGCGATAGGAGTGGTTGCCGTGACTTGTTCGACCACTTCCTTCAAGTCTCCACTTCCTTCGAAGAACTCGCGACCAAAAACAGCCTCGATGAATTTCTCAGCTGCAGGGACAAATCGGTCCATTCTACAGAGCTTGACCAGTAGGAGTGAGCGGAGATGCTGGTTGAGCGGCTCGGTGCCCTGCTCCCAGACAGGCGGAACGAAATTCTCAGCGAGTTCTTCGGTGAAGAACCTATCCCATTGCTCTGGAGAGATTTCCTGGAGATGTGACTTGAAGAGAGACATGTTCGAGAGTCTGCTCATCACTTCATCTCGGAGCTGGGGATCTGTTGACAAGTCGACACCCTCGACACTCTCATCAAGAATTCTGTCGATAATAGATTTATCCATGGGGTACGGAGCGGCCTGGGCGAGGAGCATTGCCAACGTAATACGATCTTTCTGAAGGAGTCCCAGAGAAGTACGTTGGTAAGTCATGATGAAGAGATCCCGCAGAATAATCTGGACGCGTGCGGCATGATCCTTCTCTTGGGCAAGGCGCTTATTGTTATGAAGGACGGAGTTGAAAATGTCAACAAAATATTGGAGGGAGAATTGATAGAAGTGGTTAATGTGATGAAGTTGTTCCAGTACCGCGAATACCGCACTGCAAGACCGGGCGATAATGTTGTACTGCAGTGTGATATTCTCAACTTCTGTCATCACACCCTCTGTCTCCACCATCTTCTTCGATATTTCGGCAGCCTCTTTTTTGAGCGTCTCAAGGGTCTCAATAACGTTATCGTCATCAAGGATATTTCCGCGGGACTCATTCAAAGCCTGCAGAAGGCGCTTCTCTAGCTGGCGGAGGTGAATCTTAAACTCTCCTTGCAGCTTGATAAGATTAGTCCGACGCTCGTCAACATCGGGACGTTCGAATTTCAACACTTCATTGAGGGACTGGGTTTGCAGGCTACTCTGCGTAACCGTGAAGTTGACAAACGTCGTTCTACTGCAGACATCTGGAGGGAACGACGCCGACGGGTCCCTTGTGGAGAGGTAAAGTTTAAAGGATGGCGAAAAGTCAATTTCTTGCTTGCCAAGCTGGATAAGCACCCGTCCTCCGGTCTTCTGATATTCTTTGTTGAGGACGTGGTTGAGGATGGGGTCCAGATGTTCGGCATCTTGGATGAGAATTGGGTTTCCGAATCGCAGGGCACTTTCCAGCTGCTTAACAAAGGTGTCGTCTAAGAAACTCGTCACCGTAAGCTTCCTCTCCTTGCTCTCCTTCTCAAGGAATTCAGTGACACGGCCAGAAGGATCGATAATGAGCGGATATCTGTTGAAGCGCTTGAGCATGATGGCATTTTCAGTACAGAGGTCGTCAACAGGCAGCGAGTGTTCTTGCCAAGCCAGGCGTTCATCGGCATTCGACAGGTACTCGGTTATCGGGTTATGTGGCTTGAAGCTAATGCCAGATTGCTGCAGGTGGTGAATCCAATCATCAACCATGGCTTTTCGGAATTGCTGGTCATACAAGCCACCGTACGCGAGGAATGCCGCTGCGATGAGAACATCACCAACAAGAGTGCTGATTTGCGTTTCAAACGATTTGCTTCCTTCTTCCCATCGCTCTCGCTCAGATGACAGGCTATCAAGCAGGCGGACGCTTCTATCAACCTTGGACTGAACTTTGGCCATCTCCGCCTTGATGGCTTGAGTTTCACTAATGAGAGCGGCATATTCGGTCTTGTAAGTGGCGATGCTTCTCTCGAGGTCCTTAATAGTATTCTCAATAGCCTGTGCTTCCGCTTTGGTTTGGAGGGCCTGCTCTTCAAGTTGCTTCACCTCTTCACGCAGAGGCCCAACCCGGTCGAGAATCTCGGAGTAATTGACTTGAGCTTCCACCCACTGAACCAGAGGACCGCAAGCCTTGCTAGCACGGTTGACCCGTTCATATGTGAAATCCTCTTTCGAGAGATACTCATTCCGCATTTTAATTCTGTGGCTGCGAGTCATCTGTCGCTCATTGTCATAATTCACAATGCTGGCAATGAAATCATCTCTGCGCACGATTCCTTGGATAGTCTTCCAGCTATCGACCTTATGACCCAGCAGGGTGCAGACAGCCTCCAATGCAAGTCTAACACCAGCGGGAGGACTTCCCATAGAACGGACCTCAGTAAGGTGTTGACGTTTGATGTTGCTAACACTTTTTTGAGCCTCCAACACTGCAGGTTCCGCCTTGGCAAGATCGTTCAAGACGACTTCCTTTCGCCGGGCTACCTCTTGCTCCTGCTTCTCCAAAGCAGCTTGGATCTCAAGCGAGGCAGCTTTACGTTGTTCTGCTTCTCGCTGATCGGCGACCATTCGCTGCAATTTCTCATTCGCCTCGGCATCTTTCTTCTCCAGTTGGGCCTGCTTTTCGGCAAGACTGGCTCGAAGATCTCGGACTTTGTCAACTGTATCCCTGAGCTTTTCGAGACCAACGTTCAAGTGTCTCTGCTGCTCCTCGAGATCCTCGCGCTTTTCGTTGTAGAGCTTTACATATTGAGCGACGAAGTCGAGATAATGACGAGGAGTCAGATAAGTAGTCCTGCCTTGCTGCTTCTGGAGACGCTGGTTAAATTTCTGTAGCGAATAATGGATGTAGACCATAGCATTAACAACTGTTTCCCGGTGAGATGCAGGAAGACTGAGGTCGCGGTAGGCAACTGGAATGCTGTCTGGCGAAGTGAAGTTGGGCTTGTCCAAATCCAGAGACTGCGTAAGTTCGGTTCCGACCTGGAAGAGTGCCTGATCTGACCAGTCGCCAAACCAGTTAAGGACACATCGATTGAAGAGCGCAGGACTTGTTGCAGCCTTCGACGACAAGCCCTCTTCCGGAGGATTCATAGTGAATACGACATGGAGATTTTTGACGATCTGCTGCGTGAACCACTTATAGAGCTCTTCCTGAGAGTCAAGGAGCAGTCCTTGTCTCTGGGCGCCCTCCTTGCAAGCAGTCATCAGGGAAGCAAATTCGTCTCCTTCGAAGAGACCAGGGACTTCAGCATTGGCAAGCAAGGTGTTCATCCGCTCAAGGAAACCGGAGTCGAGGACGTTCGATTCGTCCATTATGAAACAAATCTTCTCACCCTTGCATCCTGCCCGACGGAGAACATTTCTCAGGTCTTCATCAAAATCCTCAGCTGAATACTTTCCGTGGACCTTGATTTGGAAGACCTTAAGGCCATTCATCCAAGCGACAAAGCGTGACAGCGTAGTCTTTCCACTTCCGCTAACACCGATGAGGATTAGATGACCCTGAGGCTGTCGGAACACACGATCAATACGCAATGCATGTTCCAGGACATCGTTGAATAGAACGAGAGGAACATCAACTTCCTCTTCACAGAACGTCTTCAAGCGTGCCTTGACGAATTCGCGGAGTTGTTCTTGCTCTACCGGCATATAGTGCTTGGAGAGCCAATTAGAGAATAGAATGGGTCCTTTCAGAGCCTGCTCCTCGTCGATCGTAGGGAAATGCTCCAAGGCAATGCGCCGAACGGCGTCTGATGTCCACTTCCTTTCATCTTCGGCAACAAGGCGGTCTTGAAAGAGACGTAGAGCTTCATGAGCCCATATTCTAACAAGGCCTTCAACCGAGAGGTTTTCTAGCGGTTTGATAGCCTCATAGATGCCGCGAACCCATCTAGTAAGTTCACGAGGAGAGTAAACGTAATGTGGCTGGATCTTAGGAGTGAACCGAGCCTGTGACTCCAAGTAGAATTGCACCATGGCCTTGGTGAGAGCTTCCGAGTAGCCTCGTAACGTAGGAATGATTTTCAGGACCGCAGAATTGAACGTTCCATAGATTTGCATGAGGGATATCTCACCAGGGTAGTCAACCATGATCAGTGGGGCATGGCGCAAGAATCGTTCACCCAATGGCGTACGTCCCGCGTCAGTAGGAGGATTACAGGCACCAACAAACTGGATGCGGTCAAGAGTCACCCAAGTCTTGTCTGACGTTCTCCAGAAACCATTCTGCTCAACAAGCTGCCTCAAGAAGGAGATTGCCCGTTGCGTGCCATACCGATCAGGCGCGGGGAGGTTAATCTCGTCGCAGAATATCACCAACCACCGTCCGATCTGATTAGGGGACATAACAACTCCGTTTAACGTCTTCTTGTATTCACAATATTGCTCGAAAGTCTTGATCAGAAGATCCGGAGTGGTGGCACTGGAAAAGTTCAAACCGACAACCTCCATATTTGGTAGTTTTCTAAGGGCAGCAAACAAAGTCATAGTTTTGCCTGAACCTGGAGGACCGCAAAGCAGTAGAGGCTTGTGCTCCGCAAGCCATGAATAAAGGATATCTTCGTGGCGGACAGTATCCAAAGTAGGAATGACGACATCAGTTTGAGTAATGGAATGTGTGTTTATCTCGACAGAAGGCACTTGTGATTGCCAACTTATCCATTCGGCTTTGGGCAGTGAAACGTCAAAGTCGATAAGCGAAGAGGATTCACCAAGCGGAGGCGGATCGATGGTCGAGTATGCCGTCAAATATTCTCCAAAAGCCTTACGGTCTCCCAAAGGGCAGTCACCCGTAAATGACCAGACAAGCGCAAGAAGAAGTTTCTTGGATATGTAAGATTCGATCTGCTCAGGGTCAAGTGGGAAATCGACATGCTGGATATTGTACTCGAGAATATTCCGACAGGCCTTATTTAGCAAGCTGAACAAAGTGTTAAGGGCTCTAATCTCCGTAAACTCCATAATATGATTGTATTTCTTTGCTTCCTCGAGTGCCTTGAGAACGAGATCATCGCCTTGAAGGAGGTGTTTGAGGAAACTCGAGATAATGTCCTGCGCATCTTGGGTTTTAGCAGATGCTTGTCCGGCCGGGACACTGTCATCATCCAAGTCTTCAAATGTCTTTGTCTTGAGAGATTCGACGTAGTTGGAAATCATCATTGACGGGGTAACAGTATCGTCGTTGAACCAGACCATACCGCAACGGCTGACTGTAGCCAGAGTTGCGTATTTAAGAGTCTCCACTTCGAACATGATGCGCACATTGGGCGGCAAGTTCAGACGTTCGCCATTTGGCAAAGTTAATAGTTTATTATCGTCCAGGACGCTGTTAAGATTTTCAACCCATTCTGGGTCGACATCTCCATCGAAAACGATCCAATGGCGTTTCGAGTCCTCTCCTCGAAGGTTATCAACAATCTTCCTCAGTATGCCTGTGAAAAGACCGTCCGTCCACTCTCTAGTAGTGCTATCAAGGCTTCCATAAAGAGCTTCCTTAGACATGACCTTAGAATCAATAATATGGCAGACACCCTCAACGCCTTCAGTTCGCTGTAGAGCTTGAAGAAGGACCTTCCAGGCTGCAGACTTCCCAGAACCAGATCTTCCAACCATCATAACACCATGGTGGATGCTTTGGATCTGGTAAAGTTGCAGCGCCTTTGTAATCCAAGTATCGCTGTCGACGTAATGATTCTCCCGAGCAATGTCGCGAATGGCCTGAGTGAGTTTTTCGTAATTCGCTGGAACGTACTCGACGCCTGGGAAATTCTGCTTTTGGATTTCCAACATTTTATCAACATCTTCACGGATCAGCTTGGGAGCAATAGTCTCACGGATACTCTGAACGATGATCTGCGGCTCGACGATTTCATCGGGGCCCAGATCACCCCCAGAGCTAGCGAGACGGGCTCGTTTGAGACCACCTGAACTGACCAAGACACTTTTCAGAGCACGCAGGCCAAAATCGTAATGCGCTTGCTTAGACAACTGCGAAGAACATTGATCGAAGAAAGGAACCGTCTGCTTTGACAACGGCTTTGCTTGCTTGAAACCTTGAGAGAAGAGCATTACCTCCGCAATAAGTTCCTTGTCGGGCTTGGACATTGCCACGCTCCGGAAAAGCTTTTTCAAGTTGTCTGGGAGATTTGATCGCCCTGCGTACCCTGGATTCATTGTGATGAAAATGCCAGTGTTTGGATTCACTCGCAGGCGTCGTCCGATCAACTCAATCTGGTATTTCTCATCATCTGCGCCCTTCTTCAGCCCGATTTGGATGTTCTGAATCTGCTGTGATACGGCTGACAAGATCCTCTCTTCCAAACGGTTAAACTCGTCAAAGCAGCCCCATGCACCGACTTGACAAATACCAAGGAAGATTCGACCCATTGCTTGGAAATCGAAAGTGTCATCACAGCAAAAAACAAGTGTGAAGCGACCAAGCTGAAGACCGAGGGCTTTGACAGACTCGGTTTTTCCAGTACCAGCTGGACCATACGGAGAACCACCAAGTCTTTGACAAAGGGCTTGAGTAAGAGTGAGGAAGCAACGGTCGGTAAGAGGGGTACGGACAAGACGGTCAGGGACTCCTAGATACTCGAAGCCATAGTCCAGTTTAGCGTTCGCCATATGGACATGGAGACGTTGCAGAAAGTCTCCTTCGTTCTTGTAGACGTAGCGCATTTGAAGCAACCAGAGATAGTGCGTGGGCGATGATGCGTTAAATTTCATGAGTTTCGCGATGACATCCCGTTGATGAACGAACTCGGTGATCATGTGTTCGCACTTCTTCCTGGTTATTAGATCGAGCTCACCAAGGACAGTGACAGCGAGCAATTCAAGCACCCTGACTTCCGCATCATACAACGCCGAAAGACCGGCACCACCATTTTCTAAGGCGCTCTGAACAGCGTTCGTCCAGACCACTTGACTGGCGAGAACGACAATCTGAGCGGGGTAGTTCGAAAGATAGTCATTGAACGCAGTCTGATCGACTTCAGGAGCATTATAAATCGTTTCGAATTGCTCCACTGCCTCGGCAAGGAGTTCTGCCAAGGTTAATTTCATGTTCTTTTCCAGGGCAGCAAGCCAGTCATTGATCCTAGGAGTTTTTGCAAGGCTGACTTCTCTCTTCAATCGGACTTCTTCACCTTCCTTTGATGTGAACCCGACAATATTATTATCGTCGTCCATCAGAAGCCCAGACAATCCGGCAAACATCTTCTTGAAATGCTTGGCGACGCGCTGGGTGTCATTGCTATTGCCAATAATCTCGAGCAGATCCTCATCACCGACAAAGTAAAAGCGGGGAAATGAGACACGTTCCCGCTCAAGATACTCGCCCAGTGCCTTTTGAATTTTGTTAAGGAGCTCAGCCAATCTCTCCAACGACTTCTGGACTCCATTGATGGCAAGAACATCCAGCACGAAAGGAGATTTATAGACCTTCTTCATCACAGCAAAAAACTCCGAGTTAATGTTCTGGAAGCGGCTGGACTCGAGAGGAAGAAGGTGTTTGATATCAGCATTGCCAGAGAAAACACCTTCAAGGTAAACCCATTGTCTCTGAACATCGATCCACACATCAAAAAGAACGTGGACTCTGTTCAATTTGTCTTCCCAGGCAGAAGCTTCCTCCTCAAACTCCTTGTAGTAAGGCGAGTGTCTCATCGCCTGGAGGGAGTTCAGATTCTCACTGCACTTTGCAAATAAATCATCGAAGCCACGGATAAGGCGACACTTATTCTGATAGTTGACAAGATCCAAGGAGTAATTCTGCCAAGTCTCACGGACCATCTTCAAGAACTCTTCAAGTGCCATCTCTCCCTGAGCTTGCGCGATAATATCACGAATAACGCTCTCACTTGCGGCAAGCTGCAGATCCCAGACATCTCCAAGAGTGAGAGATACTGGGGAGAATCTCTTGCCTGGTTTAAGAGCCTTGAAGATTTTCTGCCAATGCCGTTCCCTCACTGCTTCCGACTTCAGGTCAGCGAGAAGGGGGTTGACTTTCAAAAGCTGTCGCAGGACGTTCTGGATGTGTTCGAATGCAGCATATTGGCGCATTCGACTTGGCATTTCTTTTGTCATCTTAATCAAGCCATCGAGGGATTGACGGAGTTTCCTTGGCTGCACACTGTTCCAAAGCATGTCCCGAAGTTCGTTCAGACTCTTCCAAATCGTTGACAGCGCGGCCCAAACAGACATGAAATCTTGCACTTCCTCCAGAACAGCAGGGAGTGAGGACTCAGCACTGGCAGGGAGATCAAGAGCCTCTTTTGCCTTCGAGACCATCTCGAATTCTGACTGGAGAGCCTCAAGCCGTGATTGGAAGGAACTCAATGTTCGGGATGCCTCTTCAGGCGGGATCGTACCTGAGACAGGCTTCTCCTCATTCCACTGTGCGATGACTTCAGCAATCTTGTCACTAATTACCTTATCTTCTGCTGCAATCTTCGCGCGCAGACCCTCCGTCTGGTCCTGAACAATCTTGCTCTTTCGTGCAAGAAGCTCATTCAGAGCTGCCCATTCGCCATCGACGTTTTCCACGTGAAGCCAATCGCTGGGAAACTGGTAGCGCTGGCGAGAAAGTGTGGTCTGACCCTGGCGGAAGAGATCAACCTCGGGCTCCCACACTTTTGCTTTACGCTTGCATTGCTGTACAATGGTAATAAAAGAGACAGCGTGCGCGGTCGAAGACGCTTCCAGCGTCTGACCTTCCAGGTCTCTTCGAGCCGCAGCAATTTCAGAATAAACCTCTCTCATGCGACTACCAAGCTTTGCACCAAACTTCAAAAGTATTTCGTGCTGCCATTGATCATACTTCGCATTGACCCTTGTCTGGACTTGCTCGTAATCGATCCTAATGTTACCAAAGGATCGACCAACTTCAGAAGTATCGAAGGTTGCACGACTCTTTCGGATCTCTTGAAGTAGTTGCAACCACTGAGAGAGATCATCACCCAGAACATCATACACTTGCTCAGATTGCAAATCCCACAGAGACTGAAATTGCAACCACTTATCGACGTACTCGGATATCTCCTTCAGCCTTGACTCCACAACTTTATAAACTTCAGTCAATTCGTTGGTACAGTACTGAGGGAGATTAACAAAGTGAGTTTCAGATGGCTGAACCTTCTCCACGTCGATCGAGATTTGATAACGGGACGACTTGATCTTTTCTAGGTTGCAAACCGTCCCAAGCCACTGGTCGAAATGTGCGAACCAGCTAGCTCGTGCGAACTGCAAAGGCGGATCAAGATGCAGAACTTGATTCCGCATTGAAATCTCATGAACAAGTTTAGGAAATTCGATATTGTATGACTCTGACTCTGCCTCTCCTGTTGAGGGAGACTGTGCTTGCATTGATATCCGCTTGCTGTGTTGCTCCTCTTTCGCTTCTTGGAACGAAGAGATCCACGCGCGTATTGCACGAAGAAGACGTTCACGGAGGATTTCCTCAATTTTAAGGTTCAGATTTGAGACCCAGTATCCGAGATTCACGTAGTTTTCCAAGTTCAGCTTGTCAACCGCTACCTGAATGGTGTCGAGGCGCTGCCGAAAAGCTGCAGCATCATAAGGACAAGTTTTAAGCTCCAAGATCGCTTTTTGAATGCTTTCATTGATTGAAGCCAAGGTAGCTGTCTTGGACTGTAGAACAGATGCAGATACGGCAAATTCCCGAACGAATTGCACATGTTTGCTCTCTCCTCTTCCTGGAATAGATGGGTCAAAGGAGCCATTAGCTAATGATGATTGCTTCACATGCAACTCATATGAATGCACGAAGGACTCCCATCTAAGAGGAATTCCCTTGACGATCATGGCTTGCACATCGTTTTGATAACCACTTAGCAGGATTGCCACTTCGGTCATGGATGCAATTGCACGATTCGTCTGCTGCAACGTTCGAACACTCTCCATCAGGCTAATGGCATAAGGATAGACGCGCTTTGCTTCTTTGGATATGTTGCTGACCGCATGAGGGACCTGAAAATTTAACCAGACTAGGTTCCTCACTTCCTTGAAGAGGGCGATGACCTGCGCGTCAAAGTTGACACTCAACTCCAGTGAATTTCCAGCGGCACGATTACGAACTATGTTGAAAAGTCGACCAGATATGCTGATTTGCCGCCTCTGCACGTCATGAAGCCAAGATTCAAACACTGGCCTCGTATCAAGCTTTTTGCGGAACATGTTGCTCTCTGCTTGGAGTTTCTGGCCTTCCGAATGCAAATGCCAGTCTTCTCCGAGAACATCCTCGACTTTTCGCATATAGGCATTAAGTTGTCGCTCAATCTGACGAGCCCAGACAATTGCCCCGGAGACAGGTGGAAGATCCCGTAGTTGAGCCATCGCATGAGCCTCCGAGTGCCCGTACTGCTGCTTGAACCGTTCATGCAGAGCTGCTATGTCTTGTTTGACGTTGTCGATAAGTTGCGTTTGGTACTCACCGATGGCACCTCTGATCTTAGGTCGAACGAGGAGGGCATTGAACTTAGAAAAGACACGGAACATTTCATTGGCGTTCTTAGCAGTAGCAAGCCGATCTCTTAGGCGAGCAATAATGGAGTTCTCAACGCGAGAGGTACGCTCATTGTAGGCGATTTCCGCCTGAATCCACCTTTGAGTTCCCTCAGGAGACACATCCAGAACATCGACATCTTTCAAGGCAGCGTAGGCTTGTTGCACCTCCTCAACAGCATCAACGTCTCCAATTTCTTCCACGATTACAGCTCCATCAGAATCAGTTCCGGCAGCAGTAGCCTCAGTGGAGGAAGATTTTGGACCCAGAACGTTGACGATCGTTCGCTGGAGCTGCTCGTGGTTGACTCGGAAAGTGTTGATATATTTCAACCGTTCTTGAGTCTTAGCATGTCTGGGTACGATTTTGATTGGAATGAACTTCTCATTCCGACGCCTCGTCGCATCACGAGCGACGTTGGTAAATTCCTTCACGTTCTCGTCCCAAGTCCGCCATATTGCGCTCGCGGTTTTCATCAAAGAGCGAAATTCTCGATAATCTAGATGCATTATCGTTCGACCATTGAGCAATGAGTGAATCTGAGCATCGAGATCCCCAGAGATGGCTTCAACAAGGGCCAGAGCCCGCTTGATTGGGTAAGGGCATATCTTCAGTTTCTTGTTGAGATGGTTAAAGATGAGGCCCAAGGACTCCTGTACTTTTTGTAAGGAGGTGGCGGATAAAAGCTCATCGAGCGGGAAATCACGCATAAGCTGGTTATACTTTTGAACCATGTCCATAGCCTCCCTGAGCCCGGTGTCTGCGACAAAACTCAGTGTGGCCTGATAACGTTTCGCGTGCCGAAGGATATCCATGGTCAACTGCACACCATCCCCACGTAGCTGATTCTCGATACCCTCAAGAGCAGATTCCATAGACAGCCAGAAATTGATCTCCTGCGCTGCCGAGCCGCTGTCGGCATCGCGGGACATCTTAGTAATGGTCTGGATCGATCTTATCCAACCATTTACAGTATTCTGGATGCTGTTGAGAACAGTGCTATTTTCCAGAGCAGCAGGAGGCACCAAATCGACAGATGGTTTGACCCCTCGGGCTTCCGCTTCATCCAAAGCAGCCTGGACTATTTCGTGAAGAGGGAGGTTCAGCGTCGGAATCTCGACATTCTGCTGCAGATGCAGAAGACCAAGCTCCAACTCTGCAAACCGCTTCCTAGTCCCAGGGACACCCGTCTTCGCCTCTGTATCTGTTCTCGACTTTACACCATTGACGGCCTCTTGACCGCGAGCGCAGGCTTCAAAGTAGGGGCTGAGCGCATTGTGAAGCACTGAATGAATGACCTCGTAGGGAGACACAGAGGCACCCTGCTGAGCCTGTGCATTGCTCACGGAAGACAGACCAGGAAGGTTCAGCACCTGTATCTGAGATGATACGGGAAGGCTTGGATCGATCGCGGCAGGACGTTTTATGAACGCCACGGATGCGACGGTGGTAGACGAAAGGGTTATCTCCGAGGTAAGGGTATAGACGAATCGAGCCGTCGATGCTGCAATCGGTCAGTTGGCTTCGCAGAAATGATGTACGCGTATAATCATTCCCGTTCACTTACATGACCCGTCATCTGTTCCGTTTGTCGCCTCCGTGGCCACAAGGTCCTTCTGAACGTACAGGGCAACCTGCGATTCAGAGGCAAACCTCGTACATCTCTGCACAGTCTCTGAATATTTGCCCTTGGACAGCATGCTCCCCGCGCTCTCCAGATCCTTCCTCGAAGCCCCCAGAGTCACCTGGAGAACATCCGTCAGGTACTGCACCACGACGCTAGGGTCCGCCACGGGCACTTGGCTCGGTGCCGCGAGGCTGTTCGGCACCCCTGGAGAGGCGACCTCCATGACTCGAAATCTATGGACTGTGATGCACCGAAATCATGGAGAATCGAATCCCGCGGGAACGGCTTCGTAAAAACGTTGATGTATCGACCGGAGGTGTGGTGGTCGTAAAGAGCGTCGTCCGCTGGTTTCGTAGGAACGAGGAAAGGGGGTATAAGGGAGGGAGCGCGAGAGATGGTGATGGGATGGAGAGCTCGTGGGCGATGATGACCTTTATGAAAGTGGGCTAAGTCATGAATGTCTGTTGTTCGTTGATGATCTTTATCCCATCAACTCTGCGGCACGCGGCAGGCGTGTTTCCTAGATCACGGGACCGCGCCCTGTGGAGCCGTAGTTCAGGGGCTGGCAGCCTTGTCCGCAGCAGATATGTACAGCGTCAACGTGACTTTGGGACTCGCTGCAATGGTTCGCGCATCCCAGTGTAGAATCATGTGACCATCAACCGTGGTTCGTGCCGGGTTCCTGAACAGTTCCATGGTTCTTAGTATTCCCTATGCAGTGCTGCGTACTGGATGCTGTACGGTCTTGCAGGGTTTAGGTTACAGAAGCGTCTAACGCGACTAGGTAGTATGCATTAGGGAGATCATATTTTGTCAATGCCCCTCAGCGAGACAGGGTACTGTGGACATCAGGCAAGATGCTTCAATCTCTATTTACCTACGTGACCGTAAATTTGAAAGCGGATATCCCCCATACGACTCTCAACCTGGTATGTTATTAAGATGTTTCTGATAAATTAGCCCAGGACCATATCATACAGCAGTTCCCATCTCCCTATTTTCAGGCACACCATCTTTCCTCGCATTCTGACAGTCACACTGGTATTCCTCTCGAAATCCGAGGGGGGAGAGCCCTTTTAGAACATCCAGAGCCGCCTCGCTCGCCTTGACTTTTGCATAGCGGCCGGAAGAAGCAGTCTCTTTAGCGATGACCGTATCATGCACGATTACGGCTGCTAGGACAGTCGTAGGTGCCCCGTCCACGGTAGGTATTTCACCGGCCTTGAGACAATAGTTCATGCAGCCGAAGTCAATTGCCAATCTGTTGCGCAGAAACGTCTGGGGACAATCAGCGGATCTGATTCAACTTTTGCTGTACATAGAGAAAATGACGGCCTTACTGTGGGGTGCTTATTAGCGAAAGTATCGTAGATTGACATATCTTCAAAATACGACTTTATATGTCTCTGATAGAACGTCTCTATGACCTCGAAGTTGAAACCCGAGTCGACGAAGATAGCTCCAAGATAAGCTTCAACCATATCAGGTAGGCACTAGGAAAAGAAGATTATATTCCATTACTTATGCTCTACTTTTCAGGGATAAGGAAAATATCCTTACCTTTGGAGGATCTTTGGTAATGACCCAGAAATCCTTTGCGCCCTCGCTTTCCTTTTCGGCCGCCTGAATTTCTTCGGCATAATGTGTGATTTGGCTCTGTAACATACTGCTGAAATGTTGTAGATGAGTATGCAGTCCTAGCAGGACAGCAACAGCGCCAAGGAATTTGTTTGAGACCATGGCCATCTGACATTGTTAACCACAGCTTTCTACCTAATCGCTGGGCGTTTTCACGTACCTTATGTTCAGTGAGCCACTGCGGGTCCCGGTCCGGAAAGCGATGAAACAGATCTTCCACACAGACCATGTCCAGAAGTGAATCACCGAGAAATTCGAGACGTTGATAGCACGGCACTTTAGCCCATGCGGAAGGGTATGATGGATGCGTGAAGGCCGATCGCAGCAACCTAGGGTAGGTGAAATGGTAGCCAAGTTTTGCTTCAACATTCCGAGCAAGGTCAAGCTCGAAACCGTCTGGAGGTTGAGTTTGATATGAGGGTAGGGAGTAGAGATCGAAGTACCCACGCCAACTCGAGATAATGTGACTCTCACTGTTGACAAAAGCAGTCACTGCCTTTACCGCCATATCAAAACGATGTTCCTTGCCACCTGAAAGTAGAGAAGCACCTATTACTGCCTCACAGACATCCGCAATAGTCTTCTCACCGAGAGCATGCTTCTCTTCCAACGGCCCCTTCCTGCTGTGGTCTTTACCCTGGAGCAGCTTCAGACCTTCTGGATACCATCTCCGTCTGCAATCTGATTAGAGAAAAGTTTACAAAAAAAGGTGGTAAAATATAACAAACCTAGAGAAACCTTGAGTCCTGATGTATTCATAGAGCTTCCTCTCCTTTGCAGTCTTGGAGAGGTTTTTGTTGCATATCAAACACATCCTGTTCACATGATAGTCAAATTCGTCATCATCAGGATTCTGCGCAAATAGGGAAATCGATGTCCCCATTTTTAGGAAACAGTCCCCTAAAAATTCAAGTCGCTCGTAATTCTTTCCCATACCCCTTTGAAAATGTATCTGTTCATTCCGGTGTTCTTCGGTATTGTCCGAGTCCTTCGTCAATGCCTCCAGAGCATACTCTGGCTTGACTACTAAGTCCAGGCTCTCACAGGCTTCAAGAGCGATAAGATAAGATTCGAATCTACTAATTATAGCTGGGAAAGCTAAACAAGTAGCAGCGATAGGTGAAGGAATCTGGTACGAACGTTAGTAGATAAAGCGCGTACGAACATCGAATGTTTAACTTACGGCAGAGATCTTCAAAGGCTCTGGACATATCACACACCTCGTTTCCACGGCCCTTTCTTGGTCTGTCATTTTGTCGAGCAGATTCCTGCGGAGACGAACCAATTCAGCTCGAACAACTGGCTGATTCCAGTTACATGTCTCAAGGAACCTTTTTCGAGCATTTTTAAATAGACTTAAGCAGTAGTTCAGTATGTCATCCATGTATCTGCGACGGGGCAGAAAAGACGGTGGCGGGTCAGAGGGTCTGAGAGCACTATCAACCCCAAGAGTGAAATATCGATATCTTCCGTCCCAGTTATCGAAAACAAAGCGATCAGCTAGGAATTCTGCAGGCTTGTCTTCAGACCAAACCAGTTCATCATTTTCTTGAACGAATGCTAACGTCGTCCAGTCTATCGCACATCTTGGGTCAAGATTCTCTTGACTATTTGTGGGCAAAGTCATTCCTGGTGCAAGCCAATATGGCATCATTTCAGGCTGCCGCTCGTAAATTTTGTGGAAAATGTCGCGAAAAACGCGAAGAGTGAATGTTGTAAGGGCCTCAAGGTCACTCTCGGAAACAGCCAGAGCATCCTTTATTGGCAGCGAACTAATTTCCGTCTCGATATCGTCCTCCAAGAATATGGGGAATCTCGGAAATTCTGGCAATCTCTCGCGTGTTAGAAGGATAAAGTTCTGGTGATGCCTCGTGAGTGCCCTGGAAGGAATCAAGACCAAGACTGTGACATAAAGCGTTTCTGGAATTTTTCCACGCCCTCTGCCCCAGAAGGATGGTTTCGATAACATATCATATTGGTTGGTTTTCTTTGTGTTGATTGCCAATTTTGCATTTCTCATAACGGGCAATCGTTTATGGTATATAGAATTGAAGTGGTCGTCCAGTAGATTGTGCTTTCTGAGCAAAAGACATGTGTCGAATGCAGCAGATTGCTTCGCGAGAGACTTCTGCGTAGCCGGCCTACCAACGAGTCCCCTTATGGGAGATCTCTCCGGAAGTATGACTTCACAAGTATAGGCATTATTCGTGGGGAGCACTACGTACGTGACTTGTGTTGACGTCTCCTTTTCGTATTGCTGCGAAATCAGTCAAGAATAATTGAAGGAGGTAACTAAAGATAATCCTCACCAAAGAGCTGGCATAGCGAGCAAGGATGCTCAAAGCAGAATGGTATGTCAACAGCGCCCCGGTACTGGCAACTCTGTACGTTCTTCTCCTTTCCTCCTTTCCGAGAATTGAATCCATGTCACTATCATTTCCTCGAAGTATTCGGTCATCAGGTAGCGTTTCACAAAACTTGCGCATCACCTCCTAATCACATTATTAAGGTACTTCCTGCCTTCACCATTTATCGGCGATCCTACCTCAGCATTTCGGACTTCTTCCAGTCGTGTCTCATGCTCAAGGTTATCCCTTTCCACCATGTGTATATACTATATAAACCGAGTCTTAAAAAAAGTGCAAGCTGCTTGGGACGTAAAAGACCTTACCATCGAGTTGAAATGTCTAGCACGGCCCCTGCTTTGTACATACTGGATGAGCGTATCGTAAAGATCGAACCTGAATCGGTTAGAAACAAGTACATGAATGTATAATTCACTGAGACATACCTAACGACCAGGTTACAGTCTGGTATATCAAGACCTTCCTCTGCCACTGAGGTGGCGAACTGCTGGCGATTAGAAGAGCTTAAAGAAAGAGAGGTTTATTCGTAAGAGGGTCATACCAAACAGTTTAGCTCTCCTGTTCTGAATTTCACCAAAGTCATAAACTGTTGGCGAAGCGTTGAATTCATTCCCACATCATCACCAGATCGAATGCCAATAAGAACGCCGGGGCGCAGGTTTTGAATACCTAATCGAGTAAACAAGTCACCGAGCAGCCGTGCTGTATGCCGCTGCTTTGTAAAAACAATGCATTTGGTATCTGTCGGCGATTCAAAATATTTGGAAAGCTCCCGACGGAGCAGCTGGACCTTTGGACTCAATTGATTCAAGGCATCCGGGCTGCTAAGCTTGTGATCCTTCACCAGGGCACTTGCTTGCTTAATTCGCTTTATCTCACTGTCCACTCTCGCAGTAACTGCATTATCAAAACCTCTTTTGAAGTTTTTGCTAACTCGACCTTCGAGTTTCGGTAGCACTTCTTCTGTTAGTGCGTAGCTCCATACACGGTCCGAGCACCAACTACCCAACTCAGAGCTGGCATCCCAGGCAAACCGAAATGTTTTTTCAAGACATTCCATGTCACCAAAACGAGACTTGAGTGTCTCGTAGAGAGAAGTCTTGAAAGGCGGTTGAAGTCTGTCGTATATCCATGTTTGCTCTGCCGGTCGACTGACGGTCTGTCGTAGGAGTGCGAGGTTTGATGTCGTTGCGATCCGGCTATCAAGAAGCATTTCCAGAGTTCTACCTAATGTAAGCGTCATCTACTGTCAAACTCTCATTAACTCACATTGCCGCTTTCACAATGTCGCCTTTGGCGTCAACAGGAGATGCCGTCATCCCAAATATCCTTGGACGCTTTGACGGGATCTCCTTGAGATATGAATCTTTGATTATCCTAGTGTGGGGTTAGAAGAGTTTCTTTAGAGCTCTATAGCTTCACGAACCGGGCGTAAGGGTGATCTTTCTTCGTGTGATGAGCTTCATCAAAGATCAGTAGATTAATCTGATCCATCCTGATGTAAGAGTGCAGGAGGCATTGATGCAAAATCTCTGCCGTACACACTATCACCATGTTCTTGGCGAAATATTCATCCCATATCTGTTTATTCCATAGGTCTGTTCCCATGGCGCCAAAGAATTGAGCAACATTTTGGTCAATATTGTTTCGTAGAACAGCCGCTTGCTGATAGACAAGTGTCACGCTATCCACCTAGGAATAATCAGGGTCTGGTTTCTTTCCTAGGTTCGAATTATATCATACCAGAAAGAAAGAGATTCGAGGAGGCTTTCCCATGCCACGATCCACTAATTCATTTTGGATGACGTGCTTTAGCAGAAGTACAGCGATCAACGTCTTGCCGGAACCTATGGTCTCTGTCAGTACTCAACTTTCGACCCTAGTACAAGAAATGGAGCTACCAGTGTCCAATACTGCAATCGTATTCTGATTCTTCGCTTTCTCGAAGAGCTCAATCTGGTATTCCCGGGGATCGGTGATGACTGCAGCAAAATCTTGTTTTGCTAAAAGATTAGCGGTAGAAAGCTGATAGTCGGGTGCAGACTGGACGCCAGATTTGATGTCCTCAGCAGTTACGGACGCAGCATGTTTTGAGAGCCTATCGAGAAAAGTCAGTCTACGTGATCTCGTGGGCGACTAATGGAAGCTTCCAAAGACGAACAAGGCTTTGAATTTGGCATTCTGAACTCGCCGCCGCTGTATTACATTTTGGTGAGCGTATGCTGCGCTTTGATCCTCAACCTCTGAATCTGTAGAGCCACCAAATTCGTCATCTCTATCAAATCCTGTACTTGGCATCTTGTTCGTTGCATCTACCGTTGCCAACCCGTCGGTTACGCTCGTTCCAGTATGGCCTTCTTCTCGAGGAGTTTGCATGATCGGTGTGTTTATTTCAAAAAAAAAAGAGCAACTGGGTAATCGATTGTGAAAGAAAAGATTACGATGCGTCAGAAGTCTTGACGCGAGTGGGACTGGAGAATCATCTGAGCTAGGAATAGGTAGTATGATTGTAGCTATTCACCTCACAGTCACAGGATTCACTGAAGGAAGGAGAAGTTGTAGTAAGTAGGCTGTGAAGAGGAATAAATGAAAGAAATATCAATTCAAAGACAGCTATCTCAGGTGTATTGTCAGGGTCGCTGGGCCGAGACATGCTGTTCATTGACGGGTAGTTCCAACTTGTTTGCTCCAGGCATCGACGCAGCAGGAAACCAGGAGAGCTGATTACCTAGGTAGACAGTGTGAATTCTCCCCATGTCGATCTCTTACAGTGCACACATTATCCATTTTGCTATAGAGGATATGATATTTAACAAGACGAGGGTGGAACCCGAAGTTCTTCGATGCTAGAATCCGGTGGCTTAGTACTTTGGAAGTTGTGGCGGAGTTCTAGAATGCGGACTCCGCACTAAATATTTTCGTGGAAGTTGGACAGCATCCCCGCCATTCATGCATAGCTTCCCCCGCGATTGTCCCAGGAACAGCTACAGCATCCCTCAACGCCATGGCGGAGAATTCTCAGAATCTTCAGACTCTCTTTGCGACAGCAAAGAAAGAGAAGCAGTCGTTAGAGTCGAGTTTAGAAACAAATACCGACGAGTATCGCAGCCAGGTGAATGCAACGATAGCCAAATTCGAGGAATGCCAGCAACTCATCAGTCGACTGTCTTTGTTCAGCCCCAACGAGTCCTTAGAGGACATTGCCACTGGAGATCTACAGTACTTTTGACACCCCATAGACTGATGCATACGGGCAGCTGACTTTCCCTTCAGGTACTTAACGGTCGACTACCTTCTTGCAGACCTTCTTCAGAGATCCCCCAATCCTGACCGTGAGTCGGTCCTTCGCCGTTCGCTAGGAGAATACGAGAAATACTTGTCGCGCTTGGATGACTATGGCTTGCTATCTCCTGCTGATAAGAAGCTTTACGAGCGATACCTGGAAAACCCGAGCTCATTTACTCTGGCTTCCATGAATGACCCGGCTGCTCGAAGGGAAGTAAAAATTGCTAGGTTTCGGGAGGAGAAAGAGCTTAAACAAAAGCTGGAGGTACAATTATACCCTGCAAGAGCTTCTTGAGTCATGCTGACACCTCTGCAAGTATCTGTCCCAGAATCAAAGTCTGCTCCAGCATGAGGACGATATCCCTCGGCAAATATACTTGGCCGAGATAAACCTCTTCACACACCAGACATTCCAGTCACTAGATTTGTTGTGCCAAGAACTGTCTATGCTGATAAAGATGCGCGACATGCCAAAGCCTCCTGAAAATCTTCACAACTCTGACCCCAGAAAGCAAAAAGATACGGACAAAACGGGCTATTCGGAACGGCTAGACCCACCTATGTCCGAGCTTTTGAAGAGTGGAAAAGCCGGGCCGTTGTTGAGCAAGGACGGAAAGCCATTACAACCATTCGTGCTAACAGATCGCCGGACACAACTTCAAAAAGGTGTTTTTAGGCCGGGCCATAACCTGCCAACTATGACAATTGAGGAATATTTAGAGGAGGAAAGGAAACGAGGTGGGATAATTCAAGGAGGAAACCAGCCAACTAAAGAAGAGGTTGATGAAGACAACATGGAAAAGGCTGATGAAGAGACGATGAAAGCAAGGGCTTGGGATGAATTCAAAGAGGAGAATCCGAGAGGTTCGGGAAATACCTTGAACAGAGGATGAATACATACTATTCTCAGACTTTTGAAATTCCCTAACCGTAAAGGTTGCATCCGCTATCTCTGCTGCATAGGAGAACATGCCTGCGTCACAAGGATCTCCTTTTCTTCGCAACAGTGGATATGTTCATTTTCCTCTGCTTCTTAATGAACCTCTTTCCTTCCCACGATTGTATCCGCAGTGACACCAAGTGTCCTTTCTTGGACTGAAGGCGCCTGTTCCTGAAGTGGAAAACTCTCCGGGGAAATTTCTGGCCATCTTCCTCTGATCAAGTCGAGCAGCTCAGAAGCAAGGATCTCATGGGCCTTTTGAAGATTAGTTTGAAAGCACTCCTCTATGTGACGGGCTATACCTTTCTTCCCAAGTGGATACCGTCACTAAACATCTCCTCCCCGAACACCTTAGCTTTAGGGAGACCGCATCCAGGAAGAGTGTCGATTTCATCAAGTTCGTCAAAGTCCTCCGAGATTCCATTTCGCCCTTCACTGCAGGCCCACTGGGTTACGGATTGCCAGAAGTTTATCACGGCGACCCGCATTGTCTCGTCTTCGAACTCCTCACCGATTTCGACGACCTTTTCTGCATACTTCCGCTTTGAAAGCCAGGTACGGTGGGCTCTGGTCCTAAGGACCATATTGCGCTGGATCTCGGTTGATCCTGGAAATGAGAAGGGAGGTTCTTTTGGCGGTTTAACATTTGTTGGAGGTGGGGTGATTAGAACAATCCTTGTGTCCTTCATTCCCGGATGATCCAGGATAGTCCTCACATAGTGGCGGAGGTGCTGCTCGAACTCTTTCAATGGAACGTGAACCGCGAGTGGAGGGAGACGTGCATCTTCATATCCTAGCCAAATGGTGATCAGGAGAGGAGCAGGTGGGCCACGTTTTTCAGCAACGTCGACTACGAAATTTTGAAAAGCGTCATGGAGCCATTTAGAGTTGTAACTGTATAAGGTGTCAGTTTTAGTCAATAGCTTGCCATTCATGAACTCAAATTTAAGTATATAAGACAATACATATGTCAAGATCTATGGAAATAACACACCCTGAGAAGCCCTGTCAAAGAAACAAGAAATTAGCTTTCTACGTGAATATACAAGACATAACTTTTAAAGATGGGAAGGATTTACCCTGTTAACGATCTCCACCTTGCCCTCATACTGCTTGCGAAGCAGCCATCCAAAACCCTTCTCATCCTCCCTGAACGCCCGGTCAGTCATCGAATCCCCGAAGAAGTAGAAGCGCGGGTAATTGTTGACATGGTGCTCCCCGTGAAGCTCCCCGTACTCCGAGACAGACCACAGCGGCATGAAGAGCGGAGTCTTCTCGAGTAGGGGTTCCGGGAATGGGAAACCGAATTCATCCATCCGGCTGGTGATATGCCTCGAAGTAAGCTCGAAGCCATCCGGTGGCCCTCGCATAGAGAATGTCGGTGGCCGGAGTGGAGAGAATGTAGCTGATAACGCTGACGATGGCAGATCCTCAAACGGACAACCCTCTAGACCGCGAAGCACGGTCTTGGCCTGCCCCATTCTCCTCCTGAGGATGCCTTTAATGCTGTCCATTCTTTTTCTGCTTTTTCTTTTCTCGATGCAGATATGAGAATACGAAGATTATAAAGTCGATATGGGATTTTTCTGTGCTGTGTGCTGGCGGGGGTGTCAGAGATCTGGATACAGGCAAACAAGAATAGAAGCTGGTGATCTGGGAGGTGCTGAAGCAGAGGTTAGAGCGTGGCAGACGGGAATACACATAAACAAACAAGTCTGGGGAGCAGGAGATTCGGGAGGCCTCCGGCCATCCCAGAGTTCATCAGTTGTCACAACTTACGCTCAGAGATTTGACTATTCACTAGGGTGGATAAAAGTGATTTGGTGCCAGGGATACTGTAAACTATCTCTCTCTCTTTTTTTTTTTTTTTTTTTTTTTTTTTTTTTTTTTTTTTCATTCGTCTTCTGCTTGTAAATCTCAGGATGGTTATTCTATATCATTACAGCTTTGGAGCTTCGATTTTCTCCATAGGTATATCTGAAGGACAGGCTACATTCCGAAGAACTTTAAGCAAATTTCGATGGACAGTAGATATAAAAGTTGCCTCAAGAGCATGCATTACTAGCATGGAAATCTGGGAATAATCTGTTGATCAATGTAGTCGATCTCATTTCTATATACCATCGAGCTACCCATAGAGGGGAGATATCCGGATCTATTTACAATATATCTGGAAACGAAGGAGAAGGCCGGCATCTCCTAAATTTCCAGATGGAGCGGGGTCGTTAGGTGAGGGATGCGGTTTCTATGTCGTTAACAAGCTTCTCGTAAAAGGAGCGGGATTTCTACGAAGTCTTCTTGTTCCGCTGAATGACCTCGAGTATCATTCCTGCTCCTTTGTCAACCAGTTCCTTGGCGACCTTAACGCCAAAAGCTTCGGCGGCTTCAGGGGAGTCGACATCGCCGTCCATTTCGACCTCAGCACTTTCAGTGCCGTCAACGCTAACTACTATCGATCTCATCCTCAGCTTCTGCTTTCCGTCAGATCCCTGGACCCATTCTGTTTCCACACCCAATGGTGCGCTGCAGCCACCTTCCAGTGTCCTCAACAGGCTTCGCTCCGCAAAACACGCCAGTGTCGTTTGCTTGTGTCCAATTTTGCTCAGCATTTCGCTGACAGTCTTGTCGCCCTTGCGAATCTCGATGCCAAGAGCTCCTTGGCCGACTGCATGCAGCATCCCACCGTTCTTCGAGTCGAGATATTGTGAAATACGATCTTCCAGGCCTAAGCGTAACAGTCCCGCCGCGGCCAGAATTAGACAGGTAAATGGGCTGTCCTCCGCATCGAGTTTGGCTAGCCGCGTGCCGATGTTTCCTCGGACGTCCAGAACCTTCAAATGCGGGTATTTCAGAGCTAACTGAGCGGTACGCCGTATGGAGGAGGTCCCGACAACGGACCCTGGCGGCAGTTCAGAGAGTTTTGAATATGGCAGTCCCTTCTTCACGACAAGAACATCCCTGGGATCTTCCCGCTTCATGACAGCGCCGAGAGCGCAGGTCGAGGGTATGAGGGTGGGCACATCTGGCAAAGTTTTCAATGCGATTAGCAAAAAGAAGGCAACGCTCTGAAATCGCTTTATATACCTTTGAGGGAATGGACTATCAGGTCCAGGTGCCCGCCAATCAGAAGCTCCTCCAATTCCTGCGTCCATAGGTTCTTTGTGGTGAACTCTCGAAGAGCAATAGTGGTGTTCTGGTCGCCGGCGGTCTCTCTTGATTGTATGTTAAATTCATACTCTGGCCATGCCTCCTTCAGTGCCTTGAGCACTATATCAGTCTGCAGTAGAGCAAGCTTCGACTTGCGCGTTCCGACGTTGAACGTGGTCTTCTGCGGAGATGCGCCCTGCGCGGGGGATGCGACAGGCGGGGCAGACGCCATTCCGAAGTCAAGGGGAAAGATAGGAGAAGAGCTTGGGCGTGTTTTGGCGTCTTGAAGGCTCAGGGAAAGAGACGAAGCTAACGCCTGTCTCACTCTCCCCTGCAGCTTAGCAGCACTGTGAGTCCTGCGTAGTGCGAACCGGACGGTATCAGGGAGTCGGCGGCATGCGGCGGTGGGCAGAAAGTTTCTTCGGGACCGCGGACGTCAGCGGTCGCGGGATGTGCTCCAGTCCGATCCCGCCGGCCCCGTAGCTTACCAGTGCTCTAGAGTGAGTTAATCATCGGGGCGGACGTGGCTTTTTTTCGCGACTCGTGCGCCGGTTTCAGGTTACTCATGATGGTCAGTCGATGCGGTGAAGATGAATAGGACCGGATGCATATGATCGGTCCGACGTGGCTCGAGTGGTCGTCACCAACCGCCCAGCTGCTGACGTCGTTGGCCTGAGCAACGACTTGCTAACCTCGGCATCGGAACGCTGATCGCTGGTCGCCCCCAGCTTTCTGGCACCGTCTACAGCTCGCGATCTGGAACATCTCCCCAGGCGGACTTAAAAGCCTCCACCGCTTCCCCTCACGCCTGTTATCCTCCTCCTCATCTCTCATCAGATCCTTGCTGCCGTTCGTTTATTCACTCGCGTCGCGGACGGGACTGTGCGTGCTTGGTGGTATAGTTGCTGATAACGGGACACCCCGAAGATGGGTTCCAATAACAGCAGGAAAGCCAAGCTTCCCCTCATCCCGTTGCCAAAGGACTTCGTTCTCCTACCTGGAGTCACTCTGCGGATACCGATCGCGAATCGCCCCGATGTCTCCAATCTCCTATCATCTTTACTGAACCGGACGTCGCCTGTGAGACGCAATGGGAACGCAATCACGGTCGGGTGCGTTCCGCTGAGCTCACCGTACTTGAGCAAAGACGGCCAGCAGCTCTTGGAGAGTGGGACGGAAAGCTCGGAGAGCCACGAGCATGAGGCTGTTGACCCGGCACAAGCAAAGAAAGACGACCTGTTTACATACGGCACTGCGGGGAAAGTGATCGGAATCCAGCGTCGTGCTTATGCGGAACCTTACCTTGTGGTTGAAGGAGTGCGGAGATTTACAATCGGAAGGATCACAAAGGAGAGGCCGTTCTTGGAAGCTGAAGTTACTTTGCACGATGAACCCAGTAAGCCTTCGAGACCATGTTTTCCTGTCTGCCACCTCGCTACTGACGCTTCTGGCTCTTGTAGTCCCGAGCAACAAAGACTCAGAAATCCCCGATCTTTTCCAGCAGCTCAAGCAGCTCTCGCGGGAACTTCTTACTTTGCTGAGACTTTCATCCCTGCTATCATCATCATCATCATCAAGTCTATCGCCAATCGTCGCGCGGCGGTTTGAATTGTTCATTTCCAAGAAGACTCTCGCTCAGGCTGGAAGCTTAGCCGATTTTATGGCAGATGTGGTTGACTCGAGCTTTGAGGAGAAGCTACGTGTTCTTGCTTCTCTGGATCTTAAGGATAGGCTAGAGAGGGTGATTGAGCTCTTAAGCCGACAGGTCCAGAGTATGAAGAGCAGTGTCAAGATTATGTCCATCACCACGACTAGCTTTCCACAAAGCCCGGTGCTCGATATCACTCAACTTGATCCAGGACAGCGCGAGCTTCTGGCGAGAAGAGCGATGGCTGGTCTGAACGGCCTCACGCCTGCCGGACTGGCAGGCGGCAGAGGTGATGACTCAGACGACAAGGAGCCGAACGAAATCGATGAACTTCAGCGGAAACTTGAAGATGCGCAGCTGAGCCCGGAGGCAAAGAAAGTGGCTGATAGGGAGCTCAAACGTTTGCGCAAGATGAATCCCGTCAATGCTGAATATGGAGTGTGCAAGACTTATCTCGAGAACCTTGCAGAGATTCCATGGACAAAAGTCACAGAGGATCAGTTTGGTCCTGACACACTTCAGAGGGCCAGGAAACAACTTGATGAGGACCACTATGGTTTGGAGAGAATTAAGAAGCGTCTGCTTGAGTACTTGGCCGTGCTTAAGCTCAAGCAGTCTGCCAATAGCGAAGTTGAGAAGCAAATCTCGAAGATTTCGGCGAACCTCGCCGTTTCTGGGGATGACGAGACAAAGGAGTCGATCTCGGACGCGGAAAGAGACGCCCTTGAGACCAAGCTAGAAGTCCTGAAGTCAAAGCGGATGGTCGACAGATCCCCAATCCTGCTCTTAGTCGGCCCTCCTGGAACTGGTAAGACTAGCTTGGCCAAGTCTATAGCCACTTCTCTTGGGCGCAAATTTCACAGAATCTCTCTTGGCGGTGTGAGGGATGAGGCTGAAATCAGAGGTCATCGGAGAACGTATGTCGCTGCGATGCCCGGCTTGATTGTCAACGGTTTGAAGAAGGTCGGCGTCGCCAATCCGGTGTTCCTGCTTGACGAAATCGACAAAATTGGCGGCGCAAACTTCCATGGTGATCCATCCGCAGCGATGCTGGAAGTCTTGGATCCCGAGCAGAACCACAGCTTCACCGATCACTACATTAACATTCCAATTGATTTGAGCAAGGTTCTCTTCATCGCCACCGCTAACTCGCTAGACACTATCCCGCCGCCACTACTGGACCGCATGGAGACGATCACATTGTCTGGTTATACAACATTGGAGAAGAAGCATATTGCCAAGCAGCATCTCATTCCAAAGCAACTAAAGGCCAATGGGCTTTCAGAGGGTCAGGTCATACTTTCTGATGAGGTAATTGAAAAAATAATTACTTCGTACACCAGAGAATCAGGTGTTCGCAACCTCGAGCGTGAAATTGGTTCCGTTTGTCGGTACAAAGCCGTCCAGTATGCTGATGCAAAGGACGCATCGAAACTTGAGACGTATAACCCGAACGTCTCGATTGATGACCTGGAAGACATTCTTGGAGTTGAACGATTCGAGGAGGAGATCGCCGAAAAGCAAACTCGCCCAGGAATTGTCACTGGTCTTGTTGCGTACTCCACTGGTGGCCAGGGCAGTATTCTGTTCATAGAGGTGGCGGATATGCCAGGAAATGGCCGTGTGCAACTAACAGGGAAACTTGGTGACGTTTTGAAGGAGTCTGTTGAGGTGGCGCTGACTTGGGTCAAGGCCCATTCTTTCGAACTGGGCCTGACTAAGGACCCGAACGAAGATATCATGAAGAACCGCAGCTTGCACGTCCACTGCCCGTCCGGAGCTATTCCCAAGGATGGACCATCTGCTGGTCTCGCCCACACAATCGCTTTGATTTCACTGCTTACTGGCAAGACCGTACCTCCGCAGATTGCTATGACGGGCGAGGTGTCTCTGAGAGGCAGAGTGATGCCCGTTGGCGGTATTAAAGAGAAGCTCATTGGTGCATTGCGAGCTGGTGTCAAAACAGTTCTTCTACCTCATGCCAACAGGAAAGACGTCAAAGACGTGCCGCAAGAAGTCAAGGATGGTTTGGAGATCATCTATGTCACGTAAGTTGCTCTATTGTGCCTTTCTTTTTCTGGATCTAAGTCCACTAACATCAATGCAGGCATATCTGGGAAGCAATCAGGCATATTTGGCCTCACGCTCACTGGCCAGGTCAGCACCATATGAACATGATTGAAAGCAGACTGTAAACCCTTGCTGGAATCAGTAAGAAAGCCCAGCAGTAACGAAGTACATGATGTAAATTTGAGAGCTCTTGTTTGTGATGACGTTGACATTCGTTTTCGTTGATTATTTTTATCAGTCCATGATATCAACCCCTACAATATCAACCCCTACAAATTTGTATGGCGTCAATACCTATACTCCATGATGAAGTATTGTTAGTTGTGTTAAATGAATATTTAACGAGACCTTGAAATCCAGCAATCGATTCCACGATATGGGGAATTCTAATTCCATTGACTGGTTGTCTGAAAACCTAATTCCAGGCCCGTACATCACTACGCCAGGTAATTTATACAGTACAAGAAAGTATACAACCAATTCAGAAGAACTCATGGATGCCAGATCTCTTCTCTCACACATATTCATGATGAACCGGTTGATTGTTTCCCGGAGGGGGGGAGCAGGGGTCTGTCGTAGTTCAGGCCCAGCGCCTGCCACGTTGGCCTCCATTTCAGCTTGCCCTCCAGCATCAGCTTGGCCTGCTCGGCGTACGCCTCCCGCTCTGCTTCGTTCGGCTCCTTTGCAGACTCTGTCTGCGGTTTCCCCTGCTTTTCCTGGTACTCCGTAGCCTCGTAGAACTGATTCTTCTCCCACCTGTTCAAATCAAAGATATTTGTTAGCAGATTGAAAGTCAAAACGGAAGGCCAACTTTTTTCCGTTCTCGCGGAGACAGAAGAAGGGTGTCCACAGGCGGGAAAGAAAGGGAAAAAAGATCATCAGTAGGTATGCAAACGTACGGAGAGAAATCCTTGGGCTCCTCCGGCCATACAAACGGCTCGGCCATCTCGATGGTCATCTTCTTCTTCGACTTGGGTCGCCTCAACGGTCCCAGCCCGAGTCTTCCCAGCGGACGCTGCCGCGTCACTTTCTGCTGCTCGACATAGCTGCGCACACTGAGCACCTTGACGCCGTACACCCGTTGCATGTAGTCGCGCATGTCCAGCTTGTTGAAGTTGAGCGGGACGTAGAAGGAGGCATATCGGGGCGGAAGGAAGGGTGTTCGGATCAGCGCAATGGTGAAATCCGGGCTGTATAGATTTATCAATTTAATTAGCTATTGCGCTTTCAATGTTCGGGGAAAATGAAGATATCACTGGAATTGGTTTAATTGAGGGCTAGGAAGACTCTGGTCCTGGACGCCCTTCAGAAGGTGGGATAGCGTACAGGTATACTTGCTTCCGCATCGACAGCGGCGCCGAAGGCGGCACCCAGTCTGCCGGCTTCTTTGGGAACTTGGAGAACTTGCGCACCATCCTGTTTGATTTTTCCCCTAAAATAAAAGTGGAGGAACAGTGAATGAAGAATGGATGGTGAGATGTTTCGGATTGGCAATCGCAAGGTCGTCGGTTCGGAACTTTTGGTGTCCAGTCTGTCGGGCGAAGAAAAGTTGCGCATTTGGCCGCGCCGCTTTCCGTAGCGGAGCCTGTCCGCTCTCTCTCCATATCTACGAGCTGTATATATGCGAACGATGATATTAACGGGTTACGAGTGATTTCTGGGGAAATTCTTGGGTGCGAAATTAAGTCATTACTGTTATCATGATAGGATCTCGAAGACATTTTCCTAGGACCTCCCAGCAGGAGAATCTGATACGCTAAGATTTTCCGGCTCCCTCGTCCTCTCGTCAATGGAGTCTCGTTGGGACTCTCCATCCTGCTGGCTATCCCGAGTCTTGTCGTCTTCTTCGTCCTCTTCTCCCTCTGATCCAGAATATTCTTCTTCATCTTCATCACTACCCTCCTCATCGTCTCCGCCAGCTCTACCATCGCCATCGACTCCAACCTCTTTCATGTACGCCTCCAGCTCCTTCGCCATCTTCTTCGAGAACCCGGACGCTTCGACCTCGACATCTAGCCTCTTTCCTGGATTCTCGAGAAGTTGTTTCTTGGCATCCGCAAAGAACGGACCAGGTTCGTCGCTGATGAAGTGGAACCTCCGTTCAAAGAAGCGCTTGATGCAATTGACGTCTCTGTCAAAGTACATCTCCGCGTTGACGTGGTCGATCGAGACCATCTGCGGGAAGTCGATGAGGATCGGGACCAGCCTGATACCTTCACCGTCATTCTCCGCAGTCGCCGACGCTTTGCCCTTCGCCTTCGGGTCCTCTTCCTCCTTAATCAGGATGTTGAATTCGTTAAAGTCACCATGTATTAGCCCGAATCGCGCTAACCGCAGAATCATATTCATAAGCTCCGCGTATAACAGAGCAGGCTTCGGGACGTGTGAGATCTGACGCAGTGGGAAGGCATCGATCAGACTCATTACGATCGTGTGCCTGTTCTGCGCAATGGGCTCCGGGACCGGAAAGCCGTTATCCCACAGGGCCTTCATGAACGCAAACTCCTTTATCGCTGCTAGCCGCGACATGTACATCCATGACCCTGTGCTCCGATGTCGCAGGTAGTCTCTGTTGGTCTTGACTGTCCGGAATGATATACGGCCAAGGCGATGGATTTTCAGGATCCGCTGAGCTCCGGATGAGTCCGCGACCACGATGATGTCGGATTCTTTCCCGACACCGATCTGGTTGCCAACGGAGTAGATAGTCTTCTGTTTCTGATGAGTGTGCAGGGCAAGGTAATCGAGCCCGCCGTAAGTGAGTCTGTACCCATCATCTAGTCGTAGATGTCTGTCAGCGCAGCCCCAGGGAAGCAGAAAATAATGGTCAATTATTTCAACATACACTTAGCATTCTTTACCTTCGCTATCAGGTTGTTCTTTGCTAGGTTGGAAATAGATTTATGGACTCCGCTACCGCTTCGCAGACCTGACAGCTGTACGATAAGGGGCGTCGGCACGACCTCATGGTTTCTACTCCCTGTTTCAACCTGTAGAGCTCTTGTTAGTTATCAAACGACAGGCTGCGCAAAGGGACTGATTGCGGGGATGAGGGGCATACCGCGGCCAGCACTCGGAAGTCCTCCGAAGAGAGGTAGCGCATTGCCTTCGGATCGAGCTTCATGGCTGCGTTCTAGAACCTAACCTTGCCAAATATTGGAAGGTTAAGGGAATGTAGACACGGTCTCCGCCGCTCGTCGTTGCACGCCGTCGTCGAGGGCCCCCGGAGGAGCAGGCGCTGGAAAAAGTCACAGCACCTAGCCCTAAGCCCTAGTTTCCTCTTTCGTATAGTAAGCAAGGACCAGGTGGACAACTACCTGCCTGGGTAGGTACATAAGGTACAGCACCTAAGGTAAAAGATAGCGCAAGAACGCGACGATTTTTTCTCGATATAAAATGACATATTGCTTCTGATCTACTCCGCACCGTGACCGGAGTTTCAAATACTGTTATCCTGACATAAACTCATACAGGTTGCTTGTCTATGACTGCATTACGAGACCCATGCCATCTTAGTTGCTCCAGACTAGATCTATCCGATCTGTGTACAATACATGGAAGATGCAGGGCTGAAAGGTCTCTGGGTAGATTCACCAGCATGCATATGGCGTACCCTATTTCCGGAGCTCTTCCGATTACAATAGACCCAACCGTATCCGAAAACCATACGTCCCCATCTGCGTTTACCGTCCCTCAAACGTCCATACAAGAAAACTCGCACCGCGTCTGATAGCTTACGATGAACTTACCCAGTCCGGGTTCTATAGAAGCGCCGAGTTAGAAATAGCCCATTGGCACGTGGAGGAAGAAGGTTGACTCACCTTGCGCAAGATTACTAAACCCTCCAGAGTGCTGCTCAGAGGAATGTACTCCTCGTCTTCTAGCTCAGCCCTCTCACCGTAGGCCAGAAGCACTGGGGTACTTTGTGTTTGCCATCCAGTGATAGTCTTCGGCCGACCAGCTTGACCGACCACATCAAGCGCCTGACCGACTCGGACATTGACAGTCAAAGGCTGAAGGTTCTCGTCAAGCGTGATTAGGAATCGTGGGTACATGGCGGTGATAAGGAAGTAGAGGAGATAGTGATGCTCAGCGAGAATGAACTGTTTGGCATCGATCATGGCAACCAGTACGGTGAGAAGCCCGGCGGCCGCCACTCGAGAGAGCACTTGACGGTCAGTATGGAATGGGTTGATTGTAAGGGTACCCTTGCCCATGTGGAGAAGTCCCTGAGCAATCCGAACCATGAACAGAGTGTTCTGGTCACGATGATAGTAACTCGCTAGTTGTCTCAGAAGTTGCGCCAAGCGAGCGTTGTTTGTTCCAGCACCGAGGAGGCCCATAGCAAAGATTGCGTTGATGGCAACATCATTATCATTGTCGTGGCTGTATCGAGACAGCGTGTCGTAAACGTTCATCCGGGGGTTGCTGGGACTGACCAGGCCCATTGCAAGAGGAACTGCTTTGCGGATGTTACTAGCGCCATAGTGCATCAGGTGGCCGAACTGCCGAAGGATCATATCCTGGCCGATATCCTCTCCCATGGCAATAAGCGATAGGCCAAGAACAGCGTAGGACTGCACAAGTTCATCACCCTTCTTCTCCTCCTTCTCGTCGATGGGATCATTGCAGATATGAAGGAGCTCCTGGATCTTCAGAACTGAGCCAGTTCCAGCCCAGGCACAGACGGAGGCAAGAACAGAGCTTGGCTTGGCCATGGGATGATCGACGGCCTTGAGAATATCCAAGATGACGTCAACTTCTTCTTGTTTACCGAAGTATAAGAGTGCCAGGCCTAGAGCCATGAAACGGGTCCATTTGTCCTTGAGATGTTTTTGCCTTTCCTCATCCATGAGTGTAGTGGCAATAGCTTCACTGACCTGGTGATTCGAAGAGCCAACGAAGATAAGACCCAACGAAACAGCAGCCATTGCTGACAGCTGCATATCCAGAGAAACGTCTTCCACAATAGGAAGAAGGATATCAAGAAGTTCCTCTTTGTTGGATCCAGCATAGGACAGGCCCAGGCCCATGATACAGGCTACCCTCATTGGAATACTCTTGCTCTCAAGGTTGTCCGGATCACTCAGAAGGGCCAAAGCTGGGTCAGAATCGATTCTGACACCAGAGTTGAGAATACCAATGGCAAGCAGAGCTCCGGCCTTAATTTGGTCCTCCTGGGCATATGTAAACTTGTCGATCTTGTCCAGACCTTCTTCAACATCCCTGTGCAGCAGCATGCCAATTGATGCGGCGGTGGACATCATGCCATCGTCCTTAGTTTTCCAAACCCATGGGCCTTTATCACCGTCGACCAGCATCATCTTATCATTCCCAAAGCCGGCATTGGCGAAAGCGTTGACAAAAGCGCTGGCCAGATTATGTCTCGCTGAGTCGACGTTTGTCAAGCCCGCTCCCCTACTTTCCAGGTGGGTCTTGTAGATATCTTCCGGCATCTTAGGGTCAAGTATGTTCAGCTCCTTAGCGAGAGTCTTGAAGTGGTTGGTGATTTGAGTATTGTTGAAGCAATCTGCCAAATCCTGGTCATCTTCATCTTCTGGTAGATCAAGCCAGATCTGCTGTCGAGCCACAAGAAAGGCCATTTGTTTTCTGAGGGCCTTATCCGTAGTGGCATTGAAATCGCTCTTGATAAGATCGATATCGTTCAAGCGGATAGCAAGAACAATGGCTTGCGTAAGTTTGTTGTAGCGAACGTAGATATCGTGAGCTGTCCGAAGGAATTGCTGGTCTTCCGGATATGTGAGGAGAGGAACCATGCTAACCATATATAAGCAGACCCTCGAATAAGTGTTCTCATCCACGAATCGCGAGATTTCCTCGATCATCTCCAGCTCACTCAGAAGATCGACGGCATCGGCCTCAGCGTTGTGACTTAAGAAGTAAGGGACGAGCGCAAGCGAGAGATTAACCAAATCCTGAACATCCTTCTCTTCTGTCAATCTGTTCTGGTACTCTTGCCCGATCTCCAGCGCTAGATGTCTTATGTATTCGTGACCCCAGGAGCCAATGTCGTCGAACGAGGTAAGGAGACGATACTTGAGTGTTTCAAGTTTCTCCTCATCTCCGTAGGTCGTTCCCAACACCGACAGCATATCGGCCAGCGAGTCCTGCACACGCGATTCAGCCTATATTAACAGATGATCACTTTGTGCGTCGACCATACCTTGTCAGGACCAGCTGGCCACTTGTCGTAAAGTGCTGTGAGTTCATCATAGTGCGGTCTGAGGAACTTGAGGGGCTTCGGGACTGCGGTCATGGAAGAAGTAGAAGTTTTGATGAATGTCTTTATTGCATCTAAAGCGGGCCGATATAGAGAGGTATCGGGTTCCTATAAAATAAGTGAGAATTAACGTCATTGGGTACTTCAACGTGTGGACACCATACCTTCAACCTCTCAACCAGCATCTCAAGCTCATTCTTGAGCTGCTGATCTTCCTCGCTGAGCTCCTCTATAGCGGGTATTTCATCAGCGCCGCGATCGAAGCACAGACAGGAAGGCCAGCACGTTTCCTTGCTCAAGGTCCTTGCCTACCTTCCTTGCGTTCTTCATCCTTCTTCCCGTTTGCCGTGGGCTTCTCTTCCTTCACACCCTTCTTCTCTCCATTCAGTTCTCGAACATCGTTCACCTTGCCCTTGCCCTTGTCGGCGGCACTCCGCTCGCCCTCTTTCGCCATTTCTGACGGGTATCTGGCGAGTAGGCCACGATATGATCGGGAAGCTGTGACGGCAGAAACACCCGCAGCAAGGTCCGCCGGGCACGAAGTAACGGATTTGAAAACCGAGACCGCACAAGGGTTGATGTATGACAGGCAGTACAAGCTGGGGATTTGAGGCGTCCGCAGCTTTCGTTGCTGTCCAAGGTGTCGCTCCAGTGGAGCTCTACGTCGGCTTATGTAAGACAGTTCAAGTCAGCCCGACCGTGACCCTCTACAACGCCAAGGCCCGTTGTTACTCAGCTTCGTCCCAACAACTCGTCTTGCAATATAAGTCGCAAGATCATTGTATGGCCACATGTTGAGAGATCAACCATAGTCCTATTACTGTACCGATGTGAAAGACATAGATAGGTCAGGCAGCCGGTGGACCCCTCGAGCTTCTGTCCGAACGGATATAATATCCACGGCTATCGACCTCATAGTGGCTTAGGTGAATTAGGAGGTATCTACCTAGGGACATAATACGCAAATGCTAAAGCAGAAAGAATCAGTCGCCCGCTCGTTTTCTATCCAGAAGAGTAAAATAGAAAGTCTATAACAACTAGCATACCAGACAGTCACACCAAAGCGCCACAGTGTAAAGTACAGTGATTTTTCCGAACTCTCGACACTCCATTGCTATATCAGTTTTCCAGGCAGAACAAGTCGTCTACTTTCCTAAGGCTCATTTCGCCGCTTGTACTTGACTCGCGGCAACCACCAAAACGTGTTTTGAAATCGTTCGCGAACTCATCGGCTTCCTTTTTAGCGGCCTGGCTAGATATCTGCTCACCTTTATACGATAGAATGTGTAGAGCATCGAGATCAGGAAGATCTCCGGGGAATTGCCGAAGGAGGGTCGTCAGTGTCGATGAGTGCGATAATGGTCTTTCGATCGATCCAAGCTCTATCTCTGAGTCGGCTTCCAAGGGCTCCGACGAGTCGCCAGTAGTGCTAGAGTCTGGCTCCAGAGGCTCTGCATCTCGCGTTACGAATTCCTCCGGAGGCTGGTATAGCTCGTTATGAACAGTTGCCAGAGAGAAGTCATCTCTGGCAGGGAAAGATGGGTAGAGCATGTAATAGTCTCTGGCGCGAATAAGCTCGAGCAGATACTCCATAAAGGCTGGGTACTTCTTTGAAATGAGTTTCTTCCTCGGGGAAACTTCCTGAGAATTTTCCTGGACAACAAGACGATTGGAAAGGAAAGAATGGAATTCAATCCATTTGTCACCGAAGTATAAGGCTGCGTTGCTGTTTGGCACTTGCCATAGGAAAAGAGGGAGTCCACCATCTCCGTTGCGTTGGTCAGAGTGATCGGAAGGAACAAATGGGGGAGTGAACGGTTCACCATCAGTAGGCTTCGATGATGGAAGCTCAAGGGAGATGCCGAGCAATCGGGTGGACGCATTCGCAGAATGCGTGGAATACTTATATTTCAGGATGATATATTTCAAGTAGTGGAAAAATGATGGGGAGAGCTCAGTCTGAGGAGATAGAATGAGGACGTGTGATGTCTTTGGATTCCTGGGATAAAAGGCTTCAACGGTCCGTATGGATGATTCCTCCGAGGTCATATCGCGAGGCTGGATACGACGACGAAGAGTTACCTTGCTTGACGAACCAGGCGGCCAATTCATATTCTCAAGAAACCGGAGTAATTGCGGATCTACGCGAGGAGGTAGCTCAATGGTTAAACTGGGAACAGACCCCAGATAATCCGCCATCTCCAGTGACTTGATCAGTCTTATCAGTGACCCAGAAGATTCGGGGGGCGCATGAACAAGAATCTCAATGTTGAGTTTATTCCAGACTTTAGTATACCCAGTCAGTAAAAGGAACGAACGACAGTGAAACATTACATGGGCTCCGGGGCTTTCGTACCTTTCAGAGAACTGCTATCCAATTTCGACAACCACATGAGATCCCCGGCCGTACTGGAAAGGACGATATGAGGGAGCCCTAACTCTTCCACCTTCCCTTTTACTCCGCTCCAGAAGAAAGAATCTTCCCGTGATTCACCATGAGTTATGAGAACCTGTGGATGCAGTTGAGTTCTGATATACCCCAAGCTTGATCTGACGGCCCTCTCCATGCGGGATTCAGTTGACCATGGAGCATAGTCTGGACGGGCATCTAGAGAATGAGGATATTAGCATATCTCAAAATGGATAGAGAGGGATTATGGGCGCACCATGCCAATAGATCGGACAATCATCATCGCTGATGCCATTAACCTGCTGTATACCCCCGATTGACACATCCTCCCTCCCCATGATTGCGAAATGCACATCATTAGCCTTCTGGCGAGCCATCTCACAGGCGAGCGGTATGAGATCTGCGACGCTCTTCAGATTTGCGCCGGCGAAAAGCACTGCGCGGTTTGTGCCAAGATAGCGTCGATTGGCCGGCGCTGCTGACGCGCGATATAACGACTTCGCAAGCTCATAGAACTTAATGCGCCCATTGTAATAGTATTTTTCTGCCTCACTCACGCCATCCTTGTCTTTTGGCGGAGCTCGATCTGGAGCGGCTGCGAACGACTTGTCGGGAGGGAATAGAAGAGGCCCGCCCTTCTGCCGTAGTTGTGCAATTCTTGGGTCGTATCGCTCCACAGCGGGCGGTATATCTGTTGGCATGTGTTTGAAGAAAAGATACAGCAGATAGAGGGCGACAATGGCCAGCAGCAGACGTCGCCGTCGGGGAATTCTCCATGCGGGAAGCGATGGAGCTTTCCCTCGTGCGCTGCCAGGTCGATGGTCATCATCTTTCTTCCCGAGCTCTTCGTCAGCCGCGAAGGCCCTCCTGGAGAGATGCATTGCGTGTTCATGTGAAAAGCCGCCCCCTTGGAGCTTGGGAGATAAGATGTCGCATTATTGAGCGAGCTGTATTACGCATCAGCTCAAGACGGCGAAGTCGCAGCTCCCCCGCAAGCAGCGCGCGAGCTCACTAAGCGCCGCTCGAGAAGCCGGCCTCGATTGGCGCGCCGCGATAAGCGATCGGCTGCGCGCCTGCACTAGCGCCTCCCTACGCGGCAGCTCCAAGTGATCATGATATTTGATATCAACGCTTTTTCATACTGTATCGGAACCTTCCCAATCAATCTTTCTACTTGGTTGGCATTTCTTTTAGGATCAAACCAAATGCGGCATGCTGTCTCATTGCGCTTGACCGTTTGCACAGTCTCGACACGTAGTCCAGACGCTTAGTTCTCGAAACGATGGATGATGAGATGGAGGTTGATAGCACAGAGACTCGCGGCGTCAAGCGGTCAGCCGCCGATGCTGGCCTTCCCCCAGAGGCGCCTCGAAGAATCAGAGTCAGTAGTGCATATGTGCCTCTGGAGGAACTCTCAAGAACTAAGGAAAACAATAGGCTCTCGACCCAGATGTCGTAAACAAGATCGCCGCAGGGGAGATTATCGTTGCTCCCATGCATGCTCTGAAAGAGTTGATAGAAAATTCCATCGATGCCGGTTCGACCTCGATCGAGATCCTGGTCAAAGACGGCGGTCTCAAGCTTCTTCAGATCACCGACAACGGGCACGGCATAGACGTCAGTTACTACCAGTCCCAAGGAAGAGACTTCGAGGACAGGCCGAGGCTAACTATTAAACACAGAAAGACGATCTCCCCATACTCTGCGAGAGATTTACGACGTCAAAGCTGAAGGCGTTTGAGGATCTCTCGACGATTGGCACCTATGGGTTCCGTGGCGAAGCGCTAGCAAGCATCAGCCATGTCGCTCATCTTACCGTAACCACAAAGACCGCCAATTCAAGCTGCGCTTGGAGGGCACATTACAGCGATGGGAAGCTTGTACCTCCGAAGCCGGGCCAGAGTGCGGAACCAAGGGCAACAGCTGGGCGTGGAGGAACCCAGATCACTGTATGTGAATACGATAGCTATATGCAAAATCGTATTACAGTTCAACTGATCCAAAGCAGGTTGAAGACTTGTTCTACAACGTCCCAACCCGTCGTCGAGCTTTCCGATCCACAAGTGAAGAGTATGCTAAGATCCTCGACGTCGTGGGCCGCTACGCCGTCCATTGTTCGGGAGTCGCCTTTTCATGCAAGAAGCATGGCGACGCTGGCGTGGGCATATCGACAGCAGCGAACTTGAGTACAATTGACCGGATCCGCCAGATTCACGGTAGCGCCGTGGCCAACGAGCTGGTCGAATTCAAACTCGAGGATAAGAAACTGGGCTTCCGAGCTTCCGGTCTCGTTACCAACGCCAACTACCATGTTAAGCGGACGGTCATTCTACTCTTCATCAATCACCGCTCGGTAGAATCATCCGCGGTCAAGAGGGCGGTGGAGCAGACATACTCAACCTTCCTTCCAAAGGGGGGCCATCCCTTCGTCTACATCGACCTCCAAATCGAACCGCAACGCGTGGATGTCAACGTCCATCCGACGAAACGAGAAGTTAACTTTCTCAATGAGGATGAGATCATCGAGTCCATATGCAGCGAAATCCGATCGAAACTCGCGCAGGTGGACTCTAGCCGAACTTTCATGACCCAGAGCCTTCTCCCCGGTGCCTCAGCCCCTGAGCCTGCTATTTCCAGAGATGCAGCGCCCTCCAGCACCCCCTCAGGAGGGGGAGGAAAACATACTCCCCGAACACTGGCAGCAACGAAAAAGCCATACGAGCACAACCTCGTCCGCACGGACTCGAAGGTGCGCAAGATCACCTCGATGCTGCCGTCCGCGACACCGCACCCCCTTTCCTCCCAAACAAATACGGTAGACCCTTCTTCTGCTGCCACCACTGTTAATGACGGGCTGCACTACGAGACGACTGACCGCGAACCAATCCGCATCGGCCTTACATCGGTCAAGAACCTCCGCGCCGCCGTCCGCGCGGCCATGCACAACGGACTGACAGAGATATTCGCGTCGCACACGTACGTCGGGCTCGTGGACGAGCGGCGACGGATCGCGGCGATCCAATCCGGCGTGAAGCTCTTCCTCGTTGACTACGGGATGGTCTGCAACGAGTACTTCTACCAGGTCGGGCTGACCGACTTCGGCAACTTCGGCGTCATCAAGCTCGATCCGCCGCCGAAGCTGGTGGATCTGCTCAAGATCGCTGCGGAGATGGAACGGGAGGAGTACGAGACCACGCGACAACAACGACGAAAAAGCCAAAACCCGCAGGAAACTGATAGTAGTGAAAAAGACATCTTCACCAACGCGCCCGACGTGGTGGCAAAGACGCTCATCGACCGGCGCGAAATGCTCAACGAGTACTTCTCCCTCGAGATCTCCGAGGCGGGCGACCTCCTCTCGATCCCGCTGCTGCTGAAGGGCTACGTCCCCTCGCTGGCTAAACTGCCCCGCTTCCTGCTCCGACTGGGACCGTACGTGAACTGGAAAACCGAGGAGGAATGCTTCCGCACGTTCCTGCGAGAACTGGCTGCGTTTTACACCCCTGAGCAATTGCCTCCTCCGCCTTCTGCTCGTCGTCGTCGGAGCAAGACCCGAACAGCTCCAACGGCTGCACAGTCTGCAGAAGCAGAAGCAGAAGCAGAAGACAAAAAAGAAGAGGAGGAAGAAGAAAAGGAAGACGAATCCATCACCACTCGCCGCGCACAGCTGACCCGGATGCTGGAACATGTCATATTCCCGGCCCTCCGGTCCAGGCTGGTTGCTACGACTAGTCTCCTGCGCGGCGTTGTGGAGGTGGCCGACCTGAAGGGACTATATCGGGTCTTTGAACGGTGTTGATGGACTTGAAAGTGGCCTGGAGGGTCCCACTCACGATAAATACGGCGGATCACATTGCACCGGATAGATTAGGTATAGAGGAGGTGCTTATTATCAGAGCTCATGTGACGAAAACATCGTGTAGCAGTAACCAATTCATTCCTGCATAGGTAGTAATAATAATAATAATAAGAGAGAAATAGTGAATAACAAGAACCCCCGGGGCCCGGCCTCGGAGACCCTAGGAAAAAGAAGTAGCACTGGTTTCAGTGAAAAAAAGGATAAAAATATGTAGACACACAAGGAACGGAAAGTTCACATGGTAAACAAGAGACCGGACTCCATGACGCCCAAAATCCATCGACCAATTAGTCCATTCATTCATTCGCTCATCTCGTCCCGTAGCCATATTCGCATATCCGTTGCCATGAAACCTCAAGAGGCTCCTAGTGCAGAAGAAGCCAACGAGGTAGGTACATAGAGTGCGTGAGAATAGAAAATAATTCCCCCCGAAGGATCATTATCCTTTTCTTTTTTTTCACTACGCTGAAAAGCGCTCAAGGCTCATTGTCTTGAGTAGGGCTTATTCATCAGTGCGATTTCACGCGCAACGGTGGCCCATTCGAGCTCTCGTTTCAGGGGCTTATTGCGCTTCTGCATCTGCAACTCCTCCCATTTTAGAAGTTCATAACTTGAACTTGGTTAGAACTTCTATCAAAACAAGTACAGCAGGAAAATACTTACACGAAGCGAAGATGCGGCTGAATAATCACATTAAGCCGTCTTGCCCGAACGAAACAGCTGTTCACCATGAATCAGCGTCATGCGTGTTTGGGACCCAGAAGAGGATGTAAAAAAACTCACTATGCTCTCGGAAATGAAAGGCCTAGGGAGGCCATGACCTCCGCGATGCAGATAGTAGCCGATCTAGAAACGCCTACACGACAGTGGACCAAGGTTGCCGTATTATCTGACTTTCCTTTCCCTAAGTAGCAAAATCTCACGATTAATCGTTGTTCGCGGAATAAGTTTGAGGAGGGAACTTACGAATAAATTCTAAGCACCTGTCGAATTCTTGAGTCAAAGGATCTATGCCATTATCCTGAATCTGATCGATAAACATCAGGTTCTTCTCTCCCCACATCCGGATTTCCGCGTCGGTCCAGTTGACTGGTTCACCAATGCTTAGGACTCGCCTGATCCCGAGTGCCCAAAGCAGCTCCGGGTTATTAGCATGCGTGAGATTGCCGAGATACATGTATGGCAGAATTCGACTCGGAAGAGAACCGTCCATCTTGCTAAGCCAGGCCGGGTCTGGTAGGCGAGAAAGGTTCAGCCCCTGAGCTGCAGGACTTTCCTGCAATAATCGTCGCTGGATGCTGGTCAAGAAGGCGACGTCCGATGGGTAGGCGAAAAAGTTGCGCTTCTTTTCACAGTGAAGCCTGAGCCATGCTTCGTGCACCGGAACACCCTCAGCAAAGACGAAATACGCTATAGCTAAGAGAGAGCTCTCAGTGTAACCGTCTCCACAGTGAATGAGGATTTTGCGTGGCTTCTTGACCAGAGAAACCATTGGTATGTCGCCGTCTGCATCCACCTCTTGTTCCGGCTCTTCGGGATTGGCAAGGTAGTACATCCATCGAACCGTGTTTACCAGATCGTCCACCTCCCTGTTCTCACCAGTGGGTGGTATGATGCTTCCCGACGATGGGAACTCCAGCCGCTGGGGACCATCCTCAAGATCCTTCTCTATCTTCTCCAGCAATCGCGGTCCAGGGACGCTGGCAACATCGCTGGCTTCAATCAATAGGTCGAATTCCTCTTCCTCCTTGACAGGTCCGGTACCCTGCGGCCGCAAGATGAGCTCTGGCGTCGGGCCTTGCCAGACGTTATTCGATATCTCCGAAGCTTTTGACATACTGCACATTTCATACCGCTCCCATTGGACTACTTATATGTCAGGACCAGTTATATGGTGAAATCCCATCGCACTTACAGAAATCCATAACCCGACCCGTTATTTGTCCTTGGGAATCTATGGCTACCAGATCTGGATGCTTTTCCTCTACCTCTCGGAATGTACCTGTCACGTGTCAGACGAATCCTGGCAGCAATCCAGTTGTAGACGGGTTCATCATGTAAGGAGACTCACTTGAAAGAATAAATGTATTGAAAAGTGGCGTTTCCTGTCCGGGATCATACTTTATCCTCCAATCCTGCTGCGCGATTGCAAATCTTTCGGCTAGAGAAATCAACTCCATCTCACCCATTCCATCCTCGCCGTAGACGACGATATCTGACAGGGAGGCCAACTTCGCTGTCTGGATCTGAAAGTTACGGACAGAGAACCCCTCTGGAGGATCCGCCTGAAGAAACTCGGTGCCCGACGGCGCAAGCACCTCCTCCGGGGAAACCGCACCCTTGAGCCTTGACTTCGTCAAGTCGCCTCCCGCTTTCACTATCGTCAAGCCCCTCCAACATTTTGGCGGCCGTCGAAGTGACCTTTTCCGATTAACAAAGAAAGCTAACTGGATATGGTTTTCAGGATGGAGTCCATGCAGCCAGGGGAAAACCTGCTTTGGCTCGGGCAATGGCTGCCTGGCCAGATGATCCAGCGCAGCAGCGAGGGCGCTTATATCGATAGAATATATCGGAGGGGAATTACACAGTTGACGGAAGTTGTCCGGTGGATATAGTAGTGATGAGGGCTGGACACTGCTGCCAGATTTGGAACGAGGGGAAATTGGTGGAGTGACGCATCCATTTGAGTTTCCGGGGGCGCAAGCAGCACCAGTTGGACAGATAGGAAGGTGTTTGTTTGGGATCGGAGTCGGGGTCCGCGGGCGGCTATTGAGGTTCAAGGCCGGCGAGGGTGGAGGGGAAGGAGAGGAATGTCGAACCGACTGTTGCTGCACAACGACTGTCGCCATGGCAATTGTCTCCTTGGCTTGCTATGTTTTCAAACTTGTGATAGATGTGGTTCAGAGCCCTGGCGTCTGTGTCGAAGCGGCCCCTTGAATGCGAGAGGAAGTAATCAGTGGAATAACAATGCCTGGAAAAGACTGTCCCGAAGCAAATAGAAGTTATGTCTTCAATCAATAAGATAGCGGAGCACAATTAAAGCCCGTTCGCGGATGGAGGGTGAGTGATATCCTCCCTGGGAGTTCATGTGTTAGAAACTGTCCTGGCGGTAACCCTAGACGACCGGGGTATCTAAACAACGGAGTGGAGGGATCGAAGACCAGCAGCACATCAACAACATCCAGATGAAACAGACTTACCGGAAGAACTCCTCGACAGAAGCAATTGGGGGAGACTCCTGGACCCGAGAGATGCAGCGGGCAATGCGAGAGGAACAGTACGATGGGCAAAACCGGACGCGTGCAGACCAGCTAAGATAAGCGGCGGATACGGGTATGCACGCTACACGTCGCGGAATAGACGGCAGCAAAAGAGAGATCAACAGAGCGCCTGGGGAAAGATACGGCAGAAAGAGAATGGACGATAGATGGATACGACGCGCAGCGCCCGAGACATGGTGGTCAGAGTCGCATGGAGGGCAGAGGGGAGGGGAGGGACTCGAGTCGTCCACTGCAGCAGCACCCCACCGGAGGAGCAGCGTTGCCGGCGCTGGAGCTGCCGGCGGCGATCTGACCCCGGGCCTAAGGGTCCGCGGCCCCAGGCAGCGAACCAGCGTCGCCGGGCCGGCAACCCCGCGCGGCCACCCAATAAGGCTGCGGGCCCGTCGCCCGGGACCCCGGCCAGCGCTAGCAACACCATCGCTCCGCCTCCCAATAGTCTGCCCGACCAGCATCTCGCACGACTCTCCGTCAACCCTTCCAACTGCCGCGAAACAGGGGCTGGCCACACAGGCAGCCCGGACCGCATGCCCAACCGTCGTGCAGCTGTGCTCCCGGCCGTTTCGACGGCTCCCCCCCATGTCCCCCATATCATCATACATACCTTTGGTGAAGCAACTCGTATGGTCGACGTTTGGGAGCGTCAACTTTAAACAAGCACCGGTCGCTTCCCGAGAGGGCACAGATGCTGCGGAACCACGGGTCGCTGTGGCTGCAATACTCCCTGGCCATTCAATAGTGATATTGTGCCACTGTCTTCCGTCGCGCGGAGGCGAGGACTTGCCGCACATCCATCACGGGTGAAGCCCATGCCCTTCGACGACCGTCTTGGGAACATATTGCGTGTATGGCTGCCCAGGTGCAGGCTTTCCTTACGGCAGCAGCTCCCGGCTTTTCTCTGGCCAGATCTCATCTCTAAATCACATCCGCTTCGGCTAGGACTAATCTGCCCGAGTCTTCAAGTTTCAGGACTTCGTGGCCAACTATACGAAGGCTGCACCAGCTCGACATCTTCATCCTATGTACCGTACTCAGAGTATCTCACGTAGTTAGACCCAGTCATAGAGTTGACGTTTGGGCTTGGGGCGCGATCGTAGTTCTGCCCAGGTGGTTATGTCATTGCTCCACCATCCGTCTGGAACAGCAGCATCCATCCAATGACGGGGAACGGCTCTAGGAATCGCGACCAGCAAAACGACGATCACAATGCCGTTTAAAACCTCTGTCCCAGAAAAATATCCGGACAGCGAAATGTCTCTGATAGCAACAAGTAGAGGCGATACATGTTGCCCGCTTGGAGTCTGACGTTCAGGCCAATGCGACGTTCAGATTTCAAATTTCCTTGGAATCTCCCGCCAGCCCACCAATTAGGGATAGCGTAAACTGCAACTGCCGAGTTCCAAGCGACTCTGGAAGATAATATTTTACCTACCTTAGGTAGGCGACGGAATAAGCAACTCAAATCAGACACATCTCTAGTCACTGTATGCCTTTTCCTTTAACTCATCGGCAAGTCTCAGGAGATAGAATCTGGCCATGTCAGGAGGGATTCCGTCAAAGGAGCGTACGATCTTGTTCAGGTCGTTCCTGCCTTTCTCGTACGCCTGCAGATCACGGTTTCCATACACATCTCTACCTGGGGCGTATCCCTTCGCGAGATTCCGGAAGAACACGTTGATCGCGATACTTACTTCACCGACTGGAGCTGTGGTGTGTAACCATAGAGGGGGAATAAATAATATGTCCCCCGGCTTCAAGACTGTCTCATGCGGGGACGTGTACGGAATGGAAAGAATCGATCCAGTATGACTTTGGAATATGTTGATCGTAGAGTTCGAAGCCCCAGGAGGAAACTTCAGGTGTTGCACGTCGGAAGGGGGGTATAGAATCAGCCGCTTTTCTCCGCGGATTTGACACAGGACATTCGCCATGACCTACAAAGCGATTGTGAGTGGCAATCCTCCCGATTGGTAGCTGGATTCTTTGATGAACTCACGTCGTAGTGAAGCCATATTGAAACAGGCCCGGATATCCTCAGCGGAGAACTATGGATATTATCAGCCGCCAGGGATAGCTCGGCTGGCAGATGGAAATCGTCTTTGAGTCCTGGGAAATCGACCGCGAAATTCGCAGGAAGTTTGGACGGCTGTTCAGCGGAAATTGACCGGAGATATTGGCGACTTCCCGCATATACTTCGTCAAGGAAGGTTCCGAACTCTTTCGTGATGTAGGAGAAATTTTTGGCCTGAAAGTTCATGTTCTCCGAGTGGGCCTCATGAACGACAACCTAGGAGCTCTTATTAGTATTCTTCAACTGACATGCTTGAGACTGGAAGTTATACCTTGCGGTCGCTGCCGACTTTATCCACAAGGTACTCCTTCGACCAAAGCTCGGTACAAGGACCGATGTCCAACCCCTCAATGACAACCGGATAGGCCTTTGCAAGAACTTCCTGAAATTCAGAAGAAGAGCCGATTCTTATCCGTGGAATCTGTCTGATTTCCTCTGCACCCACTGAATCTTGATGACGCGGTTCCGGAGACACCCCGATTCGATCCTCCTCGGATTTCGATTCTTGAATCATGAGCCACCGGTTCTCGCCTGCAGCGTTTGCATCTTGCAATAGCCAGGTCCCTTCATTCCAAAAAGTTCCAAACGAAAAACATACTGCTCCTCCACCTAAGATCAGGACTTCAGAAGGATTAACGGCGCAAGCAGCATGGCCGATGAGAAGCGGTCGTTGTCCCTTGAATCCCATCCCCAAGCCAACTGTGGAAACCATTGCCTCACTCCAAGCGGCATCGTAAGCAAGACATCTCATAAGCTCGGCAGTGTCTAGCAGCATAATCTCATACTTTGACGGAACAACCCCCCTAGAAGATATGCCGCCGGTGATAACCAGACCCCACGAGGTCGCGTTGGTAGTGGCCCCAAACCTAGCAATGAATTTGGACAAGGGTGTAGCGGCTTGGAGATTTTCTGTTCTATCGCTAAATTCCACAAAGAATGACCCATCGTTGCGCTGAGATACCTTCCACGTCCAGAAATCTTCCAAGATTATGCCGTCTTGTGACATTCCTCCAAATAAAACTCCAGAACAATTATCAATGTTTTCCATACATGCCCCGAATCGAGCGCTGGGCTTGTGACCCACTTCCTCGATGGTCTGCCATCCACTCTCAGCGTGCCACAACAGCCACCCGCTTAAGACATCGCCCGTGTCAGATTTGCCACCGTAGACAAGGACGTACTCATCCGTATCACCAAAAGTCAATCGTGTCGCACAATGTCGAAATCGAGGGACCGGGAGGCTTTGGACTGGTTTCCATGAGTCTGCATGTCTTAACCAACAGTCATTCAGCGCAGTTGCTGGTGAGGCTCTGCCACCAATAAGCAGACAATCGCCATCCCTCAAGCTCGTGACAGTATGACACATGCGTGCGGGAATAACTTGCGGCGGTAGACACCGGACCGGTCTTTTAATATTATCAGAGGTGTAGACATCTGTGGAGAGGAGGCGGGATTGGCGCCCCAGTCCTCCATAAAGCCCAAGCGAGCTGTCACTGTCCGGAATCACTGCACCATATCGTCGCTGCCCTTTAAAACGGGGAGGACACCGCGGAAGTAGCCTCAGAGAGTAGCTCGAAATAGCATGAGAGCAAGAATTCTCAGTATGTCTGGGGTCACCGTCCGGTACTACTTTCTTAGTTGTAGAGGCCGATAGAAGAAAATAATGGGACGCAAACAGAGCAAATTCTTCCCACTCATCAAATGGCTCAAACGTATCAAGTGAAATCCTCCGAAAACTGCTTAGAAACGAATTGTCGCCCCAGAGGTCCCATAAGCTTCTTGCTTGCACATGACTCCACCCAGCATCGAGGAAGCGCTTTTCCTGGTCGCTCAACGAGGGGTACTGATGAATTGAATGAAGAGGTGCTTGGAGCTTATTGAAATGTCCCATCATAGTGGAAGCAAACGGATGTGCTGGGCCGTCAGGGAAGAATTGTTCCAGTAAGCAAAATCGAACATCTTGGCATAGATTAGCAAGGTTCTGCAATGGGCCAGGGTAAGGCTAAGAACTTGAACTGACCATCACTTAGCTTCGATGCCCAATGGATGAGAGCATTTGCGGACTGGACGTCCATATAGGTCAGTGATACTTCGGCAACGCAGAGGATGGAGTAATTCGAGTCAATCTCCGTCTTCAAGGCCTCTTCAAGCTTCTTCAAGTTCTTGAGATCGCAACCAACACCGATATAATGCTTGCTGCGCATCAAAACGGCATTTTCATCCGGCAAGAATTCAACATCATCAAGTAGTTCTGTTATTTCCTTTGTTTTTTGTATGATATTCTTCTTATTGATCATGAGCTGTTCATAATCGACGTCAACGAACTTCGTATTTTTACACAAGGATTTTTCGCCGCTGAGGAACTGAAAAGGGAGGGGATCACTAAAACACCCCGGCTTAGTCTACTTTTCCAGATTCTTACAGCGACAAATTTCCTACTCACAAACCACATCCAAAGTTGAGAACACATTTCAGATTATCCGACGGCTCCTCTAAGAAACGCCGAACCGTCTCTGCAATAGCATACATCCGAAGCCAGTATCCTCGATTGATCAGAGGCGAACGTCTCTGTGGCTTCTTCGCAAAATACCGAAAGAAATGGGGCTTAGGGTAATAAAGAAGCTCGACACTCCGTTTTGAGACAATGCTACTATTGTTCGTCTGGACAGGATTTGGAGCCGTTAGTACCTTGCGATGCATAAAAAAAATCTATGGCGATAAATGGTCGCTTACCCCCATGACCAAGCTTGCCTCCCTCTCAGCCTTGGTGCTCGCGCCAGCCATGGCTGGCTTTTCTGTCGAAGCCATGGCTGAGCGACATAAAAAAATGCGTCGAGCTGGGGCTGAACTACGCACGTTTGCGTAAATTTTGTCGACTGTGAAGCCCCCGGACTCGGCCAAGCTCGGTACCCATCAAGGTGTGGTCCGAGCGTCCACGCTCGCTTGACGCGCTCCGCCTGTGGAGCCGAGCGCCTGGGAGGCTGAGACCGTCGGTCGCCGTCCTCCAAACACCTGATCCCGTGGACACCTGCACGACCGACTGCCTGATCTTCCCGGACGCCCTTGGCTGAACCCAGCCTCTCCCCCGGCCCAAAGCCTGCGTCCCTTTCCTTTGCTATCACTGCAGATACACATGTTCGAGGCTAGTAGATGAGAAGCAAAAGTCCTTCGTGAACGAGGTTTCTGCTATGGGACAGCTTTGATCCCTCGTCCCTTTGATTGGTGAAGCGGGGAGTCTTTTGAAACGGCAGGGTTGGTCCGGCGTGCCACGCGGAAATTACTGCTTATAATCGCAATAAGGCATCTCCTCCTATATTCCTGCAAGATGGCAATGAACTTTGTGACTTTTAACCAAGACTACAGCTATCTAGCTGTTGGTACGGCTCCCGCCCGGACATGTTGTGTTAATTTCTGACCTCGACCAGGTACTTCGAAAGGGTTTCGCATCTTCACGACGGACCCTTTCTCCAAGAGCTATGAAACCAAGGAAGGCAACATAGCCATTCTGGAGATGTTATTCTCTACCTCTCTTGTGGCACTCATTTTGTCGCCGCGGCGGCTCCAAATCATGAACACAAAGGTTCGTGAGCGCCCCTGCAGAAGCTGCACGTTCCAGGAATCCCTGGACATGAAGCTCCGTAGTAATACGCTTTGCACCTTGTATCCTACGATTTGTTGACAATATTTTTGCATAGCGCCAATCCACCATATGTGAACTGACCTTCCCGACCACTGTGCTGGCGGTTAAACTGAACCGGAAACGACTAGTTATTGTCTTAGAGGATCAGATTTATCTTTACGATATCCAGACTATGAAACTTCTGTACACCATCGAGACCTCTCCAAATCCAAACGGTAAGCCTTCGCATAATTCTCTATCCAATCTCGATGCTCTACGCCCTAACTCGATGCAGCCATTTGCGCATTGTCGCCGTCATCTGAGAATTGCTATCTTGCATACCCTCTTCCTCAGAAGGCTCCGCCTTCTTCATTTGCTCCTCCATCCCATGCTCCTCCGGGATCTACTCATATCTCCCCTACGAGTGGTGAGGTGCTTATATTCGATGCACTGAAGCTCGAGGCGATCAACGTCATCGAAGCGCATCGATCTCCGTTATCATGTATTACTTTGAACAGTGAAGGCACGCTCTTGGCCACTGCCTCCGATAAAGGAACCATTATCCGAGTTTTCTCCGTTCCAGATGGACACAAGTTGTATCAATTTCGAAGAGGTTCCATGCCATCAAGAATTTACAGCATGTCATTTAACACGACATCGACTCTTCTCTGCGTATCATCAGCTACTGAGACCATTCACATATTCAAACTTGGCCCTCAAGGCTCATCTTCTGACGGCAGAGCTATTTCCCGTCGTGAGAGAGCGCTTAGTCAAAGTTCCTCCGGGTTATCTCATGAGGTCGAAGACTCGACTGGGGACACGGAGGTATCGGACTTCTCTCAAAGGAAGCACAACGGCACATTCATGGGTATGATTCGGAGAACGTCGCAGAACGTCGGAAGTACCTTTGCAGCCACGGTCGGAGGTTATCTCCCAAAGGGAGTAAGTGAAATATGGGAGCCAGCACGGGATTTCGCTTGGATCAAACTTCCTAAATCTGGTCAAGGTTCCGGGGGATCCTCAAGCTCTGGGCCAGTGAGAAGTGTGGTTGCGATGAGTAGCAACACACCTCAAGTTATGGTTGTAACGAGTGAAGGCAACTTCTACGTTTTCAATATTGACCTTTCGAAGGGAGGAGAGGGGACTCTAACGAAACAATACTCGTATGTTCCCGTATGCAACTTGTTGAGAGAAACTGATGCTAATCTGTTTGCCTATCAGGGTACTCGATTCAAATGACAAACTCGGAACATCTGTGATGGATTACTGATTAATCTGAATTTTATCCGTTGTACATCGACTTTTACTTCCAGTGCTTAGCGGTGATGCATATACTTATCGAGGCGTCTTTCTTTTTGGTGCGGTTTCTTTGGGGATCATATGATTGGATCATGTTACCTTGTTTTGGCGTCGAGTATTCGTCTGGATCTTTAATGTATTTATTTATCGAACAGCTCGTGTACCACCGCTGGTGAAACCAACTATTCATCTTACTACCCACAGAATTGAGAAGATTCTAAGTGTAAACTTAGACCATTGTACTGTAGGACTTCAGCATCATATAAAAATGTTGGATGTGCGCTGGATTGTTGCGTTTTAGACGGACCGAGCTGGATTCAAGCCAAACACAATCCCATGCAATCAAGCTCAGCGGGATATTAGTATTTCTGGTTTACCTGGCCACTCCAACGAGACAGAAAGGTGGTGCCCATCGTAGCTTGCGAGGTTAGCGCTTTCGAAACCTTGTTTGAGCAGTGACCTCAGTAGTATGGAGTACGGCAGATGGTCTTGCATTTTTGCCGCCGGTCCGGTAGAACCAGAAGCGGGGGTTAGGATCCATGAACGGATGGAAGCAGTAACTACTACGTAAACTAAGTAGCATGAGACACCATCTACCGAGGTCCTTGTTCGGGCTTTTATGTTATGATTAGTACCTGTCATCATTATTCAAAGGCTCAGCAAGCATCTTTTTTCAGACAGGCTGGTATGTAGCCAGCTCCATTAGGCTAAAATGTCTCCAAGATAAGCAACAGGTAGGTGGAAGGGCTGTCTGATAAGCCGATAAGACGCCATATCGGCCAATCTGCGCGCTACCTGCTACGGTCAAGTCCGTATAGATGCTGACTGCAGTGGTTGATAAGAGATTACTGTTCCTCCTGACGTGAATTCGGCAAAAGCGGATGAAGAGACCTATCTCAAGAAAAGAGGGCCAGAAGAACTAGGAAGGAACGGGCCGTTGGACTTCTGAATAGATGTCTCTTTTCAAAACTTCTGCTGCACAAACAACATCCCGGATAGATATACTACCAGGCATTGCCTAAGAACTAAATATTGTTCTTCCTCTGTTCCGCCACAATGCCGCGAATCATCCGCATAGCAGCGGCGCAGATGGGCGCAACCCATCTGACAGATCCTCGAGAGAAGACTCTCGCCCGGATGCTCAAGCTCCTCGACAGTGCTGCGTCTCAAGGAGCACAGGTTGTCTTATTTCCCGAAACAGCTTTCACGACGTTTTTCCCACGACATCTGTTCCTAGACGCAGCCGAACTAGAGTCCTGGTTCGAACACGGGGATATTCGCACCGCTCCGAACACCAAGCCGTTATTGGATAAGGCTCGGGAACTATCTGTAGACATCTGTGTGGGATTCGCGGAAGCAACGGGTGACGGCGAGCATTTCAACTCATGCGTTTTCTACCACGCCAAGACGGACTCGATACTCTCCAGATACCGCAAGATTCACCTCCCTGGAGACTTTGAGCCGTGGCCAGATCCCAATGCTATAAATCAACTTGAGAAGAGATACTTCAAGCCCGGAGACCTAGGATGGCAAGCTTTTCGGGTGTCTGATCTGATCACATCTCCACCAGAGCGCGGAGACCCGATCTTTGGAATGATGATATGCAATGATCGCCGCTGGGCAGAGTCATGGCGCGTCCTCGGGCTTCAGGGTGTCGAGGTCGTCCTTTGCGGCTATAATACTGCTGGCTGGGCTCCGCACCTCTGGGGTACGTCGGCCGACCAGGATCCCGCTGAGGCAGAACGTATGGCAATTTTTCAGCATCAGCTCGTTATGCAAGCCAATTCATATACAAATGCCACCTTCTCCGTCAGTGCTGCGAGATGCGGTCTCGATGATGGAAAGTATCTGTTGGTTGCTGGGTCCTGCATTACCGACCCCGAAGGACGGATAATAGCACAGAGTAAGACAATAGAGGATGAAGTGATCATCGCGGATTGTGATCTGGATCTATGCAGGCCGGGAAAAACGAGGACCTTCGACTTTGCGAGACACAGACGCATTGAGCATTATGGAAGGATCACATCACAGACGGGAGTCGTGGAACCTCCAAAGCTGAGCGAAGACGGCAACACGACCACTAATGGCGCCCACGCCCTCGTCGGTCGTGGTCATCCTTTGACAAAAGAAGGGAAGAAGATCCGAATCCTCCTCTGCAACCCTAATGCTACCAAGTCCATGACAGAGAACTGCCTCAAGATGCTCCAGTCCACGCTGCCACCGGATGTCGAGGTCGATGGCTTCACGGCGCCCGAACACGCACCCACCGCTATCGAGGGTAACCTGGACAACGTCATGTCGGCGGCGGCAGCCGTGAAGGCCATTGTTCCAATCGCTGACCAGTACGATGCTTTTCTGGTGGCATGCTATAGCGACCACGCTCTGATCCGAGCCCTGCGCGAGGAACTTGACAAGCCCGTTATCGGAATTATGGAAGCAAGCCTCTTCGCCGCACGCACCCTAGGAAACCGTTTCGGAATCATCGCAACCTCGAAACGAGCCAAGGTGGCGCTCGAGGACGCCATCAGGCATTACGGTTTCGACGGGTTTTGCGCAGGCGTTGTCAGCTGCGGACTGGGCGTGCTGGAGCTTGAGACCAAGAGCGAAAAAGAGGTGCTGGACATCATATGCAATGTAGCCAAAGATCTCGTGGCCCATGGGGTGGACACATTAACTCTTGGGTGCGCCGGAATGACAAAGTTGAAGTCCGCTGTGGAGGAAGCGGTTGGTGAGGATGTGCAAGTCATCGATGGTGTAGTCACCGGTGTCCATCATCTTGTGGGTATAGTGCGGATGGGAGGCAAAACAGCAAAAGCGGGAATGTATTCCAGCTCTGAGAAACAAAGGAAGGCTAGGGGTCAGAACTATTTCTAGAGAATTAAGATTGGTCAGTCGAGGACTATTCCTAGTTGATAGGGCAAGGGATTCTATCTATATCTAAGCGTACGCCGGCATCTTGTGGACTTGCAAACAACTTCTGCAGAATGAAATAAACAAATCAGAATGTATTTCAGATAATCATATTCTGTATATATAGGTATCTAAATTAATAGTTGTTCGACGAAGGGATGGTTCCTGGGCTCTGTCTATATAAGTCACGTGCATAAGATTTAAGCTGAAATTAAAATATCATCAGAACATCGCATCCGTCTACAAAGGTTTGTCCAAATGATTTCATTTTTAACACTCAAATGACCGCAACAGTCCATCAGTAATGTTGTGTCATGTATCAGAAAGGAGCCATCCAAGAGGAAAACGTTGAGAAGTTCATCTTGTGAGCCGCTATTATTACCCTCGGACCAGCTACATCAACCAGTTCACCATTTACCTTTCATATTAGCATCCGACATGTCCATCATCTGATTATTACCAAGGAAATACAAATTACAGTATCAACTTTTGCAAAGGAACCTTTGTCTTCTATATCGAAGAATTCTCTGTGATATTGGCAAGGACTACACCTAACTTATTCTTCTTTTTTCTCCGATCAATATTCCAGGATAATGGATTCACATGATCACAGTGAGAAGAATCCCGAAGAACCTAATGAGGATTACCAAAATGAAAAGAGATTCGGGCATGTTGGCAGCAAGCATCGACGTCTACCAAAGAACATGAATCCGCTTCAAGCCGGGATCCAGAACTACGTCAACCGACATCTATCCCCAGAACTTCTTTCTTCTTACAACCTGTCTTCAGAATCTCTGGCCTTCTCTCTCCCGAAACGGTACACGATTTATCAACCTCTACTTCTCCTGCCGGCAAATTTCTTCAGTTCGCCTCCAGGATGGAGTGCTCTGTACACGTCCTTGGATAACGATCAACGGCAGGCATTATACGCATCAATAGCGACTTCCTTTAGTCGCATGGGCGTCACTCACATTGCTATCAATGCCCCCATTGCGCTTACAGATGATAGCGGAAATGAGAACAGGATGCGAAGCCCCACTGGTTTGGTTCCCCTATACGGGGATTTCGGACCACGTTTGCAACCCTGCCATGCTGGTAGTGAGCGACCTTCCACTTCGGACTTGGAGGCTGCATTCTGGGTTCGCGCGGTTCAGAATAGCGGGATCGTCCAGATCTGGGCACCCCTGTATACGATGTTCTCTCGGGGAAACATCACCGAAAAGGCTCGGATATTGGGCCAGGGAGCCAGATTTGATGGACTGGATGAGCAGTCACTGAAGGGAGACAAGGTGCAGGATATCAGCGTTGTCGATATGTATGCAGGCATTGGCTATTTCGTGTTTTCCTATCTCAAGAGGGGTGTAAAGAGGGTTTGGGGATGGGAGATTAATGGGTGGTCTGTAGAGGGCTTACGGAGGGGTTGCATAGAGAATGGCTGGGGTTGCAAAGTCGTTCGAGTCAATGATGATGGAACATTGGAAGGAGGGCTTCAGGAGCTCGTCGACGGAATCCAAGATACTGACAGAGTAATTGTCTTCCATGGAGACAACAGGTTCGCTGCAAATACAATTGAAGCCATGAAGAGGATGATGGAAGACAAGGAGGCGTGGAGTAGTGTGAGACACATCAACCTGGGTCTGCTACCCACGTCAAGGCCTGCCTGGGAAAGCGCCTGCAGGCTGCTCGACCGAAGAAAGGGAGGCTGGATTCATGTGCACGAGAATGTCGATATCCGGCAAATTGACCAAATGAAAGAAGAAATCATCCGTGAATTCAGGAGACAGATAGCCGCAGTGCACAGGGAACCTGACTCGTCCTCAGAGGCTATTGTTCAATGCCATCATATTGAACAAGTGAAGACTTATGCGCCAGGCATTATGCATTGCGTCTTCGACATTGATATCTCATTTTAAAACACTCCAGGAGACACGAGCGAACATCTACAGTTGGGCTGCAGACAACTCATCTCCTTAACTATTTATGTCATTTATCTAAAACAGAGGGTTAAACAAATAATGCACAAATTGTTCAATGGTGTTGAAGTACAATATTGGCCGACTATAATGTACATACATATATAAACACATTAAGTATTATTGTCGCCAAGGTCCCAATATGCCAGAACAGCGTATGGCCTGAAAGCTCCTAACACAGTTCAACAAATACTCAACCTTATCAACCCATATGTACGCTGCAAATAAGATATGCAGAATCATAACTTTCTGAGGAACTTCTGCGGAATGTTTGCCTCAACGATCTGCATGCTCTCGAGCTGCTCCAGCTTCTTATCGGCCAACTCTTTCTGGTCGTGCAGCCTGAAGTGCTCGATATCCTCGGGATGGGTGAGATCTTCCTCCTTTGCGTCCTCCCCGTGGTACTTCTCGAAATGGTGGATCTCGTACTCGTACTCTATGTCTCCGTGATGACCAGGTCCGAGACCAAAGTCCGGCAATCTTATACCTGCCGCGATCAGGCGCATCCAGTCGCTGCGAGTGATGACGCCCGTGTTCATCGGGTCAAAGAGCGCGAACACGTCCCGGACAACTTGTTGCTTGTGTTCCTCGCTTATTCCGGCGGTCGACGGGTCATCAAGGCCGTAAGTTTTTCGGACTTCGTCAGGGGTCCATGCTCCAGAGGAATCGTAGTCATGAAGCGCAAAGAAAGCTCCGGCGTCGAAGGTATCGATGTGGTGTTCCTCTGCAGCGGGAATCAGCAATCTGGCTCTCATGAAGCAGAATGCGTCAATGCAATAAGGGAAAGTTGGTGATCATTCACCTCGCATGTGCTCTGTAGCCCAGTCTTTCTCCCCAGGCTTATCTGCTTGCGCCTTGGAATGATACCCATGACCGCTTGCAATGCTGGTCAAGGCAAGCACAGCAGTGAGCAACCCGATCAAACTGGTAGGCATGGTTGCGGACGATTGAACCAGTGCAGACAGACAGTAACACAGAAAAGCAAGGATAATGCCCAAATTAGACCCGGGTCAACAAATATGCCCTCCAACACCGCACCTTGTCTTGACAATCATCTCCTTTTGAGGCCCGAATAGGAGCTTGTTTGCAGTGTTTGCAGGCACCCGAGCGTTGCCGACGCCGCACGCTGCGCGAGGAACACGATTCCGTCGGAGCGGCTCTTCTTCTCCGTACAGGCTCCGTCCAACGTCAAGAAGCCCCTCTCTTCGCTGTCCCTCCTCCATCCATATCCTTCTTTATCGGGAGGCCATTGTGCCCCTTACTTGTTCCAATTGGACTCCGGTAATCTCCTTTTCCCTATCTATCTCAATCTCTGCCGCAGCAATGTCGAGATAATGCATCGTCTCTGGTCCCGAACCGCTCCGTCACAGTCGGCTTGTCGCTGCGTCTCCTGCCTGAACACCGCGGCCAATGGAGTCGCCTCGCGGACAGCGACGGCTGCAAGCCGGCGACGTCTCCGTCTCGGAAATTCTGTCACAGCGTTGTACTCGAGCATCTTCGCTGCTGCCGCCTTAGCCGATGCACAGGCCAAAGATAAACGCCGGCTCGAGTGGGAGAAGAAGATCGCGGCGGTGAAAGAGGAGGTCATTGAATTAGTAGATGAAGAACAGCGTATCTTAGAAGCTCTTGCCTCGCGGAGGAGGCGGCAAGCCCTCTACCAACCGCTACAAGCACGACTGTACAGCACTTATGTCAGAGATGGACGCCCAGAAGGACCACAGGTGGAGAAATACCGTCTGACGGATTCAGCTCAACCGACAAAGGCATCAGACGATAAGCAGCTATCCCAAGCGTCTGAGACTCTTGGCCTTGAGCCAGAAAATTCACTGTTGGACTATGCGGAGAAGAGGGATGAAGAGGATTGTCTCTTTTCGGACACGGATGCCAACCACTCCTGGGCCACGGGTGATATCCTTCGAATCAAAGCTATTCAAAAGTTAGCAATAAAGCAGCTTGCTATTCGCTTACTGCTGCGTCCGGTCATTGCTCACAACTATGCCGGTGTTCCGATGGATTACGCTCCAGATTTTACTCTGCCTAAATTAAGCATGCCGGAACTTATGGCAGAACTGAATGCGGCCAGGCGGAGAATACGAGCTCTGAAACTCTCTGAAAAAGAACCATTTGATGATTTGGCGAAAGATCTCTATGTCCGGGAGTTTTACGAGTTGAAGGCAGAGCGTGACAGATTTGATGATGCTCTTCAGGACGATATCAACCTTTATCTCAGCCGGGGAATGTCTCTTCCCGAATTGCTTTTGAGGATATCGAGCAACCTCGTCTCGTGCACAGAACCGGATCGCCCGAGAGCATTCCAGTTGATGATCATGGCGTTTACTAAGACTCGCCAAAACGATCTAGTCGACTTAATACTGCGAACAATTCTCCCGCACCGATTTGAACTAAGCACGCCGCTCATTATTTCGACTTTAACCTTCTTCCGAAAGTCCAAAAATCTCAAGGACTTCGATCAATTCCTGCAGATGCTACGTGGAGAAGGATACCCTTTGAACCTACGCACAACAGCCTTGTATACGCAGAAGACCATAAACGGTATTGAGGTTACTGTACCACCGATATCCAGTGCTAATCCTGCCCTCTATGGCACTCTGATTGCTGCTGCTCTCCGCTTTGATCAGCCGGAAAGAGCCGAGGCTTGGCTTCAGGCCTGGCGGGCGACCGGATTTATGGATGACTTCAGCACTCTTTGTGCATTTTTCAAATTCTATAGCGTCAGGAAAGACTGGGAGAATGGCCTCAATGCCTTAATGAGGGCTGTTGCTTTCATGACGTCGAGTACCTCTCATCCTGAAAAGCGTATTGAAAGGCTGATTGTCCACATGGTTCACTTCTGTGATTCATGCGAACAGGAAGATGTTGCCGCTGCATTGATAAATGCTGCTGTTGAGAGCGGTTTTGACTGGACGGCTGCTGAGAGACAATGGGACATCGATGGGGCTTTTGATCCTGCTTTCGAGCGTTGGCGTAAGGCCGCCCAAGGATCGAACAATGCGCATAAGAATAGAACTATCTGGGAAAAGTGTCATTCATTCGCAAGTATAATTGGAGATCAAATAAAAAAGTTGGCCCAAGTTCAGGAGAACGGTTTTGCTCAACTGCGGCAGATCATGGTCAGGCGTTATTCGGGAGATATATTGTCAACGGTGATGGCTATCAATCACCAGAAAAGTGGATCGGAAAGCTCGGGTACCCTGGCATCAGCGACATCAAACTCACCGAATGAAGAGATACTGGCTCTAAAGGATGAGGTGGCACGGTTGAAAGCAATTGTCTCCCGATTTCATCCAGCAAAGGTGGAAGAGCCAAGAAATAATGCTGAGGGTTTCGAACGGCAGTCTTCAAGTGTTCATCAAGCAGCCAGAAGCATGACGCCGGAAAATAGCACTCTATCAACGGCGAACGCAAAGACTGCTACTTCTCTGCAGTCTCCTGTTGGTCCGCAGGAACATGTATCTCAGGGCCAAGGCGCGTCGCATTCCTCGTCCGAGTACGCCGCTGCTCCTGGAAGCACCAAAATCGCAGCATCGAAGCTCCAGACGCAAGAAGGTGGCCAGATGCGTGTCAAATTCCGACTGTTGAGAAAATCCAACCGCAGCGAAAAGGCGCCGGATACCGAGGGCGGAGCAGTCCCTTCTCCAACTGACTCCGGCGCAAACTGGAAGGTGAAAAAACAGATTCCTCTGGATGGACCCCGACAGGGACGGAAAACGAGGTGGCCGCCACGATATAAGGGCCCTCAGCCGGCGGAGGTGATTACCCAAAATTCACAGAATCAGGTGGTCGAAAATCCCGTTGATTCTGTTCAGTGAGTCGGCTTGTATGTTTATATTTAGATGATGAGAGCGTTCTGATGTCTTCAGGACCGGTCATGTAATATTATCAATGGATGTTCACTAGTTTCATTGTTACATGAATCTCATCTCTTCATTTTTGTACTTTCCACAAAAAAAGGGCTGTATATAGACGTGGGATTAGCAGGTCTTGGAATGGCAAATTATGTATGGAGATGACGCTGATTCATCATCCATCTAGTCCAATGAGCCAGTGTTTAGGGATACGCATCGGGCAAGCCCCGTAATACTGAAAGAAAATAGCAACTTACTAATGTAGTGATAGAAAGTAACGAATGACTTTAGGTATTTCCTTCCTGAGATCAATTCATTCCATTAGAAGTATCATGAAACGCCCTTAAATCTCTATACAGTACAAAAGCTCAAGGGCGGTTAGTTAAAGTACATCGCATGGAAAAGATCATCATAAATAATGGTGATCAGGTTCAGAAAAAGAAAAGCCCTTCCGCCCAACGCCGCCAGATTGATCCCTATAAAGTTTGCATGAAAGACCGGAGTCCGAAAGGAGGTAAAACAGAAATCTAGACAACCCTCCATGATAAGAAGAGCATCGCGTGCCACATAACAGCAGAAATGCAGATGGTTCTCTTTTTGTGATAGATTCAATGGCCATAGTTACAGGAGGATATAAACGAGAGTGTTATCAACGCCTCTTTGCTGGATCAGCGCGCATCTTTTCCTTGCGAGCAAGCCTCTCGGCGACACGAAGCAGTGCGGAGCGAACTTCGCCCTTCGGGAAAGTTGAGATGTCATAGTAAGCTGGCGCGATTTCCTGCAGCGCATAGGTTAATACCCTGTATTGACCAAAAAAAACTACTGCAACAGCAAAGCAGGCTGAACTTACCAGAAGCCATTCCGGCTTAATTGACGTCACGGTTCTAACATAGTTCTTGGTTGTGAGCACGAACTCATTGTACAGAACCCACTCTGCGTCATAACCCAACACTGTGCTGGGATGGAGAAGGACATTCTGGTTGTCCTTGACTGTAATATACATGTTCTTCCCCTGGCTTTCTTTCTTGGCGACTTGCATGAAAAAACCAGCCACCAACGCCCGCCGGATGTTCTCGTAATACTTCTTGTCTTCAAAAGGAGTAGAGACAAGTTCTATTTCCTCGCGTTCCATGATGCGTTGGAGCTGTAGTCGCACATTGTCTGCAGCCTGAAGCGATCGAAGCGAGAGGAAATGATCATGGCACCACTGCTTGGGGTTTGCTTGCGCCTCTGGGCTCTTGAAGGCATGGTAGACGTTCAGGAGCGTCAAATGATCACCGTCAGGATGAGCGAACAGGGCTTTCATTTCGTCCGCACGCTTCCTCTGGGAGTGTGGGCGAACGAAGATCTGGGGTACGGAGAGCAAAGCGGTAATGGACAAGATCTCATTCGAGCAGTAGAATTCCGGCGAGCTGATCAACATCACAGCAAGTGCGGGGTCAAGAGGAAATTCGGAAGCTAGGCGCCCCAGAGCAGTCAGGTTGCCATCGTCATCCAGGCAAGCGAGATAGTTGAGCTCTTCCAAAGCTCTCATAAGAGTCTCCGGTGCAGGTGGATCCATCAGATCAAAGTGGACCAAGTCGTCGATACCAAGTTTCTTCAGTTCCAGTACTGTCGAAGACAAGTTGGATCGAAGAATTTCGGGATAGGTTTGGTCGATGAGCTCCTTCTTGAATGCGGCTTCAGTATAGAGGCGGAAGCATTTCCCGGGTCGTGTACGACCAGCACGACCAGCTCTCTGCTGCGCAGAAGCCTTCGAGATCGGAGACACCAGGAGGGATTCGACTCGAATACGAGGATTGTAGACTTTTTGCTTCGCAAAGCCAGGGTCCACAACATACACAATACCATCGATGGTGAGCGAAGTCTCGGCAATGTTTGTAGACACGATGCATTTTCTACCAGGTCGACCTCCTGGTTTCCGTGGTGGTGGTGCAGGCTCAAAGATCCGCTGCTGCATGTGCGGAGGAAGACTTCCATAGAGTGGATAGACCTTCATGGGTCCGGCATCCACCTCTCGCACCATCTCGTCCACTTCGAGGGATATCTTGCGCACAGCCTCTTCAATCTCCTCCTCTCCGGTCAGGAACAGCAAGATGTCTCCCTCAGGCTCCGTAGCATGGATCTGCAAGACAGTACGGATAGCCGCTTCAAGGTAATCCTGTTCCGGCTCGGGTGTGTAGAAGATCTCGACAGGGTGAGTCCTTCCGGGAACGGCCAGAAGAGGCGCGTCGTTGAAATAACGCTGGAACTTCTGTGCGTCTAGAGTGGCGGACATGATGATGATTTTCAGGTCCGACCGACGCTTTATAATCTCCTTGAGAAGACCCATCAAAACATCGGTGGACATAGTCCTCTCGTGGGCCTCATCAAGAATGATGGTGCTGTATCGCTTGAGGTCGTGATCGTTCATCGCCTCCCGCAGAAGCATACCGTCGGTCATATACTTCAGGATTGTCTTCGAGCTGGTCATGTCTTCGAAACGGATGCTGTATCCAACCTCTTCACCCAGCTTCACATCCATTTCGGCAGCGACACGCTGGGCGACCGACATGGCGGCGACTCGCCTAGGCTGGGTACAGGCGACAAGCTTCCGCTGCATCTGGGGGAGATCATCGTAGAGGACGAATTGAGGGATCTGAGTTGTCTTTCCCGAACCGGTTTCACCGACGAACACAAGTATCTGAGACTTCTGGTAGAGCTGGAGGAATTCATCCCTATATACATATGTGTCAGAATCCTAGCAATGAGAGAGAGAACAAGTGCGCAGCAGTATGTGTAACTTACCTCTGAGCATGGACCGGAAGATCGCGACGCACCTTCAGGATGGAATAATAGTTGCTTGAGAAAGGCTTGCCGGTGAAAGGGTTGATCTCACCCTCCTCAACCTTCCTGGCCATGGCCGCGGTCGTTTGGTGCCTCTTGAATTTGGCAAAAGGCCCGTTGTCCCACGCGCCATCGGTCCATGTTTGAGAGGACCCGTTGGAGGCCTCATCGGGGAACATGTGGGCAAGATACGGGTTGTCCCTGGGATCTATCTCGGTCTTGTCCTTGTCCGTCTTCTGCCGCTTTACGCGCGACCCGTCCTCGATGTCCGCACGTCTGTCGACCATGGTCAAGGCTGCGGGGCTCAGGAGGGTGTTGGGGAGGGAAGCAGCATGCTCTTCACGGTCCGCAGGCGGTGTTTGTGGCTAGAGAAAGATATCATCGGGAAAAAGGCGAGATAGGCAAGCTAGGCGAGGATCGCCACACCTGCCTAAAATCCCACTCACCGCCCGTGGTTTTGCCGCGGCTCATCGCCAAACCGCACAAGGAATACGACTCTCAAGGGAGCCATCTTCAGCTGACGTTCCCGGGTCAAACAAGGCTCATGCCCCTTCATCCCTTTGAGGTCGCAGTGATGGGCTCTGCGTGATGGCCTCTTGTCCTTTGTTTACGCTCTGTCTTTTGTTGTGACTGATGACCATATAAGCTGACATCTGGATTGACCATGTGCCTCCGCGTCCCACGTCGCGTTCTATATTTTTGATGAATTATGCAGTTAATGCGGCCAGCTACAATTCATACATAATAGCCAACAACTAGCCTTCGAATCCGTTGATAAATATCTCGATTTCTTATACGCCTTCTGGAAAACAGTTCTTTTCATCTTTACCGTAACCAAAAAAATGGAGGCCGTGAACGGCGCTGAGGATATGATCCCCTCGTTCTGTGTCGGCCAGCATGAGAGCAAGCGCTCTCTACCTGTGACCCCACAGACGGTTCAGAGGGCTCATGAAAGCGGTGTATGTCCCTATTCCAATCCCATTCTACTGTGAATGCAACTGACAATGTGGTGTAGTATGATATGCTTACGACCCCAATTACGACGCCTCATTTCCACTCGCGAGTACTTACCCTGCTCTCCAGCCACCTTTCCAACTCGCAACCGGCATCTTACGATGCCAATGGGACATTGGGGACATCGCACAACAGCAGACCATTGAAAATCCCACCATTGTCAGCTGCGGACACTCCTTTGACTCCCAATGAATCCATCAGCCAGCTGGTGGGGATCACCAGCACCTGGATAGACCTGTGCTCCCCCGATCCGTTGATCGCGGATATATCGCGCCAGGTATTGATGTTGGAGGTCGCGTATGCCGCCTTTTGTGGAATTAGCTATCTTATCATCCCAGGACCCAAACTTCACCATGGAGGCCTGCATTCCGAGGGGTTGGTGTACTACGCCAGAGCCGTCCAAGAGGCGCTTAACATCGGCCCATATATCCAAATCCACATCTGGCTGAGAATGGTCGACAACCCAGACCTTGAGATGGACGAAATGGGCGATCTTGCGCCATTCGCTCGTCAGGAGTTCCTGGTGGGTTCGGACGAGGAACGGACCAAGAAGGTGGACCTGTTTGGAACTTGGGATGCTTGGGAAGTCATCAGAAGAGTCTGTAAATACCACACAAGGCTTTTCGTAGGTAAGAATAGAAATTCCTCTTTATTTCTTTCTACGACCACCTCCTCCCAGGAAACTGTGAGCATTATCCAAATGTCGTTGCTAATCATCGATTGTGCCAGCGCTGTCCCTGCCAAAGCATCTTCCGCCCATAGCAGTCCAAACTCGATGGCATTCCGAGCCAGTTCACCTACTCACAATCGACACCACCTCATTCATCAAGAACCAAAAGGGGTATCCCGTCCTGTCCAAGGCGCATCAAGCTTTGATCGCCAGATTTATGCGTCTACGGACGCCGCCGTGGATTCTCCTTTGCGACGTCGGCCCCATTCCAGGGCTGGAAACAGCCGATGGCGTGGTTTTGCAGACGGGAACCGAACCCTCGATAGTATCAGACAGCTCGAATTTCCCGACCCTCGCTCAAGCTGCCGCAGCCCCGGGCAAGAAGCACTATGATCCGACCCCCCATTTGTCGTACATCAGGAACCTCCAGCGGAGGCAGCCCCCACGGAGTCCCATCGAGCGATTTGGTGTCGGATATCAGGACTTTCTGCAGGCGCCGCTGCAGCCGCTCGCCGTCAACCTGGAGAGCATCACCTACGAAGTTTTCGAGAAAGACCCCATCAAGTACGAATGGTACGAGCGCGCCATCGCAAAGGCGCTCCGCGACTGGGCGGAGCAGAAGAAGCCAACGTCCAGCCCGGACGGTCGCGTGGTCCTCGCTGTCGTAGGCGCCGGCAGAGGGCCGCTGGTGACTCGTGCCATTCGAGCCAGCGCCGAGACAGGCGTTGCCATCGAGGTATGGGCGGTTGAGAAAAACCCCAACGCATTCGTTCTCCTGCAGCGTCACAACGAGTCTATCTGGGGCGGGAAAGTGAATCTGGTCAAGTCGGACATGCGCAGTTGGAAGGGCCCGCGGAGAGAGGTCTCCCAATCTTCGCGTCAGGCACCAGATGCGAGTGAGAAGAATGTCTCATCAGACTCTCTGATGAGTGGTCCTCCAGAACTCGAGTTCACCCACACCCCCATTGACATCCTCGTCTCTGAGCTCCTGGGCTCCTTCGGCGACAACGAGCTATCTCCCGAATGCCTGGACGGCGTCACCCACCTCCTCAACCCTGTGCACGGGATCTCCATCCCAGCTTCGTACTCGGCCCACCTCACACCCATCGCCGCGCCGAAGCTGCATGCCGACATCTCGGCCCAGAGCGTGTCGAACCCAGCAGCCCCGGAGACTCCGTACGTGGTCATGCTCCATGCAATCGACTACCTCTCCACAGTTCAACAACCATCCGCGACCTCTACCTCGCTCTCCAGCCCTCCTCCTCCTCACCATCACCACGCAGGTAGTACCGGCAGCAACAATGCTGGAGCAGGAGGCGCGCGTTCCTCAATGTCCACGCCTCCTCCGATCCTCGAACCCCCGACCCCGATCGTGCAGACCGCGTGGTCCTTCTCACACCCGAACCCGAACATCACCCCGCAATCGCCATCGACGTCGGCCGTCTCGAACGAGCACAACGTGCGCCAGACGCGGCTGACCTTCCCCTGCCAGCACCGCGGCGTCTGCCATGGCCTGGCGGGGTACTTCGAGACGGTGCTCTACGGCGACGTGGAACTGTCCACGAACCCGGTTACCATGGACGCCAAGAGCCCCGGCATGATCAGCTGGTTCCCCATTTACTTCCCGCTGAAGGTGAGCCGTTGAATTCATCTATACATTACTTCCGCTGGAAAAAAAAAAGGCATATGCTGACGCCATCTAGACCCCCCTCTACGTCCCCGACAACTCCCATATCGTCGTGACCATGTACCGCCAGACCGACCACCGCAAGGTCTGGTACGAGTGGATGGTCGAGGTCTTTGCCTTCGAGCGTATCTCATCATCATCGTCGGCTGCTCCTTCGACATCAACAGGGAACACCAGCAGCCCCGGCCCGGAGAATAACAACGGGAAGGGCAAATGGAAAGGCTCTCAGCAGCAGAAAGAAGGCGGTGGTGAATGGCGGCGTGTAAGGGTTGGTATGAGTGAGCTGCACTCGAGTATCAAGGATGGGTGTTTGATGTGAACCTGTCTGATAATGACATGATATGATGTGTGACGTGTGGTCTGATTTAATGGTAATCACGGTTATGGGAAGAAGCCGACCAAGCTGATTTGGTTCGGGATGGACAGAGAAAGTGTGGGAGAGGAAAACGGCAGTTGTCGTTGGTCTTGGTAGCGTCATGGGGGGATCAGAACGATCGTGTTCAGCTCTATTTTGTCTATTTCCCAGTCCCTATTCCGAAACCAGTCTAAGAGATACCTTTCAAGATCCTCTGTTAGTAATTATTATCCAAAAAAATCAAATTATTACAAGAGGGCTCGACAAGTATTGATTATGGTATAAGGATTTTTAAGGGCGCCAATTGGACTGGTATGACAACCTGTCCAAGGCTAATCTCCCCTTCGATTAATTAACCCCGATCTCTCTATATAAATGACTCTAAGGATCCTCCGTGAGGGGTATCTATTTCCGACTGTAGTCGTTAGAAATTCGCACCCAAGTATATCCCTTGTGGAAGAAGGCCGAATGTGAGAGCTGATCCACGACTGCAAGATTCCAAAGTATTCGCTGATAGCGGCCTGGCATGTACCAGGATATTTCTACACCGTATGCGGCCATTCGTATTATGCAGTCCAACCTCATTCCGACAATAAACCAAGCAGATCAAGTCGAGTTAAAGTTGAGTTAGAGGGTGTGCCGTATCAAGATACCGTCCACATTCCGAGGTTGAACGACTCGAAAAAAAAAGGGAAATATTAGGTAAGAAACAGAGAATAATAAACAGAGGGCCGATCAGACAGGCAGCTCCGGGTAAGGAGCCGCGGATATATGAGAAACTCGCTCATGCACCTGGAGATCCTCATGCAGAATAGAAAGTTTGCTGATCGCGGAAGGGGTTATCGCCATGACAAAGTTCCAGACATGCCAAAAGACTCAAGACTCAGATCATGACTTTAGATCTTTCAGACGAGAACTCAGATCTTCAATTCGAAAGTGCAATTGCAGGCGGGGCATGAAGAGTGTTTGCCTTCTGTTCCATATGCTCTAGAGCCGGGATCGCTGCTTTAAGACTCTCGGTGCTGCCTCCCGCCCTCGTCGGGCCAGGACGAGGTGAAGGCGCAGGGGTGTTATTTTTGCTCTGGTGCTCCGTGAGCCCTTTCCGGATGGCGAGCACGGAGTCGACGATGACGGCATCGATGCCTTCAGCGACTTGGAGCTATTTAAAAATACCGTCAGCATGCCAAAAATTTTCCCTTTGCAAAGTCGAGCTAAAATCATGTTCTTACCTTCACGTTCTCCGTGTCATTGTTCAGGGTGCCGTATGAGACGCAGACGAGACCGGACTCCTTGACAACCCTGACAAGACGCGGGCAGAGGACGAGTGGCTCCGCATGTGAAACAACGCCCAGGAGGTTCCACCTAGACGCGAAGCGAATGGCTTCCTGCAAGCTACTCGCGCGTATATCACCCACAGGACTTGTCCCGGCATCTGTCAAGAACAGCACCGGAATAGAAGGCTGTTTGAAGGAGAGAAGGAGACAAATGTCAGGGTTGAAGCTGGAAAAGAGCATGTTGCGGCCCTTTCCCAGTTCATAGACCTTCGTGAGCACCGTGTCCACGAACGAGTTGAGTTCGACGGCATAGCTATCCATCTCCTCTGCCTCGGTTTCGTGAAGCATGGGATACTCTGGCCATCAATGTCAGATCGTCGCGTAACTGTCGTTTGGGGGCTAGTGATACTCACTCATTTCAATGTTGAACCCGACCGACATGGGTAGTTTCTTGAACAGCTCTTCCAGGGTCGCAAATGGAGCCTGGATATGATTGCCGCGGGTGTTACCTTTGAAACCTTTCTTCTTGAAGTCTCGAGTGTGCTTCATCCGCTCGTTCAACTCTGATGAATCATAGTCAGATCCTCCGACGGACATCGATCGCTGCCGGGACGTAGCTCCGTTTCGGACACCGTTCCCGGAGTCTATGACAGCTGGCGACGTAGGTCGTGACGGACGTGTGGCACGGTTCTCACTCAATTGGAGAAACTTCGATTGATCAGCAGAAGCGAGAAATAAAGACCATTAGGAAAGATGACATACCTGTTCTAGAGTGAGAGTGTGCACCGGGGCATCAATGCCCGTCTCACTGACGAGAAAGTCGTGGTAGATCACAGGGACATGATCCTTCGTCAACTGGACGTCTACTTAAATTAGTTGATTGATCATATAGACATGGGGCAAGACCTATTGCATACCGAACTAAGAAACGGTCAGCCTGCCTTCTGTGCACCTTGAGGCTCAAGGGTCATAAAAAAACTTACCTCAACGTATGATGCTCCCAAGTTGGCTGCAGCGATGAAAGACTGTATGGTATGTTAGAAACTGTAATCATCTCAAAAACGAGTGGACATACCTGGATAGTATTTTCTCCAAGCTGCAGAGACTTGCGGCTTGCAAAGTTCTTTCCGAGACCTTAAAAAGATGGGTTAGGATACCAGACAGGGACAGACGAAAACAAACAAGATTATAATCACCTCGATGCCCGATAACCATTGGCGAAGTCACACTCTTCTTCCAGTACGTTTGGTTCTCTGTGATGGACATATTGGGGTGGCTGAAGGGCGTAATGATCAGGAAATTGAACGTTACCGAGCCAATCACCTCGAGGGTGTTGGCAGCGACAATAGGCACAGTCACGTCGCCCTTCAGATTCATGCGGTTAGAGCCGATGCTGGGCTTGATGCTGGAAAGCAGTGCAACCCCGCGGCCCACGACCTGATCCTTGGAACCGGCGTAAGTGGGGATGAGATCGAACAGGAGCCTAACTTTGGTGGCGTCTGCGGTGTAGAATATTATCGGCTCTGTCGAGATATTCTCCTGGATGGGAAGATCGATGACCTCAGGCTCACCGCGAGCTCCGCTGGCCGAAACGACGATAGACAGCGCGGTGTCAAGCTGAGTGGAGTGAGCATTAGCCATGGGGATACGGTCGAGGTTCACTGCTTGAATAGGCTTCCGCATGTCCATGGTGCCAAGACTGACGAGGATCATACTTTCATCGGTGAGGTACCGGTGTCCAAAAGACTTAATAGGTTCGGGAGTTCGGGAGCCAGAACTCCCGCCGGTCGAAGAACCATTCGACTTCCGCTCAATCAATGACGACTGCGGTGGTGAAGACGAGGTAGGCACGGGAATGCTAGGCTCAGCTTCCGTGAGTTCTGGAGCCGGGGTAACTTCTGCCAGACGTCTCGCGATGTCGAGATGCCCCCTGAGGGCCGCATGCTCTTTAGCTGTCCAACCGGAGGAGTCGCATCTTTCGAGATCAGCCCCAGCCTCTATCAGTAATTCCACGACGCCAAGTGACCCATCAACGCAGGCGATGAAAAGAGGAGTCCAAGAGTACGTGTACTCAGCGATTTCGGTGTCCGCTTTTTGGTCCTTGGTGCCCTCCAGCAAGATCTTTGCGCACTTATCGTGGCCAAAGCGGGCCGCAACGTGGAGGGCAGTCTCACCCTGTTCGTCCTGATAATTGATGTCAACCCCCGCGTCAACGAGGAGTTGAACGATATCGACAAAGTTCGCCTTAGTCGCAAGGGCCAGTACGGCACTGGTCTTGGAAACATTCTTCCTTATTTTCGCCTTATCTTTGTTGGCGCCCTTCCAGTTCTCCGCGTCGAGAAGAGCTCGAGTGGTCAACGGGTGTCCACCAACCACACTCAGGTGCAGTGGAGCCCAACCCTCGTTGTCTTGCCACGACGGGCCGTCAATCCCCTCGCTGACGTCGAACATATCCCACGCTTGCAGGTGTTCTATAATGATTTCGCAGACAACTTTGAAGCCATACTGAGCACCGTAGTGAAGGGGGGTGCGGCCGGAGAGATCCTTGGCAAGCAAAGCTCCCCTCTGATGAGGACGAAGTTGGCCCAACAGATGCTGCAAGAGCGAGACGGCTGGATCATCCCTGCTGAGCAGCTGTGGTTGACTGGATTCCTTCACCACGGGGCGGGGCGGTTGCAAGGTAGGATGGGCAGCAGGTGTGATGTAGTTGGTAGTCTCGACAGGGAAGTCAAGAACCATTGAAGCGGACTGCTCCGAATCCGTAGTGGACTGCGATCTGCCAATGGAGATGACCAGTCGGTGGATGCAGTTGCGCTTGTTGATATCATCATCTTCGTCAAGGCTGTCAATCTTCCCGAGAAGCGCGGTGATGCAGGACTTTGCACGACAGAAAATAGCTCGCTGTAGAAGATTCTTCTGAACCTTGGGGTAGATCGAATCGCCCAACTCGTCAGCCGCAATCTTCAGCGTCTCGAGAAGCTCGAGCAAAACGTGTGTATCATCCTTGCGGAGCGCTTCATCGACAGCGATCAGCAAGCTGGATGGGAGGTTCAGGATAGGACGGGAAGAAACTTTCTTCAAGGAGTGGGAGGAATGGATCGAGCTTGCATCGTCCGAGCCCTTCTGGTCCCCAAGGACAGACAGCCAGTCATTTATCCTCTTCACGGACTCGAACAGGCGAGCGTTGGTAGCAAACGGCGACGGATCGACCTTTGTCTCGAGATATCGCTTCTGCGCATGAGCCCCAGGGATTTTCTTATCCAACTTCTTGGTGATCTTGATGAAGCCGCGACGGTTGACCTCTCCGTACCATTGCAGCTTGCGGAACTGACCACGCAGCTCGAGCAAGGCAGCCAAGAGGTCCTCCACGTCCTCCTCGTCCAGATGCTGACGCCCAACCATCGAGTGTCCATATCGGTCCTCGAGCAGCTTCAGCCGGCGGGAGAAATCCGCGAATTTCTTATTGTAGAAATAGTCAACATCCTCGAGATTTCGGTCGAGAGTGTAAAAGAATCCTAGGCAATAACAAGTCAGCAAGAATGCCCCCCTCTAAAGAGTCACGCTCGACAGATGGATATGAATCATTGCTTACCAGCAAGATCAGCCTCTTTCCCCTCCTTGATATCCTCAGCGGCGGATTTGATGAGCTTCTTCAGCGCCTTGTACTTGATGTACGACGAGCTCCACTCTGGGACAACATTGCGCGGGAGGTTACGTCCGAACTTCATGGTGGACGCCTTCTCGCCTCACTCCTGGAGGCGACTCAACAAAAAGACCTTAAGTCTGTTTTTTTTCCTCCTCCTCGGCGTCTTTCCCGCCCGCGAGCAGGGAGAGACAACTCTCTCCCGCTCAGTCCTTCGTTCCTCGAACCGTCCCTGAACGTCTCCCGCGGGGTAATCAAAATGTTGGCCTTGGCCCACCGGAGTCAAGGCCGTTCCGTCGACCGTCGTCTCTCAGGACGAGTGGCGGCGAGGGGGGGGGAAGATGAAAGGGAAACTCCAGCAATTTATGACTCGGGATCAGCAGCAACCGTCAAATCGGTAAAGAGCGCAGACGGACTCGACAAGCACAAAACAAAAGGAAAGGATGGAGATTCAGCGACGCCATGTATGTAGGGTCAGGGACGACGGGGCAGCCTTTTTGTCTTGCAGCTTGGGGCGTGCAAGCAGCTCCGGGCGTCGAGACTCGTGACGAGGATGGTGGGGAGGACGAGACGACGGAGACGTCAATCCCTTGCTATCTTCTGCACCGCGATCTCTCCGGTTAGCAGAGAAGGCTGCGAGGAACGGGTTTAGGGCGGCGCCGGGGCGGTGGTTAAGCTGGGAGCTGGAATGGCGTTAGAACATCTGGAGGCGTCTGGAGGCTCGGCGAGGGGCGTGCGGAGAATGCGAGTCGATAGTGCCTACCTAAGTACGAGACCGCGGTGGGCGCACTAGCCGCCGGAACGAGTGCCTGTGGAGAGTCAGGTGGTGGCGAGACGGCCGGCCAGTGGAGCAGAGCGAGCGGCCAGGAAGAATGGGTTCAAGAATAGGAGAGAGGGATGCTTCACGCTGCGACGAGTGGGAGGCGGCGAGACGAGCACACGCCGGAAGTGGAGGGAGAGCCGGGCGGATTCGCGGGCGGGCGTGCGTGCCTGGAGGGCTCTGATTTGCCTGCGGCTGTGCCTGGGGCAGCCCAGCACCAGGGGCGGAGCGTGGCGAGGGCTGGGCGTTGCGGTGCGCGCCACGGGTCGGCAGGATGATCCTGGGTTCGACGTGGTACAGCGGTTTCAGCTAGCAGGGACATCAGCCGGCCGGCGCTCTGCTCTATTAAATACCTGCTGTACGGGGTAGCCAGCTTCTTCACGGCACAGGGTCCCTGCCGGACCGGCCGGCTCGCGGTGGAAACGGCTCTCTCCCGCAGAGATACGCAGCATGAGCGACAGCCCATCCCAGTCGATCTATCAAACGCCCTAGAATGCGCATGCAAGCGCCGCTGCGTCTGGCCCAGCGGTCACCGCCTTTCTTTCCGCGCTGCTCCCCTGTACGGTAGCAATCGCGACAATCGTCCACCTGGAAGGCTGCCAGAGTTAGATACGTCATCGATGATTTATCCCGGATTCCCAAGCAACAACTGCTTGTGTGGTTATGTCCTGTAAGAATGCTCATGAGGAGAGAGCTTCGCAGGCATGCTCCTTCTGCTACAGTTGATGGTATTAGACAGTACTCCTCCATCCAGTCCAGGCAGACAGGACCAACCTCTCCGTCTCGGCCGGATTTGATGAAATTGGTGGTTATTCAAAGGCACGACAGGAATGGACTGCATCAGCCCCATTTCCCCTCCTCCTTCCCGGCTTCCCCCTGCTCCAGGCGCGGGCCGCCCCGTTTTTTCGTGCTCTTCGATATCAGGGAAGATCTGGTTCTGTCGAGACACAAGACAAGACGAGGCCAGCCTATTCGTCCGATGCTCAGGACCGAAAAGGCCGAGTCATCGCCAGATCGCCTTTCCAGATGCACAAAAAAAGAACCCGCCATCCATTAATAGATCAACCATTCCCCGCGTCTATCAGCAGCACGATTCCACACCAAGTCGCCGTTGCCAATGTATGATTTGTTGGGCATCACATGCAGCTACACAAAACGGCGGCACGAATAGATTGCCCGTGCCAGCTCTCGTCCCGTTCGTCGAGTCGTCGACGACGCATGGAGAGCGCGCAACAGCGGGCACCCATTCTTTGGGTATGGATTTTCCCATTCTTGCAGGACGGTTTTGCTACATGGCCCCAACCGCGATGCTGGCCAGGACGTATTTTCGCAAAAGTCCTCCGGGGCCAGGCCAGTCGATTGGACGGGGCAGAGGGATAAAGGATAAAGGACAGGGTCAGCTGTGTCTGGACGGCTTCACCAGGTTTGTCATACTCTGTGGTCATCGATGCCCATGTCGTGGCGCCGGCACGGCCTATCTGGATCACGAGCAAGAGATAGACCTGCCAGCTGGCCCGCTGTGTCCCGTGGCGTTGCGGTGTACTGAGTCACATTATTCCTCTTAGCCTCGAGCATGGATAATAGGGGACTGCGCAGGTGACCTCTGTAGGAGCAAAAAAGGTCGGGACTAGCTCCCACGTCTATCTTAGACTGGGAGCAAAAAACAAGCGAGCGCTTACACCGTACAAGCGCAAGAGTCCAGACGGGCCTTTTTGATCCATCCTGCTCTTCCCCTTCCGCACGAGTCTCTACTCACCACTCCGGTCGGCCAGTCCGCATCTGAGACAGCAGCAGTGAGTTGAGAGTGAGAATACGATAACATTACCCACCTGATATGCCGTCCCCTTTGCTGCCGTGTTCGGAGTTCCAGGGCACTGACGTAAGGCACCAATCACATGTAAGCATAATTGACCAATCACAAACGCTGCTGGCTCCCCGTCTCTTCCAGCGGTTGGTCGTCGAGTTACTGCAGATGACAGGTTGAGACGCAGATCAGGGAGCATGGCCCGCAATCGCCTGATTCTCCTCTCATCATTCACTGTGACGTGCGGGATTGTGTGCAAGGTAATCAGGGATGAAATCCGTCTGGCTAATCGGCGAAAAAAACGTATGTACTGTTCAAGGCTACCACGTTTACCGTGTGGGGTGTGGTCTGTGACGAACGCCGCCGCCCGACAGTCAAACTCAGGAATGAGAATCGTTGAAAGAGAAAAAGAAAACGATGGCTGTCAAAGGGTTCTCCTCCAGCGCTTTCTACCTCGGAATATTTCTTAATCTTTTTGAAGCTCCTTTATACATTATTACCATGGTCTGTCAGATTTCTGATTTAACCCGCATGCCTCATGGTGTCTGTGGGAATCTAGGAACCGCCTTTATCTAACACAGCAATTTAGATAACAACGACAATAAGCAAATTCTAAAACCACATGACCTGAACAATTAGTGCCCGTACGCCATCTCAACTTTCAAATCAATAATAGATGCATGGACCAGGAAAGTCGAAACGATGGAGATAATTAGATGAAACCATCCCCGTCGCCGGCTTTGGAGACAGCACCAGCCCTAGCTGCAAGCGCCCGACGGATGGGTACTTATCAAGTACGGAGTAGATTGATGGCCTTTCCAAGTTCCTCCGACGGTTGACGATCACCCCCAAAGCTCGAATGAGGTGCGCAAAGGGATAAAATCCGAGAGAAAGTCGATCGTCTGAACAATCTTCTTTCCTTTACCCTTGCTCCACCAATGGCTTCAGCGCCTCGACTCCCGCTTGGAGGACGGCAGGATTCGACGTCCGCTTCAGGCAGCCCTTCAGTGTGTCAATACCTCCGCATCGCTTCACCGCATCCCTTCCGCGGGCACCGATATCGCCTGATGCTGCGCAGGTCAGGTTCCGCACGCACACGACCCCGCGATGCACCAGGTCCTCGTTGTCCTCCTGGCAGAGACTCAGCAAAAGGTTGACGCCACGCGGGCGCTCCAGCACCGCTGCAACGGCCGCATCGTGTTCAGTCAGCATGGCCAGGGCGCCCCCTGCGGCTCTCCGCGTCGCCACATCATCGGCGTCGGTAAGGGCAAGAAGCACATGAAGGCGTTGAGCAGCTCGTTTGGAACCGTCGGTGAATTTGGCAATTCCAGACTCGCAGGCCATCAGATTGCAGACAAGCTCGCACGCAGCCCGTTGGATAAAGGTGTTGTTGGACAGGAGCAGTTCCTCCAATGTGGACCACGCCTGCCGCACGATGGCCTCGGGCGCGCTCGCGTCGGGGGAAGAGGCGAGATTGGTGAGGGCGAGAAGGCTCTCGAATACAGGCAGAAGGTCTCGCGGCCGATCGTCTGAGAAGCCACCGGCTTCGGGGGGAGAAAGAATCATCACCAGCGGTTTGATGGCCGAAGTGATCTGAGGAAAGCCAGATGATGGGAAAACGTGGGAGGGATTAACAGAGATAAGAATACGCGCGAGGGCGTGGGATGCGTTGTGAGTCGTTTCATTGAGCTCGGGACCGGAGTTTCCATTCTTTGGGGTCACAATGGACAGCAGAAGCTTCACAGCCCCTTGTTGCGCAAGCTTCCCCCGGGTCTTGGTATTCCTAGAGAGGGAGAGGAGTATTTTAGCTGTCAGGTCCTGGATAGAAGCCAAGTCGCTCTTGCCGCATTCAACTAGGAGAGGCATGACTCCGGCGTCGATGACGGCATTGCAACGCGTAGTAACATGTTGGTCGTCGTCTAGGGGATCTGGTTCAGCTGCAGATTTGGCCTTTGAGGAAGCGCTTGCATAGGCCTTGAGTTGCGACATCTTCTTTTGCTCCTCAGAGAGGTTTGGAAGATACTTGGTAAGATTATGTATGATCATCAGGCCCCCGTAAAGGACGGACGAGTCCGCGGTATTCGCCTTGAGCGTCTTGAACAGGTCCCGCAGGAAGGAGGAGTCCTTAGCAAGTTGCTCCTTCACCTCCGGTTTCACGGAGGAGTATGCCAAGCCTTCAATCGGGTTCTGAAGATTGTCGACCTTTGGTTTAGACATCAGTCCCTTAAACCGATCAACAAGTTCGTGGACACTGCTACTCTCCTCCTGAATCTTACCGTTCGATTCGGAGGTAGCATCCTTTTCAGATGTCTTAATCTTGGCCAGAATCACTGCGGCTAGCTCTGAACTTTTAGAGGTGCCGTTGGACAAGGTGTGAGACAGCCATTCGGAGCAATTCTTCGATATGGCGTCACGGCATGCTAGATCAATACATGCAGCATTCAACAACTCTAGCACTGCTAGTTCGACCTTCCTACTCCTTATTCCCTTGTCCATGATAAGCTCGATCGATTGCAGAAACCCTTCTGTTAGGAATAGCGTCGCCATGGCGTTGGGGACAACGGGAAAGACAGCCGCCGCAGCGGAGAAAGCAATAATCAGGTCTTCATTGCGACCTCTTTCCACTTTCGAAGTGATGAGCTTGGAAAAGCGTTTCTCGCCAACTTCCTTAGATGCTTCGAGGTATTTAGCAGTGGCCAGAGTAGCCTGACTTCGCAATTCAAGCGGCAGTCTGTTGTCGAGGGAGGAAAGTATCACGTCGAATCCCTCGTCGTCCACTAAATGCTGTAGCCTTTCTGCATCCACGGACAGGAGTCGTGCAATCCCCTTGAGGGAGCGGCCATCGAGATCGTGACCCGATTCCATAAGTTTGGCGATGAAAAGCTGGAACAGCTCGCTTTCGCAGTGCGATCGGACGTCCTCCGTCGGCCAGAGGGTGGGATCCAGCACGACCGTGTCCAGGCACATCGCTGCGCCATCACCCCTATCATAGATCTCATCAAAGAAGGTTGTGACCGAGACCTGCAATTGGCTTGCAAAATACCGCCGTACACTGACATTTTGGCGGACAAGGCCGGAGATGATCTCGTCTTGTGTGGAAGACAAATCCCCAGGCTTCTGTGCTAAGATGAGCTTCAGGCTTTCCAGGGCCTTGTCCTCGGGCGGGTTAAGTCCATCAGTGGAGAGATAGCGCGAGGCTTCCTTGCCGGCATTCTCGTCCTTTTGGCTGGTATAGCGTCGACAGAGGTCTACAAGATGATGGCTGTTCTCCTCATCTTCCCTGATCTTGAGGAAAGCGGCCTTGACCTCTGGGTTCTCTGGGGCAAGAGAGATGGCTTCCCGGAGGTTTCGTGATGCCGCCTGTAAGCATAGACGCGCAGAGATTAGCAATAGCCAGAAGGAGCTGAAAAGCAGCAACGGCTTTGTACTTACCTCCCGATGACCAGCATCTACCAACTCGACGGCTTCCCGAGCCAGGTGGACGGCGCGCTCTTCGTCCCTTTTCTGGACCATTTCCAACTCGACGTGAAGGGCGGATGCTTGAAGAGTTGGCCAAGACACGTCGAGATGAGTAGAGGGAGAGGCAAAAGTCTTTTATGGTTGAGGCGGAGGGCGGACACAAGTGGGAGGGGCCCTGGGTCAACCACCACGACAGCCTAACCGACGGCCCGCGTGGAGAGGCAGAAACACGGCCAGTATGTAGTCATGGGGACACAGGCTAGGCTGATAATGATGCGATGCTGAGCAAACCGGAGGTGGGCGCGTTCGTGGTGTTTTCTTTTTCTCTGCCTTTCTAGCCCACCTTTTCCTTGCTTGTGGCTGCGGAGACTAAATCCCTTGCCCCTCCTCCGGCCGATAGCGCATGGAGCCTGCAGAGATGCCGCGACGCCAGTACTGCTGTAGTCCCAACCTCCTGGGATGATGGAAGACGGCCGCGCAGGGCCACAAAAGGAGCTATGCTTGGCAGTGGACCAGAAACAGATGATGGACTGATAGATCTGACAACTACTGATAAGTCACAGCGCACCACCCCTGGAGCGGTCTACTGCCAAGATATGCACGGAGTACATAACTCGGTCTTCCTACATACGCGGCGAACAGTAGTAGCTCGGAACTATGCTCCAACCACGAGGGCCATCGGCGTCACGTTTCCGCATACAAGGGGAACACAGCAGCTGCTGAGTCTATATGGTAAAAAGCCCCTTTGAGAAGTAGGCCCTTGGACGGCCCCGAGCTCAGGCACCTGCGCCAGCGCCTCATCATGTATCGCTGTACGGAAGACGGAGGTCCCCGGAGGGAAGCAATCCGGCGCTGACGCCGACGTGAAGTCTTGAACTCCTCATGCTCTTAATAAGAAGTAGTCTTATCTGAACCCCGGCGAAAAAGCCGCGAAATGAGTAAGCGGGTGCAGTAGTACGTCACAGGTGTCATCCGTCCCATGGGCAGGGTTGGCCATTTTCAGGGCTCAGGGCAAGGGTAGGGTTCACAGGTCCAGTGACCTTCCAGCTGTTCGTATTTCACGTGCTTTGGCGTAGTCGCGCGCCTGTGAGGGCGACAGACACCTTGATCAGCTCTATTTCGGGAGCTCCAGATTAGCGCCTTTCTTTGTCTAGCGCAGAGCTTCATATCTCGAGTCTGATCTCGACGCCTCCAGGGCTTCAGGTGTCCAGCACCAGAAGGAGGTCATACAGGGCCAGAGACAGAGGAGGGGGTCGAAAGACGTGAGCTCCGATCAAGGCACTACTAAGTGGTGCCGGCTCTCTGTTCGAACCTCTATATCCTCCACGATGCTATCGCGCCCTCTCTGATCTTCCCCGCGCCACGATGAACGCCGTGGACGCTTCTGAGCACTATGAAGTCGGTACCAATGGTTAGTCCACTCCAGTTCTTGCTCCATAGCCCTGAACTTTGACTGATGTATCCGTCTTTTCAGAACCTTCCCCGTCCCTGCTGACCATCATCCTCGATACCAATCCCCATGCCTGGGCCTTACTCGAGGACACCCTCCCGCTCTCCAAGGCCGTCGCCAACGTTCTCGTCTTCATCAATGCGCATCTCGCTTGCAACTACACCAACGAGGTCGCGGTCGTCGCCGCCCACAGCCAGAAGGCGGCGTGGCTCTACCCGTCCCATGGCCAGCAGCATGAGACCAAGCGCTCCACTGATGCAGACGGAGATATTGAGATGAGTGGCCGTTCAGATGATGGCTCTGCCGCCCGCGCCGCTACCCAGGCAAGCAAGTACCGGCCCTTTCGCATAGTTGAAGAGCAGGTAACCCGTAATCTGCGGGAACTGCTCGATTCGACAAAGGCCGCCGATATCAGCTCGACGACTTCCACCATGATGGCTGGCGCTCTCACGCTCGCATTGAGCCACATTAACCGCCAAACAATCTCATGGGCAGATAAACACGGTGGCTCGAAGCTAGATGCCTCCACCGCCACTTCAGCGTCCTTGCTCCCGGGAGGTACCACCAGCACGGCATCCGCAACCGCCAATACTTCTACAGGCCTGCAGTCGCGAATCTTGATTATCTCTGTTAGTAGCTCGACTGGTTCAGCGCACCAGTACATTCCTATCATGAACAGCATTTTCGCCTGCCAGCGGCTTCACATCCCCATCGATGTTTGCAAGCTAAGCGGCGACGCTGTCTTCTTGCAACAGGCTTCAGATGCAACCAAGGGAGTCTACATGTCACTGGCAGAGCCACGCGGTCTGCTGCAATATTTGATGATGGCATTCCTACCAGACCAACGCTCGCGGCGACACCTGGTACTGCCGTCGCGAGTCGACGTCGACTTCCGCGCTGCATGCTTCTGCCATCGCCGCGTTGTGAATATCGGTTTTGTTTGCTCCATTTGCCTTAGTATCTTCTGCGAACCGCCCGAAAATGGTGACTGCCTGACCTGCGGCACGCACCTAGAGCTAGGTGACTACGGAGCTAAGCCCGCAGTTCTCGCACGCAAGAAAAAGAAGAAAAAGATCCGCACAAATGGAGCGTCTGGCACGGCTACGCCAACCCCGACGCCTACTCCGGGTCCTTGAGATCCGCTTGAACGCAGTTGCACACGATACACAGTTCATCAGAATGGACCGTTACCTTAGAAAGGGTTGAACCCCTATATCATCCCACTGATCCCATACACGGATAAGTGTCTGCATTCGCTTCGAACTCCCCCGGTGGGAGAAGAAGAAAACCAGCGAGAGATTGCTGTCGTATTTAGGGACCTAGGATCAAGAACATGCAAGAAGAAAGCCAAAAAGATCTACAAGTAGACATGAATGGACATTCAAGCAGCTGCGTTCCAATCCAATGACCACTAGACCGCATCTCAGCTCCGCTACCGATAGTTGTCGATTTCACCACTGGAAGAAGACAGGATACTACCAGAGACAGGATAGGAATCGAGAGAGCATGCAATGCCTATAACTCCATGCCTGCTGAACTCTCCAGGATGGCCAGCCGGTTCAACACAGGGGTGGAAGAACAAGGGTGAAAGAAAAAGCATGTCGTGAAGGCTCATCTGCTTGGGCTAGCGAATCAGGGGTAAAGGGGAAACAAAAGCCGCGTCGCTGTATATTAGTATTGCAGGACGCAAGAAGACTTATCGTTTTGACACGTCGTGAATATCTAGAGCCCTGTATCTGCCGACTCGAGGTCAGCTATATGAATGTCAGATACTGCGATCCCCTCTTCCGACTGAGAGCCCTGTGGGAGATTGTTCTTTTACCTCTTGTATCTCGTCGCACGACCGCCCTGAGCAATGCTGCCATGCCCATTGCTGCGGGACATGACGCAGACCGGCTTTTTGTCCTCGGAACTCATAGAAGCCAACGCCTGTATATTGTTTAGTTTTACCGACCGTTCTGGAGACGATTTAAGTAATACATACGAAGGAGTCAGTATTATGGCCGAAGTAGAGGAAAACCCCGTCTTTGGTCTTTTTGACCGCCATGATCCCAATAGCCCCTTGGCAGTGGCTGCTTTTGACACCAGGATGACCTGCGCATCACGGAAGCGGCATCAGTTCCAGATGCAAATCAGATGCCATACTTCAGGGGATTGAATTTACCCATGAAATCAACTTCGATCATTGCTCTCATAGCCTCATCCTCACTAACGTCTTCGAATACACCACCCTCGCCTTTTCGCTGACTATAGTAGATACGCGAAGCGCACGTACTAGCTGCCATAGTCGTAGCCATGTGTTCGCCGGTCCCAGAGGTAACCGCGGCGACACATGTCCTATCGGGGTCCTTTGGGTCCACAGGAATCACGGCTGTGCCAACGCCCACCAACGCTGCAGGGCCGACTCTGCCACGGTGTTTCATCCCGATACCACCAGAAGACGAACCAGCAGCGATATTTCCGTAGCAATCGACGGCAATCGCTCCAACGGTGTCAGTGATATCGTCGATATTGTCCTTGCGACCATCATTATCGGATGATCCGTGTAAAGAACGGGTTGAGCCTGTAGATGCCTCGGGATCATGCGTAGAAGGATTACCCGTCAGAAACTCCGGCGGCTGCTCTTCCCAAGGAAGTGTATCATCCATATATTCGCAATCTTCCTCTTCTCCCGAATCCCCCTGGCAGCTGTTTGTACCGGCGTATGGAGTAAGATTCTGGTCAGTCTGAATGCCGAGAGTACTGTTTGAACCGTCCGCAATTGAGGTTGGGTCATGGTTGCCAGCGGCGTTCGCACCGAAAGAACGGTTACCCGGCAGGTTGGGCTCTACGCTTGGGGAAGGAGAAATTAGCTGGGCGGCCGGATGGATTGTCATAGGGCGGCCCGTGGACGCCGCATAGAGCTCATTCTGACGTTCGACTTCCATACGTTGCTCGAGATCTTCGATTTCTTTCTGCTGAGCAGCTTGCAGGTCATGTCGCCAGCGAAGCCAGCGCTCCCTTGCAGGCGGAGAGATGAGGAAATCATGGGGGAGAATTGGAATTCCGTTGTTGTAAGCAAAGTCCGTGGCACCAGGTCCAACAAGGAGATTTGGGGGCACTCTATGCAAGGAGAGAGGCTTTGTTGAAGCTTCGAGGACAACTCGAGCCAGGGAGATCGGGTTCCTAATCTCTGCAACCATATAAAGGTCAGAGGAAGTCGGGGAGGGAGAAGAAGAAGGGCAGATAAAGTCATTATAGCTAGATAAGCGGAACAACAACGGAGATACTCACGAGAGACGGCACCAACTGCACCGCTCCGGCCATGATGATCGACGATTGTGGCGTCACACTCAACGGTGCCATCCACAGTCAGATTGCTGCCGAATCCAGCATTTGTGATTTCACGATCTTCCATGAGCTTGATGGCCATCTCAACTGCATCAAGAGCCGAACCCCCATTCTTGAGGATTACCATCGCAGTCTTGGCCGCACTAGAAACAGTCAGACAGTGGGAAACCAGAACCTGGGAACGAATCAATCGAAGCCGGAGGTTTCGAACGACGGGGAAAGTGCCAGGAGCTTCAAGAGTGACTTACTCATTGCAGGCCTGCAGATGAGTCTTTTCATTCAGATGACTATGGAATCCCGCTCCCGCGTGCACAAAGATGGCCGAGACATCTCCGCCTTCTCTGCGGCGGAAAGGCATGGTGTTTGGGATGGAGCACACGTATTCTGCCAGAAGCGCGTGAAGGCTCTAAGACTGAAAATAGTGCTGTACTCAAGACCACCAGACAGATTACGGTGGGAGGGTTGTCTGCAGGAGTCGCTGAGGATCGCCCTGCATGAGGAAGGAGGTTGAGTTCCGACGAGAAGACTTTCACAGTGCTTGAGAAGGATCAGACGGGAGGGCCGAGCAGCATTCACTGGGGTATTGCGGCTGAGTTCATAGCAGACCCGCGGTGCCCCTCTTAACCTCCAGGCTGGTCTGAGAGAGCTGGTAGTTCTGCAGCGGAATGGTCCTGTTGTGAAAGGATCCCAGCAGTGATCAATTGGGGGTAACAAGTGAACGAGCTGTGATAATGGTGGAATGGATCTGGTGGAGCAATTAAATAGAACACTGCTGCAGCGAATGATGGTCCTAGGTAAAGCTATGGTACGGTGAGGGAATTACAGGTATGCAACGAGAGAGAAGAGATATCCAGGGCCAGGCTGGATATGAGCTCTAGGAAGGCAGAATGAGATGATACAAATAGCAAGGCGATGTCTTGTTTCCGGCGGAGGAGACCCGAACAGCAGGACAATCAGTTAGTTTCATTTGCAGCTCCTTCCACTTGCTTCCCTCTCCATCAACCCCTCTGTCTGCGAGGAAAGCGCGGCCCCGTCCAGCAGAAGGCGTCCGCCCAGAAGGAGCGGCGTCCGCCATGGCGAGCCTGAGGACTTCCATTGTGGCTGCGATGCGTTTTTGTTGCTCGCCGTAGGGCTGAGCACATGACGTGGCTTGGCGCTCCCACCTCCCGCGACGCTGGACGCCGCCCAGAGGGACACGCAGCATCGACCGACGGCGCTGCTCAGCTTCTCCCCATCCCTGCGTCGACCCTCTTCTCCTTCTCGAGCGTGCCGGACGCCCCCTCCAAGTCAAACTTCTTTTGCACGACCTTTTCCTGGTTCTTCGGCCCCCGCCAGGTTTATCCCAGAGCGCTTGCCGCACCCCCTGCAGTCGGTGAACGGGGGAGCTGCGGGATATACTAGTTCAGCATGGCTTCCCAAACGCCAGCCGTTGTCATGGACAAGTACGTCGAAATTACAAGCTTCCTCGTCATCGAATATTACTGACTCTGCGATCCTTCTAGCGGAACTGGCTACTCAAAAATCGGTGGGTGTTAACCGGCCATGCACGGTTCCCGAGGTCGAGCTTCTAGGCTGACATGCGGAGCAGGATTCGCTGGCAACGACTCTCCTTCCTTTGTCTTCCCTACTGCAATTGCTACCAAAGGTGGTGCGGGCGGTGGAAGCTCTAGCTCTGGACGTCCGGCCGTTGCAAACAAGCCCTCATTCCTATCTGGAGGCGGCGCGTCAGGTTCCAATCTAGCCGCCAAGCGGGGGACGGAGGACCTGGACTTCTTCATCGGCGATGAGGCTCTTGCTGTTGCCAACAATCCCGGATACGGCGTCCACTATCCTATCCGTCATGGTCAGATTGAGAACTGGGACCATATGGAGCGGTTCTGGTCGAACTCCATCTTCAAGTACCTGCGAGTTGAGCCCGAGGACCACTACTTCCTGCTTACTGAACCGGTGCGGCGTCCATCACCACTACCCCTTCATAGTCTTTGTCCGTGTCTTTTAGACTGATCTTTGTCGACAGCCCCTGAATCCTCCGGAGAACAGAGAGATGACCGCGGAGATCATGTTCGAGTCCTTCAACTGCGCTGGCCTCTATATTGCCGTTCAGGCCGTGCTTGCGCTGGCCGCGTCGTGGACGTCATCCAAAGTGACCGATCGATCCCTTACCGGCACGGTTATCGACTCCGGTGATGGTGTCACTCATGTTATCCCTGTTGCGGAGGGCTACGTTATCGGATCTTCCATCAAGAGTATCCCCATTGCAGGAAGGGACATCACCTATTTCGTGCAGAGCTTGCTCCGAGACCGGGGAGAACCGGACAGTAGCCTGAAGACTGCAGAGAAGGTCAAGGAGGAGTACTGTTATGTCTGCCCCGATATTGTCAAGGAGTTCGCCCGTTACGACAGGGAGCCCGACCGCTTCCTGAAGCATACTGTTACCTCTCCCAACGGCAGGTCCGTGACCATCGACGTCGGATACGAGAGGTTCCTGGCTCCCGAGATTTTCTTCAACCCCGAAATCTATTCTTCGGACTTCCTGACGCCGCTGCCGGTCATCGTTGATGGCGTCATCCAATCCTCTCCCATTGACGTTCGGAGAGGTCTCTACAAGAACATTGTCCTGTCCGGTGGCTCGACGTTGTACAAGGACTTTGGCCGCCGCTTGCAGCGCGATATCAGGCATCTTGTGGACGCTCGTATCCGTGCGTCGGAGTTACGCAGCGGCGGTGCCAAGAGTGGTGGGCTGGAGGTGCAAGTCGTCACGCACAAGAGGCAGAGGTACGCTCCCTGGTTCGGAGGTAGCCTGTTGGGTCAGACGCCCGAGTTCAGAAGCTATTGTCACACGAAGGCGGAGTACGATGAGATCGGACCGAGCATTGTTCGGAGATTTGCGCTGCTGGGCGGGCCGGGAAGCTCATGAACGGGGATATTGGTTTTTGTTCGCCAGCCACTTGTCAATAGTTCTCTCATGACCTAGCAGGGATTACAGTCCGCATGCAGCTCTCATTTCTGTGGTTCTGGAACTTAGAAAGAGTACATAAACAATTCACATTCTCAAACATATTTTTTTCGGGTAATCCCAAACGATCTATACACAACTATATTTTATTGTATGCAATTCACAGTTCCCCTGACGAAGCCATACCTCCTTTTTTTTCTTACCCTATAACGCCCTTAAATGCTTTTTTTTCCCTTTTACTACACATAATTTATCTATCTACGCTTCTGACGAAACAGCCGGAGCCGCCGCCGCATCCCCTGACACCTTGTTCAGAATGGCCACGCCCTCGACATGTCCCGTCTGCGGGAAGAAGTCGAAGCCCCTGATGCTCTCGATCTCGTACCGGCACTTGCCTTCCGCGTCGCCCTGGACCAAGATACCCACGTCGCGCGCCTGCGTGTGCACGTTGCAGCTGACGTAGACGACGCGCCGGGGCCCGTAGGCGAGGAGCTGGCGCAAGAAGTCGTCGCTGCAGCCCTTGCGGGGCGGATCGATGACAAGTAGGGTCTCGTCGGGCGGGTAGGGCACGTCCTTGAAGAGCGTGGCCGCATCGGCGGCGGCGAAGCCGGTGTTGGGGAGGGCGTTGGCGCGGGCGTTCTCCCGCGCGGCGGTGATCGAATCGCCGGCGACGTCGACACCCAGGGAGGACTTGAAGAGCGGGGAGAGCGTCACGGTGAAGAGGCCCGAGCCCGAGTATGCGTCCAGCAGGTACTTGATCGGCTTCTCGCCCTGTTTGGTGTTCTTGGGGTGGACGTTCTGGCGGATGTACTCGGTGAAGCCGGAGAGGATGGAGTTGTTGTTCTGGAAGAAGGCGCCGGCCTTGTTCTTGAAGATGTAGTTGTCGACGTATTCGATGGATGTGGCGTTGTTGTCTGTGACGCAACGCTTCTCCTCGATGTAGTCGGGGTGTTCAATGCGGATCACGTCCTCCAGATCCTGCGGCGGGATGCTCGACAGTGTCTCTTTGATCATCTTCTGCTGCTCTTTCTCTGCAGTGCCATTCGATTCTGCGCTCTTCGATCCCTCCTCTTTCTTGATGCGAGTCGTCGACTCGCGCATCAGGAGCGTGGCTCCTCTGGGGTACTGGTGCAGATTCTCCGCAACTCTCTTCCTTTCTCTCTTCAGTCCCCGTCGGACAATGTCCGTTCCCAGAGGACAGTCTTCGATATCCATGTCCATCCGTCGGTTCTTGATAGTGTAGCCGATCGGGGGAACCTCCTTGGGAGGCTCTCGTTCCTTATTCTTCCCCCGTCCAGCCCCGCGGGGATTAGTGAAGTGTGGTGTAAGTTTCGTCCGGTATCCATATTGCAGCGGCGACGGGAAGGTATCGCTAATGGGGGGAATCAGCTCCGGTATCAGACCGGAGAAATTCGCATATGCCTTCTCCACGATCTTCTTCTTATGCGCAAGCTGGTCTTCGTACGAAAGCATCTGCAATTGGCATCCAGAGCACTTCCCGAAGTATTGGCATCCTATGAGAGAGTCGTTGCGCTGTGGCCCCGGCTCAATCACTTTGATAAAGTCCGTTATGCTGTAGGACAGATCCGGGAAGTGCCTGACAACCTTCACGAGGACAGTGTCGCCAGGCACGGAGAAAGGCACAACGTAGACATGGTCGCCATTCTCAGACAGTGCGAGACCATCGCCCGTCGAGGACAGCTCCGAGATTTTCAGTTCGATCTCCGTAAAAGGCTCTGGAAGCGCCGGGCGCGCCGCGGCGTCCCCTTGCTCGCCATCATGGTCCTTTTCTTGCCTGCTTCTCTTAAGAAGGTTATCTATATCGATTTGGAGGACCTCGTCAAATCCATCTCCTTTATTCGACTTCTCCGCCTTGGCCTTCTTCTGCTTCTTCGCCGCGGGCAGTTGCCTATCTGGAGAGCGCGACATTACAGCGGCGGGGAACTGCGCATTCCGGCGCGGGCTCCGCGCGTTGGGATCGTGATGGGTGGTATGGACGCTGAGACTGAATATGGCTGGGGAGAGTCTGTGCCGGATTGAAAGAAGAGAGCGGCGCCAAAGGACGCATGACATGGAGGAACACAATATTGGAGAGAGCAGAGCTGTGGACGAGCAGCGCGTCGACTCGCAGCCGTTTTGGTCTCTGCAGCTCGCATAAGGCAAAATGCGCGGACGGTGAGAGGCCGGGGCGGCGGGCGTGACGCCGCTCCGGACGCAACTCAGAATTTTGTCGTCTCCGCCGCCTTCTCCACCACGAACTGCAACCACCCCAACGATCACCTCAATTGGCCTCTCTACCGGCCTCTGCTGGCCAGAGAGCAAAGCTCGCCACCATGAGCGTCTCACGGCCGGCACGATGCCTCTTCTGCAGCTTTTCCCGTGCTGCCAGCACGGGCACTCGCGTGCCTCGACGACAGTTCCACTCATTCCCCGCGCTTGCCAACCGGAAGCCCAAGTACCCGAATATCAAGGCGTCTGATATGAAGACGCTGCAGGAGATCACCCGGAACCTCAAGCCGGAGGACTTTAAGCCATACACCGAGGAGGAGAAAGCGCGCCTGGCGGAGGAGTACTCCCCCGCCCAGATCGCCGCCATCGAGGCCGGAGAGGCCGCAATCGACCCGAAGGACATGGCGGAGCAATTCGCGATCAGGAGGGATCCGATGAAGTTCCACTACCTTGACGACTTCTCGACCATCGAGCCCGTGGTCGATAAGCACATCCGCGCGCCCGAGTCCAACTCGGACTACAACGCCCGGCTCAAGGAGGAGGACGACTTCGTGGAGGACTTTGCCCGCTTCTTCGCTCAGATGCCTGACAATGCGACCGCGGCGGACTGGGTCCGCTTCGCGGACTCGCTGCGTCTCACGATCGGCAAGGAAGAGAATGAGCTCAACCCCAGCTCTGCGCTCGTGCCGCCCTTGTTCCAGCGCGGGGAGTCTCTGAGCAAGGACCCCAAGCCTCTGGAAGAGCAGAAAAAGGAGGAACAGGAGAAGAAGGAGAAGGGGAAGGACTCAGAGGAAATGACGGACGCCCTCAAGAGGCTGCTGCAGGCTACCGGATACACCCTTGACGATATCCGGTCTCTGAGGCTGAAGACCCTTGTGTCCCACGCAGTCGTCAACCAGACACGTCTGGGAAAGGTCCGCAGGCAATACTGCCTGTCTATCGCCGGCAACGGAAACGGCCTGCTGGGCATCGGAGAGGCCAAGTCGGAGGAAGCGGGAGACGCCGCGACGCAGTCCAAGTACCGGGCCATCAGAAACATGCAGCCCATCTTGCGATACGAGAACCGTACCATCTTCGGCGATGTCGAGGGCAAGGTGGGAGCTGTTGAGCTGAAGTTGATGACCCGTCCCCCAGGTATGTCTATCCCCGCCTGGCGCCATTTGCCGCGGTACTAACTGACGGTTTCTTTGCTCTGCAGGCTTCGGTCTCCGCTGCCAGCACCTCATCTTCGAGATGTGTCGTGCGGCCGGTATCCACGACCTGGCCGCGCGGGTTGGCCGCTCGCGGAACCCGATGAACACGGTCAAGGCCGCCTACGAGGCTCTGAGGAGCCAGCGGCACCCAGAAGACATCGCGCGCGCCAGAGGCAAGAAGCTGGTCGATGTGCGAAAGGTCTACTACGCCGGCAGAGTTTGAAAAAGAACCTCCTCCTCCCTTTTTCTCTTCCAGCGTCTGAGCTCCACCCTATCGATCGAAGGGTTTCTCGGATAGAATCCGACCACCTGTTTCATTAGACAGCGGGTCCGTGATGTATCCAAGTCTATCGTCTCTCTATCGGGCATGTACGGCAAAATTGGACTGTACGAGTATGGGCATGAACGCCTTCAACGACGTTTGCTCTTTTTGTATCCTGAATCCCGAAATTACTCCCGCGGTGGTGTATATAATCGATTGCTTTGATTTCCCTCGACATGTGTATTAGCTGTATTTTTGCATCGGAATCTCCATTTTATGGAAAACAAATCAATGACAGGGACGTCACCACCGTTGAACCTATCCATTTCGTAACATTGAGTAGGCACCTATATAGAGAGCAATTGGCTCCAGAACTGCTAGCCATGTCCACTATTATCAAATATGCCACAAAAAGCAAAGACAAGCCCACTCAACGCCGACCCAACACAAACATAAAAAGCCACCCGGATATACATGTCCATTCCACCAGTCCATCCGTCTAACATTAATCTCATTTTGCGTTTCCCCCTTTTCCTTCCCCTCCTGGTCCAAGTGCAAGTGCAAATCAAAATCAAAAAAACCAAGCCCATCACCATCCGCCCGCAGCTCCATCATCATCATCATCATCATCATGAAATGCCTCAATGTCCCAACGTCAACGTCAACCTCAATGCCGAATAGCAGTGACATCGCCCTCCCCCTCGCCCTCATAACCCTCCCCACCATCCCCACCGTCCTGATACTGCCCCTGTCCCTGCCCCTGTTCATTCTCATTATCGTTATAGATCTGCTGCTGCAGCACGATGCTGTACACGCTGGCCTTGAGCAGGGTGCACACGGTCGCCGTCTTGCGCTCCAGGAGGCGCAGGCCGTCGAGCGTCACCGAGGCCGGGTCGCCGGCGAGGTGGTCCAGGGCGGATGCTAACTACATTATATCGACCTGTAATGTTAGCGACATGAACCCGTTTTTCGTTTTCGTTCGTGAAGAACAGCGGGGTTGGGAAAGGTTGGGGGGGAAGGGGGGGGGGGGGGGGGGGCATACCTTATTAACATTATCAAGCAGCCGGGCGTACTCGTCCAGGACTTCCTGCTCGAGGTCGGAGACGAGGGGGTTCGCGGAGCGGAGGAGGGGGTTGTTCCTGATGGGGGTTTCGTTGTTATTGTTGTTGTTGTTGGCGGGGTCTGCCGTTTGTGCGTCGTCGGAGTAGGACATTGTATTTTTTCCCCTCTCTGTTGTTGAGTTGAATTGTGTGATGGCTATGTTAGGTATGTAGTTATGTGTCCTTGGACAGGTATATCAAGGTAGGTATCTATCAATTCCGAATTGTACTGTACAGTACGGAGTAGCTCGCTCAGAGTGGATACAGTGGACGCAGGAAGAGGGGAGAGGGAGGTTCGATGAAAAGTGGAAGAAAAGGAGGACGAGGAGACGTTGAGTCCGTATGTATTTTTATCTGACTCGACTCGATTCTCCCCGCCGTCGCGCTGCGCAATTGTGCACTCGTGATGCGTATGTGCCGTGGGGAGCCTGCGGGTTCCGACGTTGACTTATCCCAGTCGAGCTTGTCTGCCCGGGCGGAGACACGCCAAGAACGCGTTCCGCGTACGGTGCGGGATTCCGCTCAATCTACAGTACAACCACCTTCGGAGTACTGCCTATACCTCCTAACCATCACTGGAGTGTACACACTACTTGCTGCAAGGATAGTATTCGAAAAGCGGAGAGACAAGATTTTGCCAAGACTCGCAACTACCGAACTGTCAAGGAATTCGATGATCGGCCTCAAATGGTATTGGAGATACGCTACTCGCTAGATAAAATGACTGCAAGCACAAGACTTCGGATGTAGGCACCTGGCCTGCTCTCAGGATGAGAAGACCGCCGTGGCGAAAAAAATAAAATCCAGAGCTCGTATCATCTCTTCTCATTCTCGTCTCGTCTCATGCCATGCCGCTGGAAAAAAAAAAAGCAAAGGTGAACACATCACACATGTTGCGCTGAAGGGGCTCCCGAAATCGAAAACGCCGTTCTTTGCAAACAGAACGTGTATCGCACCTGGAAAAGCATGCAAGACGTTTTCGAAACGAAAAAGATCCAAATCATGACGAAGTGGGAATCAGTGGGAGCCGCGCCATCTACAAGAAAAGCCCCTGGAAAAGACAACAAAAAGGAAAAAAAAAAAAGCACAGGAAAACATACTGACGCCAGCGCACATCGACCATAGAGCCGGTCGATCTGCCACAACCAAGCAAGACGATGGGCAACGAAACGATCACACCCATAGGTAAAACTTGGTACACTTGTGCCGGCCACCAGTGGAGATATCCTTAAATGAACAAGGACCCGACCTGGCCTCCAGACCCTTCCGTAGTCAATCGGCAAACAAAGACGAGAGACAAAACGCAACAAGGCCAAATCTCGTAGCACTCCAAACACCAAATTATGATCTCAACAGGAAAAAAGACTCTTCTTTTCTTCTCGAACGCGGGATTCATTCATCATGGATCAGGGTCATTAAGAGGTTCCATCATGGGAACGGAGTTCAACCTCCTGCCACGGGTGCAGGAAAAGCGGTAAGACTATCCGGGAATACTGACGGTGGCCACCGCCATTGATTCCCTGTTAGTATTCATCATCATGATGCAGCGTGACACTGTTGAACTCCTGAAACGGATCGGCCTCCCCACCAGGGGTAAGACCGCTGTTCGTCTTACTCGTACTGCTTCCACCGATGTCAACACTTGCGCTGTCCTTGATGTTGCGGAAGTTGACTGCGTCGATCGCACGACCCTCGCTCGGGATCATGGGTGGCTTCATATGGCGGATCAGAGCCCACTGCGTTGTCCGGAAGAAGGGATGTGCCTTGACGTCCGAAGCACCTGCTCGAGCACCAAGGCGCTTCGTCTCGTCCTTGATAAGAAGCTTACGGATCAGAGACTTGCAGAGATTTGAAATCTGCTGCACCCCAGGATGGTCCGGGAAGGGAACTTCATCCCTCAGAATATTAGCAAAGGTGGCATTCCGATTCTTCCCTTTGAATGGTGTCGTCCCGTAGAGCATCTCATAGATCAAGATGCCGAGCGTCCACCAGTCCACTGCACTGGTATGCCCACAACCCTTGATGACTTCTGGCGCGATGTATTCTTCCGTTCCGACGAACGAGTTTGTTCGGAAATCGGCAATACAAGACTTTGTGTCGATTGCCGGCAGTGAGTTAGAAGTTCCGTTGCGTCCAAGAATCATAGTAGGAGCGCCTCCTGGCCCCGATTGTTTCGACAGGTCAAAATCTGACAACATGATGTGGCCCGATTGGTGCAAAAGGATGTCTAGATACGGAAATTAGCACCCCAGTATTGCAGGAGACGACGATTGATGGTCACATACTTTCCGGCTTAAGATCACGATAGATGAAGCCCATAAGATGGAGATACTCCAGAGCGGCCGTGACCTCTGCAGCATAGAAGCGAGCTGCGTCCTCTGGGATGCACTTCCCGGGACGAGTTTGAAGAGCTAGGATGCAGATATCAGCCATCGTGCAGACCCAAGGGGGGAAACAATATCCAAAGAAAAAACACACCTCGGAAAAACTCCCCACCGCTGCAGTATTCCATGCACAGGTAGAGGTAGTCCTCCGACTGGAAGGAGTGATACAATGTCACGATGAAGGGGTGGTTGCTCGTGGCCAGAATCTCTTGCTCCGCCAATGCCCGCTTGATCTTATTCCGCTTGATCATTTCCTTCTTGCTGAGCACTATTTGTTTCCGTCAGTTGCACACATCCTCCCATGTACGTGAAGACAGCAGCAGGACAACACTCACCCTTCATCGCATACAACCGACCCGACTTCTTCTCCCGAACCAAGTACACCTTACCCACATCACCCTTGCCGATCAACCTGATCTTGTCAAAGCTTCCCGGCCCGACCTCCACGTTCCGGACCTTGATCGAATTCGAACTGTATGTCCGCCGGAAGGTGGCCGAATTTCTGATCTGGCCGGGAGAAGGGATCGTGCTATCGGGCCCGACTTTGGGGACCGACAAATTCTGCTCGTTGTCCCGGGATTGATCGACGAGGCTCACCTTGGGGTTGTCGCCTTGGTGCTCGACCAGAGGTTCCTTGCCCAGCTCTGCCGTCTTCGGACGGTCTTCCGAGCCGTCCCCGGAGAAGAGCCCCTGGGCGTTGGGTGCGGACGCGACACGGCGTAGCTTCCGGGCCAGCTCCTCCTTGCTCGCGGTGGTCGCCTGGTCCGCGGAGACACCCTCCACCTGCAGTTCGGGGGTATTGGGGGGAGAGTCCTCATTGCGATGACGCAGGGCCGGCTGGCCCTGGTGGGCGAAGTAGGGGTTGGCATGGGCCGTGGGAGACAGGCATTCCTCGAGCGGATTGCCCTCGCTGGCGACGGTGGTGGAGCGACTGCGGCCAATGGTGGGCAGAAAGCGTGATTGCCTGAAGCTGGACTTGGACTCGGGCTTGAGCGCGTTGGAATGGCTTCCCTCCCTGTTGTCCCGCTCACGGTCACTGCCGCTGTGGCTGCTCCCGTGGGAACCGTTGCTGCCGGAGCTGTTGATGCGAAAGAAGTTCTTGATCCTCGCGGGGAAGTGGCTGTTGGACGAGTCGTTTGTGTGTTTCTTGGAGGCCAGGGAGAGACCGGAGAAGTTGCCGCGCTTCTCAGACGGCACCGCGTGAGCGGACGCGTTGGACGAGGCAAAGAGCTGTGTCATGGCGGGGGCGCTGCGTGCTGCAGCAGCAGCAGAGATGATGGTAAGAATGGTACGAGAGGAGGACGGCGAAGCGTCGGGTTCCTAGGGCGACAGAGCGAGAGAAGGACGGGGCGAGGGGCGACGGGGGGGAGAAGCCCGGTGGGAAAGGACAGCTGCTTAGCAGGCAGGCAGACGACGGCGGAGGGGAACGGGCGCCGGCACCGGGAACGGGAGCTGTCGGGGCTTGGGGCGTGCTGGCGACGGGCGGCTATCTTGTCCAGAGAGGGTCTCCACCCGGGTATCGAGGAGAGGCAGAGGCCGCAATCATGGATCAAGAACGAGAGGACATGGGGAGAGGAGCAGAGGGAGAGAGGGATGGAGAGAGAGAGGGAGAGAGGGAGGAGACGTGAGGAAAGGAAGTGAAGTTGGAATGAGCGAAGCGGGAGTGGAGATGGGCGATGCAACGGGACAACGCCGCAGCGTGTCAGGCACAGGCACGGGGCAGCAAGAGGCTGCGGCGGCGGCGTTTCAGCTCGTCTCGCTCTGCCGGCCCACGGTTCGACCTCCGGCCCTCCTCCGGCACATCGGGTGATGGACCGAGCACCTGTCTGTATCTCTACATGCTATGGCGGGAGATCATCACGCCTGCACAGGACATCCTATGATTCTCCATCGTCCTGGACTAGGTATGCACGTTATGTTTCCGCAACTAGGTACAGCGTCCGCTTCGGCTCCTGGTACGCCAATCGCCGTCTCCCGTGCCACCAACAGATAACCCTGATAGGAGCATTCCTAAAAGCATACACCACGTACATACATCATCAACACTACCAACACGGCTTCTCCAACACCCAATTCCTGCTCTCCAATGTCACTTTTTTTCTTTCGTTTTCTTGTGAATTTTTACCTTTTTTTGTCTTTTTGTTTTATTCACTTTTTTGGATCTAGTCATGCACCAGGGTGGTTGATACGATACTTGTGCATCATGTCCCGTTCTTCCTCTTCAATTCGTCGGAAGAAGTTGCGCACCTCTGCCGGGCTGGCCTTCTCCCGCACTTTCTTCTTGTACCACGAGTTGTCGTTGAGTTGTCCGGTGGCAGCGTTGCCCGAACGGCCGTCTCTCCGCTGCGTCGGAGCGGCCGAGTTGGATGTTTCCGGGTCGGGCATGTCCGCAGGCCCGTCAAAGGGCGGGAGAAATGCGTGTGCGTTGATGTTCTGCGAAACGGCCGGGGCACAGGCCTTCTTGGAAGATGAGCTCTGATCCTGGCCGTGCCTCCACAGTTTCAACATCAACGGACTTCTCTTCGCCTCCTCCTGGTTGGCAGGCTCGCTGGATGGAGGAAACTTGCCCGGTCCAGATCCCGTCGCAGCTTGTGGGCTGATTGTCTGGATCCATTTGGCCGTGTCGCGGATTTTGGGCACTCGATCCCCGGCCCTAGGCCTGGCCTTGCTGGTTCCTGGAGCAGCGCCAAGGGTGGCAGGGTCTCTGCGGAGATGTTTTTAGTCGTTGCGTTATGTGCATCGTGGAAGGTTCTACTCACTGGTCCCGCGATAGCTCATCGCTCGTCCTCCCCTCGTTCTCCCTCCTCTCCAACTCCCGCGCGAGCCAGCGTTTGCTGCCAAGATCAGCGCGTGTTTCTGCGGGCAGGCTCAGCGTGGATACTTACTCTCCTTCCTGGATCGTTGCCCACGAGTCGGTTGTCGAAAGATAAGAATAGCACGACTTCTCATCGTCATCATCGCCAGCTTCGTCTGGCACGCGTTGGACCCTGTCCACGGATTTGGCGTTGCTCTCTCCGGATTTGTGCGATTTTCTCTTCCTTGATTTCTGTTCGTTGGGATGAGTAACCGCCTTTAACGGAGCGGTCACCCCTCCACTGTCGCGGCCTTGCGCGGCGCACGCTGGCTTGTTCCCAGACGCTTTCGAACCGGATACAGGTTCATTCTCAGCTGAGTTACCAAGCCCTTGCTGTTCTTGCTGGCTGGCCAAATCACCTTTCAGGTCAGAGCGGGAAAGTCGTTCGGTGACGATAGCGAGCTCCTTGAGAAGTCCATCGATAGCTTCTCCGCGTTTGGCAGCTTCCTCGATGCGGTGGTAGACTCGACTGATCTCAGGTGGTGCGGATTGCGTGGGAGTCGTCCATCCGTCACTTCCGGTCTGTTCATCTTTTGCGTTACTTGCCATACCAGGATAGATTTGAGTATCTTGACCGCTGATGTTATGATTCATGTTTCCCGCCCAGTCTTGATGTGGCAGTTGGTCGCCGTAAGGAATACCAGCGTTCGCTCTCAGGTCTGCGTATCCGAAGCCGGCGGGGAACGAAGTCAGGGAGCCTATTGTCGGGAATTGAAAAGGGAAGGTTGTATTGAATGGCTCGTTTGCCGGCACCATCGATGGCCAACTGCTGGCAAACGGAGTTGGGGCCCAGACGAAAGGAGAACTATTGGCAGCGAAACTGGACATCCATGGTGTCGTCTGCACATTGAGACCGTTTGGGAGCTCTCCTGAGCGGAGTTGCGGAGGTGCAGCTTGCAAGCCTGGCGGCGGTGCCATCTGCGTATCTGTCGCTTTGGCCTCCTGGTTTCCAAGGCTTGACTCAAGCTGCTCCTTGTACAGCCGCAATGCATCCAGCTCCCGCACAAAGCTCATCCGTTGCTCAACCAAGATCTTCTTTGAGTTAGGATCCAGATCCCAGCTGTGAAGGGCCATGTATCGGTCAAGGTTGGCCAGCTGAGCAGAAAGTGTTTCGTGTTCCTTAGTCACCTCCTGCAGAGACTTGTGTGTGGTTGCATCTTGAACAGCTCCCGAAAGGGGAAGTGACTGTGTGAGAAAGGGTATGGTCTGGTTCGCAACCTGGCCTCCGCTGATGCCGGACAAAGGATAAAAAGGAGCAGTGTTCGACAGCGGTAAATTGGTGGCAGATGGAAACACTCCGAAAACCCCTCCCGTTGGGATTCCAAATGATGGTCCTGCACCGGCTACAGGCTGCTGATTTGATGAAATAAAGGAACCCGAAGGCCTCTGGGCTGGCAGAGTCTGGCCATTGTTTTGAAGCCAGGAAACCTGGTCTACTCCGGCATTATACGCAGCGTAGTTTGGCAGGACAGTCACGCACTCCTGGCCCACCTGCCCCGGCTGAAGAGACTGAGCGGCATTTGGCGCCAGAGAAAACTGCTGTTGCAGAAATGGCGTTGGGAACATGGCGATTGCCTGCGGAAGACCTTGTTGCAGACCCGGGATCCGTTGCTGCAGCCCCGATCCATCAACACCTACTAACGGTGTTGCTATTCCAGGCATGGTGCCTGTAATTGAAGGAAACTCGGCAGCAGTGAAGTTGTTATTGGTGTTGGTGTTGTTGTTGGAATCGCCGCGACTGTCTCGAGCAGACGTGCCTTCGGCCTTGATGCTCTGTCCGCCCTGTGTTGGAGCCGCAGATCTAGGTCCTTTGACAGGATCGTCACCCTCCTGCTTCTTTACTGGCAGCTTAAACTCCGGTGCAGGAGTCCTTGGGTTCATGGGCACGATGCGACCACCTGCCGTAACGCGGTGGTGCTTTGGGGACGCGTGCTCCTTGAGGAAACGCGCAAAGCCAGCGTCCATCTGCGCCAACGTCCCATGGGGTGCGTTGTTTGGCTGGCGATATGGATAGCGAAGACTGGCCCCCGAGCCAAAGGGAGACTCTTCACTTTGGTGGCTGACAGAGACGCTCGAAGCTACACGCGAGCGGTTGACAGACCGCTCTGTCAGGGAACTCGTGTTTGTTTTGCGCCGGCTGAGCAGGTTGTCTACAATCAACAGTCAGTAGGAGGTATCTTCCTGCACTGAACATGACATTTGACGCACTGTCAAGAGCATGGACACTGAATTTGCCAATGTCAATGCAAGCAGTCTGTCTCAAGGACAGCAGGGTTGGGATGTCGTATTTCCTTTTAACGTTCATTTTAGACGATACCGGAAGACTATGACGGTTTGTACAGTACAGGGTGGTAAAAAGAGTGAGGGCAAGACAAATGGGAGACGCGAAGGAGGAACGTCTAAGGGTGTCTGTGTCTTCATATCAACAAAGCATTGGATGTTGTGTTAGGACTGGGGGAAGGCGGGCCCCGTTGTGAATCAGGGCAACAGCATCCCGTGATCTCGCAGTGGTTAGCATGGCATGGCCAGGGCGGGCTCCGTCTAGTTCCATGTGAATCAGGAAAGAGTCAAGGGAGATAGATGTTTGGTCTGTTGAAGAAGGAACCCTCTTGGATCTTGGATTGGAAAAAAGGTACACTCTATTTGTTAAAGGCCCCTGATGGTATCAAGATATAATATTAAGAGAAAGCTGAATGTAGTATTCTAGTAGATACTGTAAAATGACTGGGAAGTCGGATAGTAGAAAGAACCCCCTGACTTCAAAAAATAGATAAAAAAGCAATGGAGCCAGCGCCTTTAGACACTCTCACGAGCCTTGACTGGATCTGCAGATAGGCTCACTTGCCAATCATCCTCATCTCGCTCGAAGCTGGGCCGAGTCTTTGGCGCATTAGCAGAGTCTGTCTTATCGGCCTCCTTCTCCTTCTCCTTCTTTCGTTCTGCCATTTCCCAGCTACCCACACGTTCATGTCCCCTTACGACAGCCCCAGAGGCACTATTCTCCCCTGCGTCCGTCTCCGTGGTCTGGACAGCGCCTCCTGCCGGGCCCTTAAATGTCACATCGCGGTCGCTGGCCAGCTTGCCACTGCCTTTGAAACCTCCAAGCTCAGACTTCGGCCCGCGGTGAATCCGCATACCGCATAGAAGGAAAGCAAGAGCAGCGATGAAAGCTAGGGTGATGAGAGTAACGCACGCGCCGATGACGCCTGCGCTGCCGGCATCCAATCCCCGATTAGAACCAGTAGAAAGCTTGTCCTCCACCAGACCAGAACAGAATACGGTACTGGAGTTGCAGATGGTGCACCATTCCTGAGTGGACGGCACTAGAATCTGTTCCATTTCCGATTTGAATTCGGTATACGAAATGGTAATCTGGCTCGGACCGTGGCCGAAGAGCGGGTAGTATGTGAATCCGACTGAGGAATTCGTGCTATTGCGAAGAAGAAACCGCACGTTAAGGTCAGAAGCATTGGGGTATGCAGAACTAGAGGAGTCATTCTCAAAGCTGTACAGCTCGAAGACCAAAGAAGCACCTCGCGTCGGAAGGCCGTAGAAGTTCTCATGCATTGGATTTGCTAACTGCAGTAGAGCAGCAAGTGCGACTGCAGGTTCAAACCCTCCGAAGACAAGGGTCATTTTCCCACCAGAGCCCTGACTTCGAATGCTGGCATCGAACGCTTGCACAACCAGCTGCGCGAGAGTCCTCCCAGCGATTGCGCGAATTCGGTCCCCTTCGTAAAGGCCCGACGCAGAGAGGTTTCCGTTCGTCGCAAAGATATACTGGTCAGCAAGCCATCTTGCACGGTTCAGGTCCTGGAAAGTCACAAGACTGCGTAGGGTCGAATTGTGCAGATATTCGTATTCAAGGTATTCCGAAATATAGTAAGCATTTGCATAGTTGGCCGAGTAAAGCTTGTACACTCCAGACAGCGCAACATCATAGAGATAGGCGTAGAGAGCTGCCGAGTCTTCAGCGGTCTGCTTAAACTCGGGGCTGTTTTGATATAGCCATTGGGACACCATATGCATGTAACAGTCGGCCTGACCTGCTACTGCGATGGAGTTCGAATCAGTCAGGCCAGCGGTATAGATCCTGGGGTACTGGTAGCCATTCAGCGGAGAATCAATCACAGACCCGTTTGCCAATATAGAGGTGCCATCGATATAGGTCTCGTTGTAGGAACGTTCGAGAGGAGGATAGAGCCCCTGCATGAAGGCCTGAGCAGAGGCGGCAATGAATTGGTCCGTGGTTGAATATATATTCACTTGGCTGGAATTTAACATGTAGGGCGAGATCATTTGAATTCCCGTTGAAGTAGTCCCATTGGCGATTGGATGGACATATCGCTTTCGGAAGATCGAGCCGGCAGTATACAAATCTTGTGCCCCCAGCGACGTCAAGGTCCTCGATTGAGGAAAGAGAGTCGGAGTACTGTCACCATATGTTGTAAAGGCAAAGACGGCCCAGATTTTCTCCTCCAGGTCTTGAGCCCAAGCGGGCGCCGGCGCCTGGAGCATGAGAGCAATAACGGCACAATGAAACAGTCGCATCCTTGCTTCGATGTTTCCAAGTGAGCTGATTGGTACCGTGAGAGCAAACGAGCTACCTCCGAATATCAGGAGCTTTCAGTCTACTGTGGAAAGTGCCAGGGAAATGTTTAGGAAACTCATAAGAAACAACAAAGACGCATGCTTACGGCCACCATGACCGGGAAACAGCATAGAATAAGTATTAGTAGGAGCGAGGAGAAGCTAGACAGGCGAAGCAGTTGTCGGATGACCTAGGACCAAGGTATCCGCCAACTCCGAGTAGCTCGAGCTCTTTCTGGGACGGACCTTCGGCTGGAAAACGATAAAACATGTGGCCGGAAGGGTTAGCAGGCACTTACTGGCAAAGAAACAGGATGGCACGACATCCGCCTGGACACTTGCGGCATACTGTCTCGTGAACACGAGCCTGGAGCTGCAGTACAGTGCAGTAGTCTGACCACCTTCTCGGTATGCATCTCACCTATAGCTATAGACGAGGTCCAGCATAAGTAGCATCGGTGTGACGACATGGACAGTGTTGGTTATTCTTAACGTTCTAACAACGGTTGTCGTCCATGTTTCAAGTCTGGTACCCCAATATATCGAACCAATGTGAGGTTCTGCCGCGATATACAAGAAGCCTCTTCATTACAAACTGCTCCATGCTACAACTGTCTTGATACCATCTTCGCTCTCAACAGGTTGCAGTATGTCAGATGCAGTCCACATAATGCAGGAGAAACGAAACACCTTCCCCCCAGGGATAGATTCGTAAAGCTAGAGCATGTATTATTGAATGCGCAGGCTGGATGGATTAACTGTACCATGCGCAAATCAGGTTTTCAGAGGCTTAGGTCAGGCGGGGTTTTTGCAGTGCGAGTTCTGTGATCAGCAATCGTTATCGTGATAAAGACGTGGGGCTCTGCGACGCTGTTCTAGATCCCCGCCGTACAGTACGGAGCTCCCTTAGGTAGTTACCTTGGAGCAGGCCCGAGTGCAGGTCTCGTCTCTAGACTGAGACGAAGTCACCAAAGACCTCATCCTAAGGTTCTGCTGGATGCGGGAAAAAAAGGACTTGCTGGAGCTAGCGTTCCGAGCCCATTGCAGGCCTAGTGTATACCACGTCAGTGCCCTGCAAGAGACAAAAGGCTGAGCTCGTACGCAATGATTGAACTATCTATGACGTGGGTATGAACCAGATAGTCTGAGAGTTGCAATCAAGTTAGATAGCCTGGATGGGGTCAACTCTCGAGAGGGAGCGGCTCAGTGGGCCTTGCCGCCTTAGGCATGAAAGGCGGCCAGAAGACGTGCGCAAGAGAATGCCACAGTGCACACTGCACAGGAGGATGTACACAGTAGAGCTCAATTCAATTGTTTTCGAGTGTCATTCACTTCGACTCGGTTTGCCAGAGAGACAAGCTGCGCCTGCAGAACGGCTTCCCCAGGCGGTGATTTGCGCGTGAGCTCGCTCGCCGACGGCATAGCGGCTGGCCACGGCCGGCGCAGGGCAAAATTTTGTTCGTCCGCGACCGGAGCCTCGTCCTTCCCAAGCCCTACTCCTGCGCCCTACCCCTAAACCCTCATTTCTCCTCTTGGAAGTCCAGATCGCCCTCCAGACCGTATCGACGCGACCGCCATGGTGAGCACACGAGGCTCCAGGCTTTCTTCCGATGCGAAGACGTCTTCTGCCTTTCCCCCACCATCTCCCCAACCAGACAACAATGGTGAGTCTCTGTCACTGCCACCCCGTGCCTCCATTTGTCATTCTCAGTCACTCTCGATGAAGCGCGTGTCTTTTGCCTGCTCCCCGCCGTAGTACAACTCAGTGATGGGTGCCCATGTTTGCAGACAATACTAACTTCTTTTCCTCGCAGCATCGCAGAAGGCCTCACACCCACTTGACAATGATGGCGGGCCCGTGTCTCCCCGCGCGCACAAGAAGCGCCGTACTGGATCTGGACCCGAAGTCCTTCCTGCCAAGCAGGAGACAGATGGATCTCCAGACAATCAGATCGAGGGAGTGTTAGCCTCAACGCTGGGCGGTTCAGGCGCGGTCGAGTCTCGAGAGAACATGAACGGTGGCCACGACCAGGGTGAGACAGCAACGGATACTGGTGCGGCTCCCGCGGGGAATCCAGATCCTGCCCAAGAAATGGCAGCAGTTATATCTAATATCATAGACCATTCAGAACGCGTAGAAGAGCAATGCACAATGAGCCAGCAGCCGAGCCAGCGGCCGGCAGAGACAAACGGCTCGCAAGCTTCCTCCAACTCCAAGGGCATAACCTTCGTCAAAGCAAATTCTCACCTTAAAGTCCAGTCTCTACCGATCCTGGATAATCTGGTGAGTAGAAAAAGCGCCTGTAGCTATGTATGCATGATCGAGGACTGATATGTCTTGAATATAAAGTCCACTCAAATCCTGTCCTTGCTTGCGAAGTCATCGTATCAAGATATCACCTCCTTCGTCTCTGAACCAGACTCTGAGAATGGACAAGCATACGCAACCATGCGCTCTCTGTTCGATCACACCAAGAAAGTGTATTCTACAAAGAAGGCATTTCTTTCCCCGACTGAGCTGGATCTCACGGAACCCGCTCAGGTGGACATTATCAGAAAAGCAAACTTGGCGTCATTTGTGTCTAGCATCTTTGGAACTCAGGAGATCAGCTTCTCGGAGCTGAATGATCATTTTCTGGACGTTTTTGTCCCCGAGGGCGGTCGACTTCTCAAGGTTCAAGGCGCATTGTTCCTTGAACTCAAGACTCAAGCATTTATTGCTTCGATGAACAGCACAGAGCGTTCCAGAACAGAACTACTCTATGAGCTGTTTCCCGACGACTTGGAGCAGCGCTTACTTGCCAGACGTCCGGGCACCCGTCAGCTCGCGCCTAGCGAGGCGGATTTTGTCAAGCGCGCTCGATCTCGACGGGATATCCTCCTCAATGACATCAACAACGAAGAAGCATTGAAAGCGCTGCCCGATAAATACCATTGGGAAGATTTTCTGAGGGACTTGAGTTCATACATCAGCAAAAATTTCGATGCCATCACCAACCAGCAGGTTCGTGTCTGTTAATTTGTCAACTTTGCTTGCTAATCAGCTAACCCGAGATAGACCAAGAAAGCGGCGAAGGCGCGACAGTCTACGTCGAATGGAGAGACGCAGGAACAGCCCAGTGCTCCTCTTGAAAGCCAATTCTCAGTTGCTCCACAGCCTCCTGTTGACCGCAACATGCACGGCGACCTGGTGGCTCGTGCTGCCCGCGCAGCGCAAATTGCTTTGCAGGGTCACGGCCTCAGGCGTTCACAGCAGCAGCAACAACAGCAGCAGCAGCAACAGCAACAGCAACAGCCGAATCAAGCAGCACAGCAGACTGCTCAGCCACCTCACGGTCTGCCAACGACACAACAGACTGGCCAGCCTTCTCAGCAAGTCCCGCCTCAGCAACCATTTCAGCACAGTCCAACCCCGCCAGGATTTCAACAGCAACCGCAGCAGTTTACGTTCCAGCAAAGCCCACTTCAGGCAAACTTCCAACAGTACAACCCTGCTAACAACAACAACAATAACAATAACAATAACAATAATGCCTCCACAACCGCGACGGCGAATGCTGCTGCGCAGAATTATGGCTATATGCCTGGTGTTCCTCACTACTCGCAGTCGCAACCTACCCAGGTTCTCTACGAACGCGCGCGGCAGGCGGCCAGTGCAAAGTCCTCGTCAAGTAATCGTAGATCCGGTCTCCCAAGTCAGCGTCGACCTTGGACAACGGAGGAGGAGAATGCCTTAATGGCAGGGTTGGATCGGGTCAAAGGACCACACTGGAGTCAGATTCTGGCCATGTTTGGACCCGGAGGTACTATCAGCGAGGCCTTGAAGGATCGCAACCAGGTTCAGCTCAAGGACAAGGCACGCAATCTCAAGCTATTCTTTCTCAAGAGCGGCATTGAGGTGCCTTACTATCTTAAATTCGTCACCGGTGAACTCAAGACCCGCGCGCCCGCGCAGGCTGCCAAGCAGGAAGCCCGAGAGCGCGAGAAGAAGCGGGGAGAAGAGGATAAGGCGCACGTACAGGGTATTGAAGGGATGATGGCCCTCGCTGGCGCTGGCACTGGTTCTGGCACTGGTACTGGCACTGCCGCTGGTGCTCATCCACAGCAGATTACACCTCAGCCTGGCCCGGGCCCGCAGAACATGTCTGCCTCTCCGGGTCATCCTCAGGATACCAGTAACCACGGGATGCTGGACCAGACGGCGGAGCAAAACCTGATGCAGACTCTTGGCCAGGAAGTTCATGGTAACCTGCTTCAGCAGAATCAACACCAGAATCCCGTTGATCCAAACATGCAGATGGCCCAATAGGCACAACGGGGAGTCAATGAGGTTACGGCGCACAGGCGTACAGATTGTACTATTCTGATTCCTCTTTCTTGTCACAACATTTTCTGCTCTTTCTCCCAGGCGTACTGAGTTGTGTGGCCGGAATTGGTTGTTGTGAGGTGCATGGGTGATTTTGCTTTTTTCTTTTGCCAATAATAATAGCTGTACGAATAGGCCAGTAGCAAGTAGCTCTCTGACAAAAATCATGAGATTGGATTTTTTTTTTTTTTTAAAAAAAAAAAAAAAAAAAAAAAAAAAAAAAAAAAAAAAAAAAAAA
>ENA-UOXB01000068-UOXB01000068.1-bioreactor-metagenome-genome-assembly--contig:-NODE-68-length-116470-cov-13.388292_pt1 | contig 116470 bp, 101 predicted proteins | sample MGYA00238158_ERZ761615 | MGnify/ENA primary metagenome ERZ761615 (study PRJEB28904, sample SAMN06267902) | bioreactor metagenome | isolation source: Joint BioEnergy Institute, California, USA...
TTTGGATCATGGAGCTTTGTTGGATCATAGGGCTTCGTTGGATCAGGATGGGGGGTTTTGATCCATTGTCACGTGCTCCCTGCATGACATACCCCTCCTTTATGCCAACTCCGGCTATAACAATTTCCATCTCGAATCGATGCAATCTTCCAAGTGCTTATGTAGGGAAGCTGGCCGCAGAAAAGGAGTATTTGGAGCAAGGAATATGATCATGCAATGACTGGGAAGGAAGGTAGTAACAACAGAAAGAGCTGAATTCAACATATTACTATATGGATTCAGCGCTGAGCGCTCAGGTGGTGGTTCACGTGGTTTGTCACGTGACACGTATGTCCCCTAGCTGCTGCCCCCGACCCCGCGATGGGGGTTGGGGGTGTTAGGTCCGGTATCGCGTCTAACATAGCTGGATCTCTACATACAGTAGGTATGTATGCTCTTCTTGTACTTTCATTGTTGAAAAGGAGCTTTTTTATTTTTTTGTATTGATTGTTTAGTGTGGGGGGACTGTTTTAGTGCGGGGTGATCCTTTCGCGTGGGGGTATCTATTAGCGTGGGGGTGCTCTTCTAGTGTGGGGGTTTCTATCTCGGAACCGTGGAAGAGCTGCGTCGGCCTGACTAACAGGAACCTTGAGACAGCCTTGGAACGTCCTATGGAGAGGCCTGGAACCCGATGTTGACCGAGATAAACTGCCCTTTTGCTCCGTAAACTGTTGCTGGACCCTGGGGGTCATGATTTGCCTGCCAGACGTCCCGAGATTCGCGTTCGGAAGCTCTTCAGAACTTCTCGCCTGAGACGCGGATTGCTCGAAAGAAGCTCGGTGTTCCGGGGATGCGCCGGCCTGCATGTTCTCCGCCGATCTAGATCCCTGTCTACCGCTCTTCTAGAGCGGTAGACAACGAAAGCTTTTCCGCACTCCGCATCTCCCCCGCCATTCAATCCGCATTGGGGCCCCGCATGGGGGACCAAGGCGCCCTGCACATGGGATTCTGTTTAAAAACCTTAACACCCATAGAGTTTAGGGCGCGGGATGATCCCCTCGGCCGGACCCGGGACCTCGGGAAGCCTTTTCCTCCACGCCCTGCACCGCTCCGTTGGTCCTGTGTCACGGTCCGAGCGGCTGCTCGTACATATATACCCTCTCCATCTGCCCGCTGTGTGCGACCACAGAGCATTGTCTTTGAATTCTGTCTCTCTTCCAACGGTTACGGCGGGTTTGTCGCGACCAGGAAGCTGCCTGAGCCATGACTGCTGTCGACACAGCCAAGCCGCAGGCCGACCATGCGGAGGACATACACATCGAGATCGCAAAGACGCCAGACGGCGTCGTCAAGGGCAATATGGATGAGCGGCCGGTGTTGACGGAGGAAGATGTATGTCCTTTGATAACCTCTGTATAAGGCGCTATGCTAACAGCTTCATCAGAATAAACGCATCCTCCGCAAGACCGACATGGTCATCCTGCCCATCCTCGTGTGGGTCTACTTTTTACAGGTACTATATTCCTATATGCTGAACCCATATCATCGAACCCGTCGACTGACCAGTGTACTCTGTCGTCAGATCCTGGACAAGTCCGTCCTCGGCTACGCCTCCATCTTCGGCCTGGCCAAGGACACCGGCCTCAAGGGCAACCAGTACTCCATGGTCGGCTCCATCGCGCCCATCGCGCAGCTGGCCGGGCAGCCGCTGTCGTCCTTCCTGATCGTGCGCGTCCCGCACCGCATCCTCATGCCCGTCCTCGTCTTCGGCTGGGGCGTCGCCCAGACCGCCATGGCGGCCTGCCACAGCTACGCGGGGCTGCTGGCCTGCCGCTTCTTTCTGGGCCTCTTCGAGGGCGGCTGTCTGCCGCTGTTCAGCATCATAACGACGCACTGGTACCGCCGCGCGGAGCAGCCGGTGCGCGTCGCGGCGTGGTACGGCACCAACGGGCTGGCGACGATCATCGGGTCCGCGGTGTCGTACGGGTTGGGGCAGATCAAGTCGGAGAGGATGCATTCGTGGCAGATGTAGCGCTTCCCTTCTCAATTCCAACTACTGTGACGCTCCTAGAAGTATGCTGACGGGTTATACCCAGTATCTTCCTCTTCGTCGGCCTCCTCACCGTGATAACAGTCCCCTTCATCTGGTGGAAGCTCGACAACGACGTCACCACCGCCCGCTTCCTGACAGAAACAGAGCGCAAACAAGCCGTCGAGCGCCTCCGTGCGAACCAAACCGGCCTGGGAACCCAGGAATCCTTCAAATGGGGGCAAGTCCTGGAAACGCTCCTCGAACCAAAGACCTACCTCTGGCTCAGCATGGCGCTGCTCCTCAACGTCGGCGCAGCCGTCAGCAACGTCTTCGGCCCACTGATCCTCGACGGGCTGGGCTTCAACAAATCCATTACCTCGCTGCTGAACATGCCTTTCGGCGCGGTCCAGTTCCTCGTGATCCTGGCGGGCTCGTACGCCGCGCAGAAAGTGCGCCTCAAGTCGCCCGTCTTCGTGGCGCTCATCCTGCCCGTCATCGCGGGCGTCGCGATGCTGTACGCGCTCCCGCACGGCAAAAGCGACGACAAGAACCTCGCCGCCCTGCTGGCAGCATACTACCTCATCGCCTTCCTCTTCGGCTCCAACCCCATCATCGTCTCCTGGATCGTGGGCAACACGGCCGGCGCGACCAAGAAGTCCGTCATCATGACCATCTACAACGCCGGGTCCGCCGCGGGCAACATCATCGGCCCGCTTCTATTCAACGCCAACGACGCGCCCGCGTACCGCCCCGGTCTGCGCGCCGTGCTGGGCATCAACGTCGCGCTGATCGTGGTCATCGCGGCGCAGGTGGGGAACCTGGTTCTGCTGAATCAGATGCAGCGGAAGAGGAGGGTGCGGAATGGGAAGAGGGCCGAGATCCATGATCGGAGTATGGATGCGAATTTTGCCAGCAGTGCGAGGGCGGATGAAGAAGGTGGTGTCGAGAAGAATGAGCAGCAGGGGACGGCGGATGCGGCGAGGCTCGACATGACGGATCGGGAGAATGATGAGTTTGTGTACATCTACTAGAGGGATGGCATTTGTTTAATGTTTATACATTTATGCATTGTATTTCGCACTTAAAGCGTGTTTAAACACCTTACCTTGTGGCTAGAAAAACAAATGTGTTATTTTCTTCTTCTGTCATATTTTACTATGTACAATACATATATTCACCTAGTCTAGGGTAGTCAATGATCATAGAAAAAAAAAGCCCGGCATACCTACCTGGTAATCTGGCAGTTTTCCAATTGTTCCAACTAGATATAAAACACCTCACTGAATAAATAATCTAGCTTCCTGAGAAGCAAGAACTTCTTTTACAGTACATATACACATACTTCCCTCTCTGTGTGCAGTATATCATCTCATCTATTTAGAATATGAGACAGACGGAGACACAAATCTCTAATCCAGCCCTATGCCTGAGTCAAGTATAGAGACGCTAGTCTGCTATTTTTATTTTTCATTCCCTCTTCCTCTCCGGGCCATACTCATCGATCACGCTCCTCGGCTCCGTGTACCGCCCAAACGGGACGTAATCCATATCGTACCCGAACGCCCTCGGTCCGCCGATCTCGAGCGCCCGCGGCGTGCTGGTCCAGAGCGGATTCGCGGCCGCGACGAGGACCATGATTTTGAGGCCGTAGCTGCAGTATCTGTCTTAGCACTTTTGTCCGATTGAAGGGTGGCGTAGAGGATAAAAGGGGAGTTATGTGGGAATGCAAATACTAACCGATACTCAGGTACGCCGACTGCTTCACCCGTTAGGGAGTCAAGGACCATTATGAGGTCGGGGACGGTGGCGAGGATCTGGTACAGTACATTGTTTAGCAAGTAGTGAATAGAAGCAGGAGAGAGAATTTTGGAGACAAAACGTACAGCTCGGTCACCACCCGCATACTCCGCCTCCACGATCAAATTCTCGTTCTTGAACGGAATGCGGACTCTCTCCGGTGTTATAGCGGCATTATCGGATTCCACAACATCGTTCAAGTCCCGCTCGTAGTCGCGCAGCTTCTCGACCACGACCTCGCCATAGCTGTGGCCCTTGTACAGCCTCTGCCCAACGCCCACAATCTTGCCCTCGAAGACCTTGCCTGCGGCGACCTCGCCGAAGACTTGGATGATGTCCTCGGCGACAGTGGAGGTCGTTCCGCGCTGTCTGGCCAGCGCGACGGCACGGCCCAGACGCCAGGCTAGGGAGTGGGATTTGAGGATTCCTGTCCCGCGCATCTGTTTTCCAGTTAGGGGTTTAGATGCTACGCCGGCAGCGTATCTTAGAGTGAATGTCAGTAAAGACTGTATAGAAGAATGGATATTGGTCTCACCCCATGTCAACGCACGCCGTCCGCAGAACACGGTCTACCGACGGCGTGTCTTTGGACTCGGTCAGGATCATGTTGATGCCATCGCCACTGGACAAGGCAGCAGGGAGGAGTTCATTGATGTGATTCGCCTTGATAAACGGGGTGACCTTCTCGAATGTAGGGTATGCCCGTCCTGTCGAGTCCGGAATCAGCGAGGTTCGAATCTCGAGCATTTACGACTCACCCATTAGGTCTCCATCAACGCACGGGAGGTTGTAGTATCTTGATGAACCCCACATCAGCGGCTCCAACCCGTTGCCGCCGCCTATCTCAACGGCCAGAAAACCATCGTACTTGATACCAAGGACCTTCTCCAGCTGCTGGGCTGCGTGGAGGACCATGTCACCGCCTGGCCGCTCCACTCCTACGGCAGGACTCCCGATTCCTCCTACCGGGACTAGGAGAGCGTCGTCTTTGACATCGGCTGCGTCGACAATGGTGATAGATTCGCCTGTTCGCAGCAGTTGCCGGGTCTGCAGGTAGTCTGTGTACGGGGAACCACCGCCTCCAGTGCCCAGAATATAGCAGCCGGTGGCGATGAACGCGAGATCGATCTCGCTGAGGTGCCAGACGCGGTTCTCGTCGACATATGGTCTGTAAGTCGCGATGTCAACCTTCTCTTCCAAAGTGTCCTTGTCGTCATCCAACTTGAAATCCTTGGTCTCTTTATATGGAGCGGCATCGCCGTCCGTTTCGGAAGTCGAGTCCTCATCCTGGTCAGAGCCAAACTTGGTGTAGTCAATGGGACCGACGACCTTGACAACAATCTTGCATTTGCCGTCGATATAGGCAATACCTGTAACCTCTTCTTCGATAATCCGGATAGCTCTCTCATCCGCGCCCCGCGCAACGGCTTTCGAGATAGCCTTAGCCCTGACGGCCTCCAATTGTCTATCTTTGTCCTTCTCATCAACTACCCCTTCTGCTTCAGCTCCAATTTCAGTCACAGCAGCGCCAACTGCGTTAGCAACTTCTGCGTGCGGAGGGATCTCTATCGATGCGACTCCTTCGAGTTCCGTTGGACAGAGAACAGAGCCACCTCCGACGAGAAGGACGTCGCACGGGTCAGGCGACGTTTTCATCCGATCGATGTGCGTCTCGATCATGGCTTTTATCCGAGCTTTGGCGGCCGCAACGATCTCTGGGTTCAGCTCGACAGGCTGGGTTCCAACCTTCACCCCGGAAGCAACCATCACGTCTGTTGCGGTAGTCACGTTGCCTCCAAAACATAATGCCTTGTTGATGATCTCATGTCCGACACTGTCAGGGCCAATGGTGACTTTGCCGTCCGGAGGAGTATGCAAGATAGAGCCACCGCCCAACCCGATGCTTTCAACCTGCGGCATGGCAAAATTCACTCTTACTCCTCCGATATCCGTGAAAGCACTAGCAAGGCGCGGGAATCCACTTGGAAGAAGACATCCAACATCGGTACTCGTACCCCCGATGTCGACAACGTACCTGCTCGTTGTTCCCCGCTTCGAAGCAGAGAGATAGGCCGCGCCACGGATCGAATTTGTAGCCCCTGAAGAGAAGATGCGGACAGGATATTTGATCGCCTCACTGGACGAGAGAAGCTGTCCATCATTTGACGTTAGGTACAGCGGACAGCGGAGCTGAAGGCGGCGCATGGCTCTTTTGAACGCCCGGATAGTCCTCTTGGCGAATTCGAGGATTGATGCGTTGAGGATGGCGGCGTTCTCTCTAGCCAGGAGTCCGACGCCGGCGACTGTTGAAAATTAGCAATAGACTATACAAGTGAAGATGCAGATTGATTAGCAACATGCAGACCTTCTTTCGACAAAACGATGTTGACATCCTGGCCCAGTTCCTCGATGAGGATGTCCCGAGCCTGTTCCTCCTGCCGATGGACCTCATCGATTGGCGAGTAGATCCCAACAACCACGATATTCTTCAGCCCCTTCTCTTTGAGCAGTCTGGCTTGCTCCCTGACTTCATTCGGGTTAAGGGACCCGATGAGGGAGCCGTCTACCTGGAGACCACCAGAGATGATCCCGGTGTGCCCATTTATAACTGCAGGAGTCAGCGTGCTTACAGAGATATGGAGTCCACCGGGTCATGGCTGAGTGGGAGACATACTCCTGGCCAGGGCAGGCGGGAAGTCGATAAACGGCGGCGTGTACGCGGAGATGTTGCTGCTGGCCAGCCTCACCACACCAACCTTCTCCAGTCGCGACGCATCTCGTTCAATGACGGCGTTGATGAAGTGCTGGGAGCATCTGTCAGTTGTATGTATTTCTCCTATATCAGATGGGCAATGCTAACAGTGGTCCCGATCATCAAAGAGGAGACACGTTCAGGCGCCAGCTGCGCCTTTCCCAGCGACGCCCTGATTGCGTTCTCGATGCCGACGGTGACATCTGCCCCTGTTGCGGCCTTGTGTGAGGCGACGACAGCGTCCGCGCCGGTTAAAGAGCAGTTTAGGAGCGCAGCATCGGTGTTTGTTCCTGCAACGGCGGATTAGCAGTGAATTGGAATGAATTTATCTTATCTGAATGTGAAGATGGAAAGGATTGCCATGCCAATCCAAAAGCACTGATATACGCACCTCCCACGTCCACCCCGATAATGAATCGATCTGAACTCGCCATCTCGGCCAGTTCAAAGATGAATTAGATCAATGTTATCTGATCCTCTTCGACTACATTAGCGGCTTTCTAGCATCGCCTATATAGTACCTCTTCCTCCTACAATTTTGACTCCGATCTAAAGGCCGAACGAACCCCACTTGGCTGCTATCGCGACATCCCCAGCCTAAGCTACGTCCTCGGCGAGACGAACTTGTGCGACATCCACCAGTCATCGCTCAGAATCTCCGCGTTCTATCTGGCCTTCGGCTCGAGCCGCTGGCGTTGAGACCGCCGAGTCTCCATGTCCACCAAACACAGCAAGGAATCCCCGGACGGACCCTCCTACTCGTCTCGTCCGTCCCGCGTCTTATCAGTTAGCCGGACGAAGCATGAGCTGCAAGTGCTTGCGTGATCGCGATGTATATCTGCGCTCTAGCAAGATATCAAAGCCCCTCGGGGGTACACTCTTCCTCCACCATAGATCTTTTGCCAGCCACTGATTTCCATGGCGTCCAAGCTGATCCAGCTGCTGTCCGTCGAGGACAATGGATACAATGGAGTGCAGACCAACCACTTGATCAATCCTGATATCGTTCCCATGCCCCCGTCCCGTCGGACGTGGGGACGCGTCGCTTTCCTGGGCTTCTGGGGCATCACCAAGTATGGAAGAAGCGTGCACTGCCAGCCAGTACGGATATACTGACCTCGCTCCAGTCTCACGGTGGGATCCTGGACCGGCGGTTCATCGCTGCTCTCCACAGGCCTCTCTGTCTGGGAAACGATGGTCGTCACTGTGATCGGGCAGGCCTTGACGACGGCCCTGGCACTGGGAAACGGCTGGACCGGTGCTGAGTGGCACATTGGCTTTACAGTTGCACAACGGTGCGTACTAAGAAGTCGACCGTACAACAATGACTAATTGATCTAGCATGACGCTCGGGATATATGGCTCGTACCTCGGGATTCTCATCCGTATCGTCCTCTCGGTCGTGTGGTATGCATCTCAAGCATGGCTTGGCGGACTCTGTTGCACCGTCATCATCTCCAGCTGGAGCTATTCCTTCCTAACCATGAAGAACACCCTCCCTGAGAGCGCGCACATGCAGACGCGAGATCTGATTGGATTTCTCATCTTCCAACTTGTCTCCTTCCCCTTTATGGTGGGTTCTTGATCCAACTTTAATCATTGGAAGCTATCTTAACAGCAATATAGTTGATGAAGCCGGAGAAATCCAAGAACCCGGTTGCCGTCTCCAATGTCATCGCCTTCTGCGTTCTCGCCGGAATTGCCATCTGGGGTGGAAAAGAGGGGGGAGTAGGGCCGCTCCTCCACCAAGGCCAGAAGCAATTGAGTTCATCGGAGCGAGCCTGGGCATGGTTTTACGGCATCACCTCAGTCATAGGTTCGCTGTCTGCGGGCATCATGAATCAGTCGGACTATACCCGCTTCTCCAGGAAGCAGATGGTCCAGGTTCCCGGCACCCTTTTCTCATTGTTCGTGCTTGGCGTCATCGTCCCTTTCATGGGCATCATCACGGCTTCGGCGACGGTAGCTGTCTACGGCGGCGAGCCGATCTGGAATCCGGTGGACATTATCATGAAATGGATGACGGAGAGTTATAATGCGAAGACCCGCGCGGCCGCGTTCTTCTGCGGCATTGCGCTCACCTGCACGCAGCTCAGCATGAACATGCAAGTACATTCCAAACCATTATTCCTACCGCGCAATTCTCACGTCCTGTGCTAACTATCTCTTAGTCTAGGTAACGGCTTTGCGGGCGGCATGGACCTCGCCGGTCTCTTTCCCAAATTCATCAACATCAGAAGAGTAAGATACAATCCCTAACATCCCGATACATCATATCTTACTTTATCCCACAGGGAAGCATAATTACGGCGCTCCTCTCCTGGGCAGTCCAACCCTGGCTGATCTACAACACCTCGTCCATCTTCGTCGCCGCCATGTCTTCCTTCTCCGTCTTCCTCGCCCCCCTGACCGGCATCATGATGTGCGACTACTTTTTGCTCCGGAGGCAGGTGAGCAACCAGCAGGCTTATTTACCCTGTGTAGAGTGTACAGGGTCCATGATATAGATAGATTGATATCTGACAACATCGCAGCGCATCGAGCTCTCAGCCCTCTACACCACCGCCCGCGACAGCGCATTCTGGTACACCTGCGGCGTGAACTGGCGCGGCGTGCTGACGTGGGTGGTGTGCTTTGCGCCCGCGATGCCTGGTAGGTTGTCCTGAATCAGTCTAAAAAAGCATTATATATGTCTAACATCCCACACTCAATCCAGGAATGATTGCTGAACTCAACGGATCCACCAAAGTCAGCCAAGGCGCCATGAACTACTACTACGGGAACTACATTTTCGGTATGCACATCACTCCATCCACCCCTTTTCCCCCTCCACATCCCATACCATCTTCGCCCCTCTATGGCATCCATATCCATGCATACTGATATGATACAAAACAAAACCAGGCTGGTTCGAATCTGTATTCCTCTATTACCTCCTCTCGAAGATCTTCCCGCCGGCCCGCGTCGGGCTGCAGGACGAGCAGGACATCTACGGCACCTTCGACAAAGAGACGGCGCTGAGGAAGGGGATGGTTCCGTTTCAGGGGGTCGATGAAGGTGTCACTGTCAATGCTGCTGCTGCGGGGGAAGCAGAGGGGGAGGGAACTAAGGCGACGAATAAAGGTATTAAGAAGGGCGTGGTGGAGGTGGATGAGCGGGGTGCTGGTGCTGCGGATGTTTAAAGGTTATGTTTATATATGTCTGTGCGACGTCTGTTTGTCTTCTTGCTTGTTGGGACTGGATTTATGTGCGCTGCAATTTGATTATAGACCTGGCTGACTGTCTGTACCGTCTATCTATATATGTGTCTTCTCGATGAAACGAATGACCGTCGATAAGGACCTATTCTTCGCCGTTCCACCTCTTAGTTGATGAAGCCCTCTCGTGGGCTTCAGCCTCTTCCAAGTCCCAGATTTCTCATCTCTTCACGGCTCATGATAAGCCATATAAAGCGTGGATGACTTCCGTAGCCATTGAGTCTCCTTGGAACCTCGTGAAATGATCAAGGAGAACCGTGTCCTCAGGATGCCGCCATCAGGGACTACATAAATATGGCCTCCTGAAAGACAGGGACTTTTTCTTCGCGAGCAAACAAACCAGCCCGCCATCATAAAATCCCCGTCCTCACGACTGCAGCACTAACTCCCGCATCTTCACCTCCACCTCCGACGGCTGCGCCACCCTCTCTGCATAGCTCTTCTCCCGCTCATTCCTCCCCACCCTCCACTCCTCCACCTGCCCCTGCACAGTCCTCTCCGGAAACACCCCACTCCCCACCGGCTCCCCCAGCACCTCATACACGGGCACCACGCCCGTCCAGACATCCTCCCTCGGCCCAGCGGCCGTCATCGCCAGCTGCGGCTCGAACTCGCCGACGTTCGCGGCGCGGATCTTGGCGGAGGCGCTGCGGACGCGGACGCGCATGACCTGGACGGACTTCATCGCCGCAGGGGAGACGGGGTTCGTGGCGGACCAGCGCCGGCGGGACATGTGGTTCGTGAGGAGGTGCATGGCGTAGCGCTTCTCGGCCGGGTCGGACACGAGGGAGGCGTCGCCGTGGAGGATGGCGGAGCGGTAGTTGAGGGAGTGGCCGTTGGGGGTGAAGAAGAGGACGACGCCGTCGACTATACTCCCCAAGCTGTTAGCAAATATGCTATATTCTGATATTCTGTCAGGAGAGGTCCGGGGAGGAAGGAGTATATATATACCCTTGGTAGAAGTCACACAAACCCTCACACTCCCCTTCTCCCGGATGGATTTATACAGCAACGACGCCGCATTCGTATGCAGGTACAGATCTGCCGGCCCGTCGAGCACAGTAGCCTCCTGCTGTCGGACATACTCTTCCTCGCCGCCGTCGTCTTCGGGGAGAGGGTCGTCCGGGTCGTACCGCCCCATGACGGCCGTCAGGGGCATGTTGATGGGCGTGGGCTCGCCGTCTTCGTCGGTGATGGTGAAGGCGACGTGCGAGACAAAGGTCGATGCGACGATGGAGTGGACGGTGCGGTAGTCATAGTGGCCTGTCTCTCGTGTTAGCGGTGGGTAATGTTGCTGATTGGGAATGTAGATCGCTGGAGTTTACCTCGTTTCCTGTACACGCGGACCGTGTTCAACTTCGTCTGCGGATATCCAGGAGCTTGTACCGCCCCGTTGGCATGAGGATAATTGTTTTCATCGGACATCTTTGCTAGCTAACTGCTAGGACGAGTGCTTGTTGCCGCTGTCTTCAAGATTTCACGTTATTTCGAGGCCGAAGTGGCAGATAACCAGATCGCTAGATATGGAGAACATTCTGATGAAGAAAACAAATAAAGGAACGTATTGACCCTGCTCCGGGGAGATCTCCATTCCTGGAGTCTGTCACAATGCGATCCATCCTCCTGCGTAATGCACGCATCCAAAGGCGGAAACGGCGGCGGAGAAGGGCGAGGCGGCGGCGGCTCCGCGGGTGGAAGCTCCAGCCGAGCACGTGACGTGATGCGGGCTGGATATCCGCCTGATAAGGATGACAAGAGTGGAGTCGTCGCACAGATAAGAGACCTGCGTTGTTGATAACACCCCGAGTTCAGGAGTTGTATGCAATCAACAGACGTACTCTGTATGCTGGTGTCGAATATAAACTGCAATCGGCCCGACATTGTGTCAGACCGTCCGGCCGTGTCACTGCTGAGCTGGACCTCTTTGCCGCTTGATCACGTGAGGCACTTCCGGAAGTAGCAATCATGCTTACGGAGGACTTGATTCAGCCAACTGCCCCAGCGAGTGCTCGAGCAAGTTTCGTGGCTGGCCGAAAGTGGGAAATACTGCTTAATTCACCGGACCTTGACGATCCAGGATGGACCACCTGCGACCTGTATGATACTCAACTTGGAACCTGTCGGCGGTTCGAGCCCTGTGCTCCATGAACCGGTTTAGCGCTTACTCGACAACAACGTCCGGTTATAATTATACTGGCCAAAGTGATTGCAACCGACGCAGATGGTCCCCGGGCCAGGTCCAGCTCAGATCCGAGTTCTACTGAAGACCCGCAGGTTTGGTGTGATCCAGCAGAGAATTTATCTAGCCCTAACTCAGCTGTCAGCAAAATCATCCGGTCTTGCACCATTCATTCCTCTGTTGCTTCTTTCCCGTCTAACCACTTTGCATGGCCCGTATGGGCGGCGACACCATGTTGCGTTTGATATGGATACGTGCCTAGAAGGGGGATGGGAGGAAGGTGCCTCGTTATATTGGCGTCCAACGCAGGATGGGCTTTGAAGTTTATATCGCTCGATAGCTCCGTTTCCCGCGATCATAAAGTTGCAAAAAAAAGAACGCGCTATCTTCGCAAATGTGCTTAGGTGTCTGGCGTTCAGCTGGGAATGCACACCGGCACCGTCGTGCTTGATGCCTGAGACTCCACAAACCGGTGTCATCGACGAGTCTCTTCTCTGCTTTTGGGTTCAGATTTCCCGAATGAGAAATTTCTGGAACCTCACTTTGGGGCGCACCTCCTGGCGAAACCATCGATGGAGAGTCTTAGCGAGAAGCTGTACCCAGTCAAGGAAGACCATAGGTGTATGAAGTATCTAGAGATATGCTCCGCGACAAGGGTGCCCATGGGAGCAGCTGGCCGACGTTTCGACTCACTAGGCGTATCAGCAGTTTCTCCTGGATCAAGCCAAGACACGCAGGGGTTCCTTATCAACGCGCCAGCAAGCTTTGCCGTCGCTCTGCGTGGCTGGTCGATAAGCAACTGACTAATGACTTTGCTTATCACACTATCTCGTATCGCGACCCCGACCCGCTCAGGCACCGCTGCAGGACCGTCCCAACCCAGGAGAACGGGGACAGGAACGATCTCTTGGACCAGCTCTTGACGCCGCAATTGGACATTTCTTCCATCGATACGAGACCTCGCAAAGCCAGACCTGTCTGGAAGCGCGCGGCCGTGGACGGGATGCGGAGAATAATCGACCTCTGGGCCCCGGCGTCGCGACGAGCGGCGATGCCCTCCAATGGCGGCGGTTCGCTGCGTCTTGACTTTTGCTAAGCCCGGCCCACCCCCGCATCCCGATCTTGTTATCAGCGATCGGCAATTCTCCGTGACCGCTGCGATTGACGTGCTCGCCGTCTGCAGCGGACACGCCGCACGAGGCATGCTGATGCGATCTGAGGGCGTGCATATAAGTTCCCCGGCTCCCCGCATGGCCACCATGTCCCGCACGAGCGCTTCCACCGTTGCTCACATCGTCTTCTTGCACGATCAGACGCCAGCATGGAAAAGAAGGCAGGCATTGCCGCAGAGCCCACCCCGGCTGCCGCAGCCGGGGTCGTCGAAGACACGACGGTCGCGGCGGCGGGGGACTCGGAGCTGCTGGGTAGGTCCAGACAGGATACCAGCGTCCAGGCATGCAACTGACGGGAACAGCGGCCATGGGCTACAAGCAGGAGCTGCGACGGCACTACTCGACGCTGGAGATCTTCGCCGTCGCCTTCAGCATCATGGGGCTGGTGCCGTCGATCGCGGCCTCGCTGTCCTTCTCCCTCCCCGCGGGGCCGGTGGGCATGGTCTGGGTATGAACATATCCCAAGTTCTACATCATTTTGTCTGGCGATCAATCGATTAATTCACGTCAAGGGCTGGCTGGCTGCGAGCGTGTTCATCTTCATCGTCGGCCTCGCAATGGTACGTATAGTTGACACAAGTCGTACGTGCTCCTGTTCTCACGCATCCAGTCTGATCTTGCGTCCGCGATGCCCACGGCCGGAGGCCTCTACTGGTGGACGCACTACTTCGCCGGAGAAAAGTACAAGAAACCCCTGAGCTTCCTCGTCGGGTACAGCAACACCATCGGGCTCCTTGGCGGCCTCTGCTCCGTCGACTGTACGTCCTCCAGTCCGATAGACCGCTGATGACTGCTGACTGTGAGCAAGATGGATTCGCACTGATGCTGCTCTCTCTCATCTCCCTCGCGCGCGACGGCGAGTGGGAGGCATCCCGCGGCATCGTGTACGGCACCTACGCCGCGTGCGTGATCTGCCACGCGTTCATCGCGACCTTCTTCGGATGGATCATGCCCAAGATCCAGGCCGCCTGCATCTACTCCAACGTCGGCCTCGTCCTGGCCACCGTCATCGCTCTCCCGATCGGCAAGGCGCACAACGGCCCGCCCCTGAACACCGGCGGCTACGTCTTCGGCCACGTGGAGAACCTCACCGCCTGGCCGACAGGCTGGGCCTTCATGCTCGCGTGGTTGTCGCCCATCTGGACGATCGGGTCGTTCGACTCGTGCGTGCACATGAGCGAGGAGGCCACCCACGCGACCCGGGCCGTGCCGTTGGGCATTCTGTGGTCGATCGGGGCGTGCGGAGTTCTGGGGTTCCTGTGCCTGACGGTGATCGCGGCCGTGATGGATACCAATCTGGACAACCTCCTGTCGTCGAAGTTCGGCCAGCCGATGGCGCAGGTGAGATCCTCGTATACATTTTAGGATGTACAGTACATATCTGACGACGCAGATCTACTACGACGTCCTCGGCAAGAAAGGCGCGCTGGGCTTCATGTCCCTCCTGACCATCGTCCAGTTCTTCATGGGTCTCAGCCTGGTAAGTTCCAGTAGCCAAAGTGATTCCTCTTACCGAGGAGGAAGAATTCAATAAAGGGTGACTGACTGTATCCAGATGATCGCCTCCTCGCGCCAAAGCTGGGCCTTCTCGCGCGACGGCGCGCTGCCCTTCTCCAGCTTCTTCCGCCACGTCAGCAAGCGCATCCAGTACCAGCCGGTGCGGATGGTCTTCGGCGTCGCGACCGCCGCCGTGGTGCTCGGCCTGCTCTGCCTGATCAACAACGCCGCGGCGAACGCGCTCTTCTCGCTCGCCGTGGCGGGCAACGACCTCGCGTGGGCGATGCCCATCTTCTGCCGGCTCGTCTGGGGCGGCGACCGCTTCCGCCCGGGCGCGTTCCACACGGGCTGGCTCAGCAAGCCGATCGCCGTGACGGCGGTCGTGTACATGGCCTTTGTGATCACGCTGTGCATGTTCCCGACGCAGGGGCCGAACCCGAGCGGTGCGTTCCTTCCCTCTTTCTTATCATGTCATGTGATGTCATGTCATATCTGGATGGAAGTCAACGCTAACGTGGTAGCAGCGGAGGACATGAACTACACGATCGTCATCAACGGCGCGGTCTGGCTCGCGGCGCTGACGTACTACGCGCTCTTCGCGCGCAAGTGGTTCACGGGACCGAAGATGACGATCGATGCGGACAATGCGACACCGCACAGCGGTTCGGAGACGCAGTTGGAGAAGTAGTATATACACTATATATAGATATTATATTGTCGTTGGGATATATGATCTCACGTGCTTCATGTCTATAGGTTGCTTGGATGGTGAGAGTGAGGTGATCTCGTTATGTGTTATATATATATATATATATACAAACTTAGATCTCTGCTGATCTATCCTGTCCTACATATCCTATCTTCTCTATATTTTATTCTCTCCCACTGCACATGGCACACACAAAACCATTTGCTCCATCGATCAAAGGAACCGCTTACTCACAATACTCGCATCGTCGTCATCCTCCTCATCTCCATCCGTCTGCAGCAGCGAGTCCGCGTCCCCATTGCGCCACCCCTCCTCCAGCTCCGCATCGCGCCGCAGCACGTCCGCCACCTTCTCCATGATCCGCAGCACGCGCTCCTCCTGGAACCGCCGCCCCACGACCTGCAGTGGGATCGGCGCGCCCGCGTACTTCTCCGGTCCCTTTTCGCCCTGCGGGTAGAGGGACTCGTACCACCGGTCCATCTCGCTGAGGGGCTTCTCGCTGGACCGGGGGTACCGGTCCCAGGTGTCGGTCTCCAGGACGGTGCCGGCGGGGAAGACGGCGGCGGAGAAGTCGAGCGCGTTGAAGACGGAGGTGTACCCCCAGTAGCGGCTCTCGTCGTGCGCGGACGCGGCGGCGGGGTGGACGGGGGTGAGGAGGGCGTCGACGCCCGTCTCGCGCAGCTGCTTGGCGTATGCGGTGCGCAGCTTATCTCGTGTCAGGTTGACGGCCCAGCTTTCTTCCAAAGTGTGGACTTTACTGCCGACGTTGGTGAGCGTCCACTCGAGGAGGGGGATGACGGGCTCGTTGCCCTTGCGGATCGTGTCGCGGTACTCCTTGCCGCCGTCGAGGAAGTAGGCTTGGTTGACGGCGTCGATGAGCGGCGCGTGCAGCGACGGGTCGAAGTCGACGACGGTGTGTCCCGCGCGGCGCAGCGCGGTGACGGTGTCGCGCAGCGCGCGGGTGATCGGTGGATGCGGGTGGACGACGCCGTCGTGCCAGATGACGCCGATGCGCAACTTCTCGGGGATGTTGAGGTCGCGGTCGCTGGCGTGGCGCTTCCAGGGGATCTCGACGAGGGTGGGCTCGTGGTCCCAGGGACTGTTGGCCAGCGCGACGCGGCAGAAGAGCCGCAGGTCCGGGATGCTGGTGGCCATCGGACCGACGACGCCGATGATGTTCTCCATGCCCGCGTGCAGGCCGGAGAGCCCGCTGTGTGGGAGCCGCGCGACGCTGGGCTTCAGGCCGTAGATGCCGCTGAAGCCGCTGGGGACGCGGATCGAGCCGCCTGTCGTCGCCACTTAGCATGTATATCCACACATGTCTGTATATGTCCAGTACAGTAGAAGAGGGAAAGCATACCGATATCCGTCCCGATGCCCAGCAGACTCCCGCGCATGGCGATCAGGGCGCCCTCGCCGCCGCTGCTCCCGCCGGGCGAGAGGTCCGTGTTGTGCGGGTTAAGCGTGCGGCCGTAGAGGTTGCTGTGCGTTTCGAGGGCCTGGAGACATCATATCTCAGTGATTTTTCTTTTCCCTCTCCGAACATAGATAGGTACCGTAGGTAGAGACTACCATCAACGTCTGCGGATTCGTCGTCTTGACGTGGAACACCGCCCCCGCCTCGCGGAGGATCTTGACGATCAGCGCGTCGTCGGGACTCATCTCGTTGGCCCACGCGATCAGCCCGCTCGTCGCCGGCGTGCCGGCCAGGTGGATGTGCTCCTTGACGGAGACGGGCAGGCCGTGCAGCGGGCCGATGGGCCGGCCGTGCTCGGCCAGGTACGCGTCCAGAGCGGCGGCGTCCTCGAGCGCGGCGTCGAACATGATGTACGCGAGACAGTTGGTCTGTATCCATATCAGCAACCCCATACCTATATATATATGTCCCTCCGGGGGAAAGAGAAGCCTACAGCCTGATGCGCCACCGCGGCGCGCTTACAAAACGCCCGCGTCACCTCCACCGCGCTGTACGTCCCGTCGTGGATGAGCCGCAGCAGCTCGACGGCGCTGAGGCTCGTGATGCGCAGCTCGCGCGACGTCAGCAGGCCGCATGTCTCGGGGAGGTCGAGCGGGCGTTTCTTGTTCTGCTCGAGGACGGATTCGTCGAGGAGCCAGTCGGGCGGGATCTGCGCGTAGATGGCGTCGCGGCGGAGGGAGGCGATGCGGTTGTAGTTGGTGTAGGAGTAGGAGTTGGCGTGGGTGTCTTTGGTCATTGATATAGATATGGCGGCCGGAAAGAGCGAGAGAGGAGAAGGGTTGAGCGGAACGGACTGCAGAGATGTAAATCAAGAAATGTAAATGTGAATAAATGCAGACAGTAAATAGATAAACACGAGAGGGAGAGCACCGCTCACTGCAACAGAAATAGATTAGGGGGTATCCGGACTCCAGACCAAGCTGTCTATTATGGAGATTTGATGAGATAAGCAAGTGAGGCAAGATCCTTCACATGTATGCAAGAAAGAAGGAAGGCAAGAAATAAACACGAGGTCTCGATCGAGACGGAGATAATATCATGCAGTAATGCAGATGAAGCTCCAGGCCTCCGCGCGCACACAGCCCTTAGCCTGGGCAACCCCACCATCCATGCAAAGGAGCTAGCGCTGCCCCTCATCCCCACCAATCATGCAGCGCATGAGCGTCCCGTCATCTCGTCGAGTCGAGTCGAGTCGCCGTGCCTCTTGTGGAGGATTCATCTCGACTGGCCGACTAAGAAGGCGGATCGCGGACCCCTGAATCTCGGGTCCCGAGTCCAGACGGAAGCGGAGGACAGGAGGGCGCCTGAGGTTCCAAGGTTGTCGGCTATCTTATCTGTGCCGTGCTCGGTTTGCGGGCGGGAGAGAGGGAGGGCAGGGCGACGCGGGGGAGGTCTCGGGCTCGCCTCGCGTTGCCTTGGTGCCTTGGTTTGAGCTGATGTAAGCTCTGTCACGTGATGCGCGCCTGGGAAGGGGGGATGAGTCAGCAGTTTGTTTCGAGTTGACAGGTCTGATATCAATTTAATTTGGAGACATGGCAGTGCCGTGCAGTGCTGTGTGTATGGAGTATGACAGCAATCTATGTAGGCATGTATGTATCTCAAGAGTCAAGGGAGAGAGAAATGTACGATTTATTGAAATATACCTGTATAAATTATGTAGTTTTTATGGTTCCCGTCCCGAAAGAGATTTTGCTGGATCTGGATACATGCTTTGCTTCAAGTTCTTAGGTGTGCATGAGTATCTAATGTGAGGTGTAGAGATCTTTTTATGTCTTTTTCTACCCTTTAATCTCGGCTGGTTTTTGTTCTTTCTCTTTTTGTGTCAGGTTGAGAGTTGGAGATGGATGGATAGGAGGGCGACATAGAAAGTAAAAAAACTTGCTGAACTTTGAAGAAAAATAGCTCGTTGCCCATGGGGCTTCAGTGCATGGATCGAGGTCACATGCCAACTTCGATCATTCATTATTCATGGATTCTTCATTAGATCTGATAAAGATAGGACTCAGAACTCTTATTTTTGCATAAATGAGAGGGTTAGAATGAATATTTTTACTAGATTTCATAAAGAATATGGCAAAGAGGCCCTGATAAAATGCATGTCACCATCTTTAAAATCAAAATGAAATTTTGCCCAATAGCATTACTGGCTTGCCGTATTCTCATCACTGTCACCCGCGACAACAAGTGAGAGGCATTCTGTAGCGCGCACTGGCACACGTGCAATATCTACAGCTGTTCTGCTGGCAAAGGACTTGTCTGCGTGCCGCACCAATCTCCCTCTCTAGCGACAAAGTACCTAGGTATTCGGTATAGATATCTATATAATATTATCGACAGTAGGTACTGTTAGGGCCATTCCCGACGAATGAATCCTTAAAGGATGTTCCTTCCTAGTTGGGTTCAGCTCAGTCAGACGGCTTCATATGTCAAACTCTCCCTCTGCCCCTCATTTCTTTTTCCTGTAACTTTCATCGTTCGCCAGAACCTCGAGCGTCTAATTAACTCCAGTCTAATGGTTCAATCCAATGCTAATTGATCGCTTCAACCCGACATCTCAGTCCCAATTCTAATGCGCATCCGAAGGATCTTTATATTAACCATGCCAAGCACGCATGAAGGATATTATTGATATCACTGGCTGCAGACGCAAGGATACGATCTACATCTGTATCAAGTCCTTTACGACACTCGCAGAACTCATGTGGATATATCACTGACGCCTTGGAGGCAGCGGTTCTACGCCCGCGGCTATTGGCAGGAATCACACATGCCTCGAGACGGAACGTGCATAATGCAGCCTCTAGTCATCGAGTTCACCACACCGAAGTAGCTCCAGCAGTCGCAGCCGAGGATAGCACTGTGAAGGCTTCATTGACATACTGGTCAACGTTGGGAGATGTCTGCTCAAAAGAGCCGCCAAAATGAGTACATTGGGATGTCACAAAAATAACGCTCTACTGCAAAAGGACGCCATGACCACTAGTTGCAGTCAGGAGTGTCAGTTGCAGCATCTTTGAACAGTAGCGACACGTCACACTCCCTGCTGTTGTTCCAATGCAGCGTCGTATGGACAGCCTTATAGCGCGGCGATGCCAGGCTGCGAGGCTTGTGATATCAGCCTGGGTAAAATATGAACCCTCGCTCGACAAATGTCCTGAGATCCATCTTTGAAGTCATCGAAAGAGGTTCTATAGAGAAATAGCTTGATTTACATCCTGCCATCGCGAAGCATGAAAAACGGAGTCTGGATTCGTTCTACGCTTACCTCCGTGAAAGAGCGATTTCGACTGACCTTTCGGTCTCCGTCACAAACACACCCCGGCTCGGGATCCCCGCAACAGCTTTCTACTCTGTCATCTCGTTCACCATCTCAAACAAAACTGTCCAGATCGGGCTCCCTGCGACCGCTCTCTCCCCCACCGAACAGAGATCTCTGGAAAATAGCATCAGAATGCCTCGATAAAAAGGACAAGGAGACCATCGACAAGTACGCTGTGACATCATCTAGTGCTAACGATCTTCCCGAGGCCCTGTTCAAAGCCGCCGAGGAAAAGCAGAGAATATGCGAGGATAAGAGATGGACATTCCAATTCAACGGCCATCAACTGATATTGAAAGATATCGCAAAGAACGTTGTTGTCTAGTTAAAGAAATTTAAAGCAGCTGGTGACATTGCTATGAACATCGATCCAATACACGCTGGACTGCCATGGGCAGGTATTCAGCTTTTGCTTCTGGTATAGGAACGTAAAAACCTCTTTTTGATCTAACATTTTATAATCCTAACTCTATCTGGGCCGCGATATCAGAAACAGAACAGATGGCAGCTCTTCTGGTTGGGCTTGACATGGTGCTGTACATTATCAACCGCTGCAAGGTGTATGAACTCTTGTACCCTCGCGACCCAAAGCTAGGCAAGGCCGGTCAGAACTTGGAAGCCGCCCCGATCGATCTGTACACACTGATTTTACAATTCCTGTCTGCTGCAATCAGGATATGTGAACAAAATACGGCAACAAGAGCCATCAAAGCCTTCTGGTCACCGGATTGCATTGCGGACTTTGATAGGAGCTTCCAAAGACTCACGGAGCGTGCCGAGATCGAGGCTCAAAACTGCGGGCGCTCCTACAGCATGATCGAACGCACTGAGCAGCGGAAAGCGCTCGAAAAGTTGCTAGACGAAATTACGAAAATAAGAAATAGAAGAGCAAATTCATGATATAGATGTTGGCGTTGCTGCTATTTGGTGGAAGCTCGACGGTCAAGAGAGGAATGATATTTTACTGTGGACATCAAATATTCCGTATCAAGATCATCATTCAACAGCAAGCAAGGGGCGTACTGAGGGTACTGGGGAGTGGCTATTAAAACATCAGCAATTTCAGGAATGGGAAATGTCAAATAAGTCGATGATCCTGTGGCTGCATGGAATTCGTAAGTGCCAAGTTAATCCACGTATACAGAAGTGTCTAATTGATAGTGGTCGATCAGCGGGCGCCGGAAAAGCTAAATTGGTCTCAAAGGTTATCGACCATATTCGTAGCCGTCGACGTGCGCACTGGCATATTTCTATTGCAATCGTAACGAGGACTCTCGTCGGGACCCAGAGAACATCCTTCGCAGTTTTGTCAAGCAGCTTTCTCTTTCAGAGGACAAGGAGGCAATCCCGGAAGCACTGGTCGAGGCCTACGAAAAAAAGCGACAGGATGGTTTTGCGTCAAACAAATTGAGCGTGGATGAATGTAAAACACTTTTGCTTCAGTTGGCGCAAACATATCCCCAGACTGTTCTTGTTTTGGATGCCTTAGATGAGAGTCAAGAGGACCACCGAAGATATCTCCTGGAGGTTTTCAACAGCTTGATCAGCGAGTCGCGTGATATCAAGATTTTAATTCGAGCAGACGTGACAATGATATCAGAAATCAGCTTGAGAGAAAAGCAAACGTCGGGATTGAGGCAGAAGACAATCAAGGTGACATAAGCAAATTTGCGGAGGAGCAAATTGAGCAAGTCAGAAAACCAGAGACCACCCCATCTCCAATCATTTAAAAACAGAAATTGTGAGAACCCTGCAGGATAAGAGTAGAGGAATGTAGGTTTCACTATTCTGGTTAAATGACGTTCTCTAGCCCATGGAATGTAAAGGTTTCAATGGGCTGCTTTACAAATCACCGAGCTTCTGACCCTCGAACTGGAGAGTGATATCCGAGAGCGCTTGGGTAAGCTACCGAAGGGCCTAAAAGAAGCCCATGATGAAATATATGAGAAGATCCTGAATGGCAGGGGAAGTAAGCCGACAATTGCAATTCGCACATTCCAATGAGTGATGTGCGCCCTGCAGCCACTGCGACCAGAAGTACTGGTTGTTGCTGTGGCGCAAAACCCTGATGATGAGCAGCTGCGACATCCTGAACGAAACTGGATATCAACTTCATACTTGATGCGTGCTGCAACCTACTAGTCGTTGATGCCAAGGAAGGCGTATGTCGACTCTCGCACTTGTCAGTTTAAGAATACTTTGAAGAGCATCATTGGAGCGCCAACAAAACCAATGCAACTGTGGCCAAGGTCTGTCTTTCAATGCTCAATAGCAGTGATGTCTGGAGTCAATACCCTTCCATATGTGCCGACAAAGAGGACAGACCCCAGCCCAATAGCAACGGAGAGGATCCAGCCAACTCCGACCCAGTTTTGGGACTTCTTCACTACGCAATAAACTTCTGGCCTTTCCATGTGCAAAAACACGGAGATTGTGATATTGATCCACGGCTTGCCTTACTTCTCAAGAAGTTGCTTGGTTCTGTGAATGAAAGCGGACCCAATTACAGAAAGTGGTATAAAGCGTGCAAAGCTCATCATAACAGGTACCCTTACCCCAGACTCAAAAACAACATCAGCCGGTTCTGTGATGTCGGACTGCGCGAACCTAGTAATCCGAAGATACGATGATGAAAGCTCTGATTATTCCAATCTACCTAACTATCTGACCACTATTTATGGACTTAGGGGTTAAGACCTTCCGAATACTTCTTTGTTTAATGATCCCGAGACATTTTCGTGAAATAAAAAAGGAAAATAGGTGTTTCGGGTATAGACAGTATGATCCCTTTATTGCAGGGATTATAACCTTCGAGATGCCTGGATCGGCGTGTGCTGAATAGGCTGATAGGTCTCTTGGTATACCACTAGGGTATAGTGGTAATATTCGGCTGACATGTGATCAGCTGTCTCCATGCTCGTCAAGCTCAATTGCTATCTGCTTGTTTGGCTTCAATAATGTGCTTGATAGGTGGTGGGAGACCAAGAACGTAAGATTCGAGCTCAATGGCCAGTGATCATCGCTCGTGGAGCTGGCAGCTTCGGAAGGCCATTCCGAAATTATAAGGAGATTGCTGCAGCAAGGTGCAGATATCAACGCATCGATTCAACAGCATGGTAGTGCACTGGCTGCAGCAGCAGCAGGGGGCAAATTTGATACTGTACAGCTGCTACTAGACGCAGGCGCAGACATCAACGGGCAGTTAACACATGGAGGAGTTGGAAGTGCACTAGCAGCAGCAGCATTTAGAGGTCATAGAGACACTGTACAGCTGTTGCTAGATTCAGGAGCTGATGTGAACATGCAGTTGACTTGTGGAAGATATGGCAGTGCACTGGCTGCAGCGGCACACTATGACAGAACGGACATTGTGCAGCTGCTGTTAGATGCAGGAGCTGATCCCAACATGAAATTGATCTGTGGGGAGTATGGTTCTACACTGAGTGCGGCAAAATCTACAAACTGGAACCGCGAGGATGTACTTCGACTATTACTGGAGCATGGAGCTGTTGATACAAATGAATCCTCTAGAGATTCTACAGAGGAGATGGGTGTTGTGGATGAGGATTCTTCAGATGAGGTGTGATCAGACAAGGATGGTGAAGAGAGATGAATTCGGAACCTAACAGAACCCAATATTTGTTTCCGCTAACAAATAGATCAATTTCAGACTTTGTGAAGAGCTACTGCAGGATCGTATATCCAAAATTCTAGATTCTGGGGTCGACAGAAGGATGTGCAATGTCAACACAACTTGCTCTCAACGCACTGTGTCCGCCAGCAGACGCCCTGTGATATGCATAAATATGACATGTCACCGGTTACTATAAGATCGTTCTGAATATATTTGGTGCCCTGATATACTACTAGTGTCTTCCTTACCACTATTAGTTGAACGTCTGGACTCAATCTCGGACAAGACATCTATCAATTCTGATCGAGGATGGTAACTACGTCTCACTTTTGGAACAGATGATTGTGAAGGTCAGTAAAGGGGGTGATTATTCCCGGGAGCTTGAAACACCTATGGACGCCATTATGCAGTAGTGAAATGGAACGCCATGTCATATTATATTAACTACAGCTACACTGCTTAGATTGATGTAATAGTTTGGGCTCAGAGGTATTTTATGTACTGCACATGAAGATGTTATCGATATCGAACCCCTAATACTCTGCTAGAATTACACGTTTCAAAGTATTCGAAGTCACATCAGCCCTTCGATCATGCTTCAGGGAAAACGGATGACGACTTTCGTCTCCAAGTGCTGGTCAAACCGCTCATAGTACTCGGGAACCTGCTCGATGCCAATCTCAGCGCTCACAATGAAGCCAGGCTGCGCTTTTCCGCTGGAAATGAGCTCGACAAGATGGGGAGCCAAGGGCTTCGGATCAACGGGACCGCTCTTGAAACTCAATCCCTTGGCGAAGAAATCAGAGATGGGGAATTGGATGGTTGGAGACAACGTGCTTCCTCGAGGCGTTCCTCTCGTGTCGTTGGTAGGTCCAAAGACTCCGACCTGGCCCAAACCGCCATTCATCGCGGTCACGGCGACCATGTTCTTCACGATCACGTCCTCCTGGATCTCGAGTTGGTCGTTTACCGCTTCGAAGCCCACGCAGTCCACGCTTCGCATTACACCATGGGGCTCGTACCGCAGGATCTGCTGCACGGGGTCGGAGTCACGGAAATTGATGGGGATCGCTCCGATGGATGCTGCCTTTTCGAGTCGCTGCGGGACGTGGTCGACCGAGTAGACTCGTGATGCGCCACGAAGAATGGCGGAGTATGCAGACAGAAGACCGACGGGACCAGCACCAAAGACTGCAACGGTATCACCGGGCTGGAATCCGGCATAGTCAAGCGCTGCCCAGCCGGTGGCGAAGATATCCGAGACAAAGAGGTAATCGAGATCGTTGGTGCTGTTGGTTGATGGAATAGGGATGAGACTGTCGTCTGCGAATGGGACTCGAACGTATTCCGCTATCAGGTGTCATCAATGTCCTGAACGCCGCAACAATCAGCGATTAAGTTGTGAACAGATATACTTACATTGACAGCCGCCATGAAGCCCATAATCTGTTCCCAGCCCTAAGGCGATGATGCTTTCGCGGCCCATATCAAGCCGTCCATCAGAAGGCATATCCGGAATCACAACCCTGTCACCGACGGAGAGTGAGTGGACCGCGCTGCCAACATCAGAGATGACACCGACGCCTTCGTGGCCCATCACCCACGGCGGGTTCGAGCTCCCGTACACGCCGTGGTAGGTATGGAGGTCCGTCCCGCAGATGGCGGACGCGGTGATGCGGACGATAGCGTCGGTCTGGTTGATGATGGTTGGCACTGGAAGGGTCCTCACGGTCATCTGGAAAGGGACGCCTTCCCAGACGACGCCGCGCATGGTTGCGTTGAGTGCCATGTTGGAAGATCAGACATGAAATCCGTTGTATGTACTCGGGTCGAACATCGAATATTCGCTGGTATTTTGAAGGCCATATGACCAGAAGGCCTTATTTATAACCGGAGTGTGACCACGATGCTATAGAATTGGGAGAATCCATCTGCTCCCAGTCCGGATAGAGACGTCAACATCAATGGCTTGGTAGCTGTATTATTTTTACCTGAATAAGGAAACTCCCCGGGATTTCAAGATAAGACATTTGCATACAGGGTCTAGCATCTGCACATGGATGACATGATCTGTGATAATGTGCGACATTAAGAAATCAAATAGGTCGACTCAATGATGTCAGGTATGTCCCGTGTACAATGAAGTTTGTATGCAGGCGGATCGGTAATGTAGATCATTTTCCAGAAGGTGTTCACAGATGGGTCGAGGATCGACAAGATGCGGAGACGGTCATCAACTTGCATGTAACCATGCCTATTAGTACGTAATCAACATGCAGAGTAGCACAGGTTAGAAAGAGAAAGAATGCCAAGTCGTGGATCGGAGACAGCCCCCTTCGCTGGAGCTTTGGATCCTGGTCCCTTGTAGGAATCGCAGGAGGTGTGCAAGCGATGGTTCTAGATACCTTGTGCAGGCGGAAGAGACGGTAGATGAAAAGATTAAAGGATCAGAGTTCCGCTGGAGAACACAGCCTGAGTGTATACTAATAAGGCATCTTTGGTCGCTTTGAGAAGATCTCAAGCTAATTGAAAAGTTCTGATTGGGAAATGAATATTATTATTCCCCTCTATTGTTCTCACAGGGAGACCATTCCTTCACAACTCCTGCAGTATAATCGACTCAACACCCTGTCTGCTCCAGTTACTGAACTGGTATGATTGTGTGTGTTGGCAGAGTGGGACCCTGAAGTTCTGTACTGCCTATTTGTTGTCAAAACAGGACGGATAACCACGTCCAGAATTAACCAAGAATAATAAACTCGACTCCAAACCTTACCAATAATCGGGAAATCGTCATTGACCCCATTGTAACTACGTACTGTACAGCCACAGATAAGCGGATTGCATGAGCTGCAGTGACCGGTGGCCCAGTCATGGTATCTGGACTAAATCGAACGGTCTGCATATTCGTAATGGTTGGGCAAGAGAGTTAATGCGGGGTCAAATTAGGTTGACCCTTTCAATTATCCGAAGCCCTAATCCATGTCATCACCAATCAGCTACGACCATCTCATAGATCCCCATCATCGTGTCTTGGCATCTGACGACGACACCGGGCCGAAGCAATCGGTTGCATGATCGGGTTCGTTACTTCCCGCTGTCTTTTGTCTTTTGTTATCTCCGGTTCGACTCCGAATGGCTCATTGGCATGGAGATGATACGTTTTGATAATAGCTGCGCCACAGGCGTGACGTTAGACAACTGCAGGGGTCGACGGGCGCTAACGCAAGTCGCTTACTGCCGATTGCCTAAACGGTTCAACCTTAAAAAGAAGGTTGGCCCGCGGTCGACGCGAAGGAAACATCGTGTATTGTAGAATGGGGAATCCTTAGAATGGGGGATCCTCTTCGTTGTGATTTCTCCTCGAGTTATCCGATGATTTCGATCACAAATTGAGAAGGACAGATCTACGATGCTCGTACGATTGTTGATACCCATTTTCACGGCCGCATCGTCCTCGAGTCCAGAGCGCCATATTCGCAATTCAGATCCAGATTCGGACCTAGCAATGCCTGTAGCGGCAGGACCGCGCTTCAACGGTGCACCTCGTGCCTTTGACCAAGACAACCGGCAGCAGCTTTCAGACTTGCCAGATCGACAAGATGAACAACACCATGATAACGACTACTCCCTCGACATCCCCTATGACATCAGGGGGGATTACGGTGGCAGATACGACGAAAGCACCGAGACAGATGGATACGGCCAGCACGACTACATTTCGGTCCAGATGGTCGCCTTCCTCTGTGACGAGAGGGCAGTAGAGTCAGATCAAGTCACAGATGTCCTCAGGAACTCGGGATATGCGAACGCAAGAATCACATGGAGCCCCTCCAGGGGTCACCCTCAGCATCATTCCTCCTCCGGTCCTTTTGGTCTGAAGTCAGTCTCGACAATAGATGAATTGGATGGAATCCGTTGTTCGGATATAAGAGCATATCTGAAGGATGGTTCTTCCCCGCTTGAGAATGGGCGCCCTCCGCTACTGGCATTCTTTGCTTGGATCGTTTTCGTCATTTCTGCGACACTCCTTTTCCGTGAAGTTGCAAAAGTCCTTGAAAGAAAAAGGGGTAGTCGGATGAAGCATGGAGATCTGGGTCATGTTCAGAAGGTGAGCCGGGGAGATGAGAAGCAAAAAGAGTGCGATGAGGGTCCAGGGGTTAATGAAGACATTGAGGATAGCAGTCAGCCTATGGGCTGAAACACGTCGGCTTTTATGTTACATATGGTAGTACAGTACTTGGTATAAGACTAGGGATGAATTACCCCTTACTATGTTAGCCAGAAAGTATTACTCTGGGAGTGAAGTGTATGTTCCATATTTTATCCGTGTGAATGGCGAGTGATGGATGCATTATATTATATGTCCCTTTCCCGGCGAGATTTCGTCTCGGGAAATACGTATTTATTCGATGATTGTAAATCGTGCCGAGCTTTGCTCATCCAGAGAGGAACCTCGGGTAGAGTCATTGTAAATGTCTAAAGACTCAGAGCTCCATTCCCATGACTAATGAGAACACTACTGAAGTAACACGGAACATGTTCGAAAATTTAACACTATCTTTATGTGCATTCCAGTGGGTCGCGAGATGAACCAGTTCTCCAATGTGGTTGATACAGCCATGAGGAACCATCCTTTGCAGGCCCTAACGCTGCACGCCGCTTACGGGGTCACTAAGCTTAATTCACCTCCACACCCGTCGCCCTCTCGGTTGATGATGTTTAGCATCATGCTCCGAGTCTAGACATCGTCAACAAGGTAAAGCTGAATATTTAAATGGCAACAAGAATCTCCGGTGTCTTCGCGGTTCTTGTATATATGTCGATAGTATTTTCTCGAAGTTGTATAAATTCAGACTTTAGCTGCTATTCCTTCTAGACATCTGTTTCATAGGTATGTTAATATTATTTTCCAAAGGCAAAAGGCAGAATCTACAACAAGAATGACCGTAGATTTAGCCGGCAAAGTCTTCATCGTCACCAGCAGCGCCTCAGGCATGGGGCACGCAACAGCCAGAACCCCTGCTCCAGCGGGGAGTTCGCCTCACACTATGCGACATCAACGGCCCCGCCCTCGAAAAGGTCGGAAAAGAGTTGAATCATAAAGAAAACGAAGAAGGTGAACCCTATCCTCGAGAATGGCCGGCCCAGAAGTGCAAAGTGCAAAAGATGTATGCAAAACGACTTCCCTTGTTCCGCCAACGAGACCGCAGATGGCAGAGAGAGAAGGACGAGACGAGGAGAGTCCTCCGATCCCAACTCCAACTGGTGGATTGAAGAGCTGGAATGCACAATCTGGTAAGATGCTAGATTTGTGAGTGTCTGCCTCTGGATCACGTTGCCCCTTTTTTTTTTAGGGAGGGGGGGGGGGTTGGAAATCCTTAGTCCCTCTATTGTTTCTTCCTCTGAGCAGTGAGTCGGATGTCCCCTTGCGCCAGGTCAAGTAATAATAACGCCTATTTCCTCCGGGATCTTCAAAGTGAAATATGTCCACTAGCTTCAGAAATACGCCAAATTCGCGCTATCCCTTGAGGAGAGGTATACAGAATTTGAACAATGGTATGTATGTACGATTACTTGGACGACGTCCACGAGCGGCTATTGGATGATCCTCAAAATGGCATTGACCAACCGCATATGGTCCTTGAAACAATCCAGAAACATCTTGGCCACAGCGATGACACGCCTTTTACGGTCTCCCGAAGGCTTTTCAAGCTTGTACGGCAACGTGCCCTGGAGAAATTGGTCCGCGAGGCAGAGGAGCTGTCTCGAAGACTGGAAGAAACCGACGGAATTCTCGAAGCGATGCTGCTTAGCACGAGGCCCCGAGGCACTTTTCACTGATATAGAAGATGGAACATCTCTACGAGCCCACATCGACCGGGTGGATCGGAGAGGCGATCTTGCGACAGCAGAAACACTACAGAGAGCTCTTGCTGCCTATCTACTGAGGAAACAAAAGCACCTTGCGGAAACGGAGATCGAGAGACTTGAGTGGCTGCATAAAATGTATACAGAGAGGCTAGCCGTCCTTCTGGAAGGTTGGAGGAGCAACTTCGACCCTGAAATCGCTCATCATGCCTTTTGTCCACAGGGGAAGTCAGTTAAAGAGTCCACACTTTGTCCATGATGGTGATCTCCTGAAGGACCTGACGTTTGTCTCGGCAATCAATTGAACAGAAAATCTCCGCACTTTCAGAGACCGTTTGTCTGGGGCGGACAGTCTTGCACGCTGCCTTAGATGGCCAGGCTATTGAATCGTTGTGGCTCCTCCTTGAGCAATGAAATCCCAATCAATCACAGAGACATTTTTGACCGTAGGGCTTTAGGGTTTTAGATCTTCTTCTATCCCAATACGCTAGTTCCGAGGAGGATTCTGACTGAAGCACCTTCTCATCCTTCATCTGTGGCTTCTGAGAAAAGAACTATATCAGCAACACTCTAGCCCCCAAGGCCTCCATCGCCCGCCTCCAATCCCATGCCCCCTTCCCTTCAGGATCTGTGCTGGCTCGCCTCCCCGCCCAGCACTTCTCCATGACAGCCAGCACGGTCGACGAGTTGCCGAACTCGCGCGCTTCATCGCCCATGTCAACAATCAGGGAACGGAACGCGTCCTCAAGGCCTGACTCCGGCTCGACCATGCAGCCAGCGATGCAAAGCGGCCAGACCACGCCCCGGATAGACTGCCGGTCGTTTGTGGCGCGGATGAGACCGTGGAGCGCCGATAGAGTCTGCGACACGGAGCGCTTGATCTCCGGAAGGGACGGGTGCGCGCCTGAGACGCTAACGTGGAGGTAGACCTGGGCCGCGTAGGCAAAAGTGAGAGTGACAGCGCACTGGACGGCGGTCGTCCGGTCGGAGGAGTTATATCCCGTTTCTGCCTCTGCCTCGAGGCCCGCGATGCCCGCCTGCAGCTGGTTCTGGATACCCCGGCCGCGCTCGACCAGCTCCCACACACTCAGGCCGTCGCCCCGGGCCAGGCTGGACTCCTTCCACGCGGCCAGCGCGGCGATCTGCCCGATGATGTCGATCGCCCAGGCCCGGCAGCCCATCACGTTCTGCATGTCCGCGCGGCCGGAGCGGAGCAGCGCGGGATGGTGGCGGAGGAGCTGGGGCGCCGTGCCGGTGGAGGCGCACGCTGCGATGTCGAACCAGACCACTACGGTGGTCAGAAAGTCCAGGGCAGCTTCCTCGGACGAAGGAGCAGAGTAGCCTGGAGACGGGGTGTTTCCGGTGGTCGATCCTGCAAGCTCGAGACACGCCTGGCGGTCATCCTCGATGGAAGAGATCAGGGCAGCCACGGCGTTGATGTGCATCTGCCAGTCACTGACCCCACCTTGGAAGAGCTATATTCATCAGCGTCAGACCCTCACACCCGGTTCTTTAGTTGGAATACCTGAAAGCTGATCAACTGCACTCCACAGGCCAATATCTCGACCTGCTTCCCGAGGTCCGGACTACCAGTATCCATCTGACTGTTCTGTAGACACAACCGCAGTTCTTGCAGTGTCCGACTGTGGTACTCGTTCAATTCCTGTAGCGCGCTGCTGTACTGGTTCTCCCGGGAAGAGCGATGTGAGCCATCTCTCCGGTAGAGGAGGGTATGCTGGTGCAAGGCGCTCAGGCTCAGCGCGGCGTGGTACAGGGGCCCTGTCCGGATGAGCAGCCAGAGCAGCCATCCGCGGCCTCCTGTGCGGATGGAGGGAGAATGGAAGCGGAACTGCAGGTGGAAGACATGGTCGAGATAGTGCATCAGGAGCTCTGCCTCGCGGTGGTGCAGGATTGGGAGGGAAGGCAGGAGTGGCCGAGGCTGGGATTGAGGCCGAGACTGAGATGCTGAAGAGATATCCGGCTGTGTAGTAAAATATGGCGTGGTAACAGGCACTTGCTGATCCTCTTGGTCGTTGAAAAAAGGAGCGCTATCTCCTGCCGTCTCCGTGCCCTGAGCAGTCTTAGCTACCACGGCTGTATCTGATTCCAGACCGTCCTTCAGTCCTGCCCCGCTGTCTCGACATTGACTCCCAAGCTCGTCCTCGACTGCTACCTCTGGCTGAGCTGACGAAGAGGATTGACCCTGCTGGTTCTGCTGCTGTCCTGCAAGCGCGCGCAGCTGCTGAGCGCGCAGCCTCTTGAGCCGCCGGTTCCTCTTGACGCCGTGCTTGATGCGCGCGAGCTCCGCACGCTCGCGCTCGCCGCCGTCCATCCAGTCCGGCCGCGGGCCGTATCCATGGCAGTGGATGTTGCGCGAGTCGCAGGCGAAGCACACGGGGGTGGCCTCATCGCACTTCTTGCGGCGGAGGCGGCAGGTCCAGCAGCCCTGGACGCTGCGGCCGCCCTTGCTGCTCATGGCTCATCGAGAGGTCATCAGATGGGTCGTGCCCTGATGGGAGAAGATGAGATGAATGGAAAATGGAGCGTCATGCGGAGGATGAAGCTGTGAAGTCCAGACAGATGAGGAGATGAGGAGATACGAGCGACTCCGCACCGCGACTGATAAGAGCAAAATAGCCACAAGACGCCGCTCTAGCGAGGAGCCGCGAGCTGAGCTTCAAGAGATGTGCACATCGTGTACATTCTGAAAAACAGCAAAAAGAAGTGAGTATTGCCGTTGCAAGTTTCTCATGCTGCACAGTTGTATTGTGGAGACTAACAAGTCTGAGAACCCTTGGCGTAACAGCTCTCTGTTCATCGCGCTTCTCGTGGAAGTCGCCGATTTTACCGACAAAAGCTCCACTGGACCCTGACAGCAAACAGGACTTATAAATCCCCTCATTATCAAGCCGGAAATCCCCCTGTGGAACCGGCTGGCATGCAGTGAGGACAAAAAGACAGCTCATACCCGTTGGTACACTGCAGTCTCATCCCAAGGGTTTGAGGGGATGCTGAGAAAAGATCCCTAGAAAAAAAAAGCACCAGGAGCATCGTCACTCCCATGACAAGCTCCATCCAAGGCTGGGATCTCTTCTTGTATTCGCTTGATTTTTTTTATCTTGCAAGATGCTTAACTAATCCACAGGGCGGGCTGTAGCTCTGACGCCATCAGCGGGGAACATCTCCGCTCTGGTCACCTCGTCCGACATGATTTCAAAGCAACAGAAAAAGATGGAAAAAGATGCCCCGCATCGATCCCACTCCACCTGAGGGTTGATTTCAGTCTTAAACCCTCGTTCCAGATTTTTCCTTGTTACAACTTTCTTCAGCTACTTCTTGCCATCCCTGAACCCTCACGATGTCGAAGATTGGCATCTTCCCCGCCTCCGGCGGGCTCGGCGGCAGCATCATCAAGCACCTCGAGCCCCTCATCCCTGCGAGCAGCCTCGTCCTGATCGCCCGCTACCCGGACAAGCTGGCCGCGGAGAGCGCCAAGGGGGCCACGGTGCGACGCGCAGAGTATGACGACCCCGCGACGCTGGAGCGCGTGTTCGACGGCATCGGCACGCTGATGCTCATCTCGTACGCGTCCTTCGAGGACGAGCACCGCGTCAAGGTCCGTCTCATACACTGACAACCGTATATATATGTATGGACAACTCACTGACGATAAACGACGAGTACAGGCCCACCGCCGCGCCATCGACGCCGCCCGCCGCAGCGGCGTCAAGCACATCTTCTACTCGTCCCTCGCCTTCGGCGGCAACCTGCAGAAGGAGACGGCCGCGCACGTCATGCGCGCGCACCTCAGCACGGAGAAGTACCTCGAGGAGCTGGCCGCCCAGACGACGGCAAAGTCCTTCACCTTCACCGCCATCCGCGAGGGGCTGTACTCGGAGTCCTTCCCCATCTACACGGCCTGGTTCGACCCGCACAACCCCGTCGACGAGATCACCATCCCGCACGACGGCTCCGGCCCCGGTGTCGCGTGGGCCAAGCGCGACGAGCTCGGCGAGGCCACGGCCAAGCTGATCCGGCAGTACGCGCAGAACCCGGAGGCGTTCCCTTACCTGAACAAGACCATCATCCTGTCCGGACCGCGGGTGCTGACCCTGAAGGAGACCGTGGAGGCTTTGGGTCGGATCGTCGGGAAGGATCTGCGCATTCGCCAGATCACCGTGGACGAGTACGCCGCGCTGCCGCAGATCGGGGACCGCCATACGTACCACGGGGTCAATCTGTCCAAGGAGTGGGCGACCGCGTGGGAGGGGATCCGTCGCGGTGAGACGGCGGTCGTCACCCCGCTCCTGGGTGAGATCCTGGGTCGGGAGCCGGAGGACTTTGAGACCACGGTGCGGAAGCTGATCAAGGGCAATTAATTATTGGTCGCAAGATGATCTATCCACAGCTCTGTCAATTTACCTGAAAACAAGGGCTTCTGGGCCCTTGCTTGTCAGGTAGATAATGTACATGCACGACCGATCTATCATCCACAATTTACTTCGATTTACTCTGACATCAGTATCCATATCATTCGTTCTTTCAATAGACTTTTCCTGAGGGTCTACCTGCCTAGGCAATAAATACATAGCAGCACAGGATTACGGAATAATCAAGAGGAGGAGAAGACGCCCTTCAAGCAACTCTTCTACTTCCTAGCTAACCATGTAACTATACTCCAAGCTTCCAACAACAAGCACATCCCCTTCTGACATGCATGCATACATAATATCATAGATATAGACACCGAAGTTGAACCTGAACTCTAGTTCATTATGGCAATTATAAGCCAGATCTTCCATAGAATATAATAGAATAGCCTAGGTTAGTTCATTTGACAGTGCTGCATGCTGCTCTTTGCGTGGATTGAATACTGAGGAATCTAGCTCAGAAATATAAATATAGTCTCTGCAGCAATGTGGATAATATATAGATGCAACCTGAGATGTTGACCCTGAGTACAACTGAACCTAGTAAGTAGCTTTTGGCATATATGTAAGATTGCCATACATACATACATACATTATATATATACATGCTTGTTGTTCAAAGTTGAGTTTCGAGAGTAAATGTCGACCAGAAAATACCAGTTCCGGCTACAATTAGCAGTCATGGCCTCTATTTGGAGGAGGGCGGTTATTTTTTTTTTCTCTGACGGTAAGGAAGTTGAGATATTCCGGGGCACAATTGGATACAGCTTCTTCTTAGATAGATTGATATTTGGTTTCTTCGTTGAACGGAACGTCTTTCGCAAAGATAGCTTGGGGACTCTATGATCCAGCATTTCCTAAATAGATGCTGTGACTCTGCAGAAAGGAGAAGATAGAAGATAGACAGGATTGACAGTTTCTCCAACCATTTGGATCTCAATGTCTCATCGGTCGACAAAATGACTTACTTCAGTCATCCTGCGATGCCCTCTATCCATTCATAATAATTCCGCCCTCGGGCAACTGCCTAATCAGTCTCGGACCCCAGAGAAGGGTCGTTCCAAGTTGAAATTACCCGGGCTGCAATCCTTGAAAGACCACTCTTGGATCATGTTCCCTCGCCACATTCCGCAGACGCTGGTAGTTCTCCTGTCAGTACCTCGAAGGCAGCACGTGCTAGGACTGGCTCGCGCAGTTCATGTACTAACAATAAAATTTTCCATCATTCGTGTATTTACCTGTGCTCTGATCTCCATATTTTGTTTGTCCTTTGCCGCTGCCTTGGTCAACACGTTGACGTTCCGCGTAGGTTTGCTGCGTTGAGGGGTTCGACCATCTCGCTGAGAGGGTCAGCAGAAGGATCATCCAGGGACAGGCCGCGGGCGTTGTCCGCCGTTCTTCCGAGCCATGTGGATCTCATTGCCGTTCTGATGGTCTGCATGACGCAGGCGGGAAGAATCCGGATCCCGGGAAGGCTTTTGACAAGTGGATTCCTCGTCTCCTTGGAGAATGTCTCGACGGGGAAGGAGGCCAGGGTGGGATTGTGCTTGTATAGTACGTCACCGTCCAGTACATTCGCGCAGCCCATTAGGATTCATGGCCCGGAACTGCGACGTCGGGTCTGAGAGTGAGCTCACGTTGGTGGTGTCCATGGCCCAGGGAAAGCACAATATCCACTCGATCCCACCTAGAATCTCTTCATCTTCTAAGCCCCATCCGTTCCCTCTCTTCCCTCTTCCGTATTTCATTCTCCTCATCCTCCTTGTAGCATTCATATCTCTTTCCCACATCCAACATGGCAAGAGCTCCAAGCCCCAGCCGGCCGATCTCCTCCTGCTCCCCCGCCGCGTCTTCGACCCGTCCGGGTATTTCATCCAGGACCTCGATCATGTCCGTCTGCTGTCCGGCCTTCAAGGGCACCTTGTCGTGTCCGATAGCAGCACCGAGTCTCAGCATCGTGAATGCGTCGAGCCGGCTCGTCCACCGCGTATGGATGGACGCATAGACAGACATTGCGAGCAGGGCGAGAAGATAGAGAAACAGGAGGATGGAGATAATGACGACGCCGGCGACAGAGATCACAGGGATAACTGTGTCCGCGCCCATGTCATAACTGATATACAGTGAGTGGCTCGCACCACTATACAGCATCCAAGCCTGGTTGGCGAGGAATGCGGCGGCAGTGAAGGCGTTTGCCAGTCCCTCGGGATCGTCCAAGAGATCCTGGAGCCAGGATCTGATTGGTGAGCTGCCATCGCCCATACAGAAATGAAACTGTGATATGCAGGGGTACTCTCCGTAGGGGTCGGTTAATTCACCCAATAGATTGCCCAGAGGTAGCACGTAGAGGCAAACTGGGCCAGAATTTCTAGCTGCTTCGTTGGATAAGCTCTGCTTGAGGGAGCTAAATGTTTGTGGCCAAGTCGCGAGAAAGGAGCCTTCTCCAAAAAGAGCTAGGGCTATCGTCAGAAGAGGTCCGTTATTGACAGCCGACACGAGAGCTAAGGAGCTGGAGGTATCATTGAAAGGGTACTGTCGACGTGTGGTACTGCTACTTTGAACCCTTTTTGGTGTATTTTATGACAGATGGATCGGGCTTGACTTACAGGACATTTCGTTGGTACTTATGGCCTTGAGGCTCACAGTCATGTCCACATAGGTTCCTGGGGTCCTGATCCAGCAATGGACCGGCAACGCCATCGTTGATGTAGTTTGGCAACTCGTATCCGGCAGTCGTATTGACAATTATCTTCAACAAGGTATGGTTGAGGGGCGCAGGTGTCCAGATATCAGCTATTGTGACGTTCAGATACAGCTCTTCGGAGAAATCCTGACGATCACGAGTAGATTTCCATGGAGATTGACTAACATTCGCAGGCATGCACGCTGTTAAACTCCAACCCAATGGATGATGCCCTTCTTCCGGCACAGTCAGGTTGCTGTGTTGCACGAAAAAGGCGCCAGGTATCTTATCGCAGTCTACAGGGAACTCCGCCTCCGAAACATCTTCGCAATGAGCAGTGGAGTTGATGCGAGGAATGAACTGGCGGACAAGACTGGTGTTGTAGCAGCTTGGAAGTTGAGCCAGGAAGGGGTCCTTCAGCGAGGAGAGATCGAGAAATGAGGGCCCTGGAGTCCTACAGGATCCCGAACGCTCGCAGTGACCAATGTCCAGTGCATTACAATTGAAGCCACCTCCTTGCCATAATTGCGCCTACGGCTGGGTGTTACTTGCAGTCTGAAGAGCATTTCGAGTCACGAAGACAACTGCGTTCCTAGATTTCTCCACTTCACGATCCCATTGATCCGGGATATCAAGTAAGGATCTGAGGACCACCGGCTCTGTCGGTGTCTTGATCGTTGTGGAAGACAGAAAAATCTCCCGGAGAGGGGAAATGGCGCCGCCAAGGATATTTATCAACATTGCCATCAGTAGGAACGAGCTTCCATACCGTTTCCACCCATCAGATCCGAGGAAGATCCTGGCATAGATTGCGGGGTCCGTCCAACCCTTATCAGCCAAGGCCATTCCCTGCCTGATACTCAGCCCAAAAGCGTCTCGGTGACGCTGAACAAAAATGACGGCAGCGCCTGAGCAGACGGCTGACGTCAATGAAATGGTGAAGAGGCCGACAATGGACTGAAGGGTCCTGGCGACCCGATACCATCGCTCGTTCTTGACATACGTTTTTGACGCGATAGAGTAATAGGTGTCTTTCCCTAGTCCGTAGTGTCCGGTTGTAATGGGCCGGAAATTGAGAATACATGTCACAATCCAGGCGACAAGTGCCGGGACCATGTAGCAAAGCGTCAGGTACAAAACATAGGAGGAACGAGAAAGTGTCGTTGATGCCTGTCGTTGCAATTGCGTCCTAACAACTGGCATGTGGAGACTCGTCTTCCTGGCTTGGTAATGAAGAATCGTGGGCAGGAGCTAGGAGAGGATTTCCTTCATCTGCTGGAGTCGGCTGGGAACGCGGGGACGGAGATCTCCGATTTCTTAAATCTTTCGGTTCCTGGTCGGGGACGTGATGGTACCCGTTCGCGGAGGTCTTTGAGTGATTTTTAGAAGAAAAAAAAGGTCCTGCCCGTCACCCATTTCGATGCGATGAGGTTGCAATTCGGTGCCTATCCACTGCAGCATTGATTGAGCCGCATTTTATGTAGGGCCAAGCGGCAGGGCACTTGACACAGCCTTGCGATTGTCGCGCGGCTGAGCCGGGGCGTGCAGCGCAGCCTTGTCGCACCGGTCAGCCTTGTATACTGAAGCCTTGGCCCTCTAGGTACCTATATGTATATCAATGTGCTCAATGGACTGACCCGCGTCTCCGACGCCAGTTGTTGGGCAACATGCACCACGATGGGTACGGCGCCGGAAAAAGCGAAGACAGAGATGCATCCTTGACGGCAACATTTGGACATCGCATATTCCGAGGATGGTCAGGGACATCTGGCTGCGGTGATTGGTTGTCATTCGGTACGAGCGCCAGGGAGAGTTGAAGAGGCCTTCAACTGCACCTGGGAGAAGATTTGAGGTTTCACCAAACTGCTGCAGCAGTCACATGATCCATGGGATAGTTGGGGAGATCTTCGTCTCCTGGTGGCCATGACCATCTGAAGCAGCTATCGAGCCGCGCATTGACCTTGAAATGATAAGCAATCGCAGCAATGACCACGAGGAATCTGTGGAGTACGGAGTAACTTGTTTTGCTACACTGCTGTCTGTCCTCTACGCAATAGTATGCACAGGGGTTACAAACTTCCGGGCATACAGCTAAGCATACCTTAGGGGAAATTTAGAGGCTGGAGAGAAAACGGACACCATCTCCAGCGCGTCTTGGCAGGAATCCTCTCCATTCTGCCTCCTGTCTTCGCGAGCTTCTCTCCTCGCGGCCTTTCCCATCTCCGACCTGGTCTGGCAACTTAGCTGAAGAGATCTAGACCATGAACACCTGAAGCACCGGCAAAAGCACTAACTAATCGACCGTGATGCTCGTGATCTGGTTTCTATCCCACTATCTCAATCGTCCCCACCCCGGCGGCCTTATCTTCGTCAGGACCTCGGGAATGCCTATCACCTTCCAGCCAGGGGTTAGAACGGCGGAATCTATCCGTGACGACCCGCCTTCTAACTGCTAAAGCCTAAACCTCGCCAGTCTTTACCTCAGGAACGTGTGCCTTGTGGGGGAAACACGCGCCATGTTACGTTGCAATCTTGGATCTCGCCAGGATGCAGCTGCCGGCGTGGCCACTTTATTTTAGACTCATGAGGTAGTCGCGGAGTTCGTCGAATGCCTTTCATTCCTGGTCTTGCGCTATGCGGGAACCTCCTTTCGCCATGGCCGGTTTCCCATCGGTCAGTCCGGATTCCACCCTATCCAGGGGCCGCCGAGGGAGCAAGAATGGACTGATTATTCCGTATTGTTATAGATACCTAGGCGGGAAGACGCGCCATCGATTATGAGACGTGCCACAAGGGGTTTCACGTGCTGTTTATTCTTATAAGAGGCACGTTTCCCCGCTTGCTATTTTGACTGTGCTCGTGCTAGTCGGCGGCTTTGTCGTGTCCAGTCCTTCGCAATGTTGTCGTTCCTTCTCGGCCGCGGCGCCGTGTCGCTCACGGTCATTTCTCTCCTTACATCGTCAGTCGCGGGTGAAGTCTTTGAAAAGCTTCGCGCGGTCCCGGAAGGTGAGTCTGCGGTTATTACCGACGCGTCTAAGCGCCTTGTGCATCTCAATTGACCACCACCCGCAGGATGGAGGTTCTCTGAGACACCAAGCAATGACCAGCCAATTCGACTGCAGATTGCCCTCCAGCAGCATGATGTGGAGGGCTTCGAGAGGTTCGTTCTGGATATGTCAACACCGTCCAGCCCCAACTACGGCAAGCACTTTCAGTCTCACGACGAGGTGAAGAGGATGCTCCTCCCCAGCGACGAAGCTGTAAACACAGTCCTGGACTGGCTGCACTCCGCCGGTATCACCAACATCGAGCAGGACGCCGACTGGATCAACTTCCGCACGACCGTCGGCGTGGCCAATGACCTCTTGGACACACACTTCCAGTGGTTTGTAAGCGAGACGCACAGCAATGTCCGCAGGCTGCGCGCCCTCGAATACTCCGTCCCAGAATCCGTGGCGCAGCATATCAACATGATCCAACCGACTACCCGCTTCGGACAAATCCGTCCGCACCACTCCACCTCCAGGGAGAAACCTGTTGGCGCCGGTTCTGGTTTCCGTGTGTCGGCTACCGCAGCCCAGAATGGGTCTGTTGATTGCAACAATGAGATCACGCCGCAATGTCTGCGGGATCTGTACAAGTTTGGCGACTACAAGCCGAACGCTCACAGCGGCAGCAAAGTCGGCTTCTGCAGCTACCTCGAGGAGTACGCTCGTTATAGTGACCTCGCTCTGTTCGAGGAACACCTTGCCCCCTACGCAGCCGGACAGAACTTCTCTGTGATCACGTTCAGCGGCGGCCTCAACGACCAGAACTCCGCCAGCGACAGTGGTGAGGCGAACCTCGACCTTCAGTATATCGTCGGAGTGAGCTCCCCGCTGCCTGTCACGGAGTTCAGCACTGGCGGGCGCGGTCCTCTCGTCCCTGATCTCGACCAGCCAGATCCGGACGACAATTCCAACGAGCCGTATCTGGAGTTCCTGCAGAACGTGCTGAAGCTGGACCAGAAAGATCTGCCGCAGGTCATTTCTACCTCGTACGGTGAAGACGAGCAGGTAGGGCATTCCCTTTTGTATGATCCATTCGCAACGTTATTAATACATGATACGTACAGAGCGTTCCAGAGACCTTCGCTCGCACTGTATGCAACCTGTTCGCACAGCTTGGAAGCCGCGGCGTATCCGTCATCTTCTCCAGCGGCGACTCCGGCGTCGGCTCAGCATGTCTGACCAACGACGGCACGAACCGGACGCGTTTCATGCCGCAATTCCCTGCATCCTGTCCCTGGGTGACCTCCGTCGGCTCGACGCAACACGTCGCCCCTGAAGAAGCCACCTTCTTCTCCTCCGGCGGTTTCTCCGACATCTGGCCCATGCCAGACTACCAGAAGTCCGCCGTCAGCGCCTACCTCAAGAAACTCGGAAACCAGTGGGACGGCCTCTACAACCCGCAGGGCCGTGGCTTCCCCGACGTCGCTGCCCAGGGCGTGAACTTTAACGTCTACGACAAGGGCACGCTCAAGCGATACGACGGCACGTCCTGCTCCGCTCCCACATTCGCTGGCATCATCGCCCTCCTGAACGATGCGCGTCTCAGAGCGAACCAGCCCCCGTTGGGCTTCCTGAACCCCTGGCTCTACAGCACCGGCAAGCGCGGCCTGAACGACATCGTCGACGGCGGCAGCACCGGCTGCGACGGCAACGCTCGGTTTGGCGGTCCGCCCAACGGCAGTCCTGTCGTCCCATTCGCGAGCTGGAACGCGACGGAGGGATGGGATCCTGTGACGGGGTTGGGCACGCCGGATTTCTCGAAGCTGTTGAAGCTGGCTGTTCCGTCGAGGCTCGGGGCGCCGGTGAGGTGGTGATCCTGGTGGGTGCGATGGACAAATGTAGTATGTCGGGATGAGAAGTGTTCTGCAGAAGTACATACATGAGTTGAGACGATAAGTAATGAAAGTATTCTTACGATACATCGATGGAGCTTTGGTTCCACATCCGTCTATCTAACAAGTCCTATGTGCCTGATATGACCTGATATGCAAGGGAATGTGCCGAGCCAAAAGCAGTTGCCAGCAGATATGAATGTGACCGTACATAGAGCTTTAAACATGTACTCCAGACCTTCTTCGGGCTTCTTCTTGCGTTCCGTTTAATAGAATCAGTCAGAGTGCCTGTTAGGTATGTAGTGAGTCTTCAAATTATTGATGCCATTGCCGTCTTTTCTCTATGAAAAACGAACGGTGGACGGTGTCGCTATACTGGAAAAGAAATGCATACATACATACTACCAGGTAGGTACCTACCTAGCTAGCTAGCTACCCGGATCTCTTAGATCCAGGTCCATGCTGGCAAGACAGGTCGCGTGTTCCCCTCGGAGAGGTCATACCTACATACATACATACAATACATAAGCTGGTTATTGGACTGACCAAAGACCGGGGGGAAATAAAAATCCCATACTGTATGCAGATCTTCCTCGCCAATAATCGTGCATTCCTAAGATCGAAATCGAAGAGCGACAACTGTCCAACTTCGAGAGTCGAGCTAATTTCTATTTGCCTCAGCTTCTATCTATCTATCCATCCAACGGAAAATTGTATCAACTCATGTATCTACCGGGAAGAGACTAAGATACTAAGTACACCTTAGTTATTATTCCCTTGTCTTCTCTTCTTTTCTCTGCGTAATGATCCCATTCCACGGGGAGCTTGCAAGTCCTTTGGCAAATGTCAAAGGGGGATTGGAGTGGACTCGAATGGGAAAGCTGGAGGGCTGGATTAGATGATGGATTTCTGATTCAATGATAGCCATATCGCGATCGATCTTGATATATATATGATGTACTGCAGTTTCACTGTGATTTCGTAATAAGGTAAAGCATGGAGAACAAGTCGGGATCAGCTGAGTACCTACGTACGTACTTAAACGGGCAAGATATACATCTTTCCGATGATTGTAACCTGTATTTCTTGCTTCTTTATAGCTAGAGCTTAGTCTGATTCAATCAATATCACTCACGTGTGAGTATTCGTGTGTAATGTGAGTATTCATATGTACTGAGTTCTTCCTCAATTAGGTGCCCTCTGCTTTCCCTGTGTGTTCAATACATTACGTGCAGAGGAAACAAATTTGTGGAAACTTACGGGTAGCTACTGTACTTGCTTTCGGAGGGCCTGATCTGGTAGAAACAATGTGAACGATGCATTCTCGAAGATTCAATCCGTCAAAATGGATAACCCGTTGGATCCTGATGGATGATTGATGATATCAGCTACCTACATAGATGAGGGATGATTAGGGGATAAATGTCCCTCCTTTATGAACAGGGCACTAAGAAATCGGAACACCACTAATAACTACTATCAACCTGAAGAGTAAATAGGACCTACTCAACGAAGGCGCCCAGCGTTGAAGCTGTTAAATCCTCAGAGTCCTCATCATTTTCTACGCAAACACCCTCAATCTCCACAAGACAGTCCCAACAGTACCGTTCCCCTGGCCCGTACCATCTTCGCCATTGCCCTCTCCAAGGGTGCAGGTAAGATAACGCAGATTCGCGGCCATCTTTCTCCCATATCCATTGCGCTATGGAATTGGGTACAGTGGGTGCAGGTTGCCTCGTCGGATCAGCTTGCATCTCAGACTCATGGTGGCACATCATGCCATGGCTACCACAATCACGTTGTGACAACAGTGTCTTATCCATCGAAATTGTGGATACGGAGTCAGAGTCGCCATTCTCCAGGCGCCAGTGGCAAATGTGTGGCCTTGTCATATCCTCGCCCAAATCGCTTCTCGGAGTGCTGAAGTCGTCCCTGTCCACACGGCTCCTGAATCTGCGCCTGATATGTTTTGAGTCCAAATATCCATTTGTCAAGGCAGCGAATCTCCCGTGAGCTGCCGTGATTGCTTGCAGCGAGGATGCCCTCGATCAGCCATGTGGTGTCCAGAGATCGACACAGACATTGCTTGGTTCTCACCAGGCGTAGAAGGGTTTCCCACCACGGCTCCACATGTGCAAAGCGCAGCCTTCTTGATCTGCAGCATTCGCAAGAGTAATAGTCATGTTCTGGGATCTGGAAGGCTTTTAGGTGCATTGTTGTTTTCCTGCAAAGAGCGAAAAGATCACCCAGTGTATCCACCCTCCAGCCTGTTTTGTCCAGTGGATAGTCATTTAAAGCTAATTTGCACACAATAAACAATTTGAGTCCTTTACCCGCTCTTATCAATAAGACCAGATGTCTTGAAAACCATGTGGAGAATCGCATCGCCGTGGTCGTCGGGGTCTCGTCATTGACGTTGAAGTGAACGTCAGCGCCTCGTTCGAAAAGAAGCGGGAAGCAATTCATCGCTTCTTTACCGCCTTCTTTGATAATTTCGTAAATGAGGACAGATTTAAAACTGAGATATGCCGCTTGCTCTGCGAGATCTAGGTGCAGTCGCAAACTAGTTTGATCGGGGTTATGAAAAGCATAGACCATTGAGTTATAAACCCTCCGTTTTATTGAAATTTTCTATCTCCATGCGATACATGTGGATCAGCAACGTAGTGTAAGGCAAGCTAACAATGGTAAGAGTAACCACCCATCGGCATCATCGTCACTGAACTGGATGGAGTCTCTGAAAAACGTCAAGGATATCAAATGAAGCTTTATCCATAAAACCGACAAGTATAATTGGTGTGTTAGAGCGGGGAAGATCAGCGGTGGATCCAACAGAAATATAGAACTAACGTGCTCACTATCTCTTTCCCGATCGTCCATAGATACATGCAGTCTTATCAGCACCGTTCATTATCAAAAACTTGCACAGTTCTACTCTTGCATTGTGCGCGGCATACTATCAATCAGGTTAGCAAGTCCTCTAACAGGCCTGCAATATTGTGGAAGAAATTAACCTCTCTGGTTATCTTATGGGTCAATACAAGAAATAGGCCGGCATAATATTGTACAGCACATCAGGGCAGTTGATGATGTGAACTTGACATAACTCACATGCAATGGTGTCCAGCCCCGGGAGTCAGTATCCCACACTGATGCCTCCCCCCTTGAAAATAGCACGCGTACTGCTTCAAGATTGCCAGCTGCGCAGAAAGTGAAAATGAGGGAATCATTTCTCACCGCGTGGATGGGTTTGAAGGCATATTTCCATCCTTTGAGAGCCTGTATTGCTACGAACTCAATTCCATACTTCAGTCCGCACCTGATGAGCCAAGGAGCCGGACGATAGAGGAAAGAATTTGTAGTCGTTGTCTGCGCTGCACGAGTATGCTCATCCAAATCGAAAAACCTTGTGGAAATCTTGGATCTAACAACAAGTAGCCCTAACATCTTGCATGCTGTGCTGCTGGAGAATTTGATACACATTGACGAGTCTCGTGTTCGATTCGCGTTCGTCCTTTTTGACGGTTTAAAATACGGCTCCGAGAACACATGAAAGTAAGGCCTGTCATCTTGAGCATCCCACAGCACGTCAGGGAATCCTGTTATTCTTGCCAGTCGTTGAATAAACCCAGCGCGCAGAGTGGGGTCCGCGATATTGGATGCGATTCGATTAACTTCTCTCTTTAAAGCCGTGGGAAGATTGCTGATATCTGAGATGCCGGACGGTGCTATGGAGGCTTCCCAGGAAAGACCCAATTGCAATTCAGTCACTCTTTTGCAAACATCAATAAGAGAAAGTTGAAATTCCCTCTGGGCCTGGCCAATACGTATGACTTCGTTCTCGACCGCAATTAACCTCACGTTTCCCTGCTGATAGTGTGACTTCATTCCGCGGCTGTGGGGAGCCCTAGCAGCAATCTTGCCTTAAACTTGATGGCAGATGATTGTCACGCATGATTTTGAATTTAGACGAGACATCCATAGAGACGAAAGCACTGTATGCAAGCAGACTGGAAACATACTATTGGCATGATTGAAGTGCAAGCATAAGAGTGCTTTTGGTCTCCTCCAGTGACTCTCGAAAGAGTCTAGGTTTCTCTTGTTTCAAAGCCACTTTGACAGAAGTCCATTTGCGTACAGTTTTTCTGTCTGATTGGAAACATGTTTCGAATTCATCTGCGATCTTCTGCAGGTTCTTTACTCCGTGTGCACATCTCTCGATTGGCGCTATTGTGCTGGACTCTGATGGTCCGTACCGCTGTTCTGTGAACGCGATATCTGTAAGAATTGTGGAGAGGATGTTCAGATCTCTAAATATGGAGTTTATATCGTCGGGAGCCTCACTCACAGCCTGCCAGAAGTCGTGCGGTTTGATGACCTGGTCAGCAAGCTGCAAGGCTAATGATACTACAGAAAAACCCATCACCATTAATGTGCACTAGATCTATACGGTTGGTATGCGTATCACATAACTAGCTGCGCCAGAAATCCCGTCCATCCTTAGTGGGTGCTCGGGTTCGTCGTGAAAATTGAGAGTCACTCTTCCGTTTCAAAGCGGGCTCAGCGATGAATCGCATGGATGGAGAGACCTGATACTTGCCGCGCAAGCAGGGTTTAACTAGATATATGGATCAGCAAACCATAAGCGACAGCTCCTGTGCTATCTTCACGATCCAAAAGACGGGAAGAAAGGAAAGAGAGGACGATATCCATGGCCGATGTGTCGCATAGCACATTATGTCCTTGGTCGCGAGGCTGAGATTAGGTCAGGCAGCAAGGCTGATGTGAAACAATCATCCAGCCGGAGGAACCAGCCCAGGACGAGCGAGCTACAGTCAGTCGACCAATGAGACTTGAGAAGGGTGAAAAGGGAGACACCTGAAAATCAAGCTACGATGACAGGTCTCGTTCGGTACTGTAGAGAGGAGAGGAGATCACTCCATTGGTTCATCCGCATTCAAGAATTAGTACCAGCAGCCGGTGCTCTAGAATACATCAGAGGCACACGAGTAGGATGAGGAGGAGATGAAGCGGACAAGAGTGAGGATCGCAATGGGCCTTTGAAGCGGAGGATCCTCTCGATGAATTCCCAAATGGGTAAATTCCACGTGACTGGCCAGGAACTGCCCTGGCTGTACGGCCGGGACTGGGGAAAAGAAACGCCGTCCTGGAGGAATGGGAAGATCGGCTGTCACCTTCATGTCTACTCCGTATGTCTGCATGCCTGGGAGTCTGAAAGTATCAAAGCAAATAATTGCGATACAACTGGCGTCTAATTGTCCGTGGCTAGAGGACAACCCGGGGGAAAGGAGAAGGGATGAATTTGACTGCAACGCGAAACATGGTCGAGGAACTCGATAATGTCAGTATTCTTATGCAACTTGCGATAACGTTGCCCAAGTCAACAAGCTGATAGTATCCTCCATACAGTAGCAGACAAGAGACTCAGTCAACAGATCGTCTCCGAGACGAGAACACTCTACATAAAGAGACAGTAGAGGTATGAGATTGAAGCAAGGTTTGGCTCGCGCGGCGCCGTTGCTTTCTCGAGGCTTCCGCCGCGCGCCAAGACCGGGGAAGGCGGTTTATTTTAGAAACACCGCGCCGCCCTGTGGATCTCCATCCCTATCACCTTTTCACAGGGCCGCCATTCGAGACGCGGGAGACGTCAGACGGTCCGCCCAGGATCCCCTTGCCAAGGGCAACATGTCGCTCGCTTCACGGCGGTTGGCCTGTCAGCCCTGCCGCGGTGGACCTGTCCACCTCACCGTCACAAATCCATTGGCCCAGCAGGGCTGCGCCAGATCGGATCCCCTTCAGCTGTGAAGGCCGGGAGGGAGAGTGAGACAGCTTGCGTGGCTATGGTATGGGGCAGTACCAGACATAAAGAAGAGCTTCATCCTGATCACTTGGTCCTTCATGCATTCTCTTCTTCTCAGCCCTGTCGCACATCTCCACGAACACTCTTGCCACCACCTCCAAGAGTCTTTGTTGCCGGAATCTCTTCCCCCTGAATCCACACAGCCCACTCCCATTGATCAATAATCAGTAATCAACCAACAGACACAATGTCCGCTACCACCGCTGCTGTGACCTCCGCAACCGCCGCCGCCAACTGCGTCGCCACGCTCTACGAGATCCCCACGACCGACGCCGCCTGCGCCGTCCCCTCCAAGGGCAACTACTCCGATGTGATGAACCACTGCTGCAAGGTCGCCAAAGTCCAGTCGTACAACAATGACTGCGGCCTGTACTGTCTCGCGCAGGAGCAGTCGGTAGGCGACCTCTCCAGCTGCCTGACCAGCAACGGCGTCAAGTACAACGATGCCTTCTGCAACCACAACCTGACCGCGACCGCCACGGCTAAGGTCTCTTCGGCCGAGTCCACGGGTACCTCCACCGCGTCGAAGACGGGCACCGCGGCATCTGCGACGTCTAGCGGCAATGCTGCAGTTTCTTTCCAGCAGCAGTCGATCTCCAAGTCGGGGCTGGGTATCCTGGCCCTGCTCTTCTGCTCCACCGTTGCCGGTTCTCTCATGTAAAGCATGAATATCGATACTCTCGGATATAGACAAAGAGAATTGGATTTGATTCAGGGAAAGGATGCTCTTCTCACGACAAGGCATTTTGGGAAAATCACCTGGCGCATACCACGGACACCGCTGATTTTAATTTGGGATTGGTTTCGGGAAAGGACTGGTTTGGTTTGCTTTCTGTGTGGAAAGTCATATTCTTGAAAAATCTTTGTGAAATATATACCATAGACGACTCATTAGGATTTCATCGACAATACCCATAACTTCTTTTTAATACGATTTGTGTAGTTTTACTTCTTGGCTCCTGCCATATTAATACGATTTTCAGTCGCTCCATCATCTGGATATCCCAAGATAAGCAAGTTTACAGTACCGTTCAAAGGCTTTTGTTTCCAATGCAGGATCTTCCCCTAGCCCGTGCGTTGCGATAGTAGATAAAAGTTCTTCTAGTGCGATCTCCCGATAACAGCCCTACGCTTAGATAGAGCACCGACGCAGCTCAGGGGCTATCCATGTTGTCTTGGCTACTTACCTGTACCTCAGCTCCGAGGTTAACTCAGAGTTACTGGATACCGGTTGAAGGGTTTGACGGTACAAGAACAAATTTGCTGACATTGTAGTCAATAATACAAAGCTGTAATGGGACAGTCCTAGATCCATCTATCAACTGCTTCCTGCAAAGGTCTGCTGCAGGGCTCTATGCCTGCATCCAAGATCTTGATCAGTCCCATTACAGAAGTACGCTGAATTCTGCATTATGACTGTTTCGGGAGGTATAGTGGCAGTGGAATCTATGATAAAGGTCAAAGAATCAGTTTAAGCTTCTAAAATAAGGTCTCGGATATATTAAAGAGGGAATTCAACATAAAACTGCCGTGTAGGCTTCTAGGAAGCCTTTTCTATCTATCACTCTTTATTTCGTGTCGGACGGTCCGACGGGAATTAGTGGCCTTGGTCTCTTTTTCTACTCGAGCGGTATTCTTTGCTGATATTTCTTTATCATAGATAGCTAGTGCAGCATAAATCAATTTGTTCACCTCTGAAGCTACTCTGTTTGTTCCGTTAAAATTCTTCTTCATAAGGACTGAGATTTCTGGAGCTTTCTCACAATGGCGCTGGTGATGAACCTCATGTTTGACAACAACGGCAGAAATGTACTGTACAGTTGGGTCGTCTCAGAGTGGTCGCTCATCTACCCGCTCCTGCATAGGTCCGCCTCAGGGCTCTATATGCCTGAATCCGGTCCCAAGACAGCACATATAACTCTGTCAAAGGAATGTATCGTTCCGTCAAAGAAGTATACTGATTTCTTCATAAGTATGTGTCAGGTACCAGATTTGACTGCAACTAGCGGCCTTGGCCCCTTTTTGTAGTTGAACAGTATTTTTGGTGAACAGTATGTTTCGGGAGGTAGGACAAGCAGTGAAACCTGGGGTCATGGTCAGAGAATCAGGCAGAGTTTCTTAAATAGTCTGGGCAGGTCAGAGGAGGGATTCAACCATAATACTGCCCTTAAGTCTTCCCAAAATCTCCTGTTCTTCATCCTCCTCTATTGCTTCGTCCTAGGCTATCAGATAGCTTCAAAGTCGATCTGTTTAACCCGAAGTAACTCTGTTTCCCATAGCCATGTTCTTCTTCAAGAAGCTAGAATGATTTATATTACTGTAGCACCTACAGTGTAGACATCGATCGGTTCGGTGGAGTTATAATTAGGCACTGGTGCAGCCTCCTCGCCGCTTTATTGATAGATACTGGTTAGGGACATCGTACATGCGTGCAGCTGCTTCCATATGGGATATTTGCCCCTTTTCATTGTTTTATAAGCTAATTAGAGTCTTCTTTTTTGACAAGGTCCTTTTGTCAGATTTCGCTGGTCGCGTGGATTCTCGAGGGTCTCGCTGTGAATTATGTCATCGATGTGTTTCTGTCGCAAGTACACAAGCTTTGCCTACATAAGCTTCTTTCTCAACTACTACATCGATATTTTCCGCCTTCTAACTTTTTGCAATGCCTTGTTCCAGGTTTATGGTCACTAGGGATAAGTGAATGACATACTGCGGTACCACATTTGACATCATTCACGATAACTTGATTCACCAGATCAAGTCAAAGAAGGTCTCTCACCAGTCATGCATTTCTCCAGGAATGTTACTCCGCCAATTCGTTTCACCCTCCCAGAATTCCTACGCTTCCCAGCCCCTATCCGCCTCGCAAAATGCCCGTCCAGATCGGAAATCCACACGATGCGGACAAGGTCCATTCCGTAATTGACTCTGTGGGATCATTTCAATCAGCACGAAACCAATTTTCTGGACACTAAAGAGCTGGAGGGCCTTGGGGTGAAATTGATTTCTGTTCCACATTCCAATAGCGACACAACAGTAGCCTTCGAGCCCTTCAACTTCAAGCCTCTCCCGCCTAACAAATTGGAGGAATACCGAATCCGGATCGACAGAAGAGACAAGGCGACGACATGGCTATCGAGGACTTCAAACCGGAGGACACGACGCCAGCTGAACGGATCCTGAACAAATGGGACCCGTTCGAGCGTGGCGATCTTCTGATCGAATGTCTACGCCAGGGACTCTTCCATTATACGTTTGACGAGGGTGAGTCCGAGGAGGAGGGCATGAGAATGCTCGAGCAGCTCATCAGCCTTACAAATAGCCGTCAAGTCTAGTTCGTGGGATCTGGTTCCTTTTTCTATAGAAGTGCTAACGTCCGTTTTACAGCAATGTCAATCCCTTTTTTATGTTCGGGAGCGGCTTACTTGACGGCGATGCAACACCACACAGGGAAATGTGGGACACGGGGCTCATGCTGGAGGATAAGAGTGGCGATTACCCTCACGTCCTGAGGCTGTCTCAGAAAGGCAGAGCCTTAATGCTCACTCAGTACCTTCCAGACCAACAGACAGCAGTTCCCGACCGAACTGTGAGATACGTCTGGGGCTGCAAATATATGGCACTAGCCATGCCAGATAGACGTGGCCGGAGAATTGATGACATCAATATGAATGCGAAATAGATCTAACGTGTTGGCGGGCTCCGGAGTCAGGTGATCAAAGATGGTGCGTGATCCGACGGTGATGCCCCTGCGCAACCAACGGTCATTATCAATTCTGCAGGAACATGGAAATTCATCGAAATAACACAACATCATTATTGAGATGCTGATTTTGAGGAGATAGCTTACGCAGCATGCGGAGAGCCCGCAAGATACCCCAGACCGCATGACGACAGCTTGACGTCGGAATATTCCTTTTGTCCGGCTTCAATCCTCGGCACTGCTAGCACGCCTAGCTTGGCCAACGCTGGCATCCCCGGAGCTAACGGCGTAGAGAGCCCCAAAAAGAGTCAAAGACAGCGTGGAGTGGACCCTGACACCCCGACTTCGTCACGCCTGTGGATACGGAGGCCCCGTATGGAGTATCCGATTGCTACGGTTAAAAAGGAGTCCCCACGGGGCTGGTGTGGACCGGCCGGCAAAATACTACGAAGCTGCTGCCACGATGGTACGGGTCCGGAGTACGGATACAGAGCATGATTCCTTTCGTGATGAAGCTGTCGTGACATACGGTGTCTATGTGCCTAAGTGCTACTGCGTCCATATCTTCAATTGACCTGGAAAAGCCGGCACTGAGGACTGGGCACTAATTGCTTGTAGCAGCCGTAACTGCGATACTCTATTGCTACATAAAACTGCGACCTGATTCGGATTCTAGCTACCGTGTACTCCGTACAAAATATGCATCGATCGAAATCCGGAGCTTGAGCTTTCCATGCGGCCAACCGAGCCAAGAGATGGTCGAGGACGCCATCGTAAAGTAACCGCATCTTTAGTCAGACTGCGTCCTATGACAATGGCGCGCTGCAAGCCACAGTAAAGCTTAGCGAGCCTGGGGAACAGCACCCGGGGGTTTCTTTTTAGCCTGAATGCAGATGACGCCGTTTGCCAAGTCCCCATGGGGTTATCCCGGAGGCCCCGGACAACGGTGGCGTCAGCTTTAAAAGGGTAGCCATGGAGCTCCTGCGTGCGTACGAGAGTCAGCGAGCCGGTGAGAGCTCGATCCTTGTCTCCTTGGATCTTTGACTTGTGCTCTCTTCCACCGACTGAGAGAGAGTATGGCCCCTGCCGTGGGTGTGACGCATCTGTCGGCCAGACGAGCTCAGCTCGCCGGTCCCTCTGGGGTCCGCGGGTTGACGCAGAACCCGAGGACTCTCGCCATTGCGCTGTTCGCTTCCTTAGGAGGCTTCGTCTATGGATGTAAGTTCATGCGATTGAATAGGCAATCGTGCTGAGCTGACGAGGTTATCAGACAACCAGGGAATGTTTAGCCAGGTCTTGACCATGACATCATTTATCAATCGCGTACGTATACTTCCAGGGGATTGAATTGTTCACAGTCTCATAGCCATGTGCTTGACAGACGAACGGCTACGCCGCAACGACTGGTACAGCGCAAGGTTTGTTGACCTCGATCCTTGAATTGGGCGCCTGGTTGGGAACTTTGTTCAATGGGTACTTGGCCGATGCCGTTGGTCGCCGAATCTGCGCATTGATTGCGTGCGTTGTCTTCATGGTCGGTGTCATCGTGCAGGCCTGTACACAGAACAAAGACTATGTCTTTGCGGGCCGCTTTGTCACCGGTCTCGGGGTGGGAAGCTTGAGCATGATCGTTCCTCTCTACAACGCAGAGCTCGTAAGCTGCCTTATATCTAGAGATTTAGAGAGATGGTATGTGCTAATCTTCGCAGGCACCTCCCGAGATCAGAGGGTCCCTGGTGGCCGTGCAGCAGCTTGCCATCACGTTCGGCATCATGGTCAGCTTCTGGGTGAGTACCAGCCATGACGAAGCTTCTATATTTCTGCTAATCGTCTAGATCGGCTACGGTACAAACTTCATTGGCGGTACCGGACAGGGCCAGTCTGATGCCGCCTGGTTGATCCCGGTCTGCATTCAGCTGTTACCGGCCCTCATACTGGCCATTGGAATGGTGGTCTTCATGCCGCAGTCGCCGAGACACCTGATGAACCGGGGCCGTGAGGAGGAGTGTCTTCAGACTCTGGCCAAGCTGCGTCGCGCGTCCCCGGACGACCTGTTGGTCCGGGTCGAGTTCCTCGAAGTGAAGGCGCTGCGCTTATTCGAGGTGGAGACTGCAGCGAGGAAGTACCCGCAGTGGCAGGATGGGTCGTTCAAGAGCAGGTTCCTGATCGGGTTTCATGACTACCTCTCCCTGATCACCAACCGCTCGTTGTTCAAGCGAACCATTGTTGCGGTACGTCTGCACCATGCACCATCCCTAATTAGTATACTACATCAAATTCCTGTACCAGCTATTAGTCGACTTCAAGGATACTAACCTCATGCAGTGCTTGGTCATGACTTTCCAACAATGGAATGGCATCAACGCTATTAACTACTACGCGTAAGACACCTGTCGATTTTCATTGCTATCATCGGCTCTAACATGACCAGTCCCTTCATCTTCAAGGCATTTAACCTGAGTGGAAACACAACCTCACTCCTTGCCACTGGTGTTGTCGGCATCCTCGAATTCCTCTTCACAATCCCTGCCGTTCTCTGGGTCGACAAGGTCGGTCGGAAGAAGATCCTGCTCACTGGCGCGATCGGTATGGCAGCGTGCCATTTCATTGTCGCTGGAATCAGCGGGGCGTACCACGGCAATTGGGACCAGCACCGCGCTGCGGGATGGGTGGCTGTGGCCTTTGTGTGGATCTACAGTGCGAACTTTGGATACTCTTGGGGGTATGCCCACCTTTCTGTCATTCTTTTTTATAATCTGTTAACTAACATGTTGCAAGTCCCGTCGCATGGATACTCATCAGTGAGATCTATCCCCTGAGTATGCGCGCCAAGGGCGTCAGTATTGGAGGAAGCAGCAACTGGGTAAGCTCACTCTCCCAACCCTCTAAAGTCCTTCAGCCATTTCCCCCACTGACACAAAATTACTACTTCCAGCTGAACAACTTCGCCGTCGGCATCTCCACCTCCCCCTTCCTCAGCGCCTCTGACTTCGGCGCCTTCATCTTCTTCGGCTGCATCACCACCATTGGCGCGCTGTACGTATACTTCCTCGTCCCAGAAACAAAGGGCCGCACTCTTGAAGAAATGGACGAGCTGTTCGGCGCAACTGGCATGGCCACTGAGGATGCAAAGCTGAAGGAGCGCATTGAGCGCGAGATCGGGTTGCTGGCGCTGCTCGGTGAGGAGACTCCCGACCAGGGGTCGGAGGATGATGAGAAGGCGACCGCGAGTAACACAGAGGTGAGGAGGGACGATGTGAAGGTGTGATGGATTCAAATGAGCAATTATATATATATATATATTTACGGCTGTTTTGCTGTCTACATATGGGCGTTCTCTCGATGTATGCATACGTTGTAATGTACTGTATAGTACCTGTACAATATAGATACATAGAAAGGCGCATATAAGTGAGATGGGATTCAATTGAATAGCTATGACATGGACATTATACGCAATTTGCCCCTATAGATGCAAGGAATATTTTGCATGTCTGCATTGGCTTCATAAACGCATATGCATGTCAATCTTGACAGATATAGAGAGGTACAGTACATGAATGCATAAAAACATTTACCGAAGAAACCACATACAAATTAATGTATATGGGTAGTATATACATACATACATACAGTACAAACACGACCCAATGCAATGCTATCCAATGAAATCTCTGTCGATGCTATTATCAAGCTAACTTAAGACACACCCCCATGTCGAATCCAGTCCATACTGTTAAAGGTCATCCAATATATCTCCTTTTTCTCTTTCGCTTCTCGTATAAATTTTATGTCTGTTATCCGAGTGACATTAACTACCTAATTTGCACCTCTTCTTTCTCACATCCGTTCCCCTAAATTTTGTGTGTTATCCAAGTGCCATGAATCAACTACCTAATTTGAACCTCTTCTCCATCCGTTCCCCTAAATTTTATGTCTGTTATCCGAGTGACATGAAGTAACTACCTAATTTGCACTTCTCAACATCATCCCCCTCTCGCAACTTTTTTAATATATAGTTCTGTACTCAAAACATCAGCGTGATATTGTTTAGAAAAAAATAACAGCAAGGCCAGGTCATTTAATAAAGTAGCACCGACACCATGCATACCCCATCTGCCTATCTACTTATATATACGCTACCTGAGAGAGCCACATGCCCTTCCTCGCCACATCCCCACATTCCATCCACATATCCGCCTTCTCTACCCTGTTCTTTGAACGTCTATACCCCTCTCCGCGCTTCTGGCCTCAAAGTCTATATATGCACGTTTTCGCCTGCATGGGAGGATATGCGCTCATTGTGCCGTCATAAGCGGCGCTGCGGGGCGGGGCGGGGGCGAAGGCGGGGGCGGAGTGGAGGCGGAGCGGAGCGGGGCGAGGCGAGACACGACACATGGACCAACCCCGCCCGCCCTATCTATGTACGTACAGGATGTTGCTCATGCGGATCAAGGGTGCGAACATGTGTAGCGTAGGGTGGCAGTGGCGGTCGCTGATTATGGCAAAAAGAAGAACAAAATAGAACAGAAGAAAAAAATAAACCAAAACAGGCCAATAGGTACTCCCCGATGGATAGATAGATATAACTGTCTTACTCAGACCAATGTGGCCAAGCGGAGGCGGAGGCGGAAACGGAGGCACGGGGGGCGGGGGATGTATATCATACGGATCCGTTGGCCACATTGACGGTGGAAGAAGGTATAAATACCGGGTCTATCTTCCGACGGACGTAGGTCCCTTCTTACCCTTCTCGCAAAATAATCATCTAAGACGAACAAAGAAGAACGAGCGCATAGCGTTCACGCACTTTCAGTGTCACTTTCGATCAAACCCGATCCGGAAGGATATAACCTATAAACTAAACCACCAAAATGGGCCGAGCAGGAGGCGACCCAGCCAACAAGGCGCGTGGGTATAAAGCGTGAGTAGTAACAACCTACCACTCGGAGCGGAGTTCTTTCTTTCCCGCTCCGCTCCGCCGGACAAGACAAGCCAGGATGGAACAGAACTAACAAGCAGACCACGATGACCGCCTTCCGCGGTGGTCGCGGTTGAAAATAAATAGAGCCCTCAAAAACCCACGCGTCTCCCAGTCCGCCAAGGAGCACGCGCGGCAAGTGCTCGACCAAGAATACGAGGGCGGCGCGGCCAGCAGTTCAGACGAGGAGAAGAAGCCCACCAACGTGATTAGGGGGTTGAAAGCGTACGGTTCCTCCCATCCCACCCAACCCCCTTCCCCTTCCCAGTCTTCCCACCCTTCTCGCCAATCTCACCAATCTCATCTTTCAAGTTCCTTCCCTGCACACCACCTCAGCGAGGTGAAGATGAATCCAGACATGGATATGATGGCTAATCTGGTCGATCTCGACGTTCTGTCCAGGGCGATCCACAACCCCAATGTGACGGACTACGGCAAGATGCAGGCACGCAAGAAGATGGAGGACATGGGCGTCGAGCCGGAGCAGCCGGGCGATTAAATCGCCGATCGAGATGATTCGGGACGCGGTGGCTTCGCCAGCGGACCGGGTGGGACTGTGATTGTCATAGTCCTGCGGGACGCGCACGGGCTGCCTTTTTTGATTCGGTATGTGATGTGATTTGACGGGATATTATGGAATGATATTGTATGATGGAATGAGTTATGAGAGGTATGATAGCATCAGATTGTACATATATTACGTGATTGGGCAGATTGTTTCGGTTGAGATTGCTCATAGGGTTCCAGAATGGCGGAGGAATTGGCTGTATATACGGGATAAATTATGTACATATGTCTATAAATATATACATATTGTTGTATATATACATCAGCAAGCTTTATATACTGTAGATGAGGGTATATGATAGAAAACCCACCCATTTCTAGCCTCTAGACTAGCATCAAGGAGGGACTTGAAGACGGTGGGTTTGTGGGCATCTGGATTTCTGATATCCAGCATATCCGGGTTGGGGTATTTCTCGGATCCTGGAGATATCACGTGGACGATTACCTGGAACGTCAGCAGAAAGCACGTTATAAGCAAGACATTCTAATTACACACCTAGCCATCTTTTTCTTCAACTGATACGGCCGAAGTGATGAGTCACAATGGGAGTCGCGCAAGCAGCCATAATTTGCGCTGGACATGCCACCTGCTATGCTGCCACTGTTCATGTAGACACGTTGGTCATCCAAGACCTTGCAAGTCCAGCATACGGTAGCAGTGGAGTCAATTCTTGTCAACAGGTCAGAGGTGAATGCTATCCGCTACTGCAGACTCGGCAGCTTTTAAGCCCACCCCCTCTTCTTCTTCCACCTCATAAACATGGCCGAGAACGGAAATATAGAGATGGAAAGGCCCACCCAGGCGAAGAGGACGCCAAAGTCAAGGCCAATGCGGGAATGGGTATCAAAAAGGATGGTGCGTGATGCTTGGACGACTGTGAAGATGTCAGTACCGTCGAAATACTGATCATAATCGTTGGGCCCAGAGAGAGATGGACAGCAACTTACTATGATGAAGCGGCCACGCATATCCCCACGCGAAAAACCCAGGAGCCAGATCCAAAGCGTAAAAGCCGGTGGCAACGTTCGTGATGACCCAGAAAATCAACCACAGCGCGTTCCAGGGCAGCCCAAGTATCATCCCCATATTCTCGGACGGAAACCCAAGCGCGGCCATCCCGACCCAGTTTAGCATCCAGAAAATGAAAAAGGTGGCCTTTCCATAGGGATTGGGATTCAGAGCAGGTTCCGTATGGGGAGCAGGAGGGTTCGAGAACGGGATCTGATACGCAAGCGAAACGAGCGAGTAGCAGAGAGACAGGAAGAAGTAAGCGATTATGTTCGACACGATTCGCCACACGATCATGTGGGTGAAGCGCAGCGGAGGATGATCTCCCGTGATATACTGCGTGTGGATGGGCATCAGGAACGGAAAGCTGAAGAACGAAATGATGATCAGGTATATGAGGCCGATCGTGACAGCCGGAGTTGCAACCGCAGGGAAGAACGGCCGGAGATCAAGAAACGTGAAGGCAATTCCAGGATTCACCGCCTGCGGGACCCGGGAGACGTTTAACGAAGGATCCTGAGCCAGCCTGTTTGCCCATGCCGGTCCGAAGGCAGCTGAGACTGCAACATTAAAGTTGTACAGTAACGGTAAGACATAAGCTGCGTAGCTGTTCTGGTCGCGAGCGGAGAGAATGATGATCTGCCCAGCGCCGTAGGGGTCGTAGGACGTGTTTCCCTGCGCGACAGCGGCCTGAAGGAGAGCAGTCGCATTGGGATTTACGATGATGGCAGCGTAGGCATGCTCGTCATAGACCGACTGTCTCACTGCCATTGGATCATAGCCGAAATCCGCCGGGGATCTGATCGTATAGCCCAGTTGGTTGTACGGCGACTTGATCAGATCAGCCGCGACTCTGGTGACGATGGGCCCGACGAGAGGAGCGTTCGTCAGCTGCGACCGGTACGGCTCGACCTGGCCGTCAAAGTCGACCACCCAGACTTTGAGGGAGGGCATATTGTGTTCTACGCGGAACAGAATCGACCAATATAACGAGAGGATGGCCATAATGAATACACTGAGGAAGAGGACTGATATCCGCACGCGCTTCCATGTTAGTCGACAATCACTTCGCGACTGGCTTAAGAATAGGAACCTCACCCATTAGAGCCCATTGGCGGGTGACTTGAGAACGGACTCCCTTTAGCGCAGGATGCCAGAAGGGGACAGATCTTGGCTGCTCCAGTTTGTCCCCATTTTCCTTTGCAGCATCATCGCTGACTGCTGCCATCTTCAAACTCACAGACTGGTTTCCGTCTAAGCGACGAGCGAGCCCCAGGAAAGCAAAGCAAGAAGCACCTGGTAAGTTGGGAAAAAACTGGGCCAATGCTGTCCGCGTCCGGAAAAGTGGTTCTCGTCGCGGTTACGTCGTCATATCCCGGGCGTCCAGCGCCGGGGAACGAGTTAGCCGCATGGTTAGCTCCATGGGTCTTGGGCGCCTCATCGAGTGGCAAGTGCCTGCCTGTATGAATATTGAAGACGGGGTATGAGTTAATCGATCAAGAACTCAGGCTTAGGTGTGGCGAGGCCACTGCATCGAGACCGGCACATAGCACCTGTAGATTCGCTGCAGAGCTCATGCTCTCATGCGGGTACATGTACATACAGACATGGTAGTGAGGTAATTGTTTAAATAGTAGTCACAAGCGATTTTCTCTGAGAAAAAAATCGGCCTTGATCTTCTCATGCTTAGTAGATGAGAAACTGGACGACAGTGGGATAAGCGGGACACGGGATATGACGTATTGCATAAGTAAAATATGCAAACCGTATGCATGCTTACCTAATTGTGCCCCATCATAATGCCAGCCGCTCTGGCCGTGGGTATGGCTATCTGAATTTTATCCCATTGCAATTCTCATATTGGTTTTAGTTTAACTCTTAACAATCATGTAGACATGATCTCTTTCAGTCTGATATGTCTCTTCCATTACCATGATTGAGTCGATATCGATAACCAAATCCGGCCTGATGTTTCGCCGCACCGCCTCGCGGATACGGCGAGATCCTCGGGACCTTGAAACGACCACACTTCCGACTTTACCTGTAGTACAGGCTACCGAGACCTGTGCCTATCATATATGCAGATCTGCCGTGCTTTCGAGTTAATCCAGAACTAGATGGTGAGTTTGTAACCTGAACGTTTCCTGTCTTCCCCGCAGTTCGTATTTCACAATATCCCTTCACCGCCTTGGAGGTCTGTCTAGGGCGGGGCAGCTAGATCGGGGTGCCCCGTTGACATTCTGAAATCTCACGAGGGGTTCGGACTGATATCCCCAATCTTAGGGTCCTGAACACCGAGTATTGAGAGACTCACCTCTAGATCTTAGAGGCGGACACGAGCCGGCTGAGATCCCCATATGAGATACCTCAAGGGGCGCGGCGGTACAGCCTTTGAAATATCCTCGGTTTATCCAAGTATTTTATGTGTACAGATTCCAGCCATTCAGTAGGTAAAATATCGCAAAAATATCTTAAACCATCGCCGAGATCAGCATGTCGGCGACCATGCTCATCCTTCAGGCGCATCGTTCTGCCGGACCACGCGCGGGGCCGCGCCGGGACTGCCCCATCCAGCGTGCCGGCGACTGGGCGCCTCCGCCGCGGGGCATGCGTCCGGACGATATCAGAGGCCGCACATCTCCACGAAACCGCCTGGTATCTAGGACGCATTGCTGTTTCCACGTTGTGCAGCAGCAGTCACAGATGCCAGGATGGCCACGAAAGCTGTTCTATTTGACCTCCTCACGGCGCTCCTGGACAGTTGGTCCCTCTGGAACGCCGCTGCGGGCAGTGAGAGCGCTGGTCGTCAATGGAGGACTCGCTACCTGGAACTGACATATGGATGCGGCGCCTACCGGCCCTACGAGGACCTGGTCACGGAATCAGCAGTTGATACTGGCCTTCCAGCAGATGCTGCAACTACGCTTCTTGCGTCCTGGGACTCCCTCCGACCTTGGCCAGAGGCTGCAGACGTCCTGAGAACTCTGCGGGCTAGGGGATACCGTCTGGGTGTCGTCACGAATTGCTCCTCTGACCTGGGTCGTCGCGCAGTCGCTCGTTGCGGCGTGCAATTCGACGCCGTCGTGACGGCAGAGGAGGCTGGCTTCTACAAACCCCATCCCAAACCCTACAATGATATCCTCCTCGCTCTCGGGGTCGATCCCGCGGATGCGCTCTTCGTCGCGGGCAGCAGCGCTGACGTGCCAGGCGCATCAGGCGTGGGCATGCAGGTCGTCTGGCACAACCGTGTCGGCCTCCCAGCGCGTCCCGGATCTGCTCCCCTGCGCGAAGGCCGTACCCTGCAGGAAGCACTGCAGGGGTTCCTGGGCTACAAGGGCATGAGGCGGTCGGAGATATCGACCCCGTCGCTATACCTCAACAGGAGGAAGTTCACTGAGAACTGCGAACGGATGCGCCAGAGGGCCGCGGGCCTGCAGGCGCAGTTCCGCGTCCATATCAAGACGCACAAGACCGTAGAGGGCACTGAAATTGGGCTGAGCTATAGCGGGGATCGGATTGTTGTCAGCACGCTCAGGGAGATTGAGCATGTTGCACCTTTAATCCGGAAGGGGAAAATACGTAGTGTGAGTTCCACATACATGCTACCTTCATCTTTATCCTGGAGGACACTAACTGAAGTTATGCAGGTCCTCTATGGCCTCCCGCCAGCGAAATCGTACATCAGCCGTCTGGCGTCGTTGAAGAAGAGGCTAGGTTTCGAGCTCATCCTGATGATCGACCACCCCTCGCAAATCTCCATGCTGGAAGCATCCGGTTTTGACGAGAGATGGTCCATCTTTATCAAAGTCGACTGCGGAACGCACCGCGCAGGATTAGAACCTCAATCACCCCTATTGACCTCCCTCATCCAGACGGCCCTCAAGTCCGATAAGATCCACATCTACGGCTTCTACTGCCACTCCGGCCACTCGTACGGGAGCCACTCGCTCGCAGAAGCGGAGGGTCACCTCCTGAATGAGATCTCCTGCGCAAGCAGCGCTGCCAGGCAGTGTCTGCAGTACCGGCCAGATCATCCGCAGCTCACAATCTCCGTGGGCGCGACACCGACGGCCCACGCGGCCTCTGCCGCCGTTGCGCAGCAGATCAAAGATCTCCCCGGCAAACTTGAACTGCACGCAGGTAACTTCGGCCTGCTAGACCTGCAGCAGGTTTCCACGGGCCTGGTCACCCTGGATGAAGTATCCAGCTGGGTCGAAGCCGAAGTGTGCAGCGTGTACCCGGAGCGACAGGAGGTCCTCGTCAACATCGGGACTTTGGGTCTTGCCCGGGAACCCGGTCGCGAGCCCAGCGTTTGGGGTCGTGCGATGATCCTGCCCGGCGAGAAGGACCTCGACAAGGGGTATGCCTGGAACGTCGTTCGACTTTCACAGGAACACGGTATCCTGGCTCCTCGGATGTCAGATCCCAAGGAAAAGGAAGAACTGGTAAACAGAGTGCAGGTGGGTGCGCGCGTGCGAATCATCCCGCAGCATGCGTGCATCACTGGGGCTATGTACGACTCGTATATTGTGGTCGATGAGGATGACGGCGAGTGTGTCGACGAGTGGGTTCGATGTCGGGGGTGGTGATTATATCCTATGTATAAATTCGGAGATGATGGCTCATTGACGAACATGTTAATGGAAACGACGAGATATTCACGAGTGACGAGATGTCGATAGTCTATCAACCAAGAAATTATCGCTCGACTACAAAAGGAGGCAAAGGCCGCTGATTGCAGCGAGAACTGGTATTTTGGCGTCCAACAGAATTTTATTTCTCCCTCGCTCTCTGTGCTTTCATTCTTTATACTAAGGCTTTCACAAGCCCAGATATATACCAGATATATACCAGATATATCCACATGTGGATCCCAGGAAAAGGAGGACAGAACACCACCTCCAGTCAGTCCAGTTCTTCTGCTACCCTCCCTTCCCGGCCTGGCCTGTTTCGTATACGGAGGATGTATATACGTTACGCCGCCGCCGCTACCTCCGCAGCTGCGGCCGCCTTTTCCTCCGCCAGCGCCTCCCGCCGGGACTTGGACGCGGGGTCGAAGTAGGGGATTTCGCCGAGCGACACGACCCTGTTTCCTTGGCGCTTGCCTTCGTAGTCGCTGCTTGGGGTTAGCATCTCTTTCATTTTTGTACATCTGAACAGGGGATCGGATAGGAAAGGGGTAGGAAACAACGTACTGGGTAGCGGTGTGGAAGACGGAGCGGCTGGATAAATAAATTGAGTTAGCATTCTCATTTCTCTTTATGGACATTGTAGACTATGGATGGAGTGGAAAGAAGACTCACTTATCCCAGATCGCCAGATCGTTCTTGTTCCACTTGAAGCGCACCTGCAGGTCGTGGTTCTCGTAGATGAGCTTGTTGACTGTTTCCCCACGTCGAACGAGTTAGTCGATTGGCAATCCTTGCTTTCGTCCCCAACCTAGCTTCCTAGAATGAAATAATCAAGAAGCAGGGGTTCAAAAAGGACAGAACGCACAATAACTCTTTAAAATCTCACTCTCGACCGGCGTGACGCCCTCGATCCACCCGTGCGTGACCTGGTGACCAGCGCCGAAGAGGCTCTTCCAGCCCGTGACGGGATTGGTGCGGACGAGGGGGCTATTTGTTGTCGTCGAGTTAGCTCATATGCCTATACATAAAATATGCTTTCCCCCCTTTTCTCCATGGTACTTGGGAAGTGCGTGAGAGTGTTAGAGGATGATGGATGATCTTACTGAGTCGCCTTAAACTCGTATCCCGTGTTCTCGGGCGACCCGCGATCTCCCTCGATCAGCTCGAAGTTGTGTTCCTTTGCGGCGCGGTTGAATGCGGGCTGTAATATAGAAAACATGTATTAACATAGATCCTGCCAGGCAAACACAAGATTTGATACTTCTAAGGTACGCACCTGATGATGAACAGCATTCAACCCATCGACCAACTTCTTCATTGGAGGCGACAGGCGGTCGTAGACCTCGTACCCCGACGCCCAGAGGGTGTCGCCGCCGCTGCCGTCCTCGGGGACGTGGGTGATCTTGAGGATGGCGTAGTCGGAGGGGACGCGCTCGAAGGAGATGCTGTGATGAACATTCAGCATAGTTCCTAGCCACTAGGGTAGGTAAGGTTGGTATGGTTGAGAGGGTTCAACGTACTCAGCGTGCCATCCGTCGCTGGCGAGGCGGCCGGACTGCGGGTTCCATCTGTCGCCGTAGAGCTTGCGGTTTACCTGGTTAAATTTCTCGTATTAGCGATCCGTCCATACACAATAATCATGATGTGATTCTGTTTAGAGCGAAAGAATAAGGAGGGAAGAACCTACTTCAGACGAAATGACAGAAATCTCATCGTCCAGCTTCCCTTCCTCGTTCACGGCGATGCCTCTCTTACTGTTGGAGACAGCGTGCCTGTGGAGCTTGATTTGATATTAGCAAGAAATAACGACAAGAGCAGAGACATGAGGGTCATAGGTAGGTAAAGGTACCTTGGAAGAAGCCGGCTTCCCAGTCAGCTCGCCGAGTTTCTGACCCAGAACCTTCTGCTCATCGGAGTTGATGTTCTGGTTCCGGAAGAAGACGACGCCGCGGCGGGAAACTGGAACGCATAGATGTCAGCCTGCTGAATCTATATAAACCTTCAGCCCCCTATAAGAGGTGTTCTTCTTACCAAGGATAGCCAGATCCCGAATCTTGGTGTCATCGTTAAGGATGTCCGTCAACTGCAGATCGGGGAACTCGGTCCCGATGACGGGAGTCACATCGAAGTGACTGTACTCGTCCAGAGAACCGGAGTACTTCAGCGGTTTACGGATAAGTTCGGCCTGCTTGGCAGTGGCCTTGAGTTGGTCCACAGTCGGTACTGGGGTGGGTGCTTCGACTTCGACGGCTTGAGGGGCCATGGTGACCGTGATGGTGATAGAGTGGTGATAATAATGGGTGAGATATTAATCTGCTTGGCGTGTGCAAGATTGTGTGGAGACCCTTATTATACTTGGTTCTGCGGAGACAAGACTCTTCAAGGATCAACTCGATGCCTAGGGGACCTTGGCAATTTATGCTTGTGATAGACGTTGGTTGTAGCTCCTGCAGCACCTCTCCATGGCAGCGTGGGGTGCCTCCTCATCGAAGGAATACAACATGTTTTCTGCTTATAAAGCAGTTTTGCATCATACTGGCTAAACTTTCATCTTCAGTTTCCAGTAGTTGTAATCGCAGCACTCTGTTTCGTCCATTGGTGCTTCTGCTACTTCGCGATATCAAACATGTGGTGTTGCGGGGTAGAGCTTGGGATGCCGTGATTTTGACGGCATATTGCTACAGTACAGGGTCCAGGACCTGCCAGATATGGAATTTTACAATATCAGAAGATCGAATTGTATTGGAGATGTCACCGTTTACATTCAACAGAGTTCAAGTTGGTGACGCAAGTCCTAGTGTAGTGTGCGGTTACTCCGCACCCCCAACATGTTCATGCATGTATACCATTATTCAGCAAAGCCGGGGAGAGGGAGATTACCATTTCATGAATCCATTTGATAAATAATGAATCTTATCTCCTTACGTAGGTTGTAGAAGTATGAGGTGTTGATTCTACTACTACTCAATACTACCTTGACTGCTACCTAAGTAGGAAGCTAAGTATGTATCCGACAGATACTGTGTCATTGCTAAGCTGTATATCGTAATCCTCCCCCTACACTTCATTGCCAGTGCCTTGCCTTGTTGAGCTGTTGACAAAAAAATATATGGACACGTTTCTCCCTGATTCCACGTACAAGTACATCATGATGTAGTAGTTTCATAGAGCAATCTTTCAGAGCTTCTCTATAGAGCATGGACAAGAAGGCTTAGGGACTACCAAGAAAACAGCAGACCTCGAAAACACCATTGCCAAGGTTCGTTATCGTAGGATTTACATTCGACCCCTCTGTACACAGAAAGTTGTGGTTCCAGCATCTGAAGGCGTCATCCGGGGTAAGTATGACATGAAGAGGGCACAACATAATCCCTGCCATCCTGATAATGTAACGCCAAGAGCCCAAGACATCGCGCAACCACTCAGAACAGACAAATTATATTTAGAGCTGAGATTGTTTCCGCAGATCGCCTGCTGTCGATTAGCCATGGTGTTCGTGACAAGAATTCCCTTACTGCGGAGAGGGAAGGGCGGGATGGACGATATGCCGGTTGTATAGATTGGTCTGGTTTCAATGGTCTTCTATGGTTTCACGCTCATGGAAATTGTCTTGGATATTAGACTAAGCAACGCCACAAAGCCATGGAATGGACAACTGCCGTCTCGCCCAGCCCAGTGGCTACCGCAGAGATGTTCTTGATGGTCTGCTCATCGTTGCTGGACGAGTAAGTTTCCGAGCCATTATCTCGACCATATCTAGGAGGCTCTAGACCATACGCGGAATAGACGCCGATTTTGCGCATGCATACCTGACATATGGACAGCATGCCAGGATTGTTGTTTCGATACCCTAATGCCTGCCAAGGGTAGCCAATTCAACTATTCCTATCTCTGCATACACGGAGCTGTTTGCAAATATCCGTCCCATATGATGTGCTCTCTACTCAAGAACCTGCCAAGTCCATTGCACCAGAGGACAAAGCTGGGCAGAGATGATGCCATGAGATTTGGATACCTCCCCGCTTGCAAGAGGGATTGCCATGCTTCCCGCGTGTTACATACTAATTATTTTAAAGACCCATGGCTCGTTCGTGTCACAAGCCATCAGGGCGCCCTGCTTCGATGTCTTCTAAGTCTGCTCCAGCATGTCCACCGTCGTCAGTTATCGAATTCCGGCAAATAACAAGGGCCAGGCGACCGTCAGCGTCACGCCCGTCTCCGACAGCCCCAACGGCTCGCAGGCGCAGGTAGATAAGCTCCCATCGGACCTAAACCTAGGCTCTCCGCACGAAGGAAAGAAATTCTGGTTTCTCAAATCAAAGAAATACGACCCCAATGCCATCGCCACGCAGCCCTCCGTCTTCGACGACCCCGAGACGGCGAAACACTATCAGCCCCGTCCGGACTGGGAGAATCTGCACCGATTCGACCCCTCCGCGCGGTGGACTTGGGGGGAGGAATATGCAATTATCCGGAAGATCGATTTCAAGATCATGGTCTTTGCCTGTATCATGTTCATGTCCTTGGAGCTGGACCGGGCGAATATCAGCCAGGCGTTGACGGATAACTTTCTGGAGGACTTGGGGATGAATACGAATGGTATGTTCGTGTCCGCACTGTACATTCTATGTACAGTATTGTGTACTATTGGACAGGATGACACAGTCTAATAAGCCAGGGTAGACTACAACATGGGCCAAACGGTCTTCAAACTCTCCTTCCTCTGCGCAGAGCTCCCGTCGCAGTTAGTCTCCAAGTGGATGGGACCGGATCGCTGGATCCCAACACAGATGGTCCTCTGGTCCATCGTGGCCGCGTGCCAATTTTGGCTGTCTGGTCGTCGTTCGTTTCTAGCCTGCAGAGCTCTTCTGGGGTTACTGCAGGGAGGCTTCATTCCTGATGTTAGACTCCCCTTTTCTTTCATCCTTCTTCCTCGATCCTGCAACTTTACTGACAGTATGCGTATATATGTATCAGATTATTCTCTATCTTTCCTATTTCTACAAGCACGGCGAGCTCTCCGTCAGACTCGGTTTCTGGTGGACAGCCATGTCGATAGCGGACATTATCGCTTCATTCTTGGGGTTTGGCCTGCTTCATTTGCGTGGTCATCACGGGAGGGCTGGTTGGAGATGGCTGTTCTTGGTTGAGGTATGGTTATACTATTTTATGTTCTTTTCTTTTGAAAAAAAAGGTCTTCTGCTAACGATTTATAGGCTCTGATCACTCTAGTCGTCGGACTTCTCGCATTTATTCTCATGCCTCCCGGCCCCACGCAGACCGCCAACTGGAGCAGAGGGAAGAAAGGATGGTTTACAGAGAGGTATGTTTCCCGCATATACCATCATATTCTTTATCAGAAAAGCATTATGCTGATTGATATGACAGAGAAGAAATCATCATGGTGAACCGCATCATCCGGGAGGATCCCAGCAAGAGCAGCATGCACAACCGACAGCCCATCACCCCGAAACTGCTCTGGCAGAGCATCACCGATTACGATCTCTGGCCTCTATATCTCCTTGGATTGAACTTCCAGACTCCAATGAGTATGTCCCGATCCCTGAATAGATCTTCCTTCCACGATGTATATACATTCAGCACAAATACAAAACTTTCTAACATATATTACCAGCAACACCCTCTCAATACCTCACCCTCTCCCTCAAACAACTGGGCTTCGGCACCTTCAAGACCAACCTCCTCGTGATCCCCTCGCAGGTGGGCCACATCCTGACCATGCTTCTCTTCACCTACCTGGCGGAGGTGTTCTCGAACCTGTCCATCTTCGGCCTCCTCGCGCAGCTCTGGGCCCTGCCCTTCCTGGTCTTCCTCTACGTCGTCGACATCAACGCGATCAACCGGTGGACGGCGTTCGCGATCATGACAGTGCTGCTGTCGTACCCGAGCGTGCACGCAATCCAGGTCGGGTGGAACTCGCGCAACTCGAACTCGGTGCGGAGCCGGACGGTAAGCGCGGCGCTGTACAACATGGCGGTGCAGACATCGGGAATTATCGCGAGTAATATTTATCGGGAAGGTAGGAAATCTATTTTCCTATTCCTTTTGACTAGAAAATAGAGTCGTGTTGACTGTGGCATATGTAGACGACCGTCCCCGCTACCGCCGCGGCAACCGTGTCCTGGTCTCACTTTGCGTTGTGAATATCGGGCTTTACATCTTCGCCAAAGTCTACTACATCCTGCGTAATCGCTACCGTGATAAGAAATGGAACGCCATGACGGTTGAGGAGCGCGAACGGTATCTAGCGACGACGAAAGATCAGGGGAATAAGCGTCTGGATTTTCGGTTCGCTCATTGATCGCGCGACATGCACAGGTTGTGTCAGTCATCGACCGATCGAATCATATATATATATATACATTTCCATTCTAGACATCTCTTTACCCTATCAATCCTTGGGGCAATGTCTATATGAGAAAGCAGTAAGCTGCTTGCATTCTTTTATATGATATTTGACGAATAGTACCTAGCTACCTAGATATAGATAGCTGGGACGAGACAAACCAAGTGATTGTGGAGTAGCCACCTGCATCGGTCGTCTCGATACTTCTAGGAATATGCATGAATCAGAATCTGGAGTCTGCAGTTGGGAACAGACGGTTTGCCATGTAAGAGACAAATCATTATCTATACAGGATCCTCATGTCATCCTCAGTCAGGAGTGATATAATATATAGAACGGAAACGTCCAGATGAAGCTGCTGCGGCGTAGGCAAAAGGTGTCCATGTTCTTCAAAGCGCGTTATGACTCGAGTTCCAACATTGAGTGAAGTTCTGTCCTGCAGGTAAAAACCGCTGCATATATTGCAAAGTGGTCCTGTTATACTCTTCTGTAGGATGAGTGGTAGTCCCAAAATGTATTCCTGTAAGAAACGGGATAATCATGGTATTCGTTTGAATGTGATGGTGCGGGCGTGGGAATAATGTTGAATGCCATTTCATCATGCATCATAACGTTAATCGTAACTCATCCCATAAAGGACGTGGAAGGGGATGATTAACCGAGGAAAACGCGGCGTCGAAATCTCTGCGTGAATTTCTCATCAGATTCGACGTGATCGTGCAGCCAACCCTACAGGTACGTCGCGTAGACTTTTACCGCCCACCTCAAACTCGGTTTCCAAGGTCGCGCGCTGTTCAGGTGCTTTAACATTCGCATCGTGAACATTTGTTGTGTGATATGTCCATCTTCCTCCGGGGGAGATCCATCAGGGAATAGGATGTTCCACGCCACATTTGCAGCCAATGCCTTCCTCACTTCTGCGAATTCAGTACCGGTATCCATGAATGCGACTTCCATGGCCCGGTAGTAGTAGGCACAGTAATTGGAAGAACGGCAGAGCCCTTCTGTCTTGACATCGCCCAACCGCTGCAGTGCGTCGGACTGCTCTTCGGAGGTGGCCCATCCGGATTTTGGACGGGGAGCATTTCGTCTCAAGAGGCGGCCACTCAGCTCATCGATAGTCTCCTTACTGCTAGCTACACAGAATTCAAGTATCTTCTAGACGAACTGAGCGGGAGCGACTGGTAGAATCGACCAGGGCTCAAGAGCGCCAGCTCGGGGCACTATCGCATATATCAGTACCTCCATTATATATCCGCATATATCGCACATTACTATTCCACATAGAGGCCACAGATGTGCCGCGAGCGGCGGAACCGGGGCCAAAGGAACAAACAGCGGTCAGGTCGACCGCAAGCACACAGAGACATCTCAGCGGCAGCAGAGGCAAGGATGGCTCGAATGCTGCTGAATTGCTGGTGACGGCGAATTCAGCAGCAATCTGTGCAGGTCGGAAGAGAGGAGAATAAAATATCACCTGCAAACAGTCACACAATGTCACTTTTCTTTGAAAGAATCAGCAAGTTTAACAACTTAACTTACCTCATACTGCAGAGCACAGCACAAACAACACTGCCCAAGAGATCTATATTGAAACCAGAAAAAAGTCTCAATGTCTCTGCATACTTTAATCGATTCGATTCGAGGAGCCCTTAGTCCATTTCATCACCAGGACCAGAACAACTTAAAACAGAGCCAGCACAGAGATCTCTATCTCTGTCTCGGTGTAAATGTAACCTGCTTTACTCTCCCTTCATCCACTTTTCGAATGACCAATGTTGGTAGATCCATGCTGACCAGCCTCACATTAGGTATTAATTTAGCTCCTTGTCCAGTAAGACAAGACATACGGGGCGCCGAAGGATTTGAAAGCTAAGTATCATCTATATATATTTCAGATTACGTGAGGGTTATGGGAGAGTGGCAGGAGAAATAAAAAAAAGTCATTGTCTTCGCCATCGACTTGAATCGTCGAGATTCTTGTTCTTGAGACAGAGTGCGAGAGAATATGAAGGGAAGAAGGTAGTAGATACAAGTAGGAAGCAGTAAGAAAGGAGAATTTATTTTAAATTGTACCCCCTAGAATCTGTCCGCCGGACTTCGAGCGTGTGGTCCATAATATAGCTGAGTATGTAGACAGATATATATTATATAGACATAGGTACTCAAGAGACCCTGGCCTCACCACAACGAAGAAAAGCGATTAGATTGGTGAGCAGAGAAAAAGAAGAGATGGACATATTACAGGGAATAAAAAAGAGGGAACAGGGGAGGGATGTTTTTCACCCTGACCCCCTCCCGCCTTTCACCAGCTCAGCACCCTCATCACTACCTTAACGACATTCCCTACCCTACCCACCCAACGTGAAGTATCCTTCCCATCTATCTATCTAATCTAATTCACTCTCATCCTCCTCCGTCATCGTTTCCATCCTCATCCTTGTCTCCCCCTTTCTCTCGCTCCCGAAGAAACGAAGAAACAAAAGGAACGAAAGGAACGCTGCAGCTTCTTCATCGAAAGCGCAACGCAACGCAAACGGAGTAAAATTCCATCTCCAGAATTCCGATTCTAGATCTGAAAAAACTCCAATTTTCATGCTCAGACTGGGGACTCGGCGCGTCGCCTTCCTCCTTGGAGCAATATTATATTAATTATTATCAACCTAGTACTTACTCGGGTACGTTCAATACATACCGTACAGGCTGTACAGGCTGGTTACTGTACAAGGACATTCATTCCTCGATAGCAACAGTCAGTACACAGTATATACAGCTGGAACTGGGCTTTGAAACTCGTACTGTACATCGGATGATAAATTTACTGTATGTTACTACCTGGTAACTGTCACTCTCCTATCCTATCTCATCCTGGCCGGCAAAGGGATCATGTAAGCATACAGTATGTATCAAGCTGAGAGGGGAAAATATCTTCTAAGATGCAGTGGATTCTACAGCCAGGACAAGAGGACGAGGTTTGCGGACTTCTACTAGCGCAGCGTAATTATGTTCATTGGTCCGGACTCACTCACCAGCACATAGCTATCTCAGCTCGAGAGGCACAAAACATCAATGTATCCGTGCAGACATAGTGCAGTGACTCATTAACTCGGGAAAAACATGGATGATGCAAAATGAGAAAGGAAAAGACATCGACTACAAAGATATATTAGGTAATAGGGAGTGCAGAAGAAGAAATGTAACATAAAGCCGGAAAAAGTCGCATGCCTATTGCCAAGCAGGCTAAGGTGTGAGAACACACAGAAAGGGAAACGGACTGCGGTCGCCGTTTACTCCGGTTTCCTACCGACCATCAGGTACATTGGAGTGAACAGCTTCTTCTCGCCTCCGGCGACCAGACAGTCAGCGGCCCGAGCCAGGCTGTCAGCAGTCTTCTGGGACCCTGCGGGAAAGAGACCAATCGTTTCCATGGCACCGACAAAGCGGTGCACAATGCCACGACCCCACCAGGTCATGCGAGCGATGGTGAGGACGTCTCGGAACGAGGACATGTGCTTGAACGAGCCGGCAAGAGGATAGTACCACGGGATCTCGTCGGGTCGCTCGGCCAGATCCTCGTGGTGCAGAAGCTCGAAGCCAGCAGCCTTGAAGGCGGCCAGGCCCTCGGAGACGGTAACCATGTTCGAGATACCGTCGCCCTGCTCGATACCAAGCCGGATTTCACGGTGCTCTTGGTTGTTATTGTCGTATTTGTCGGTCATGAGCCATTCGTAGACACCGAACACACCTCCGGGCTTCAGCACACGGAAGATCTCACTGTAGACACCCTCGAGGCTGGGTGCGTGCACAGTCGCCTCGATGGCATACACGGCGTCGAAGGTGTTGTCAGGGAACCTCATCTGCATGAAGTCGCCCTTGACGAAGCTCAGCTTGTGCGAGAGGCCCTCCCGGGCAGCGTAGCGCGTCGCGCGCTGGATCTGGTAGTCATTGTTGTTCAGGCCAACCACGTTCACGCCAGCGAACTTGACCATCTCGCGGGCCGGTCCACCCACACCGCAGCCCACATCCAGGACCCTCATGTTCTCCTTCAGGCCCATCTGGAGCGCCAGGTAGTGCTCATGGCGGGCAATGGCCTGCTGGAAGGGCTCTCCGTACGCGAAGCGGCAGAAATGGAACGAGCCGCCCCATCCGTACTCGTAGAAGTCGGTCGCCAGGTTGTAGTAGCTGGAATTGCATCAGCATCGCACTGCATTGCAAGGGAAAACAGAGAGTAGGCACATACTGTCGGGTCAAGGTCGCGTACTCTGCTCGTCGTGCCTGTCAACGGTACCGCTGTCAGCACCGTGGACGATCCTAGTCCGCGTGCAAGAAGACTCACCTCCCGGATCTCCTCCGTCTCGTCCTTGGCGGACTTGTTGTCCCAGTGCTTGAAGTACTCATCGACAGCAGCCTTTTGGGCCTTGGGGTCCTTGTTGCGCATGGCCATGAAGCCCCCTCGGGCTTCAGCCGACTTGCCATGGAGGACGCGGTTGAACTCAGCGTCCCGCTGGTGGTCTTCGGGCTCCAACTTTGCTGGTGCCATTTTTGCTGGTGGTCGCGAGCGACACTGACTTTTTTTTAAGGGGCTCGGGGAGAAGTAACGGTCGGTGAGCACAACCTCGTACGACCCGGGAGTGAGACAGAGAGAAACAGAGAGATGAAAAGGAAAAGGGAGAAACGAGGTCAATAGCAGTCGCACTGCAACGAGAGAAGGACTCGACAGGGTCGAGAGGAAGGTCGAGGACAGGCAGCAAGGATGGAGAAAACTGGAGAGCTGGAGAGGGAGGACGGGAAAGGAGACCAACCGTGAATCTCTGGATGGCTGGCGGCCGCGCAGCCAACCAGAGCGCCGGGACCGGGAGGCGTCAGGAACAGCGAGGCGCAGGCCGCGCTAAGCCGCATGGGGGTGTGGGGCGCGGGTCGGGGCGCGGCCGGAGAGCCGGAGAAGGCGCGACCCGGCGCGTGCACCCTGGGCAACCGCGCCGGATCCCGCGGGCCCCGAGGCGTGTGCACTGGCAGGCGTCTGATTTCTCATCCGGTATGCGGCAAGGAACCGTAGATGCAGTCAAGGTCCAAGGGATTCGCGTCGTGGATTCCTGACGTTGCGTGCGGCGCTTCTTCCGTTCCGCCGTACGCTAGGGTCCTCGGCACGGAGGACTTGCCAGCGTACGCAGTAGCATGCAGTAGCTTACGCAGTAGTCCTCCCAGAGCGGCAACCACCACGAGTGCTTACTCGTATTTGTTCAAATCACCTGCTCCCGTTTCACCTTTACGGGTAATACCACATTCGTTTTGTCTCATTTTCATAAACTGCTCTTCACAATCACATGCTCTGGCACTGCTGGGCAGCTGCTTGTGATGACGCGTTGGATGATCATGGTTATCGCACTCCTAAACCCAGGCTAGGACCGGAGAGTGGGCACTGCAAAGGCTCCGTGCACTGCTTGCTCTCTGCTTCGGCTACGGCTGAGAGCACAGGCGGTAAACAAAAACATCCCTACGAAACTTATCTAAGGTCGGGCCTAGTATCTAGACTATCTGTCTAGCCGGCCCTAGCAGGCAGATTCTCACCTTGGCGTACTAGTGCCCAAAACTAGTAGGATTGATCATCGAGTCGTCCGATAACGGGGGACTAGCTGCCTCAGGCAAGAAATAAGTCCATTTTTCTCTTTTTTTTTTTTTTCTTTCCGCTCACTATTCAAGAGCCTGAAAATAATTTTAGTTACAGCTCTACTTGTTATCCAAGATACCGATGTTTCTGTGGTCTAGCCATACTTGTGAAAGATGGGTGTGGAGAAAATGACATCGTTAAAGGTCGAAAAAAAATATACCGGAATCATCGTACGAAGTTATTGGCATGGTCGACGATCATGAATACAGAATTTAATTAGATTTTCAATTTTCTTTTGAACTGTCTCTGTGGTTCGGATATATTCCATTGATTTTTGCGAAGAGAACTGTATGAGGGCTCATAATTGTCCAAGGCTCCCGGAGATCGCTACATGCAGAACATCCAGCACCCAACAAGACAGCAGAGACGACAGTGCTGTGACTTCACGACACTACTAAGTTCTGACAACCAGGTGATTGCACTACTTGTTCATCCTGCGCCGACCATATATACATCTGTACCGCTACATATTGTTCATTACCTACTATTCTACAACAACTACTACATAAACAAGAGGATCCACGATTATTTTCGTGGCTACACATTCCTCGAAATCAATGCGTTTACATATACCCGAGCTCAAATATCAATTAAAGAGACCGATAGTTTCCGTATCATGCGCAAACGAGTGACTTCAAATAACGACCACAAACTACGAACTCAACATCTGCGATAAATAACCAGACCCTACGTCTCACACACACTCTCTCTCGCATCCAACTTTCAATCCCAGCCTATTTTCCCCTCGATACATCCACATCAAGCGCCCTATTTGACGAGAGATACCACCTAGGCAAGCACCTCACAGCGACAGCCCATTCACCTTGAACGACTCGATATTATTCTTCGCCTTGGACGACATGGCCGGCAGATGCCAGTCGCCCCTCGACTTGCCCAGCTCGTTTTTGCACCCCGTGTCCGCGTAGATCACGACCTCGAAGAGCTCGTAGTCCGAGTACCAGTGCATCGACTCGGCCTTGTTGCGCGCGCTCGCGGGCAGGTTCGTGCAGCCCTTGGAGGAGTGGCCCGTGGCCTTGTAGATCTCGCCGCCCTTGTAGGATTCCTTGTCGTAGAGGTGGAGGCCCCAGGCGGAGGCCAGCGGGGAGAGGGCGAGGATGGTGGCGGAGAGGAGGGTTGCGGGCTTCATGGTGTTTTATTTTGTTGGGGGATTACTGGCTAAGGTCAGATTTGTCTTGCTTCACTTCTGTTTGGGGGTTTGGAGACTGACTTGTCGAACTCTCGAATAGGGGCTAGTAGATAGTGTAGGCGATGATTGAAGAAGAAGCTGGAGACTGCGGTGGAAGTTCTTTCTGACGCTGATGATTCTTCAAACACTGGGAGGCTTCCTGCCCATTATATAGATAGCTGTTGTGAAAGTATATCCAGCTTCCTACCCGTATTTCCTTCTCAGCAGACCGTATTATCTGCATGCGCACAGCTTCATCTTGGGATACGGATACGAGAAGCAGATCGTATAGAGGTCCCAATTTTAGACCGATGGGTAACATCTGATGTTACCATGGAATTTTGGATATGTCTCGTATGAAGTATTTTAAAATCACATCTGGACAATCAAGGCTCGATAATTCGAAAAATCCGAGGGGTCGTGTCGGAGGCAGTAAGTACCTATTTACCTAATTGAGTAATTCGAGAACGCAAATGCAGAGAGGTCTTTTGCACGTCCCGCATCCGCATCCTCGTTTCGCTTAGGAGTCTCCCCAATCAAACAATCATCGTCAACGCTGCAAAAGCTAAATTTATTCTTACTCCTGACCATCGATCAATCAGGAGATCTCATATTTCCCTCAATAATATCAACCATATTCCAAACCTCGACAACAGACCGACTGACCGGAACTCGAAACGCTGAGAGATATGCACGAACGCTGAGGAAGAGAGCGAAACCATCTGTGTGGTCTAGTCACTATGTTGTCTGACTAGAGAGCACTAGAAAAAAACCCGTATACATCATTTGAGTGGGATATGGCTCGTATCAACAGGATTCAGGTACCATGACGCTTGTGGATGATGATTACATGGAGATTGAAGCGGCCGTAAAGTTCGAGGGAAGAACACAGATCTGGAACTAAAACAAGAATTAAACACGCAATTTTGCATTTATTCCTTGTTTTGTGACATCACGCTGCATGACACATGTCATGATGAGAGCGGTCCTTAGGACGCCCTACTACTAAAGAGCGGCTTGATGTTGCACAGCGGCACTGTTATTAGCGATCATCATGGAAAGCTGAGTCCTATATATTCCCATCTTGGCTAGTGGTATAACCAAACAACTCACATTTCCAAAGCCCTAATATCTAAATACGACAAGGGAGCTTTCATTCATTTGTCAAAGTCTAGCTCGTAAAGGCTGCATACCAAGCACATCACAAGACGCACATGCTTACTGCTAGTGCTCAGACCCTCTACTGCAGTACATTTCAAGCCCAGGTTCAGCTCCCTCAGTGCATCTATCTCGGGTCAATCCTCATCACTCCTCATCACTCGACATGGCTTGTGATTTATGTTGTACCAAAGAGTCACACCGAGAAACTTGGCAAAGTTGGACAAGGGGCTCAAGAATCACGATTACATTGCGCAGGGTAGAATCAATAAACTATCACTTTGGGACCAGGATATATATCTCAAGGAGATTACCAGTAGCTACGCTGTGTTGCATGCTAAGATCCAGTGGATCGCCCTTGATGTCACCTACACTTTAGTCAAGGTTTGCTTGCTCCATTGAGAATGCTTCAGGCAGTGTCCAAGTCTCCTTGGCAGGGTAACACTAGGTCTTATTCTAGAATAGCAAATGTCATGAGCCTATGGTAAACGATTGCTCGTATTCGTTCAGAATACGATCAGCTGCAGTAGTCCACTTATTTGGCCGAAATAGATCTCTGACATACGAGGTTCGGGATCTAGATCTGACTCTGCATATAACTGCATTAGGCTACTGGGAACTGGCTAATCGTACCTCTTATAGATCATATTCAGCATTATCCGATGGTTATGCTTATTCTGCCTGTGTTCACGAAATCGAAGGGTGTCAGCTAGGTCCTGCTCCAAGAACGCTGTTTGACGAACACCATTCAGCTGTATTTGGGAAATCCTTCAATAAATACACCTCAAATATAAGAACATCAATTTATACAAGGTATGGCCGTCATTTCGGCCAAGTGTAATGGGGTTTTGCCCCGCTGCCTCTCCGCATGTCATAGGACTGTACATATGTTTGTTGTCGGTAGATTCCAATTTCTATGCCCATTGAGTACAATACGAAAACGCTGATGGTATCTAAGTATTGCTGCACAATGCTGCGCTTTGGGTTGCAATGTGCTGCATGGTGTTAGCACGCTTTTGGGGTAGTCCCTCACATCCATCTATTCTAGACCTAATTACTTTATTGTCAGAATGGCATGTATGACTTCGAGCTTATGCGGCGATCTTATTCCAGACACAGATTTAAGAATCATGGGATGGATACTGCACTAAACGAGACAAGGAAAAGTGTTGGAGAAGGTAGAGATACGGCCTAAAGAGACCAGGGTCTCAAGTAAATATATAGGAAGCGCGTAAAAGAAAGTAACGTTCATAGCATAGAATAAACTCTTGCATTGCAGAAATAGTTGGAAGTCCCATCTACCATAGGCGTGACGATCCAGCTCCTCTGGGAATTCACCCATGACTGCAACACACCACTGCCACCATCATCATCACCACCACCACACAAAAACAAAATAATACTTATTACAGCAACAAAATGCTCACACCCCCGGCCACTTGAGCCATACTAAGGATGCTACGAAAACCCCCGCCTATGCAAATTGTAGCGGGCAGGGAATTTGCATTCACCATCCAGATCCCGCAACAGTGGCTTCATCGGATGTTAGCAGTATCGATAATTATCTCACTGCTGCACCTCGACCAAGGTGAGGATCGAACCCGGGACTTTGGGTCCGGTGACAGTGAAGGCCACTGGCACAATGTGCTGCTGACGTCCCGGGTTCTGGTTGCTAGGTGAAGGTAGGCAATTTTGAAATATAACTCATAACGGTGTTGCCTGAACTCGGTCCTTCATAGCAATTGTGGTGGTAAGTTTCACTGGGAAGGCTCCGTAGGTCACGTCCTGTTCCTTTAACATCAGCTCGAAGCAGTGGAAGAAACCAGGTTGCAAACAATCAAGCGTGTAGGAATATATAGCCTCAGTCCTGGTCAAGAGTCCTCTCTAGAACTCTCCAATTCACGTCCCTCGAATAGTCTCTAATCCATGTGCAAAGAAATCCCCATGGTCGATGTAATCCTTTGGCCTTGATCTCTCTCGATACATCGTATTTCCTAGGACAATTGAGACCTTCCGGTGTTCATCCGGCAATATCGGTCAAAGATGCATAGCAAAAGTTAGCCCTTTCTTGGAACCACTTTGGAAACCTGGGTTTTCCGCGCTACCTTCATGATATCTTGAAGTAGGTAGTGTACGTCTAGATGCTCCATCTAGGGCTGGCGAGGCAGCAGATCAGCGTCTTACTAAGCATCCACCACAACGCGTTGAGCCAAACACGTGACTTCCGGTGGCGGTGGGCGCACCAGCCACACGTGAGCTCCGCGCAAAGATGGATCCGTGACGGAGATCGATATCGATTATCGCCTCTTCATCCTCGACAACGACGACAGCCTACATCTCCATGGGCCCGAAAGCTGTCGCCTCTACTTGAGACTCTTCATAACTGGGTCCTATCTTTCTCCTTTTCATACCGATCCAATATGCCTCCTCCACAGATCAAGCAGGATATCAACCGCTCCGGTTGGGAGACCACCGACTTCCCATCCGTCTGCGAGTCCTGTCTGCCGGAAAACCCCTATGTGCAGATGCTCAAGGAGAACTATGGTGCAGAGTGCAAGATTGTAAGTTCGATCATGTTCCGCTGTTGACAAGTTTCCGTGCTAACAGTCGGCAGTGTACGCGTCCCTTCACGCTCTTCCGATGGAAGGCTGATCGCACCGCCCGTACCAAGCGGACCATCATCTGCCTCACCTGCGCCCGTCTCAAGAACTGCTGCCAGTGTTGCATGCTTGATCTGTCGTTCGGCTTGCCCATCGCTGTTCGTGATGCCGCCCTGAAGATGGTCGCCCCCGGACCGCAGAGCGCCATCAACCGCGAGTACTACGCGCAAGAACACGAGAAGGAGATCGAGGAGGGCCGGGGCGCCGTAGAGGCGTATGAGAAGACGGATGAGAAGGCTCGAGAGCTATTGAGACGGCTCGCACACAGTGAGCCCTACTACAAGAAGCAACGACGACTCGAAGGGGCGGAGGAGGGAGAGGAGTCTGAACAGAAGAAAATCGGACATGGGCCCGGTCCGATCAGGACGAGTGAGAGCAGACTGGGAACTCCACTGCCTGGTCGGGGAGGAGGAAACACAGGACGCGCACGCACTGTTCGCAATGCACGTCCTTTCCCCAGCACGGCCCAGCTGCCACCTGGTCCGGAGGATTACATGCCACCGGCTGACAAGAAGATCACATCGCTCTTCATTACCGGTGTCGAGGACGACCTACCAGAACATGCGCTACGCACTTTCTTCTCGGAGTTCGGACAGCTCCGGTCCCTTATCTGCTCTCACCGCTCCCACTGCGCGTTCATCAACTTCGCCACACGCGAAAGTGCCGAGAAGGCCGCAATGCATTGCAAGGGCAAAGCTGTCATTCAAGGCTGTCCTTTGCGAGTGCGGTGGGGAAAGCCCAGGCCTCTGGACAGCATGGATCGGGAGGAGCGGATGCAATACGCACGGGAAGGACGGCAAGCAGTGGCAGCTACCAAGGCTGCAAACGCTGCCGCAAAAGCCATTACCGCGCCGGGCGAGACACCAGCGCAGGAGGAGGGCGAGAAGCCCACTTACGTGGTCGCTCCTCCTCCCGGCAGTGCGGAGGTCAACTACGCCAGTTTGGCTGGCGAGTAAAGCAAGTATTCATCGTTTGGGTCTTCTGTTTTGCAATTGGGCATCACGGCGGAAACCATATGTATTGTATTGTAGAGATCGGGCGTTTTCTTTCATTTTCATGGTCTATTTCTTCGAATACCCTAGAGAAAGGCATGTCGTGGAACGCGAAAGTTCGGGTATAATATAATACAAGCCGCTGGTGCGGGCTCTCTCTTCCCGTCTTTGAAAGATAGCCTACCATTTCGTGAAAGGCATGCGTGGCCCATCAAAGCCGCTGAATATTCAAATCCTCCCTTGGAGCTTTCTTCCACTGTACAAGGAGATCTCTGGCTCCATTCCCTGCGCTACCCTTAGCGCTCCAGCACCTTGTACTCTGTCCGGAGGAAAACATCTGTCGAGAGCGGAGATCATGATCCAATCCTAGCAAGAGAGCCAGTGTCTACTGCTGTGATGAGCAGCACTGTGTCTGCTCCGCCTCGGCCTTCTTCCCCTTCTTCCTAATCGAGTCGTTGTCACCTCGCTCGATCTCGTCGTGGATACGGAGTTCTGCAGTCAATCGGTCAGCCAACCCCTAACTCATTTCACCAAGTTCATATATGCGAAAGGGCAGTACGCACCCCACTGCGCATCCGGTTTATCAGCGTCCCTCACTCCCTGCACGATGTTATGCCGCAGGATGTGTGCCGTCTCGAGCGCATGCTGGATGTGCATGGGCGTGTCGACGCCCTCGCGACGGTTTTCCTCGAAGCGCCGTCTAGCTTCCGCACGGGCGGCGTAGAGGACTCTATAGTCGTCTGTATATGTCAGGGAGTGGTTAGACCTGAATCGGAATGGTGATTCATAAGTGGAGATGTACGGACCTCTGAATGCGATGCGGGTTGCGCGGAGGAGGGCGCGGTAGGCGGATCGTGCGGAGACGGGGGCTTGAGAGGCCATTTTGGAGCTATAGGACTAATATGAAGCGACGAGGAGGTTGTTTTTGTTGTATTATGACCGTCCGAACAGAGGATATAATTCGCTTATCGTGTACCTAGTGAGGGAACGGAGACAGATCTAGATGCACCGGAGATTTCGGTTCAGAAATGATGGTTCTAGATGCTCCGTGGCGGTCGTCACAAAGACATCATATGCGGAAGTCTAGCAATGCAGAACAAGAGCAGCTTGTAGATACTGCAATCTTAAGAAATGACCCCTCCTCTCCAGGGCTGAAGCTGTCGAGAGCTGATCGACGGAGCTCCAGACCCTCGCGAGGAGCATCCCGAAACTGGGCGTCGCCGATTGGCTGCGACAAAGGCGGGGGACCGTGGCAGAAAAATAATTTTGCGCCGCCGCGGCGACACACAGGACGTTCTATCTCGATAGCGAGTTCTGTTGTCTTTGTATACAACGACAGGATCAGTCCGGATCTGACCTGGATATTTCGTCATGGCTACGCCTCAGATCATCAATCTCCCTCTGCCCGCCCTCCCGGAGGGCTGGAGCGCCGAGAAGGACTTCAAGGCTATCGGCACTCTGTCCAGCGCGACGCAGCGCAGCGTTGAGCCCGTGGGACCTCACTTTTTGGCTCATGCCAGACGGGTATGTCACTGTCCTCTCTCTCTACATTATTTGTCCATGGATGGCTCTCGTGGCGTGGATTGCATTGGCACTTCAGGATATAGCTCGAAGCAAAACCGTGCTGACACCCCTCTAGAAGCGTCACAACCGCACGTTCTCCGAAGATGAGCGCATCCAGGCGAAAGAAGCTGTTAAGAAGGTTGAAGAGGATGACGACGACGAGTTCTCTGAGCCAGAAGACCCCCTATTGCTAGCGAGGGACGCCAAGGACTGGAAGGTACGCTGCACCAGAGCGATCGCTTAGAGTCTTCATTCTGACACCTTCCAGGGCCAAGATCACTACGCTGTCCTCGGTCTCAGCAAGTACCGCTGGCGCGCGACTCCCGAACAGATCAAGCGCGCCCACCGCAAGAAGGTGCTCCGCCACCACCCCGACAAGAAGGCCGCATCTGGGGGCGACGAGAACGACAACTTCTTCAAGTGCATCCAGAAGGCTGCTGAGATTCTGCTGGACCCTGTCAAGCGCAGACAGTTCGACTCCGTTGATGAGGCCGCTGATGTTCCGCCCCCGACAAAGAAGCAGCTCGCCAAGGGCAACTTCTACGAGCTATGGAAGCCCGTCTTCGAGGCCGAGGCGCGTTTCTCCAAGATCCAGCCGGTGCCCATGCTGGGCGATGAGAACAGCACCCGCGAGGAGGTTGAGGCGTTCTATAACTTCTGGTACAACTTCGACAGCTGGCGCTCGTTCGAGTACCTGGACGAGGACGTACCCGACGACAACGAGAACCGCGACCAGAAGCGCCACATCGAGCGCAAGAACGCCAACGCCCGCCGCAAGCGGAAGACCGAGGACACGGCGCGCCTGCGACGGCTTGTCGACGAGTGCCTGGCCCATGACGAGCGGATCAAGAAGTTCCGCAAGGAGGAGCGCGCCCACAAGGACAAGAAGCGGCTCGAGAAGGAGGCCGAGGCCAAGCGCATCGCCGAGGAGAAGGAGAAGGCCCGTCAGGAGGAGGAGCGGCTGAAGAAGGAGGCCGAGGAGCGCGAGAAGGCCGAGCGCGCCGAGAGGCAGAAGGCAAAGGAGGCCGCGAAGAACGCGGCCAAGAAGAACAAGCGTGTCCTCAAGGGCAGCGTCAAGGACGTCAACTACTTTGTCGAGTCCGGCGATCCCTCCCCGGCTCAAATCGACTCAGTCCTGGGCGACGTCGAGCTGATCCAGAGCAAGATCAACCACGAGGAGCTTGCCGCCCTGGCTGGACGTCTGTCTGCGGCTGGCAAGGACGCTGCGGCCATCAAGGCCATCTATGTCGAGGAGGGCAAGAGATTGGTTGGAGAGGGCAAGCTGAAGGATGGGGAGCTCAAGGTTTTTGTCTAAAAAGCTCAACAAATTCATTCCCGTATTTCCTTTTTCATGGTGACAAATGCATTGCTGTGACTAGATTTGTCACGGTCCCGTCTATATTCCCCGCGGATCTTTTTATGGTTCTCTTGTTTTCGATACATTGCATGATAGATGGCGCTGGTCTTAGGACATATCATCTGAATGAGCCGTGCTTTCTTTACAGCACCTGACAGTTGGAATTACATCATGCCACGACAATAGCAACCTAGATACCAGAAACTATCTTATGGAACCCAACACAAATAACTTTACTCGAAGAGTTTTAAAAACTAATGCCCTAGCAAATTGACTGAGATCCTGGAAATTGTACGCCCACATATATGATGCTAGTCTGGTAATCCGCAGATGGCCCTTCTTTATCATTGAATTTGAATGTCATCTGTGTGTCAACGTGCTCCGCAAAATACAGCAGTCTGCAGGAGTACCCACAGGCATAATGCTGAGAAGCCGTCTTGATTCTCAATATTGGCTGGCAGTGGCAGCTCTAGAATCACAATGGGGTTTGAGTACTGGAGAATAGCAATACTGCAGCCCTGATGACGTAACGCTTCATGCGCCGTCATCATTAAACTACAGCATCTTATTAAAGCTGTCACAATAATATAGAGCAAGAGAAGTCCTGGGGCTGCATAAAGCAAACGAAAACTGCAGTGAAAGGGTTATTTTCTCAGAGATGTACACTATCAAGATTCCATGATGCGTGAATATCGAGGGATATCAACTGGCAAGTAGACCGCCTAGGCTGACACGACAGACAAAGACACTCATTCAACGGAACAAATACTTCGTAGAAGACAGATATTGTCAATTAGGATGTTCCTGGATGAAATAAGTGGTCAGAGCACGCGTTCATGGTCGGTCTGCTGGCGGTGACGTTACTGCGTCCGGGGTAGGGTCTCCACGCGGAAGCTTCGAGACTCGCCCGTCCCCCTCGATACATCCAGAACTTCATTCATCCTGCCATCTCCTCCAACGCTAAGCTTAGGATGTAGCTTTGACTAGGATTCAGGCGTCGTCGCTACGATGTCGCTCGTCCGGCACATCTCGCCGATAGAGGGTGTTGACCGTGACCATGTACCCTCCAGCCAGGAACCATACAAGCCGATCTGGCGACAGCTGAGCTATGACGCCTTTCCCCAGCCGGCAGACTCAGCGCAGGACAAGGCGAGGATCGCGGCGTACAAAGCTTCGGTGTCCAAGAGACTTGGTAAGTGCCTACAGACTATTCCTGCAAGCCATGGTTCTGGGCAGTGATCGTTGCTAAATTTAATCTAGCCCAAGTGACGGTTACGATCCTTGCCTGCTGGTTCGCCTCAGGCATTGTCTTTGGTTTTGCTGCTCTGAAACCAGTCCTGGTCGCGGAGGGCGTCTATCGAGAGTTGTGTTCGGAAGAGGAATTGCGTCTGGGTGTGGAGGTTTGCAAGAAGCAGGATCTAAGGTAGGTAGTAGTTTAATACGTACTCCTTAATGACCATTATCCGCCTGCAACGTAGTTCTATGAGTTGAGACATGATGCTGAGAATACAAACAGATTGAACCTCTTCTTTACAATCGCCTCGATAACCACCAACGTCTCGGCCCTGCCCGTTGGCACTATTCTTGATCGCCATGGGCTTCGAGTCTGTTGGATCACCGGCTGCATCCTTTTGGCCGCTGGCAGCCTGCTCATGTCCTATGCCTTCAGGTTGCCCGAGTTTGATGGTTACATGCTCGCCAATTTCCTCCTGGCGTTAGGCGGGACATTTATTTTTGTCCCATCTTTCCAGATCGCAAATGCCTTCCCCAAGCATTCCGGGACCATCGTGGCCTTCGTGACCGGGGCGTTTGATGCGTCGGCCGCCGTCTTTCTTTTCTATCGGCTGGCCTACCAAGCTTCTGGTGGAACTTTCGGGCCAGATAAGTTCTTCCTTGGCTATCTCATTGTGCCAGCGCTTATACTCGTGGCGCAATTGACGTTGATGCCCGTTCACGGCTACCAGACCATCCAGCAATTGGAACAGAAGATGGAGAAAGCGCGCGATGCGACTCGCGATGTCCATGACTCTGACGCCGAGATCGAAAGCGAAACGGAGCTGCGGCGTGTGCGCAGCCAGCGCGAAGAGCGCCGTAAAAACAAAATCCGCAAGCTGGACGGTGTCCTCGGCGACAGGAAAGAAAGACAGCAGCGAGCCGACCGAGAGGAGCAGAGACAGATCACTAGCGGCGTCTGGGGTGTCCTGCATGGCAAGCCTGCGCGCAAACAGATGCTTTCGCCGTGGTTCATCCTGATCACTCTCATGACGGTTCTGCAGATGCTGCGCATGAACTACTTCATCGCCACTATCCGATCGCAGTACGAGTATATGCTCGACTCGAAGGATCAGGCAGCCCTGATTAATAACGTCTTCGACGTCGCCCTTCCAGTTGGGGGCGTCTTCTCCACACCTTTTATCGGGCTGCTCCTGGATAACCTGAGCGTGCAGACGACACTCGCGATCATCGTGGCCCTCACGACCGTCGTCGGAGCCCTCAACTCCGTGCCAGCTACCTGGGCCAGCTACGTGACCGTTTTCCTGTTTGTCCTCCTGAGACCGCTCTACTACTCTGCCATGTCGTAAGTGTCTTCTTGAATTCTCTCTCTCCCAGTTATGACCAAGACTAATGTCTACGTTACTAGGGACTACGCGGCCAAAGTCTTCGGCTTCGCAACATTCGGACGCGTCTACGGGACCATCATCTGCCTCTCAGGTCTGGTCAACTTTTCTCAGTATGGGTTGGACACCCTTACACACGGTCCTTTCCATGGGAATCCGATCCCCATCAACGTCATGCTAGTCGGCGCTGGATTCATCGTTGGAACGGCTCTTGTGATGTTTGTGCGGATCGAGGGCAAATATGTAAGACGGAGGCAGCCAGAGGAGGAGGCAGGAGCAGAAAGGGAAAGACTGATCCCGGAAGTGGTTGAGGATGAAGTTCCGTAGAATGTCTGCGAGATGAAGTCTGTTCATATGTGCGCTTCGAATACCTACTCTGATTTCGACTCTGTATAGCTAAATGTAATGTGATCGTAATAATATATACCTTAACCTGTCTCATTTCCAGGTAGATGTATAATTAGGTATATGGATGTCTGCCATATCCATTAGATACGATTGAATCATGAGATATAATCATTTCCTCAACTCCACTGCACAGCGTTGAAAAGACACTCATAGGTAGTATAACCACACGATCATTTGCGTAACTGACATTCAAGCTAATTACTGCGGTAGCAGATTATGCTTTGCTATCGTTGTTCGATCGCACAGTATCACCCTATGTGGGTATCTATTGAAGATATACATTTCATTCCATCTCATTACTGTCGCCTCTTCCGCAGTAACCAATTTCCCTCTCCCTCTCACCACCCACTTATCTACCAGTTAGGCAGCCCTACTCCTGCACCACTCTTTTCCGCCCCAAACCTCGCCGCAATCTCCATCGCCTCCACCACCTTCTCCGGCACGCTCAGGAACGGCGAATGCGACGCATCGCATCGATACTGCGTCACCCCCTCGCCCAGCGTGCGCACCATCTGCTCCTGCACCGCGAGAGGGAGTCCCTTGTCCTTCTCGCAGAGGAGGTACATGCACGGTAGGGACAGGCCGTCGTTGTCGTTCCAGGGCTCGTGCGTGGCCGGGTCGGTGAAGACCCCGGCGGAGATGTGCGTCAGCTTGGAGATCCATTTGGATTGCTCGGCGGGTGGGAGGTCGTTGTAGAAGATGGTTGCTTCGGCGGAGGAGCGGGAGTAGTTGCCCTGTTCAAATTATTACCGTCAAAATACGTAGATCATTTTTGTTACAATTTCTGGGTTCAAGTCTGGGTCTGTGGGATTCCTTGCGGATTGGACTTTTTCAAGCAATTTTAAATATCATGAACCATCATTCATATATGAGATAGAAAAGAAAAACAAAGAGATGGAAAGGGACACTCACATCAAACCTCATCCACGGCAACCACTCCCCACCCAGCATATCCTTCAAACTCTTGCCCCTGTGCACCACAAACGCAGCCATATACACCAGCATAATCACTCCCCCTTTCTTCCCATCCTCTTCCCGACGAGTTTTCACGCGCCTCACGAACTCCACCCCCTTCACGGCCCCCGCGCCCACCAGCCCCCCGTATGAGTGACACACCACGACGATCTGCCTCCCCTCGTCGTCGGCGAGGCGCTTCAGCACCGCGTGTACGTGCTCGATGTCGTCGTTGAGCGATTTGGTCGGGGGCTCCGCGCCGATGGAGGGGAGGGCGATGGCTTCGGAGGCGTAGCCGCGCTGGGAGAGCAGGGCGCGGACGGTGTCGAACGCCTCGGGGAGGTGCCAGGCGCCGGGGATGAAGACGATGGTTGGTCTTTCGGTGTTGGTGGTTGTGGTAGGTGCTGTCATGGTGGGGGCTTTGTATATGTGGTGTTATTTAAAACAGATAAAGGAGGGAATGGAGAGAGAATAGGATAATGAACGAGGAGAGAACTCAGAAGGTATGCAAGTAGTACAGAGAAGACGAGTTTGAACAAGAGGTATCTTTGGTTCCTGGACCACTAGATATGTACCTATAAGCTGCAACGTCTGACATCTCTACTAACTGTACAGAGTAATAAGGTTCGGAGCTGTGAATGCGTGGGGGCGACCCCAAAAATAAATCCTGGAATTAGGAACGCGGTCATCGTCCTTAGATAGACTATCAGGGTTATCATCAGGGATCTGCAGGAAACTGTTGACCTTAGTATGCAGTAGCGAGCAACCTACCCCTGTAGTCGGTTGGGCTAGCTAGAACTTACTGACAAACCCCTGCTTCTATTAGCTTAAGTCCTTGTTTTTATCAAATACTACTGACAGTTTCTACCGTACATACTCCGTAGACTCCTGAGGTGAAGGGTATTAGGAGGTGGCTGGGAATTGTATGTATAGAACGCGAATGGAGAATACTGCAGAAGAACGAGCCGTGCACTTATATGGAGTATATGTATTTACCGTATTCGAGTTGACCTGCGGGCTATGTCAAGGGTACTCGATCGAAATCCTAACCAGAGGCTGCGTCAGCTGCGCCATCATCAGAAACAAATTCCCCTGCTCGCTTATTTTTACCCGGAAAAACCACAATTGGCGTCCTGCGCGGGCAGGCATCATGAAGAGTGTCCGACGGTTTTTTTTTAGGCTTGCTTTTAAGCTTCTAGGCTTGTGCATGGCGCATGTCATGTTTGGCTGAGCCTATAAAGGACCGAGGGCGCAGTTCCCCGCAAGCCATATCTGTGCTGTTCCACTGTCTCGGCAAGGGTCATCTGGCGTTCAGCGTTATTATTCAGGCCATTGTGGATCTTATTGGAGAAAGTGAATGGTGCATATTGATCAAAAGACACAGGAAAATATGCAAGAATTGCCAAATCGAAAGATCCGAGTATCGAGTTCTTCATCAACAAGAGAATTTATATCTTATATATATATATCAGCACGCGACGCTACGAAGACGAGATGCTTAAGTTGTTGGACTTTCACTAGCCTCGCGCCAAGTCGCCGGCTCGCTGCCCCAGACAAACCATGGAGACTGCATACGCCTCTTGTCTCGTCGACCGAGATACCCCGGATGGTGGAATAAGCTATGCACTATCCACCCCATACAGGTACAGCACCTAGACCTACGATACCATGCTCACTGGCGCACTGGTTTCCTGTTCTCCCGGGACATGCGATACTGTCAAGTTCGCATACTGTGGTTGTCGAAGACGATCGTGGGGACCTAAAATATCGCTGTGAAGTGGAAAAAGCCACCATGACAATGAATGAAATCTAATTGCAGTCAGAACTGTCGTTTTCTGGTTGACTGATGGATCATATCTGCTTTCGCATCGTTAAGCACCGTTCCAGGCATCGAGACGATAAGCGATCCCTGTCCAGGACAAGAGATATGGATATGGACAGCAATACTCCGCACAGTATCAATTACGGAGCAACTCAGTCCGGACTTCTCTCTGAGGGCTTTATCTTGGAGATGGGTTAATACATATTTCTGTTTCTTTTCCTTATGACGCAGATGGGTTTTTTTCCCCATTCGTTCCCTTATATTCATAGATTATTCTTCTCGATCTAATCCCGCTTCATTGGCATGACACCTTCCCATGACAGATTGCAGGAGAGCCGGCAAGCAGAGCTGCTGCGAACAACCAGCGCCATCACAGCTCTCGCCGTTTTCTTCGTCATCCTGAGATTTATCTCTCGGGTCAAGAAGGGGGTGATGATTGGAGCGGACGACTACACTCTCCTGGCTGCGCTGGTACAGCATAACTCCCTCCGGAATACCGTGATTGTCGTATCACAACTCCAATGTACCGTCTGACAGGGTTAGTCTTGCAAGATCCTCTCAGTTATCAAGGAAATAAATGGATCAGCTCTACTACTTACCAGGGTAGAAAGAGGTCCTCGGACATGGTTATTCACTGGGTATGAGAAAGACTGGGGCCGCGCAATGGATAACTCGATGAGAGGAATAAAGAGATGAGGTTGCTGTGCTCGACGGTTATATTTTTCTCGGTATTATAGAGTGGGAAAATGCACTTTCTTATAGTGCCTCTCAGCAGAAGAAGCTGGTCCTCTGGTGCCAGAGCAAAGAGCTATACTTGACAGTGGTAAACGTTGATATTGATCACACAACAAGGGCTTGCTTCTGCAACAGATAAAGACTGCGTCATGCAGAACTGAGAAAATTGAAAAGGTTGAATACGCATTTATGAAATGTAAAATTATGTTAGTTCTCTTCAATAACACCTTTTAGATGGAGGAATTGAGCACCCGCTACTCTACATAAGACCTATCAAGGGGCTCCGAGTGCCCTGGAGCACTGTAATGGAGGGGTCCGCTCTCTAGGCCCCGCATGAGCCATATATCAACACCTGGTCTTCGCCTTAAAGAGATAAAGCAATGAGCGGACCTGGAAGAACATGGCATTTCCAAGTTCCAGCCGGTGAAGGGCCCGCAGGCGTCTCCGGGTTGTGGCTGCTGGCGCGTGTGACAATTACGTACGTACAGCCTGGCCAACTCAAAAACTCGTATATGCACCCGTGAAGAATCTGCTGAAGATCCGAATTGGATTTCTATTGTAGCACTGCTGTATGCACGCTGGAAAACCCTGTGTGCCTATATGGACGGAATTACTATATTGAACGGTGGTAGCCAGTGAATCTATCCGGAGCTGTTTAAAGTATATACTAATAGAGGCTACATGCCAATTCCTCCCATGTTCTGGACATTAATAATGTGTGATTATGATTAGGCATGGAGAATGCACAAGGAGAGAGCAACATGCATTTGATTCTTCTATTTTCTGTTCCTATTTGTATTCTAACTACGAAAAGAAGGTCCAGATTTTGTTAATTAAAAAAGAGTTTGACCTGATATTGGCTAAAAGATTGGAGTGTTGAAGTCACTGAGCCCAAGTGTGTTGAATTTCTTAACAGCCTTCACTCAGTCAGTAGGTTCGGTATATTGAGTGGCTCTGTATCTTCAAGATACAATTGTGATATGTCTCTCTCTTGAGGACCTGCCCGCCCTTATGGATGAACCCGCTCCAGATCAAACTGGGTGTTCCAGGTTCCATAATGAGGTTTCACCTCAATAGTCCAGACATCTTTTCCAGCCGTCAAAAAATAAAATTCCTTTGAAACAATTTCGTTAAGTGTAAATATCTCAGTCCGTGGAGAGTCTTGACCATCTGGGATGAAGGTCAACACTGTATGTTGCCACTTGATCTTCCTCCCCAGTCCTTTCCGAGCCTGTAGCCGCGTAGTAACAATAACCGGTACGACACTACGGGTCTTCGTTGGTCCATGGTTCATTCCAAATGTCCATTTTCCACAGCTCGTTGCGAATCCTATCCGGCGTAAGCTTGTTGTAGCCACGCCCCAGATCATGCGTCGATAGCTTTTCCATGAAGCCCTCGTCGTCTAGCCGCAACGCAGTCACCGTCTCGATTCTCCAGTCAATCGAGACATTCTATAGTCATCCACGGAAGGGGAATAAACGCTTTTTCTTACCCATGGCCCTTAACCCCCCATACTAATGCATCCTGTCTGTCCAGGTAGAGCTTGATTTCAGCCCTTTTATGCCGAAGCGTGGTTATCAGCTCTCGAAGTTGCTGGCGTCCCATATGAGTGATTGACATAACAGATTGAAGAAAAGAAAAAGAAAAAGAAAAAAAATAAAGGAAAACAAGTGGCAGTCTCACTCACCTGTCGCTCCATCATTTCTCCAAGCACTTCTTCTACGACCCGAACGACTGTCACTTCAGCAGCCAGCCCATCGACTAGCTGAAGCACAGCAATAATATCCCTACGTGTTATAATAGCCAGCCAGGTTCCAAGAATCTGACGACAAACAGCTGATGTCAATAATTGTATCGAACTATCGATGTTGATCTATCTCCCTGATGTGCTCTGCATGTCCATGTCTGGATCCTTACTCAGACAGATATTACCTACAGGGTATATATTTCCAATGACATCCAACAAGTTTTTATCTGTACACACCGTAAGAATTACAAATACACAGGATTACATGGAGTCAGTGATTTTTTAGTTGTCTGTATTTAATATCAAGACACGTCAATTTAAACCTTATTTAAAGATTTTTTTTTTCAGTCTGCCTGAAATATCATTGGTCCATGTACACTACAGTAGAGTTATCTACTCACCCCTGTGACAGCGCTTCCGCCAGCACCTAATTAATGACGTATTTTCTAGTCTAGTCTAGTCCAGTCTACTCTACTCTACTCTATCCAATTGAACCTTTCTTCCCTCCAGATCTCTAGGCCCTTCTCTAGTAGACTACACAGACGTCACAGCCATCCGCACCTTCAACAGATCCCCCCTCTCCACCTCCCCCTTCTTCGCCCTCAGCTCCTCCACGTCCCAATTGCAGCTGACATAGCGCCCCGCCAACCACTCCCACTCCTTCCGATCCGCTGTCAGATACACGATCGTGTCCCCCGCCAGCTCCGGCGTGTCCGTCAGCACGGCGTGCATCTCCGTCGGCATGCACTTGGCCAGGTCCGTGGGGACGCCGCCCGGGTGCACGGCAAACGTCAGCAGGCCCTGCGAGCCGTACTCGGCCTGCAGGAACTCGGTCAGGCGGAGCAGGGCGAACTTGCTGGTCTGGTAGGCGGAGGCGCCGGGCATGATGCGGTGGGCGCCGACGCTGCTGATGTTGACGACCGTCTTCGGGCCATTGCTTGTGTTAAGCAACAGGGGCAGGAAGGCCCGCGAGACGAGATACGGCCCCTTGAGGTTCACCTCCCACGTGCGCCACCACTCGTCCGGGTCGCTCTCGGCGATGGGCACCCAGGTCTCCAGGTAGCCCGCGTTGTTGACGAGGATATCTAACCGGCCGCCGAAGGCATCGGTCACCTCCTTCGCGGCCGCATCCACGCTCTTCTGGTCCGTCACCTCGAGACTCAGACTGAGCACCTTCGGTTCCGGCTTCCCCAGGGCCTTCGCAGCCTGGCGGATCTCGTCCGCCAGGGCAGCCAGCGCGGGCTGGGACTGCGCGCGCGCCGCGATGGCGATGCCCGACGCGCCGGCTTTCGCGTAGGCGAGGGCTGTGGCGCGGCCGATGCCCTTGGAGGCGCCGGTGACGAGGACGTATCTTCCGGAGAGGTTCGATCTGGTGGGGTCGATGGCGGGGTAGGTGTCGCGGTGGGTTTTGGAGACGAAGTTGGCTCCTGTACTTACGAATTCCGGGATCAGTAAAAGACGTACGCTACGTGGATTACAGTACGATGCTCATATCGACCGGACCGGAAGGGTTCAATTGAGAGGATATAATATTGCTAAGGGTATTATGTCCACTTACCGCTTGACAAGATCTCCGAATTCGGGTCCGTCGACATCCTGCCTACCCTGCTCTACTCTAAGAGGCCGGTGTATGTATGTCCTGAGACGCCTATCCCTAACTCCCAGAGAGACCGATAATCAAAACCGAAAATGGGCATCCACATGCAGATGCCAGCGACGTGCTGCGTAGGCAGATATATGTCCTCTGCCATCTCCACCGGTTAATCATTAATAATCAATCGGCGGACCTCTGCGGGCCCGGCTTCCTGTGTTTGCGGATGATTCCATACATCCACGCGACGATCTTGGAAGGTGGATGACAAATCAAGTATGGATCCGATTGTGAGCGTCGGATTTACCCTGCGGCCCAAGGGTTTATCTCCGGATGGTTTATTTTCACCAGAGCTGGATCTGAGATCCCGATGTGAAACTTGGACAGGGAGGTAGCCGCTGGTCCACCATGCTCCCTTCTAGAAACAATGTTATATATGGCTCAAGTCCTGTGCAGTGGGCGCTGCGAGGCGGATCCGGTGTCATTCCCATCATACAAAGATCGCGGTGTTGTGTGATTCCCCACCGCCCCTACTCTTCTCTCCCCCACCTAATTCTTGACAGCTGTAGTTACGTCATGATCAAGTTTCTTCCTGACCAGTCTGGACAAAGGTCTTGCGTCGGATGCTCAATCATGCTCTTTGCCGAATGAGTAGATGATGCTAATAATATAGACATCCAGATTCTCACGACATGGTATTGAGGATATATACGTCACACGTGCGAAGAGATCAACACGTCCTGTTCCTGAAAGACGGCAGCCACTCCCGCAACGCCCGCGCGAAGAGCCCCCGCGAGACCTCCCCGCCGGCGAAGTTGGGGTTGAAGTCGAAGCAGTGCTCCGCGTCCGCCATGACGTACCCGAACAGCCTGTTCTCGCTCGTCCGCACGCCGCACGCCGGCGGGTCCGTCGTCAGCTCGACGCCCCGCGGGGCGAACGGCTCCGTCGACAGCGGGGACAGCGTCCGCCACGGGTCGAACGCCCCGCCGCTCCAGTACACGTTGGAGGGCCGCATGGCCCAGCCGCCGGTCTCGCGGTTGACGGCGTCCACCTGGGGCTTCGCGGGCAGCAGGCCGCTCTCCAGCCCGCCGGGGAACTGGCGGTAGCAGACGGACTGCCAGTAGTCGAGCGTCTGGTACCTGGAGAGCAGGGCGCGCGGGCCGAAGTTGTTGCTCTGGAAGTACCCCCACTGGGTGCAGTACTGCCAGGTCCAGCTGATGACGGTGGGATCGGAGGAAGGGCCGCCCAGTTCGCAGGACTGCGGCCTGCTCGTGTCGAGGCCCTTGCAGTTGGTCTGCGCGTAGCCGTTGACCAGCGCCGGAAGCTTCCCCCAGGATGCGAATCGCTCGGCCATGGCCTTGTTGCCCTTTACCGGGGCAAGCCCGTCGGGGCCGGCGACGCGCTTGGTGTCGGGATCCGTCTCCAGATAGTCGCAAAAGGCGCCCAGGCCGTAAGAACCTACTCTCATTCCATAGCTCTGGAACGTACCGTAGATGGCCCTCAGCGCAGACGTGAAATCTCCATTGCTGTTGTGTTCCGCCCCCTCCCCCAGGAAGAGCTGCTTGATTGCCGCGGCCGTCTCGTTGTTCGCCAGCTGCGAGTCGATGTAGGCGTAAGCGGCCTGGAGGTCCTTGGTGCAGTTGCCGTATCCATACGCGACCATTCCGCGATACACCTGATCCCAGTACGCGCTCATGTCGATGCGCGCCTCGACCGGAGCAGACGAGGCGTACGCGGCGAAGAAGGTGTCCGGGTACTGATCCCGCGAAAACGCAGCGCGCATCCCCGAATAGGAACCACCGACCATGATCCACGGCGTAGACCGCGGAGTCAGATCCTGATCGGGAAAGGCATCCCGGCTGAAGTTGCGGGCGAAGTACGGCAGATCGGCCAGCGCCTGCTTGTTGTTGAGGTACTTGAAGTGCTCAACAGGCGTGTCGAGATTGACCGGGAAAGGCAGAGAGAGGCCATAGTATCTAGTATCGTCAGTTTCCGAGCGCAACGCCGACATGTCCGGTTACATACCGATGCTCCCATACAATCCCGATACCGTGGAATTCTTCCAGAATCTTTTTGAAAAAGGACGAAGAGTTGGTAAGGTACGTCTGGGCTCGCAGCTCCGCCTCCGTCTCGCCGACATCGTAGACAAACACCGGTCCGCCGGGCTGGTAATGCTCCTCCGACGCCCAGTAGCGGTTTTGATAGGTGCCCGCGGACGGATCGTCGTGATCTATGGGGATCTTTTTGCAGGATTAGATAGAGATCTTCTCTAGATGCGTCGTCTCGCGCAACACACCTCAGCGTACTCCGTGGGAACGTCCGCCGCTGCAGAATTCGCGAGCAGCATACGGAACTGTTCACGGTACAAGATGGCCATGGTGGGATCAAGGCTCAGGTCCGCCGCCAACTGCAAGTCTCGCAGCCTTGGCGACATCCGCGCTCCCAGGCCCGCGGTGCAGCCCGCCAGAGCGGCAACGGCGAGGCCTGCGAGGGTCGACCGGCACGCCCTCATCCTGTCCGATGCGGTTTCAAACTGCCCAGGCGAGCGAGCAGAAAGGTGGCCGTTCTACACGACAACGCTCGCCCCGAAGCGGAGCGATGTTTTGACAGAGGCAACGGCCGGCGCTTTATTCTGTCGAGACGGATTCCATCGTTGGACGCAACCGTTACACTCGCAGACTGGGCCATCCGAGACAGGCCTGCAGAGATCCGGAAGCCACACTCGTGCTGCTGGAATTGCGCCAAGCAGATACGGTCCACGTCTGAACTGAGCAGGCAAAGTAGTATCTTTGCCAGTCAATAATGCTGCTTGCCGCAGGGTCGGCGCAGATCCGGTACATAACAGTCTCCGATGTTGGACGGATGGCAATCTTCCGCTCTAGTGGAGAAGAACCGCTGGCATACTGTCAGCATCAGGGAATTCATTAGGGAATTCCCGAGACCATACCGACGTATGCGGCCTGATCCTGCCGACTGCAATCATCCAGCTGCGTGGCATCCTGCATTGGATATGACGCCAAGATACTCTTTGTCGCTTCAATCAACGGCCTTGTAGTCGAGCGCTATATTGGTTGACAATAGAAAAGGACACAACGATCCCACCCCAGCCTCATCATCATGGGGCTGTTTGACTTCTGCAGGCGAGTACAGCTGTGAGCAGCTCTATTTCCCGGATCCCGCACCAGGATCCAAGCACCCTGCTTCATCAACAGTGCCACCGACCCAACAACATGACTGCAGAAATCGGCATTTAGCGTATCTATCCAACATCATGCGAAAGCAAAACAAGACAAACATAGGATTCGCACACGAAACATACCTAGAAAAAACATTATTGCTGCTGCCATCCGTACCGTATAATAACACAATAATACAGCAAACAAACAACTGTCATACTGCTAGACGCCAAAATACTGGCCAGTTATTGCCGCAATTATAGCAAAGCCATAGCCTCTCTCGTGGTCGAGAGCTATTTCAGGTCTCGGCTACCCGCCGTTGTTTCGGAAGACGGCGTAGCAACCCGAACACAGCCCCCATCGTCACGGGGTCACCGCAACTTCCAACGACAATCAACCAGACCACTCGGAGACTTCAAAAAGGAAAAAGGGATTCCCAATGCGCAAACAAAGAGCAGGCGCTGTTGGCCTGTTCTGTAGTCGTTAGGTAAGCGGAGACAGAGAGACGGGAGGTCGACGCCGCGTCCGACGGGAACCTCAACTAAATCGATATTTTCCGAAAGCGGAAGGACACCGGTCACGGGACATGCGACATCAGATCAGCTCAAAGTCGATTATTTCTCCAGATATGTATAGTCGTCAGATGCCGAAGAAAAAAAATACCCAGTTCTTGCTGCAATTCTCATGCAGCTTTGGCCTTTTTTTTTGTCATGTTCGTCGTGGCATGTACTCCGAGTTTACAAGTTGACGTTTATCACTATCATCATCATTCATTCCCTTCCTGGTCGTTATGTATGTGTCACGATTCCGGGCCTGCCTAGACAGTTACTTTCCTCAGCGGGCCTCCCCTCCCTATGCAGACAGAGGCTTAAAAGGTTGCTGCAGTTCCACTGTCAGTCAGTCAGTTGCCATCTTGAGCAAGCTGCAGATGAGATGGCATCCTGCCTTCTCGGCTGGAACATCGAGTGCTGTAGATAGATATACCACTTACTCTGTGAGGTGAGACAGAGACAGTTAGAATTAGGCAGATGCATTCTTCCGCCTTGTTACCCGACCACCTTACCCAGCCAGGTATCAATCATGCACCAGAGATAGGTGTGGTACGTACATACCTAATATCACAGCCACAGTACCTACCTATAATCCACAGATCGTTGAGTGCATCCACACTCTTCAAACAGAGTCTGCAGGAGTATAGAATAGACTAGTCAAGGGGAGTAGTAGCAGAATCTAATTAATTGATTGACATTTCCCAATCTTCAAACTTATCAGTAATATGCATAAAGGTATTCTCTTCAGCACAAATAGTCGATGTCAGTAAAAAAAGACAGACAGACACATATTTACAGATTTGCGCAGCGGTGTGGGGAAAAAGGGAAAAAAAAAAGGCAATCCCAGTCCTAGTCCCATCTCACAAACAGAGCTATATGAAGTAAGTCAATTCAACGAATTCCCAACCAAGTAGCGATGAGAACCGAAGGAAAGAAAAAGAATTTTTGAAAAAAAAGAAAGAAGTCAATTCTTTCTATTTCTGCCAATGATCAATACTAGTTTATATTGAACACGAGTTGACATTGATTGTATTGTACTGATGTATTATGCAAAGCCTCATTATAGGAGGCAAGCCGGAGGAAGAGAGAGAGAGAGTAAACAAGTAGTCAGGCTCTCGAGAGGACGAGAATACCTAAATCTATGAAGTCCTTGAAGCAGAAAGAAGAAAAGAAAACAGATTAGAAGGCACCTGGGCCTGTCGTATACTCAGTGAAGCCTCTCCAAACACACACACCACACGTAGAATCCTGTCCGAAGATGAAAGAGGTGAAGTCCGTTCTCCTCGTCTCCCTTCAGGAGGGGTGGATATCCTAAAGAACAGAAACTCTTCGCCAAGAACTCCTTCGGAGCTTTTCCGACGAAATGTCCCTGTACAGTAGTCTTCTCTAGTAGAAGATCTAACAAAAGGCTTCTGTACTGTACATGTACCTTTGATCCTTGACAGCACAGTCCAGAAACTAGCAATATTATCATTAGAGGGATTATTTATTTATTGATTTCTATCCATCCCCCATCCCCCGGACCAAGTAAGGTCAAGTCCTCTATCCTATACGCCCTCCAGTCTATATATAGACAGACAGACAGACAGGCAAATAAGCAAGGATAAAAAAATACTCCCCAATCCCCAACGGGCAGACCCGCCGCAAAAGTACACACACATATCATTCCCCTAGCTCGTAGGTACCAGGGTACCTAGGTACATACCGAGGGATTCAAAAGGTTCTTCCCCCGCTCATGCACCAACCGCCCGTTAACCCACACGGCGCGAACGTTGCGGTCGTCGCCGCTCCACACCCACTTGTGCACCTTCTCCTCCCACGACTCCCAGCCGAAGACGTCGACGTTGCCAACGCTCCCTCTATCATCCGTGCCCGCCGGATCACGATCATCCTCCGGATGAACCCTGCCTAACTCGACCAGCTGCGCATCAAAGCACAAGCCGACGTCGAATCCGCCGATGCGGTCCGCGAGGTCGACGCACTGCGCGCCGCCGCGCGTCGCGAGGTACAGCGCCTCCTCGACGCTGAGCTTCTCCCGTCCAGTCGGTTCCCCGGTCCTCTGGTGATGGCTGAACTGGAGGAGGCGCGAGACCAGACACGCCTGCCTCACAGCCTCGAGCATGCTGGCGCTGTACCCGCCCGAGATATCCGTGCCCAGACCGACGGTGATCCCGTCATCCAGCAACGTCCGGACGGGACACAGCCCCGACCCCAGCGCGGCGTTGGAGGCCGGGCAGTGCGAGACCTTGGCGGCGCGGGCGCGGATGAGGGCGCGTTCATCGGCTCTCAGATGCACCGCGTGCGCGAGGATCGTGCGCGGCGTGAGCAGGCCGTGGCGGTCGTAGACGTCCGCGTAGCTGGACGACTCCGGGAAGAGGTCCCGGACGAGGGCGACTTCGTTCGTGTTCTCGGAGATGTGCGTCTGGACGTGCAGCGGCGGGTTCGAGGAGGATGCGAGCTTGCCCAGCGCGGACAGCGCGGCGGGCGAGCAGGTCGGCGCGAAGCGCGGGGTGACGACGGGGTGGATGAGCGTTCCCTCCGGGTCCAGGCGGCGGATATGGGCGATGGTGGCCTCGGTCGCGGCGACAGATGCGTCGGGAGAAGCGTCGCGGTAGTCTTCCGGGCAGAAGGCCGGGTTGTCCATGCACACGCGGCCGATGAGGGCGCGCTGGCCGCGCGCGTGGCAGAGCGTCGCGAGGAGGTTCGTCGCGGGGACGTGGATGGTGGCATAGTAGGCAGCGCAGGTGGTGCCGTTGGCCAGGGTGCGCGAGATGACGCGGTTGTAGGCGATGCGAGCTGGAGGAGGAGCTTCGTCGGAGCCGTCTCCGTAGGACTTTTCCAGAGGAAAGGTATATTTCTCGAGCCAGTCGAGCAGGGTCGACGAGCCGAAGATGCCGGTATTCGGATATTGCGAGGCGTGGATATGAGTGTCTGCGATATCAGCGTGATATCCACATAACAGGACCACAAAAGAGAAAGAACGTACCCACGAAACCCGGAAAAAAGAACTCGTTCCGCTGCTCCCTCGCGCGGACGACCCTCACCGTGACCTTCTCCTTCTCCTCCCCATCCTTGTCCCTCCTCTCCTTCTCACTCGGATCAGGATGATGATCATCGACCCTCACCCACCCCCTCTTCTCCAGCCACGCATCCACCTCCTCGTCACTCTGCAAACTGACATCCCACTCACACCCCGCGATGCGTCCATCCGCAGCAGACACCCACAGCGCGCCGTGGTGTACCGACAGGGTATGCTTGGGACCTGAAGGGGTAGAGGCAGGGGCGCCGGGCAGGTGGATGAACGTCCCGACGAAGAGGGTGTAGGTGGGAGGAGGCATTGGTGGGGAATACACGTCGTGGAATACCAAAGTCTGTAGGTATAAGATATCTCAGGTACGTAGGAAGGTGAGGTAGGTAGACACCGACACCAGGGAGGAAGAGGAAGAAGAGGTCCTAGGGGGGAGAGAGAGAGAGAGATGAGAGATATACACAACCAACGGGCCGGAGGTGATATGATCCACGTATTTAGAAGAATAGTATCATTAATAATGTATGTGTGGAGGAGTGGAGACGCAGATGGAAGAAGAGCTGCAAGCAAGCAAGCATGTCATGTACAGGACTCTGTCCCGATGGATATATATATATATATATAAGGTAAGTAGATATAATAGATAATAGACAACACGTCACCGACGCAGGAACAGACCACCCCGCTCTCTCTCCCGCCTTGTCGTCCCCACCCCACCAGGGCGGAATCCGACGGTGGACAACACGGGCTGGCCCGGCCGCTCTCCCTCAGGTAGGTAGGACAGCCAGCAAGATAGACAGGACTGCTACGGGCCGGATCGTTGTTCTTCCCAAGTGCCCCGGACAAAAAAACAAAAAAGAAAGAAGAGAAAAAGCCAGCAGGGTCAATGGTGCCTGGGGTCCAGAGCCAAAGCAAGCAGAGAGAGTGTGTGTGAGGGAGAGGGATGTCTCGCCGACCGCGGGGTAATGCGTCCGACCGTCCCGCCCGCGCGCAGCGGGCATCCATCGGAGGTCGGCCGCCTCCGACTATTATTTATGTACTATTAGGTTGGGCAGGGTATGTACAGTACTGTACATTCCTAGATGATTGATCCCAGGAAAAAAAAAGATCCGGTTAGTCAGCCAGCAGGATAAAGACACCTATACCTTATGCATGCATGCATCAGACCGGGTCGTCTGCAGCAGTCAGGACGTCAATACAGTCCCCCCGTGGCTGTTTATTTAACAAACACTGTATGCACAGTATGTACGGTACTGTAAATCAACTGATCGATCTGCTGGAGTGGTGGACGCCGTGTCGTTCCGCTCCAGTCTAATCCAGAAAATGAATATCAATCGTATCCATCAGGTACCCCGAACTCATCCGTCAAAGACAACTTTCGCCGCTACGAGTTCCCCTCCCCCCCCCCCCCCCCGAAAACAAGAACGAGTCTGGCTGCAGAGAAGTACAACTCCAAACAAGAAAGACAAGAAAAAGGATAAAATGAAAAAAAGGAAAGGCGGCAGAAGGAAGGGAGCAGAGAAGAGGAATCCTTACCTGAAATACACGTGTGTCCACCCATCGCATGGTTGGTGGTGGTACAGAGGTACAGGTGCCGTACGGTGCAAGTATTGATGGAGGAGGGAGGGTGTGGGAAGCAAACAAGGACCTCAAGACCTAGCTCTCTCTCAACGGACCTACGGTTACAGTACTGTACACACGTTCAAGCAGCAGCAGGCCACGCGTCTCCTTCTGCTCTTACAATAACTTCTTTTCTCATTGCATTGATCCATGCCAACGGGCTCTACTTCACAAAGACCAGGGACATACACGAACGAACACCGCACAACAGACTTTTTTTTCCCTCCGAAAAGATTATCGTTCCGGGTCAAGACGGATGTAAGTAGTAAGGTACGTTAAGTTTGAATCGCATCGAGTCTATACCTGAAGCAGGTGGAACGCCAGAACCAGTCTATCTATCTCATGTTGAATCAGGGCATTAATCACACAGTAGTCACAGCAATCGATTAGGTGTTGAACACTCGAATCAGAACAAGTTCGAAAGGTTGACAGTAATGTCAGTAGTCATAACACAGCAAAGAAAGAAAACGGGGTATCAAATCACGGCGTCTCCTCCACCGGCCCGCACGTGCAGAACAGGTTCTGGTCGCCGTACGCTGTGTAGAGTTAGCTCGTCATCCCTTCCTCACTCTTGCCACGAGTAGGGAAAACTTACCATCATCCACCCGCGTCACGCTGGGCCAGAACTTCTTCTCCAGCAGCCACGGCAGCGGGTACGCCGCCTTCTCGCGCGAGTACGGCCGGTCCCAGTGGCTGGTCAGCAGGTCGCGCTGCGTGTGCGGCGCGTTCTTGAGCACGTTGCCCTCGCGCGGCTGCGCGCCGATCTCGATCTCGGCGATCTCGGCGCGGATCGCGATGAGCGCGTCGCAGAAGCGGTCCAGCTCGGCCTTGCTCTCCGACTCGGTCGGCTCGATCATCAGCGTGCCCGCGACGGGCCACGACATGGTCGGCGCGTGGAAGCCGTAGTCCTGCAGCCGCTTGGCGATGTCGATCGCCTCGATGCCCGCCGTCTCCTTGAACCCGCGCACGTCCAGGATGAACTCGTGCGCGCAGCGGCCGTTCGCGTTGGTGTACAGGATCGGGTAGTGCTTCTTCAGGCGGGAGAGGATGTAGTTGGCGTTGAGCAGGGTCATCTTGGTCGCGTGCGTCAGCCCCCGGGCGCCCATCATGTTGATGTAGTTGAAGGTGATCGGCAGCAGGCTGGCGCTGCCCCACGGAGCAGCGCTGACGGGCGGAGATGCGGTCTCGGCGCGTTTGGCGCGGAGATACTCGCTGGCAGGGTGCGACGGCAGGAATGGACGCAGATGCTCCGCGACACCAATGGGACCGACACCGGGACCACCGCCGCCGTGCGGGATGCAGAAGGTCTTGTGCAGGTTCAGATGGCAGACGTCGGCTCCAATTTCGCCGGGCGAGCAGAGTCCGATCTGGGCGTTCATGTTCGCGCCGTCCATGTAGACCTGGCCGCCGTATTCATGCACGATGCGGCAGACCTCCTTGATCCCGGGCTCGTAGACACCGAACGTGCTGGGGTAGGTGACCATGATCGCAGCCAGCTCGTCCCTGTGCTTCTCGCACTTGGCCTTGAGATCCTCGAGGTCGAGGTTTCCGGTCTGGGTGTCGCACTTGATCGAGACGACGCGCATGCCGGCCATGGCCGCGCTGGCCGGGTTCGTGCCGTGGGCGGAGACCGGGATCAGACAGACGTTCCTGTTCGCTCCGCCGTTCGCCTCGTGGTACTTCTTGATGACGCGGAGACCGGTGAACTCGCCCTGGGCGCCCGAGTTCGGCTGCACGGTCACCTCCGCCATGCCCGTGATGTCCGCCAGCTGCCGCTCGACGTCCTCGATGAGCTGCGTGTACCCGGTCACCACCTCGGGCGGCGTGAACGGATGGATCTGGGAGAACTCGGGCCACGAGATCGGGATCATCTCCGTGGTGGCGTTGAGCTTCATGGTGCACGAGCCCAGGGGGATCATGGAGTGCGCGAGCGACAGGTCCTTGGACTCGAGGTGGTGGATGTACCGCAGCATCTCCGTCTCCGAGTGATAGGTGTTGAAGACGGGGTGCGTGAGGTAAGGCGACGTGCGCTCCAAGCTCGCCGGAACATCAACGAGACCGAGTTCATCTGGCACCTTGACGTCACCCTTGGAGGAGCGTGCCCCAAACAGCTTCAGGATGGTGACGATGTCGTCGCGTCCGACCGTCTCATCCAGGGAGATACCGATAGTCGTAGGGTTCAGCCGGCGGAAGTACAGACCGTCCTTGAAGCCAGCATCCATGACGGCGTCGGCGTCTTCCTTGCTGGGCATCTTCACCGTAATCGTATCGAACAGTACCCCACCGTCGGGCGTGTTGCTCCGGACGGGGACCTCGCAGCCCAGCTCGACCAGCTTCTCCCGCAGCAGGGCCGTCATGGACATGATCCGCTGGGCGATGTTCCTCAGCCCCTTGGGACCGTGGTACACAGCGTACATGGCACTCATGTTGGCCAGCAGGGCCTGCGCCGTGCAGATGTTGCTGGTCGCCTTCTCGCGGCGGATGTGCTGCTCGCGCGTCTGCAGGGCCAGTCGCAGGGCACGGTTGCCCAGCCGGTCCTTGGAGACACCGACGATGCGGCCGGGGATCTTGCGCTTGTACTTGTCCGCGCAGGCGAAGAAGGCGGCGTGCGGTCCGCCAAAGCCCATCGGGACACCCAGGCGCTGGGCGCTTCCGAACGCGATATCAGCGCCGAACTCGCCGGGGGCCTTCAGCACCGTCAGGGCCAGCAGATCCGTCGCCACGCAGAACGTACCGCCCAGCTCGTGGACGGTCCTGCCCAGACCCGTGAAATCGAAAACACCGCCCTCCGTGTCCGGGTACTGCACCAGGACGCCGATCAGGTTGTCACCCTGTTCCCGGACGAGCTTGCAGTCGTCGGCCAGGATATCGCCGATCTCCAGCTTGATGCCGAACCCTTCCGCGCGCGAGCGCATGACGGCGATGGTCTGCGGGTGGCACAGGTGCGACACGACGAACACCTTCCCGGGCTTCTTCTGCCTCACCGCGGGGAGAACGGCCAGGGCCATGGTCATGGCCTCCGCGGCGGCGGTGGCCTCGTCCAGCACCGAGGCATTGGCGACGGGCAGGCCCGTCAGGTCGGCGGTCAGGGTCTGGAAGTTGAGCAGCGACTCGAGGCGGCCCTGGCTGATCTCGGGCTGGTAGGGGGTGTAGCTGGTGTACCAGGCGGGGTTCTCGAGGATGTTGCGCAGGATGACGGGCGGCACGACGGTCCCGTAGTAGCCGCAGCCGATGTACGGCTTGCCCGTCGCCTTGATCTGCTGGCGGTAGGTGTCGAGCAGCTTCAGCACGTCCGTCTCGCCCAGCCCGCCGTGCACCCGGTCGCGGTACAGCCGGGTGGCCGCGCGGGGCGCCGTCACGGTCAGGTCCTTCTTGGACATGATGTCCGCGGGCACGACCTGCTGGACGAACTCGTCCAGGGTCTTCGCAGGGGGGTCGAGGGCGGCCAGCATCTGCTCCGCCGCCTCCGGGGACGGGCCAATGTGCCGGCGGGGGAAGGTGTCGAGGGGCTGGAAGAGGTCGCGAGGCCGTGTCTCTCCATGTTCAGCGGGAGAGCTCGTGTAGACGGTGCGGCGGGAGGAGGGGATCTGCTGCTGCTGCGCCAACTGCAGGTATCGGCCAGATGAACCTCGAAGAGCTGCAACCGGAGCAGCTCGCAGTCTGGGAAGACGGGACAGCTGGCGGCCGCCCGCTCTCAGAGCGGACAACGATGCTGCCATGCTGCCAGTGGTGAGGATGTAGTAGCGAGCTAGGTGATGATGCCAATGACGACAGCGGACGACGCAGCGCAGCACCTAGCGGCCGCAGCACATCGAGGGCAGAACACCCAGGAAAGGGTACAGAAGGTGAACTGGGAGACACAGAGAGAAGAGACGAGCGGGCAGACGGACGACAGACGTTGTGCGACGCCGTGAGCCTCGACCGGTCGCCCGTACGCTGCATCCCGCCTGCTCTGAGTCCGAGGAGATCAAGCCCGCCGGCTTACGGTATTGTCACGGAAGAGCGGAGCACGTGATATCGCCGCGATAACGTCGCCCGCGGGCCAATCAGAGTCCGCATCTTCCGTCTGATCTGGCAGGCGGGGCCCTGGCGGTACGGCGCGTTACAGGACGATACCGCGCCCGCCTTCGAGCTGCGCGCTGATAACGATAAGCGGCCGGGTTTCCCGCGGGAAACGCACCCGTCTGAGGGAGGACCACGAGACGCCGCCGGGAAGCTTTTTTTCTTTTGCGTCTGGTGGACGTATCGACTTGTTGTCTGGAACATTCGAGGCTTTCCCTGGCTCCGTTTTGACGTTCGCTCGTGTATCTTGTTTTGATTGGATGTGGTCTTCGGGCGTTCTCCTTCGAAGATAGAAGTATATGCTTACTCCGTGTCCTCCGTCCCGAAGCTTAAGCTGATGGTCCCAGTCTACTAATAATATTATACAGTGAAGCTGTACTTTGCTCACATCTTGCTCAGGGCACACAGGAGTCAAGGACCGTCCGACAACGTCATCAGTTTCTCCAGTACAGTGCATAGCCTCGAGCTTACCCCGTACCCCGGGTCTCCGTGGACCGTCCGTGCACCGGCGGGGACAACGCATGCGGACAGCTGGCCGCATTCATAGCTGGCCTCTGCTCAAACAACACCGCCATTTGGACATTGTTCGGCATTTCGGCTGTGGGAATATTTTTAGAGACGAATGTATTTGGTAATTGGCCTCGACAGGCCCTTTTCTTAACATACAATGTCGACAGATATAAACATGGCTTTTTCTGCATCCATCAAGAGATGTCTCCTATCCTGATTCATTCCATGCATACATGCATGTATAACATATGCATAACCATGAGATCACATCATTCATGACAGGAGAGTAGAGAGATAGGTGGACCGATAAGATATGTAGATATATAGATGGTATAGGCATGCATCATCTCACTCAAATCGTAAAGGAAAAGAAATCACACACTCTCCACGGCTGCAGTCCCAGCCCTGGTCTCAACAGGCCCGCAGTCTGCAGAAGAGTACAGCCGGACCAACACGCCGCGGTCATGCGACATGGTCAGGCTCGACACCAGCACCGGGTCGCCGGCATGCGGGTCCGCGTTCTCCAGCGTGTCGAAGCGCTGCATCAGCTTGACCAGCGTGTAGCTGGCCTCCGTGAGGGCGTATTGCTCTGTTCCGTCGTCAGTCGCAAACTTCCCAAGATGCCAATGCCAGAAAGACGGGTGACATACGCCCCAAACAGATCCGCGGCCCGCCGTTGAAAGGGAGGTACTCCCACCCACGCTTCGCGTTCTCCTCCCATCGCTCGGGCCGGAACACGTCCGCGTCGTCCCCCCACAGGTCCTTGCGCCGGTGCATGGCAAAGACGTTGTAGGCGACCAGCGCGCCCTTCTTCACGTACACGGGCGCTCTCTGGTCCGGCCCGCCGCCGACGGGCAGCGAGGTGTTGACCATCGCCACGCGGAAGTTCAGCGGCACGGGCGGGTAGAGCCGGAGGGCTGTGTCTCTGGTCAGCGGGGTTCAACCGATTTCCAGCGATAGATTTGGATTCCTAGACGGTTGGCTCTACCTTCGTTCAGAACGTAGCGCAGGTACGGGATGTCCTTGAGCTTGGCGTGCGTGATGTCTGCGACCTTGTGCCTGCTGTCGCCGAACTCGCTGATGACGATCTGCCGAAGCTTGTGCCACACGTGGGGATGACGCGCCAATAAGTAGAAGACCGAGCTGAGCAGGCTGGCCGTCGTGTCCCGGCCCGCGAGCAGGATGTTGAGCAGGTTGTCCCGGAGCACCTTCGGATCCTGCGTCTCCGCCGCCAGCGCCTGGAGGAAGATGTACCGGTCCCCCTGCTTCTCCTGCCGGTGTCGGGACTCGAGGGCCAGGCGCACATAGTTGTCGACCAGACTGTGCACCTTGTTGATGGCTTCGCGGGCCGCGCGGGAATTGACCATCCAGTAGAGGTCCGCCGCGCGCGATCGCGCAGCAATGTACTCCTGCGCGAGATTGAACGCCTCTGCGAAGCCCTGCGCGCCGCCCGCGGACTTCTCCAGCACGCCCGGGTTGGACGACGGGGGCAGCATGGACCCGACCGACTCCCCAAACAGGAAATGGGTCGCGGAGTCGATCGTCAGGAGGTAGAACAGCCTCTGGATGTCGAAGGCCGAGCGGTCCTTCGGCAGCAGGTCGATCAGCCGAGAGACATGGCCATCCAGCAGGGCCAGATCGGCCACCTAACAGGATAGAAGTTCAGCCATTGATACCTTTAGATCACAGGGGTCTGGGCTTGAAGCACACCTGGTCCCTGGTGAACTGCGGCCGCAGCAGCGCGCGCGCATGCGACCAGCCGGCCCCGTCCAGCGTGAAGATGCCGTCGCCCAGCAGCGGGTAGAACTCGCGGTGGCGGGTGCCCAGGCCAAAGTCGGTGAACTGCGTGGCCAGCAGCGCCTTGAGGTTCTCGGGCTCGATGGTCAGGATCATGGTGCGGCTGAAGAACTTGATCATGAAGGTCGGGCCGTATTGCTGGTACTGCTCCAGCATGTAGTAGAGCCATCGCTTCTCGCGGACGGACTGGGCCATGCGCAGGAAGCCCGGGATGCCGAGAAAGCCGTTGGCGCCCCTCCGCGGGGGTTGACAGCCTAATGCTTTTGCATTCTTGCGATGTTGATAGGACTGCTGGAGGGCTCGTACGGCGGCGAACGTCGCGTAGAGCGCGACGGCGACGAGAAGCACGGCAGCGAGCATGGTCGACGGTCGACCGCTGCGGTCTAGTCGATATCCCTAGACGGTAGGTATATATATATATACAGTAGATGAGAGGTATTCCTGACTCACAGACGTCCCGCATCCCCAGATGCTCCGCGGTGGGGAAGAGGGACGCTATATCGCAGCCGAGAGCCTAGGCTCCGATAGGGCTGCATGTGACGCTGCTCCACCCGGAACGTTGCGGCCCGTTCCCTCCGCCGTCCCCGCGATCGTCCTTCCAAGTGAACAGAAGTGATTCCCACCGTCGGGGGAAAAGATCCCCCGTCGGACGGACTCTCCTCCGTGACGCGCAAGCAGGCATGTAATTAGAGGCTATGGCAGAAACATGCGAACAGCTCAGCCCTTCCTCTGCCACTGGAGCAAGGTGAACTGGACTTGATGGGAGGACAGTGGAAGGAGGCAAGGAAAACACGTATTTCTTGAACTTGGCTGCTGCCACCTCATTTCCGGCAGTGTGAATTACATATATACATCCTTAGAATTGCGCAGTATGACTGATTGGATCAGAGAGACCGAAATATATATATATATCAATATAGCAGGTCGAGAGCATGTATATCATTTTCTTCAGAGTGAATATATCTTTATTACTGAGTACTGCAAGACGTTATAACATCTTCATTATCTTCATGTCTACGGCAAGGGAACGATTGGTTAGTCCTAAGAGGATTGGATGGTCTGAGCCCAGTCCTAGACGGCGGTAATATATGGTTAAAATATATCTACTTATCTATGTATATCTTCGGACATCCATCTATCGGTTTATTCTTCTCTGTTACTGTGTTGAGTAGAGATTGATCACCAAGGGATTAAGTTGTAAATAGGCCCGGGTACCTTGCTTCCAGTCCTTCCCCTCCTTCCAGTCTCGTCCGGTCTGTCTAGTCTTGTTCGATGCACTACCTAAGTACTTAAGTACTGCACAGCGCTGACCTAGCTAAGTTGGTTGCAGGCCCGACTAAACAGCAGCCCACAACCGCCTCTCCTGCGCCAGCCGCGCCGCGACCAGGATCACCGTCCCGACCAGCATGCTCACCCCCGCATAGATCGACAGCGTCAGGAAGCCGTACTTGCCCGCGAGTTCGCCGCTGATGGGGGTGCCAGCTAACGCCCTGCTTGCGTTAGCTTTCTGCGCGGTACATATATATAATGCGGTGAGTAGATCGGGTGGGGGAGGGACGAGGGACGTACGAAAAAGAGGTTGAAGCTATGACGGTCCCGATGACCGTGCCCATGGTCGATGGGGTCGCGATCTGCGCAGCGCAGGCCTGTTGGAGGGAGAGGATCGCCTAGTAGCACAGTCAGTATTCATATTATTCGGATGGGATTTCATCTTTACTTGATATTCCTGGGGGAGAAGAAAACAGGGATACTCACCCCCGAACTAAATCCATACGCTGCCGCGAACACCACCAACCCCGCCACGCTCTCCACGCTCGTCCAGCACAGCGCGATGATCCCCGAGAACCCCGTCGCCAGGATGCAGCAGTTGAACTTCCCGTACCGGTCCGCGACGATCCCGGGGATGATCCGCCCGAACAGGCTCGCCCCGTTGAGGATGGAGATGGAGTAGAACGAGAGATTCGAGGAGAAGCCCTTGGAGATGGCGTACGAGGTCGTGAAGAAGAAGGGCGCGAACATGCCAAAGTAGATGATGAAGAAGGCGAGGCAGGTGAGGTGCAGGACGGGGTTGCGGAGGATGGACCAATCGATCTTTTGCGCGCTTTTCTTCTGGTTATTTCTGTTTTCCTTGTCGGTCGACTCTGACGACTCTGGCGGACGAGCCGAAATGCACGACACCCCCAGGATCGGCAGCATGATGAACCCAACGATCCGCATCGTCCACCCGAAGCGGATGTTCGGCTTCTGCAGCAGCTCGTGCACGACAATGGGCCAGATGACGCCGCCGAGGGACGACCCTGCGATGACCATCCCCACTGCAGCGGCGCGCTGCCGCTTGAAGTGCTGGCTGATGATAGTGACCATGGGGCAGCAGATCATGGCCATAGAGATTCCCAGGAGGATGCCCTGCGCGAGGATGAACTGGTACAGCTCCTTGCAGAGGGAGGTCATCATGATGGAGAAGACGGTGCTGAGGGAACCGGTGTAGAACATTATCTGTATATCATCTGTCAGTTATGAAGATACTATATGATATGTGGAATTTGAGGATGCCAATGAGGCATATCCATTTTCTCCTGCGTAGAGGGAACGTAGGTCCTGTGCTAACCTGCGGCCCAGAAATATCCATCAGCGGACCCGTCAGTATCGACCCGGAGAAGATGCAGAAGAAATTGATCGCTCCGATCCAGGATATCGTAAACTCAGACTTGTCCGCCAGCTGATACTCCTTGTAATACGTCTCAAAGACGCCAAAGGCGTTCAGGAAGCCGACCGTGCAGAACATCGACCCGAAGGCGCCCACGAGAGCGAGACGTGCTCGGGGACTAAACATGTCAGCTGGGAACTGAGAAACGATGGATTGGATGGGTCCGGCATACGTGAGTTCGCTGGGAGGGTTTTCCTCTTCCCCCTTGGGCTCTGCCTTCTCCTGGTTCGGAGTCTTCTGACTCCCGCCCGAGTTCATCATGGGGGAGCTCATCCTGGCCCATGGTGACGAGGCTTGGATGCAAAAAGGAACTAAATTGTAAACCAGACAATTAAAAAAATAAACGGAATCAAAAGCAGATATTAAATTTTAACAGAAATAACCGAATCAAACAGACAGTTGAAAGAGAAACATCAAGTGATCGACTGAACGGATCTGCAAACACTGGGTGATCAAGAGGATTTATATCATGGCTGTTAGCCTGGAACTTCGCCATAGCTGCAAAAATCTGAGCTTCCAGGCTCCGACAGTCCGCGGACATCAACATCATGGAAACTGGAAGTATTGGAGACCGGAAGAGAGCTGACATGCTTCTCCCTGCTCATTCACTGTCATCCTTGATGCGGCTCGGAGTGTCCGCGGAAGCTCCGAGAGGGATTCTCGGAGAAATTAGATCTGATAAGACCTCCACCATGCTCCGATTCATATCTCTGACCGGCAAACGTTCACGGATATCCATCTTCAATGTTTTTTTCAGCTCTGGATGCGCGTCTGAGCGCTTCTTCTGGGGTTGCTGTGTCTATCCACGTCGTCTGTGCTGCCAGATCCAAGGCAAAAAGGAGGGCTGCACGTGATCCATATCTTATCAATCATATCGGCATCGCGCTGGCATCTCTTGTCGACAAGCATGAAGAGACGGGCAGACTTCGAAGACAAGGCCGATACCAAGGGCACAGACGCCCTGACTAAACGTCCGTCCCGACAGGACCCTGTGTCCTGCCAGAGATGCCGTGCAAAGAAGCTCAAGTGCGACCGCAACCGTCCATGCTCCAACTGCAGCACTCGCAGCGTGCCCTGCGAATACTACGGAACTGGCCCTGTGCAACCATACGAGTATCGGACCTTGCCGAATCCAAGGAGTCTGGGCCCAGTTACAGTCTTATTTCCCAGGGATAGCCATGTTAGACCTCCAGCGCTGACCACCACCGCTGGTCAATCCGCTTCTCACGGCGTCCGGCCGTCGCCCGAGAGCAGCGAACAATGGATGACGGCGGACTTGCTTGAGAACATTGTCATGGGCCACAAGGTGCCTGGCACGCTGCCAGCGACGTTGGGGGACAGGCTGATGCCAGCGCAACAGGCCAGGGATGCCTCGAATTCTGGCCAGCGGAACACGACAGCATGCACGGGAAACAATCAGTGCCCCGGGCCATTTGGTGGAAACCATCATACAGACCTTATCAATGGCCTCTCCAATGTCAAACTGACGTCTTTCCTGCCTGAGAAATCAGAGGCGATCAGCCTGTTCAGGTACTATGAGCTCTACATCGACTATCTCTACCACATCATCGTGCCCCGCCGCGTCGCGGAGCAGATCAACAACATTTACCGGTGCATCAACAGCAATTCTCCGATAAACCTGAACCATCTGGCGCTGCTGTTTAGCATCCTCGCTGTGGCTTCCTACTTCCGGCCTCCACCTGGGGGCTCTGTGGAATCTCATGACTATGCAGCGTCGCGTTGTCGGGAGTTTACATCCTTGGTGGGTGCCGCATTGGTGCAGAGCGATTACATCGCGCATCCGACCATCGAGGGCCTTCAGGCGACGATCATCATCTCCAACTATCTTCCGAATATTAATGCTGACCCGTCCGTCCGTTCGTTCTTTCTGCATGGGACGATGGTCAGTCAGGCGAAGAGTCTCATGCTGCACTGTATCGACTCCCCCCGCTTGTGGGAGGAGAGACGGACAAACGGTTTCGATGCGGTGGAGCTGGAAACCAAGAGGAGGATATGGTGGGATCTTGCCTCGTATGACTGGTAAGCACCAGAGTCTCACCCGCAATGTCCAATGCTGATCCCTAGGTTAGGCTATTGGGTTTTCTGAGCGGTCCCCAGGAGAGAACCTATCTAATCAATCCTAAACACATGCGGGTCGATTTCCCGTTGAATATAGACGACGATGAGATCCAACCGCAAGGAAACGATATTTGCAGGCCGCCTTCCGTTCCGACGATCATGTCCTACTCCATCGAGCGTGTGAAGCTGGCCATCGTGTGCCGCGAGATAGTAGACGAGACGGCAATGGAGCATTTCGAGGGCCTGGAGGTCAACTACGACAAGATCCTCGCCCTGGACCGCAGGCTGCACCAGGCATACAAGGGGATTCCGGACTTCTTCCACCTTGATCCGGTGAATAGACGACGACACGCACAGCTCTATCGAGAAAGACCCGCGCTCGCCTGGCAAAGATGCATGGTCCAACAGGGCTTCTACTCCCGCCTCTGCAGGCTGCACCGCGAGTACTTCATCCGCGGCGCCCGCGATCCACAGTACTCATATTCACACGTCATCTGCCTGCAATCGGCGCGCAAAGTGCTCGAGATCAAGCGCATCATGGACGAGGAGGAGCCGATCTTCATGCCCAACAGCTCCATCGTGTGGTCCGTCATGCATCACGTCTTCATGGCTGCCGTGATGCTCCTCATGGACGTCTGCTTCAACTGGGATGACATCCTGGCCGACAAGCGCAGGGAGGAAGTGCTGGACGCGTGCCGCATGCTGAGCAAGGCGCAGCAGGCATCTTCCATTGTCAGAGACGGCATCAACGCGATGATGGGGATCCTGCAGAAATATTGGCCATCGGGAAGACAGTCATCATCGTCTGCACAAGAAGATGCCGCCACAATCTCAGATCCCCCGCTTGCGTCTGCTGCTGGTAGCACCAGCGCCGCTGCACCCCTCGTAGAAGGCTCGCGATCAACTGGTTTTCCGACTCCAGAAACAGGTCCAACCTCCCCGGTTCAAAGCAAGGCTCTAGCCGCCCCTCTAGCTAGCAACAACACGGCCGTTGATCAAAGCGCAAATAAAGAGCTCGAGGACATATGGTCCGAGCTGTTGGACAGCGGCGTGAACCTCGCCTCCGAACCGCCGGACTGGACGGATCTGCTGACGGAGCTCACCAACGCGAGGATGCCCTGTGAATAGTCATGTTTTATATCATGAACCAAGACTTCTTTTTCTGTTGCCTATTCCTCATGATCAGGATCAGAGAAACATGCTTATGCGGTTTTGATGGATATCTACATGAAAAGTCATGTGACGGCAGTCGTTTGAAGTGACGAAGGCATGATATATAGAACCAGTGAACCTCGGAGCTTTGGATACAGACACCCGAAACTCAATCTGGCGCGCTATCGACCAAGTTTTTGATCCTCTGGGCGCGGTGCTTAGATACCATTGTACAGTTGTTCAATTCAAAAGAGGCTATCTGAGTTTCCTGTAGTTGGCCCCAAGTGGACTATCTTCATACGTGTGGCTGTTGATAAGGACACGAAACATGCAGTGTGGAATATTGTGCCGGGATGACATTCTTAATATACTACCGAAGCGGATAAATCACACGCAGACGTCATAAGCCCATTATTGCTGCTGGCCAGCCATCGTACACTACTGCCGGGGAGAGAGCCTCGATATTGATATCCATCTCTAAGAGACAACACATCGGGGTCCATAACACTACCTACTCTGTCAAATAGAATCTCTGATTCCCTTCTTTAGTGAGCAATTGATTTCTAAAATCAATCCTCCCCCGCGGACCTCTCCATCCGTCCGTCTGTCAATCCATAACATACCACTCCCACTCCACCTCCACACCAAAACAACAAGACCAAGACCAAAGAAAGATGGTCACAAGAAACACCCTCCCCCCAATCCGTCGCTACATCACGACACACACCAAAGACGGCGAAGCCGTCTTCCTCTCTCCAAACCAAATCCCCGAATGCGTCCCCTCCCGGCCCGCCGGCGACGACGGGGACCTCGCCCTCCTCTACGCGACCGCGACCTTCCCCGTCCAAGCGCACGACGAAGCCGACGTCGCCATCTATGACGACTACCTGCACACTCCACCGGGCTTGACCGCGCCCACGGGGACCGTGATGCGCGTGATCGACATGAAACCGGGCAAGATCACGCCCATGCACCGCACCGTGAGCCTCGACTACGGCGTCGTGATCGAGGGCGAGGCGGAGTTGATCCTGGATTCGGGCGAGAAGAGGGTGATGAAGCGCGGGGATGTGAGTATCCAGCGCGGGACGAGCCATTCGTTCCGCAACACGAGCGACTCGGAGTGGTGTCGGCTGCTGTTTGTGTTTCTGCCCATGGAGCAGTTGACGGTCGCGGGGAAGCAGTTGGGGGAGGAGTGGTATGAGGAGCAGTATGACAGCGGGAGTGAGAGTCAGGGGCAGGGCGGGGAGCCGGAGTCGAAGGAGAGATGAGATGGCACCAGGCTTATTATCTGGTTGATAGCGGTGTAGAGAGAAATGTGTTGTTTCTTTCCTTTCTGAAACAAAGACTCTCTTTTTGGATATGAATATGTATTTTAATTTTTTTATCGCCACACTATTCGGAGCTAGTCGTGGAGTACCTCGGTGTTCATTCATGGTTCGTCCACGGATTGTTGAATTAGCTGGTCCTTCATTCCCAAGCCTTCATGCAGTTTTAACCAACCACTGAATGATGTGGCAGGCACGATATCATGCTCTTCCCCCTCCATTGCTGCCTGGACCTCCAGGACGACGGCTTGTGCTCCTGTTCGGAAAGTCGCTATCGGGTGCCCATGGTGAACCCTGGAGGCGAAAAGGCTCCTATGACCCTTTCCGGGGATGGAGAAGGCACTAGACAGGCAAAGCATCGTCCGGGACAATGCTGGTGCCGTACGGGCAGGTTTCTAGACCTTGGAAGACCCGTGCAGGGGATCACTATGACAAAAAAGGATTCATTGTCGCCGTGTTCGCACTAGACACAGGGGCATATGGATTAGAGGTAGAAGGAGGGGATAAACAGAGGATGACTCGTAGGGACCCATTTGGGATGAATGCGGGAATTGCATCTGCCCCCATAGGTAATGTCGACTCCTCTCTTGTTCAGTCAGGCCATCCCTATCTTCCTTGGTCAGCAGACCAGCGTCACCACACACACTCAGGTCAGTTCTGTTGCAACCTCTTTGTCTCCTCCCCTCCTTCCTTGAACAAATGGCAAAGCGATGCCTTCTGCGCAGGAAACATGAACCTAAGTATCCAGACTGCAGGCATAAAGTGCCACATTTGCTGTGTTTTCTGCATCATGGACTCTTCCTCCAGGATTGTTTAAATTTACTTATGTCAAGCCCCTGCGCGGCTTCAGAGCTGGCCATCTTTTTAATCCAACATCTAAGAATGTCTGGAATGTTGCACCTCAGACCAGTGAGATAACTGACTCACTGATATCTTGACCCATCCAGAGAATGCTCCAAGGGCAGGTCCATCTTGCAAAACTTGTTAAAAACACTCAGTACTGCTGAGTTCGCATGGGACTCAGGGGTTGGCCCATCAACTGTTGGATCCAACTCTTCCACAGTCATTACAAGAGAGAGTGCCACTGGCATGTTGCAATGTCTAGTACATTTCAGGGTTTTGTCTTTGATGTAGTGATCTATTGTAACGACAGGCCTAGATAACTAGACCTAAAGGGGTCGTTGGTTTATCTTGA